>JGI12210J13797_11186866_pt1 | contig 17803 bp, 13 predicted proteins | sample ElkSlonscriptome_3_FD_13797 | JGI IMG/M metagenome (IMG submission 13797)
ACGGCATCGATAGTCAGCAACTCCGGCAAAGCTTCGCCATCGGGCAGGCCGGGCCCGTACACGGCATCGAAGGGAATTCCGTACCGCCCGAAGCTGGCGAGATAGTTCGCGATCGCCGGATCCGGCCGCGTCCAATCGCCACGCATGGCGACCACGGTGTCCGAGCCAAGAACGTGGCGAACCTGATCTTTGGACAAGACGAGCGTTTGGTTGGCTTGGCAGGTAATGCACCATTCCGCGGTGACATTGACGAACACCACCCGGCCTTCGGCCACCAGCCCGGGAATGGCGGCCTCGTCGAAAACCGTCCAGGCGCCTTCCGGCATGACGGCGGGCTTGTCGTGCGCGCGAACGGGCATCAGCAACGCGCCGACCGCCAATGCGGCCGCGACAACGACGCCGGATCGGTTGAGCGGACCTTCGGCGCCGGCGGCCAGACAGATGGCCAGGGCCATGGACAGCGCCACCATGCCGATGATAAGCGCGCCGGTATCACCCACCTCCACCGCCAACACGGTCAATAGCCAGGCGCCGGTCGCCGCCAGGGCGGCACCAAGGATGTACCGTAGAACGGTCATCCAGCGGCCGGGACGGGGCAGCATGGTGGCGAGGCGGGGAAACGCCGCGACCGCCAGATAGGGCGCTGCGAGGCCCAGCCCGAGCGCGGCGAAGACGGCGAATATGTCGGTGGCGCCGCGGGCCAGCGCGAAGCCGACGGCGGTTCCGAGGAACGGAGCGGAACACGGCGTGGCCAGCAGGGTCGCCAGCGCTCCGGTCAAGAAGTGGCCGCCGAGACCGTCAACGCGTCCCGATCGGACGCCCGCGTCGGCGACGAACTTGGGCAGGCGGATGTCAAGAAACCCCCAGAGATTGCAGGTGAAGACCGTCATCACCAGGATCATGACGATCAGAAACCATGGCTGCTGAAACTGAATGCCCCAATTCACCGACGCGCCCAGCGTTTTCATGGCCGCCAGCACCGCCGCCAGGACCATGAAGGAGAACAGGATGCCGAGCGCCGACGCGATGAAACTCAATCTGACCGACCGCGGATCGCCACCCCCATGGCTGACGACACCCAGCAGCTTGATGGAGAGGACCGGCAACACGCACGGCATCAGGTTGAGGATCAGTCCTCCGAGCAAGCCGAGACCCAGGATCATCAGAAACGACCTCTGCGGGGGAACGGCAACCGGTGAGTGGGACGAGGGCGGTTCGCTAACGGTGGTCTGGGGCGCGGATGGAGGCGATAGGGTGAGCCGACGTTCCACACTCCGGTCTCCATCCACCAAGGTGGCGGTGATCTCTGTCCCGGCCACCGGCATATCCAGCGATTCGGTGCCGAAGACCGCCATGTCCAGGGTCGCCGTGAGGCCACCGTTTCCCAAGGTGACTGTGGGCGCGCCGAAGGCCAATTCGGCGGGGCCTTCCAGGAACGCGTCGGGTTTCGAGAACGGCTGGGTCGACGTGGCGGTCAAGCGAACCGTCGTCGCCGGCTGGCCGGGCAAAACCGTCAGGCCGTCGATATCGACACCTTGGGCGGCGGTCCTCTGCGGCACCTGACTATTATATCGGCTGACGAGATGGGTGAACTCTCCGGCGTTGGCCGGACCGGCGGGCACCGTTATAGTCAGATCGGCGGTGTAGGGAACGCAGATATCGGAACATGCCAGATAGTCCACCGTGGCGTGCAATTGCAGGGCCTCGCCGGGCCGCTGCAACAGCGCCGTGATCGGTAGCACCACTTCGTGCTTGTAGCCCACGGTCTCGAGGTCGAGCACCGAAAACCGGACTGGCGCGGGCCACGAGATCCGAGCGCCCGCTAGGTTGGTGGACCCTGACCAGTCGATGCGGGGCGGAAAGCCGGCGTCGCCGGGCGAGCGCCAGTAGATTTTCCAGCCGTCTTTCAACTCGAATTGAAGGCCCAGCGCGACCGTGTCTGCGTCGCCGACGGCGCGGGCCGCGCTGATCAGCCGCACGGCGGTATGATCGGTCTTGGCCCAATTGGACGTTTCGGCGAATACGCTCGTCGGCGAGGCGGTAATAAAAAATAGCGACAGGCAGAGCCAGCCGAGCACGCCGTTCAATGGAGATTTGGATTCGATGCGATTCATAATGACGGTTTCTGCGTTGACAAGCGAAGGTCCATGTTTCATTGCCGCATTGACGATGTTCCGACCCCACCGGTAGCGGTCTCGATGCAGAGCGTGGCTCCGATAAGTGGTTTGTTGGGGCCCAAGGCCTAAATAAATATGAGCAGGAGGCGTATCACAACTGGATAGTGGACGCAGTCATCTCACTGTTGAGTTTTGGTGCCCAAACACCGTACCTGTGCCTTACAACGGCCCGCTAGAATATGGTAAGATTGTACAAGGTTAGATAGAGGACAGCATGTCGGGCAATTCACTTGATGACAGTTATCTGGTCGGTCAGCTGTTGGTGGCGATGCCGGGCATGCAGGATGAGCGGTTTGCCCGGACGGTGATCTACATGTGCGCCCACAATGCCGAGGGCGCCATGGGGCTTGTGGTCAATCGCGCTCTGGACGCTTTGAGTTTTCCGGACCTGCTCGAGCAGTTGGATATCGACACCTCGACCGCGATGGAGAATGTCGACGTCCATTTTGGCGGTCCGGTTGAAACGGGCCGCGGCTTTGTGCTGCACTCCCCGGATTACCTGCAAGAAGGCACCATGGTGGTGGCGGACGGCGTGGCGTTGACCGCCACCGTAGAGATCCTCCGGGCCATCGCATCCGGCAATGGGCCGCAGAGGCATTTGCTGGCACTTGGGTATGCGGGCTGGGGTCCGGGCCAGTTGGATTCGGAAATTAAAGCCAATGGCTGGCTTAATGTGGGTGCCGACGACGGTTTGGTCTTTGATACCAATTTGAACACGAAATGGGATCGAGCCATGGGCAAGCTCGGTATTGACCCCAGTATGCTCTCGGAGTCGGCCGGCCACGCTTAAGTCTGAGTATCGCGCTTTTCGCCTGTTCGAAGCGCTATGCTAAGCGTTCCAAAACTTGGTCGTAGCGCTCCAAATTACCCAACGGCCCCAATGCCGCCACTGTCGGGCGGCTACCAAGCATCCGCTGTGCCACTCGGGTGACGCTATCCGCATCGACGGCTTCCACCTTCTCGACGATTTCCGGCACCGTCATAGGCCGTCCGAATACCATCAGCTGGCGCGCCAGCTGTTCGCAGCGAGACGTGGTGCTCTCTAGCGACATCAGGATGCTGGATTTAAGCTGTGCTCGTGCCCGCGCCACTTCCTGCTCGCTGACATGGGCGCTCACCTTGGCGATTTCGTCGCAGATCAGCGGGACCAACTCGGCGACTTCTTTCTGACCGGTCCCGGCGTAAATCCCGAACAGGCCGCCGTCCACGTAGGCGGCGGGAAAACTGTATATGCTATAAACCAGCCCGCGCTTTTCCCGGACCTCCTGGAACAAACGCGAAGACATGCCGCCGCCGAACAGGGTGGACAGCACGGAAACCGCATAGAAGTCCGGGTCCCGGTAGCCTAGGCCCTCAAAGCCGAGAATGACGTGCACCTGTTCGAGGTCGCGCTCTTCGCGGCAATCGCCGCCAGCATAATGGGCAGGCTCGTAGCCGAAATCGTTGCCGCTCGGCAAGCCGGAGAAAGTCTCCTCGGCCAAATCCACCAAAGTTTGATGCTCGATGCGTCCGGCCGCAGAGATGACCATGTGTTTGGCCTGATAGCGATCTCCCATGTACCGGCAGAGCTGTTCGCGGGGCATATCGCGAATGAGGTCGGCGGCACCCAATACCGACCGTCCCAGCGACTGATCGGGAAACGCCGTTTCCTGGAACCGATCGAAAACCACGTCGTCCGGCGTGTCGAGGGATTGCATGATTTCCTGCATCACCACCGTCCGCTCGCGGTCGAGCTCATCGGCGTCAAGCGTGGCGTTTTGCACCATATCGGAGATGATATCGACGGCGAGCCGCGCGTCCTCCTTGAGCACCTTGGCGTAAAACGCGGTATATTCGCGCGAGGTATGGGCATTAAGATGGCCGCCCACGGCTTCGATTTGCTCGGCGATGGCGCGAGCATCGCGTTTGCGGGTGCCCTTGAAAACCATATGCTCGAGCAGGTGCGAGATCCCGTTGATCTTCGGACTTTCGTATCGGCTGCCGGTTTCGATCCAGGCCCCCACGGATAGGGTCTCCACCGCGTCCATCGGATCGGTCGCCACCCTCAGCCCATTGGCCAATGTCGAAACTTGAACGTTGCTCACGAAAATCCACCCCGTTTTGTTAGTACTTGTGAAATATGGTCCTCTATGGCGGATAACGCCACCGGCAAGTTGTCGTAATGCTCCGTTCGGTCCAACAGATCGGCGAGCCGCGCCGGCAGCGGCGGCCTTATGCCGGTTGCCGCCTCCACCGCCTCCGGAAACTTAGCCGGATGAGCCGTGGCGAGCGCGACGATGGGTACGCCATCGCTGTCCGCGCGGTTGCGAGCGGCGGCCACGCCAATGGCTGAATGAGGATCCAGCAACTCGCCGGTTTCCTCGAATACCGCTCGGATGACGTCTTTGGTCTCGTCATCGTCGTAGCGCTTAGCATCGAAAACCTCGAGGGACCGGCGCCAGAGCTCGTCGCCCACGTCGAATGCACCCGCTTCGCGGAACCGCGTCATCGCGTCGCTCACGGCGCTGCCGTCGCGGCCGAAAAGCTCGAACAAAAACCGTTCGAAGTTGCTGGAAACCTGGATGTCCATGCTCGGGCTGAGGGTGGGCGAGACGTCGCCCATCGCCATGCGGCCCGACGCAAAGAATCGGGTTAGGATGTCGTTGCGGTTGGAGCCGATCACCAGCCGGCGGATTGGCAGTCCCATCTCGCGGGCGGCATACCCGGCGAAAACGTTGCCGAAATTGCCGGTGGGGACGGCGAAATCCAAGCCTCGGTCGGTTGCGTCCAGCTTGAGGGCCGCATGGACGTAATAGACCACCTGGGCGACGATCCGTGCCCAATTGATGGAGTTCACCGCTCCAAGACTGAACCGGTCGCGAAAGCCGATGTCGTTAAACATGGCTTTGACCAGGTCCTGGCAGTCGTCGAAGGTTCCTTCGATGGCGACGTTGTGGACGTTTTCAGCGGTGACCGTGGTCATCTGCTTGCGCTGGACATCGGACACCCGGCCCTCGGGGTGAAGGATGAAGATCTCGATGGAATCGCGGTCCCGGCAGGCCTCGATGGCCGCCGAACCGGTATCGCCGGATGTGGCGCCGACGATGGTGATCCGTTCGCCGCGCCGCGCGAGGATAAAATCGAACAGCCGGCCGAGAACCTGAAGGGCGAAATCCTTGAATGCGAGGGTCGGCCCGTGGAATAGCTCCAGTAGCCAGGTATCTCCGCCGAGCGATTTCAGCGGGGCGACGTCCGGATGATCGAAGTTTTCATACGCATCGACGGCGATGGCATGGAGATCGGCTTCGCTAACGACCGGCGCCGCGAACGGCGCGATGATGCGGGCCGCCAGTGCCGGGTAGTCGAAATCTTTGAGGGATCGAAGGTCTGCCGCGGAAAGCCGTGGCCAAGTCTCCGGCAAGTACAGCCCACCGTCACGGGCGAGCCCGGCCAGGACCACGTCATCGAACGCGAGGACCGGCGCGTTGCCGCGGGTACTTACATATTTCACGAAATCGGAACCACAGGCAGAAAGATCATTATTCCGTGGCTATACAAGCGTGAACCTGCCGGCGCAAGCCATCGTCGGCGATCGTCAGCTCAGGTACCGCCGTTTGAGGTGCGTCTTGAAGATCTCCGGATCCAATGGACTTCCGGTGGCCGCGACCAGTAGATCCTGCGAGGAAAGCAGCGATCCCTTGCCGTGAATGTTGTCGCGCAACCAGCCGATCAGAGGCAGAAAATTGCCACTGGCGATACCGGTTTTGATGTCGGGGTCGGCGCGAACGGCGGCGTCGAAGAACTGAGCGGCGGTCATCGCACCCAGCGTATACGTCGGGAAATACCCCCAGGCGCCGTCGTACCAATGGATGTCCTGCAGGCACCCGAGGCGGTCATCGGGCGGCGTGAGGCCCAAAAGCCGCTGCATGCCCTCGTTCCAGGCGGCGGGCAGGTCGGCCGGCTCCATGTCGCCGGCGATCATCGTGCGCTCCAGTTTGTAGCGCAGGATCACGTGCGCCGGATAGGTGACCTCGTCGGCATCCACGCGGATGAACCCCGGTTCGACCCGGGTGTAAAGCCGACTCAGGTTGTCCACGTCCCAAGCGGGCCCGCGTCCGACAAGAACGTTACGCATGATCGGTGCGGCAAAAGCGAGAAACTCGCGCGACCGGCAGACCTGCATCTCGACGAGCAGAGATTGGCTTTCGTGGACGGCCATGCCGCGCGCCTGTCCGACTGGCTGACCGCGCCAGTTCTTAGGAAGGCCGCGTTCATAGAGTGCGTGGCCGGTCTCGTGCAGTACGCCCATGAGGGCGGAGGTGAAATCCGCTTCGTCATAGCGCGTGGTGATGCGGACGTCGTCCGAGGTGCCGCCGCAGAATGGGTGAAGACTGACATCGAGCCGGCCATGATTGAAGTCGAAGCCCAATCGCTCCATGAAACGGACTCCAAGCTCGCGTTGATCGGCTGCCGGAAAGGGCCCCTCGGGCGTGAGTGGCTGCTCAGAGCGCGCCTGACGGTCCAGGACCGCAGCGAGGAAATCCGGCAGGAACGCCTCGAGGTCGGCGAACAACCGGTCAATGTCATCGGAGCGGCCCTCCGGCTCGTATTCGTCCAGCAGAGCGTCGTAAGGGGACAGGCCCAGGCGCTCGGACTTCGCCGCGGCGGTTTCGCGAACCAACGCTACGACCGTTTCGAGTTCCGGCAGGACAGCGGAAAAGTCGGCATCGGCGCGCGCCGATCGCCATTTGGTTTCGCAGGCCGACACTGCCCGCGACAGCGCTTCCACCTGGGCTTCGGTCAGGGCGGTTGCGTGGGTCCAGGCCCGGCGCATTTCTCGGACATTCGATCGCTGCCATGGATCGAGGTCCGGATCGTCGTCGGCGGCCCCGAGCAGATCTTCCATCTCGGTATCGGTGATCATGCCGTGGCTCATGGCCTTGAGCAGGGCAAGTTGATCGCCGCGTGACGCCGCGCCGCCCCGTGGCATCATCGTCGCCAGATCCCAGTGCAGCACGGCCGCCACGTCGCCCAGTGCATGGATGCGGCGGAACCGGTCCTCCAGCCGCTGGTAGGCGGTATGTGCCACAGCCGATCTACAGCAAGCCGCCGAGGGCGTTGTCGGTCAGTATCGCGCCGACGGCGCGGTCGGCCAGCATGGCGCCGAAGATCAGGAACAGATAAAGGATGCTGAACAGGAACATGGAGCGCGCTACAGCCGGATCGGGGTCGCGCCAGACCTTGTACGCATGTCTCAGGAACAGGCCGCCGAGGATCGCTGCCACCGCGCCGTAAAACGCCCCCGACATGCCCACCAGCACCGGTGACAAAGTCACCGGTACCAGAATGAGGGTATAGACCAACATTTGCGTCCGGGTGGATTGCTCTCCTGCCACCACCGGCATCATCGGCACGCCGGCATTCGCGTAGTCACCCCTGCGGAACAGCGCCAGCGCCCAGGAGTGCGGCGGTGTCCACAGGAATATGATCGCGAACATGCAGATCGCGCCCAGGCCCACATCGCCGGAGGCCGAGGCCCAACCGATCAGCGGCGGCAGCGCGCCGGCCGCGCCGCCAATGACAATGTTCTGCGGCGTCCGCCGTTTCAGCCACATGGTGTAGAGGAAGACGTAATAGACGATGGTCAGCGCCAGCAACCCGGCCGAGAGGATGTTGACCAGGGACGCCATCGCCGCAACCGAGCCCACCGCCAAGGTCACGCCGTAGGCCAGCGCCGCCTTGGGATGGATCCGCCCGGCGGGGACCGGGCGATTCATGGTGCGGGCCATGTCGCAGTCGATATCGCGGTCGTACCACATGTTGATGGCGCCCGAGGCGCCGGCGCCCATGGCGATGCACAAAATAGCCGCCAAGCCGGTGAGCGGACCGATACTGGCGGGCGCCAGGACCATGCCGACGATCGCCGTGAACACCACAAGCGACATCACCCGCGGCTTCAGCAGCAGCATATAGTCCTTGATTTGGAACCGCGGTTCGGGCCGTGTCGCCGCCGCCTTGATGGCGTCGACCGGCTGTGAACGGGCGTTTGACACCCTCTTTGTTCTCCTACTCGATTGGCCCTTATCAAGGGCAGCGGCCACTATAGCCGCAATTCATTTCGAAATCTAAACTGTTTCCGGGGCCCGGAGCAGGGCTCTCGCCACCATCCAGATAAACATGACGCCGCCGACAACCGCGAACAAGGCACCAATGCCGTTCAGTGTCATGCCGACGATCGCGCCGAATTCGTCGAGCCCCTGGGCATCGCCGGCGGTCTTTCGCGGCGCGCCGAACCCGCCGGCCAGGAACAGGCCGATACAAGCCGCCAATTGCCCGCAGGCGAACAGATATATCTGTACGTAGACGGCTTTTCCGCGGACCAGCGGGCGTTTCAGCAGCGGCAGAAACACCTCGTAGAATAGCCCCATGAATACCAGCGTCACCCCCGCGATGACGCCATGGTAGTGCGCCGGCGTGCGCGTATCGGCGCCATCCACGAACAGCCCGAGGATGCCGCCAATGCCAAATACCGCCATCGATAGCACCAGGCACAGGAAGGCCGGGCTCGCCCAGGGAACGGGGCGGCGGATCCACATGATCGCTCCCAAGGCCACGATCAGCGACGGGACCGCAAGGGCATATTGGAGGTTGGTGAAAGCGAGCGTCTGGTCCGCCAAGAACGGCTCGAATACGAAATAGAACACCGGCCCTGCCAACGCCGACAATGCCAGCAGAGCGGTTGCGGTCCACATGACCGCGGAACCTGGGACAGGCCGCCCGGCCGCCGATGTTGCCAGCAGGCTCCAGCCCACCAGCATGAGCAGGGTGTTGAGAAACTGCAGGATATGCCCTCCGCCCCAAAACAATTCCTCGTTGAAGGTGAAAGAGGGGGCCTGGCCGGTGAGTTCACCGAAAGCCAAGCCAAAGCAAGCCATTGCCGTCAGAAAGATTAATCCCGCGCCTGCCACGGGTCCGGCCAGCGGCGCGCCGCTTGAGAGTGCCGGGCGGTTCAGCAGCAGGCGCGCCACCGTCAGCGTCATCGCGATGGCCATTACCGCCAGCCCGGCGTAGTACAGCGGATCGATGATCACCGGGACGTAATTGTTCAGCGTCGGCTCGCCGCGATCGAGCAGCGCTGGGATGAACAACAACGGAAACGCCGTGAACATGCCGATCACCGAGAGCCGTCCGAGCCAGGCAAACCGAACGGTGTCGCCCGCGGCCTCGCGCGTTGCCAGCTGCAGCAGAGCGCCGAATACCGCGAGGAACCACACCACGAACGAGAACACCACATGAATGACCAAGCCCTTGCGGAAGAATTCCAGCGGCCAGGGAAATACCGTCTCGATCCCTGGTATGCGGGATACTGCGAGCAGCGCCGCGAATACGCCGGCGATGGCGAGCGATCCGATGGCCACCGCCGACCAGCCCCACAGCTCCCGGCGGAAGGCCGCGTCGGAGACCGTCGTGGCGGCGCTCGTTCGGGTGCCGCGCGTGCCGGCTGATATGGCGCTATTCATGAAAATGGGATCCGCCGTAGTAGGGACCCGCTGGGTCGGGGAACCAGTGAATGGCCATGACGTAGACCACGACGCCGGACACGGCGACGAACATCCACAACGGCCACGTCCACCGGGCGATGCGCTTGTGGCGCGGGAACCGTTCGGTCAGCGCCCAATAGACGGTGATGGGCACGAGCGGCGTGATGATCGCGGCGACCAGGATGTGGACGATCAAAATGGTAAAATAGATGGGCCTGATCAGCCCCTGACCGCCGAACTTCGCCAGGCCGGAGTTGAAATGATAGGTGAGGTAGCTGGCGAGAAAGGCCACCGATACAATCAAGGCCGCAATCATCCAGGCGCGATGCTGGTCGCGCTTGCCGTTGAGGATGCAATACAGTCCGCCTGCCAGGCATACGATGGTCACGCCATTGAGGGCGGCGTTAACGTGGGGGAGATCGATGATTTCAAGCATCCAGGGCGACTTTCGACAACCAACCTTTCGGCGACAACCAACCTTCCGGGCCATTCGGGCGAAATATCATGCTCAGCCTGATCCGATTTTTACGAAGATACTGAGGTACATAAATAGCGCGGCGCCCGCCAGAATTGCCGCCAGGACCCATTTGTTCATCGGGAAAACTCTCAATCATCTCGCAATAGCAACATGAAGCATCATCATCATGATGGGGGCCAAAATCAAGGCAGCCAACTCCGAAACTTAAAACCACCTAAAAATAAACCGGTCATTCAACCCCGGAACAATGCTGCAACTGCGAAACAAAATTCTTTTCATTAAAATTTTGTCATGTTACCTAGATTACAGTTCCGGTTCCCGATAGGATAAGCATTATTAGATCGACCCTGCTCGATGGCTGAGGAGAGAGAGAAATATTCAGCCTCAGCGACTTGGCAGTGAATCGTATACCTTTCGGAGTGATCGGCATTCGGATGGGTTCGGGTGGAAAAATGCTTGAAAAATTGAAAATTCTCGTACCATTTATCGCCTTAGGCGTGATGGCCTCGCCGATTGCGGCGTCGGCTGAGGAAGGTCTGGCGAAACCGTGGCAGATGAACCTGCAGGACGCGGCATCGCCGGTGATGGACAAGATCCACGATTTCCACAGTCTATTGATGGTGGTGATGGTGGGCATCGTCCTGTTCGTGTTGGCTATCCTCGGTTATGTGTGCTTCCGCTTCAGTGCCAAGCGCAATCCCGTCCCATCGAAGACCTCCCACAATACTTTGCTGGAGGTGGTGTGGACGGCGGTGCCGATCGTTATCCTAATCATCATCGCCATTCCCGGCATGCGGCTGTTATATTTTCACGACAGGGCTCAGGATTACGAGATGACCCTAAAAGTGACAGGGCATCAGTGGTATTGGACATATAACTACCCGGACCAAGGNGACTTCGAATTTGACAGCATTCCTGTCCCCGAGGGCGATTTGGAACCGGGTCAGCCGCGTCTGCTGACCGTGGACAATCGCGTGGTGTTGCCGGTTGATACCAATATTCAGGTTCTCATTACCGCCGACGATGTCATCCACAACTGGGCGGTCCCGGCGCTTGGGATGAAGATCGATGCCACACCCGGCCGGATCAATGAACGGTGGGTGCGAATCGACAAGGAAGGCATGTATTACGGCATGTGCTCGGAGCTATGCGGCGTCTATCATAGCTTCATGCCCATCCAGGTGGAAGCCGTCTCCAAGGAGGCCTTTGCCAAGTGGGTGGAGCAGGCACAGGAAGAGTTTGCGCAAAACGACGGATCAAGCGTCAATCTTGTCGAAGCAGAGCAGAAAAGCCGTTAATAAACAGGGTATTCGGGCGAGAGAGAAGGAATCGAGAGTATGGCATACGGAGCCGCTGCGGCACACGGAGAGCATGATCACCATCCCACCGGATGGAAGCGATGGGTGTACTCCACCAACCATAAAGACATCGGCACGATGTACATCTGGTTGTCCTTTGTCGCCGCCATCATTGGCGGCGCCATGTCGTGGTATATTCGGCTCGAGCTTGCTCACCCGGGCATCCAATACATCGACGACTTCCAGTTCTATAACGTTCTGGTCACCGCCCACGGCTTTCTGATGGTGTTCTTCGTGGTAATGCCGGCAATGATCGGCGGGTTCGGCAACTGGTTCGTACCGTTGATGATCGGCGCGCCCGACATGGCCTTCCCGCGAATGAACAACATCAGCTTCTGGCTGCTTGCCGCCGCATTGGTACTTTTGGTGCTGTCCACGGTGGTCGGCGACGGTCCGGGAACAGGGTGGACGGTGTATCCCCCGCTAAGTAACGCGAACTATCAGCCGGGACCGTCCGTGGATTTCGGCATTCTCGCGCTTCACGTCGCGGGCGCCTCATCGATCCTCGGCGCGGTCAACTTCATCGTCACCATCTTCAACATGCGCGCGCCGGGAATGACCATGCACCGGATGCCGCTGTTCGTGTGGGCCATACTGGTTACCGCATTTCTGTTGCTGCTGGCGGTTCCCGTGCTGGCGGGCGCGTTGACCATGCTTCTTACCGACCGAAACTTCGGCACGACCTTTTTCGCCCCTGACGGCGGCGGCGATCCGGTCCTGTGGCAGCACCTCTTCTGGTTCTTCGGCCACCCGGAAGTCTACATCATCATCATTCCGGCCTTCGGCATCATCAGCCAGGTGATTTCCACGTTCTCCAAACGGCCGGTATTCGGTTACTTGGGAATGGCATACGCGATGGTCTCCATCGGGGTCGTCGGCTTCATCGTGTGGGCGCACCACATGTACACCGTTGGCCTCGACGCCGACGCGCGGGCCTACTTCACCGCCGCTACCCTCATTATCGCTGTTCCCACGGGGATCAAGATCTTCAGTTGGCTGGCCACCATGTGGGGCGGTTCCATCGAGTTCGAGACGCCCATGCTATGCGCCATCGGTTTCATCTGGCTGTTCGTGATTGGCGGCGTTACCGGCGTGCTGTTGGCTAATGCCGGTATCGACTTTGCCATGCACGATACCTACTACGTTGTGGCTCACTTCCACTACGTGATGGCGATCGCGGCGATCTTCGCCATGTTCGCCGGCTGGTACTACTGGATCGGCAAGATGTCCGGTCGCCAATACCCGGATCTGTTGTCGAAGGTGCAGTTCTGGGTGTTTTTCATCGGTGTCAATGTGCTGTTCTTCCCGCAGCACTTCTTGGGACTGGCCGGCATGCCGCGGCGTATTCCCGACTATCCGGATGCCTACTGGGGCTGGAATTACGTCAGTTCCATCGGCGCCCTGATCACCGCCGTTGGCACCTTCATGTTCTTCTACATTGTCTGGTACACTTATCGTTCCGGTAAACCGGTGACCGCGGACAATCCATGGGGCGAAGGCGCCACAACGCTGGAATGGGTCGTGCCTTCGCCTGCGCCGTTCCACACCCATGAGGAGTTGCCGGTGATCGGGAGCGGTGGCCGTCCGACAACTCAAGCGGCTCCCGCGGAGTAGACGGCACCCAGAACAACCTAGGCAATTAATGGCATGAAAAACTCCGGACAAAAAAAGAAGACGATGACCGCCGTGATGCTGTTTAGCCTCGTGGGCGGTATGGTTGGCCTTTCGTTTGCTTCGGTGCCGCTTTACCGGTTGTTTTGTCAGGTCACCGGGTTTGGCGGCACACCCAACACCGAGGCGGTGGCGTTGCCTTCAGAGGTATCCGATACCGTTGTGACGGTGAATTTCGATGCCAACGTCAACAGCGACCTGCCGTGGGCGTTCAAGCCGGTACAGCGCAAGGTTAAGGTTCGGCTCGGCCAGGAGTCGCTGGCGCACTACACCGCGGCGAACGTTTCGGACCAGCCGGTGACGGGCACAGCGACATTCAGCGTGACACCGTACAAGGCGGCGCCGTATTTCAGTAAGATTGCGTGTTTCTGCTTCAACGAGCAGACATTGTTGCCCGGACAGGAAGTGGACATGCCGGTTTCGTTCTATGTGGATCCGGCGATTTTAGATGATCCAGGCGCCCGGGATGTGAAGCTCATTACCTTATCCTACACGTTCCACCGGACCGACGATGAAGAAACCGATAAGAGCAGCGCCAAGGTCGCGAAAGCCAGCGAAGTGGACCGTAACGGCGGATAATCAATGAACCGATATTGAATTCGGGAGAGCAAGATGTCGAGCGAAGTTAAGTCACATCCGTTCCATATGGTGGATCCGAGCCCGTGGCCCGCTGTGGGGACGATAGCCGCATTCTTGATGGCCACCGGTGGCATCTGGTACATGCATGCCGGTCAGCCTTGGGTCCTGATCCTCGGATTTGCTGTCCTGATGTACACCTTTTTCGGATGGTGGCGCGATGTTTTGCGCGAGGCGAACTCCGGAACCTATCATACGCCGCTGGTGCAAAGAGGCCTGCGGGTGGGGATGTTGCTGTTCATCGCGTCCGAGGTGATGTTCTTCTTTGCTTTCTTTTGGGCGTTCTTCAATGCCACCGTGCCGGCCATCAACCGGATCGCTCACGAGGTTTGGCCCCCGGAAGGTGTCATTCCGTTTCCGACCTTTGGCCTACCGTTTCTCAATACGCTCATTCTGCTCACCTCCGGCGCCACCTTGACCGTCGCCCACCACGCCCTTCGCCTTGGTGATCACCGCAAGACGGCGCTTTGGATCTTGGCGACGGTAATCCTGGGCGTCATCTTCACAGCCTGTCAGGCCTATGAATATGGACACGCCGCGTTCGGCTTCACCGATGGGATTTATTCTTCGACCTTTTATTTGGCCACGGGTTTCCACGGCTTCCACGTGATCGTTGGCACGCTGTTCCTGCTTGTGTGTTTTTTCCGTGCCAGGCGCGGCGATTTCACGCCGAATCAGCATGTCGGCTTTGAGGCGGCGGCCTGGTACTGGCACTTTGTCGACGTGGTCTGGCTGTTCCTATTCGTTTCAATTTACTGGTGGGGCAGTTCGGCGTTCTTTGCCCAACAATAGAGACGTGGGACCCGATTCGGAGAGCATGCCGCACGGTCGCTCCACTGCCAGCATCCTGGCGTCGGGCTGCTTTGGCCGCTGCCCCCGGTGCGGACAGGGCCGTTTGTTCGATGGCGTTCTCAAGGTCACCGACAAATGCGAAGCTTGTGGCCTGGTGTTCAGCGGCCACGATGCCGGCGACGGTCCCGCCGTCGCCGTGATTTTTATCCTCGGCACTGCTATGGTCGGCCTGGCTTGGTTGCTGGAGTTGATTATGTCGCCGCCACTTTGGGTCCATGCGGTGGTCTGGATTCCGCTGACGGTGATCGGGTCCGTCGCCTTATTGCGCCCATTGAAAGGATTGACGGTGGCGATACAATACCGCTACCGCGCCGTGGACGAACCCGAAATGCCGGGTGGAACCTAATGCTGCCGCAGTGCGATTGCTCTTGATCTCCGTGGTGCTCGCCAACAGGGGATCAACAAACAAAAAAACGCGAGTATGGGTTGGACTCACACAATGACCGAGAACGGCACCTACCGTCTTCCCGTGGACATCCAAACTGTTGACGTCGATCGTTCGGGGCATTGGCTGGCCGCCGGTTGGGCCGATTTCCTTAAAACGCCGCGTGTCAGTCTGATGTACGGCGGCGCATTCGTCATCATCAGCTTCCTGCTTACAGTCGGCTTGATCTCCGCGGGGCTTGGCTCGCTCGTTCTGCCACTTGCCGGCGGTTTCGTTCTGCTGGCGCCTATTTTGGTCGTCGGGCTCTATGACGTCAGCCGGCGGCTTGAACAGGCGGCGGATGTGTCTTTTGGCCATGTCTTTTCTGCCTTCAGCGACAACCTGGGTCAGCTCTCGGCGATGGGTGTGGTACTCCTGATTCTCTGGTTCGTGTGGGTCGAAGTCGCAATTGTGCTATTCGCCATATTCTTCAATCAAGCGCCACCCCCGCTGCACGAATTCGTGGAAGAGGTCGTCTTCTCGCTTGAGGCGGCACCCTTTCTTCTGATCGGCACTTTGTTCGGCGCCGTTATGGCCACTGTGATATTCGCAATCACCGCCATTTCCATTCCCATGATGTTCGATCGGCCGGTGGATGTGGTCACCGCTATCGGCGCCAGCATCCTTGCCGTTCGCGCCAATTGGCAGGTGATGTTCGGCTGGGCCGCGATGATCGTGGTCATCACCGTTGCCGGGGTCCTGTCGTTTTTCCTCGGTCTTGCGGTGGCGCTGCCCGTTCTCGCATATGCCACATGGCATGCGTACCGTGATTTGGTGATGGCCCCGCAGGCACCGCCGCTGTCGGACGTCGAGGGGTTTGGGTCGGGCATCTAAGTGTCTTGGATCAAACATATGGATCCCATACGACGCCTCGCGCGTACAGACTGGAACTCCAAATTTCCGATAATCTGCTTCCTCTTTGGCGCTGGTATTATCGGGACCGAGTAACCATTTTAATAGCGACATTCTTTGCATAAAATAGAATACCTAATGGGAGAAAAAGCCATGGCCGATCAAGGGGATGGAGATGGCAAGCTCACAACGCCGACCGAGGGCATGGATGAAGCCTGGAAGACGCTGCTTGAGCGATCTCAGAAAGTAGGTAAGCTCTATCAGGAGCGGTTGAAGGAGGACGATGGCTTTTCCGTCACCAATTCTACCTTGGTGGGCCAAGTCTTTCTCCAGATCGCTCAATTTCTGTACACCAATCCGGCGAAGATGCACGAGGCCCAGACGAAACTTGCGAGTGACTACGCGCGTCTCGTGGAAGCGATCGATGCCGCTACCAAGGGGCTCCCCAATCAGCCGGTTGCCGAGGCCGGTCCGGGCGACCGGCGCTTCAAGGATCCCGAATGGGAGCAGAACCCCGCCTTCAGCGCCATCAAGCAATATTATCTGCTCACCTCTCGCTGGCTGGAGGGTCTGGTGGACAGCATCGATGGACTCGACCCCAAATCCCGACAGAAGGCGCAGTTCTATACCCGTCAATTCATCAGCGCCATGGCGCCCACCAACTTCATCGCCACCAACCCAAAGGTCATTCGGGAGATCCAAAAGACCAAAGGCGAGAGCCTGCGCAAGGGTCTCACCAATATGCTCGACGACGTGGAGCGCGGCCGTGGCCAACTCCACATCTCACTGACCGATTTCGACGCCTTTACGCTGGGAGAGAACATCGCCGCAACGCCGGGCAGGGTGATCTATCAGAACGACCTGATGCAATTGATCCAATACACCCCGGCGACGGCAACGGTGCGCCGGCGGCCCTTGCTGATCGTGCCGCCATGGATCAACAAGTTCTACGTTCTCGATCTGCAGCCGAAGAACTCGTTCATCAAGTGGGCGGTGGACCAGGGTCATACTGTGTTCGTGATCTCATGGGTCAACCCGGACGAGAGCCTGACCCACAAGACGTTCGACGACTACGTTCTGGAAGGTCCCATAGCGGCCCTCGACGCCATTGAAAAGGCGACCGGCGAGCCCGAGGTGAATGCCATCGGCTATTGCATCGGCGGCACGTTGCTCGCCATTACGCTTGCCCACATGGCGGTCAAAGGAGATACCCGGGTGGTGTCGGCCACGTTTTTCACCACCATGGTGGATTTTGCCGACCCCGGCGAACTTGGGGTGTTTATCGATGAAGACCAGATCGACCTAGTCGAAAAGCACATGCAAAAGAAAGGCTACATGGACGGCGCCCAGATGGCCCAAGTCTTCAGCATGCTGCGAGAGAACGATCTCATCTGGTCGGCCTTTGAGAGCAACTATATGCTCGGCAAGGATCCCCGGCCGTTCGATCTGCTGTATTGGAACTCTGATTCCACCCGCATGCCGGTGATGATGCACAGCTTCTATCTGCGCGAAATGTATCTGAACAACCGGCTGATCGAGCCGGACGCCTTGACCGTTGCAGGAACCCCCATCGACCTGAGACGCATCAAGCAACCGGTGTACATTCTGTCGACGCGCGAAGACCATATCGCGCCGTGGACCTCCACCTATAGCGCGACACAGATCTATTCAGGGCCGGTGAAGTTCGTGCTTGCCGGGTCGGGCCATATCGCCGGCGTCATCAATCCCCCGGCGGCCAACAAATACGAATACTGGACTCACACGCGGAAGGTGAAAAGTCCCGACGCCTTCTTGAAAGCCGCCAAATCGACCGACGGTTCGTGGTGGCCGCATTG
>JGI12210J13797_10551798_pt1 | contig 17802 bp, 11 predicted proteins | sample ElkSlonscriptome_3_FD_13797 | JGI IMG/M metagenome (IMG submission 13797)
GGCATGGTCGACGGGGGCGTTGTTCTCTTGTAAGTCATCACGGTTCCAGGGGACTAGGCCCAGGCGGCCTCGTCGAGGCGCGGGAAGGTGACGGTGCAATTGCCCGCGTCTTCGATGCCGGTGAGCAGCGCGCGGCCCTGCGCGTCGAGCTGGCCCTCGATGACCATCCCGTCGGGCAGCTCCACGCGGTAGGCCTCGTTGGCGACCGGCTGGTCGTCGTCGTCGACCATGGCCAGCTCGAGGGTGTGGGTGGCCTGCATCTCCTGGGCGGGCGGTGCCTCGTCGGCCAGGTCCTCGGTGGGCAGTTCGAACACGTCACACAGGGGGCGCAGGTCGCGAACGTGGGGGTGCAGCCCCAGCGCGCCGGTCTCGAACGCCCGACGAGCCCGACCCCGAACCTCGTCGAGCGAGAGGCCGTGGGCCTCGCCCGCGGAGCAGGCCCCCAGCCCGACCAAGGCCCGGGCCAGCGCGTCGCGGTTGGTGGGGTCGTCGGCCACGCTGCGAGCGCTCGCGACGCGGCCCAGCGCGCTCCGCAGCGACGAGCCGCCCCCGAACATGCCGGTGGAGCCCGGCTGCCGCTGGGTCCGCAGCTCGAACGCGTTGCCCTCGGCGTCGTAGACGATCTCGGTCATCGTCGATCCCGTGCTCCCCATCATGGGAGGGTTTCGGCCAAGTCGCTAGTCTTCGCAGCGCTGACAGGCCCGGGATGCCGCCGCGCACTGGAGCTCGGCCCGCTGGCAGGCGCGGGCGTAGCGGGGCTGGTCGGGGTGCTGCTGGGCCAGGTCGCAGATCTGCGCCTCGAGGTCGCACGTGGCCTCGGCCAGGTCGCAGACCCGCTCGCACCGGCTGGGCCGCTCGGCGCTCATCCGCGAGCGTCGCGACGAGCGCGAGGTGCGTTGCGACCCGTCCATGGGGGCCATCGGCTCGGGCGCGGCCTCCACCGGCTCGGCGTCGACCTCTTCGGCCTCGAGCTGGCGCAGCTCGGTGTCCGAGGCATCGGGGGACGCGTCGTGGCCCGAGCCGAGGTCGTCCTCGTCGGCCCCGGGCACGGGCACGGGCACGTCCTCACCCTCGTCCTCACGCTCACGGTCGGGCTGATACTCGGCGGGCGCAGGGGCGGGGGAGGCCGACGCGACCATGATGCCCGCGTCGGCCAGCACGTCGTCGTTGCGCTCGAGCTGGGCCTCGATCTCGTCCAGCGACCAGTCCCGCACGTCGTAGTGCGGGGCGTCGCTGCCGGCGGTGGGCTTGCATGCACTGGCCCACAGGGCGCTCAGCAGCCCCAGCCAGGGGAGGGATCGTCGGGTCGTCGTCACGCTATGCATCGGAGCAGCCATCGCTGGCCTCGGTGGCCCGGTCGCAGTCGAGGGAGGCCCGCTCACAGGCGCTCTCGTAGCGGCGGTCGTCGTCGTGCGCGTCGGCCAGCTCGCAGATCTGGTCGCGCAGGGTGCAGATGTTGGTGGCCAGGTCGCGGATCCGCTGGCAGCGGCCCACCCCCTCGCCCGCGCCGGCCGGGACGGCGCTGGACTTGCCGGAGAGCGCGCGCTCCTGCTGCACGTCGCCGGGCAGGTCCACGCCCGCCTCCATCAGCTCGTCCTCGCGGGCCTCGAGCTCGGACAGCGGGCCGAGCAGCGGATCGCCCATCACCTCCTCGTCGGTCGAGGCCTCGGCCGAGGCGGAGTCCATCGCCCCGGCATCGCCGGGCGCCTGAGACGTGGCCGGCGCTTGCTTGGCGCAGCCCGCCGTGAGCACGGCGCCCAGCCAGAGCCCCGCGAGCACGCCGAGCCAAGAGGGACCTCTACTGGAGCAACGCGCGCCTCGCCTCATGGGTGGCCCGAGCATCCCCTCTGGGCTGGGGTCGGCGCAATCGGAGGCGGGCCGGAGCATCGAGCCCCGGAACGCCTCCGCCGCCCGGGCCCTTACAGGGGTCGCGAGGACGATCGCCCCCGGCGAACGGCCACGCCGGCTCCCAGCAGCAGGCCCAGCAGGCCCAGGGCCCAGGGGGCCCGCTCGCCCTGGCCCTCGACCGAGCAGCCCTGACAGCCGTCTTGGTCGTAGCCGGCCGCGGTGTTGTAGGCGGCGAGCAGCTGGTCGATCTCGTCGGTGCGGCTGGCGAGCACCACGGGCGCGCCGGCGGCCGGCATCTCGCTGACCTCCTCCTCCCAGGGCATCTCGTCGGTGAACGCGGGCCAGCCGCTGCCGGAGGGGATGTACACCTCGCGGCCGTCGGGCAGCGTGAACACCCGGTCGTTGCTGCACTTGATCCGCAGGCTGCCCTGGCGGTTGGCGGCCACGTCGTCGAGGTCGCCGCGGGCATGGAAGATGGGATCCTCGGTCATCTCGTGCGGGGAGATGGTGGTGTACATGCGCGTGACGTAGGGCCACTGCGACAGCAGGTCGGCGGCGTGCCGGCCGGGCGTCACGACGCGCTCCTCGAGCGCGTCGGCGAACGCGGGGCCGTCCCAGGCGGTCGGCGGGTTGCACTCGGGGCAGTCGAGGAACTGCTCCACCGAGACCGGCAGCTCGAGGAATTCGGCGATCAGGCTGCCGATGAGCGGGTGGTCGAGCTGGCAGCCGTTCCACTCGGAGCACGAGGCGAGGCCCTGCGCGAGGAGCAGATCGGCCACGCCGACCCCCGAGACCTCGCGGAACGCGGCGGGGCTCCACCCCGAGTCGGACAGCCCCCCGGTGGGCACCACGGAGCTGACGCCGGCGTACTCGGTGACGAAGGCCCGCCCGTTGGCATGCTCGGCGTCGACCGCCCCGGTGATGACCTCCTTGTAGTTCGCCGCGAGCTGCAGCCAGTCGATCTGGAGCGGGTTGACCAGCACGTGCCGGTAGTTGGTGGGCACCATGCGATCGTTGCCCAGGAAGAACGTGCGCACGTCCATGTCCTCGACCGCGGCGATCCGGGTGAGGCGCAGGGGCACGCAGGGCTCGTCGCTGGTGTAGCGCAGGACGATGGGGTGGATCTGGTCCACGCCCGCCCCGCCGGTGAGCTTGATGGCCCCGAACAGGTGGTTCTCGGCGAGGTACTCCTCGAAGATCGGCTGGGCCTCCGGGTCCTGCTGGTAGCCGTTGGTGTCGAGCCACTCGATCACCTCGGCCGCGGTGCCGCCCTCGAGCACGACGATCTCGTAGGCACCCACCGTCTCGCGCAGCACCACCTGGGGCCCATCGTCGTCGAAGGGAACTCCCTCGCCGCCCGTCTCGTCGAAGCCTCCGCCGTCGCCTCCGGTGGTCCCGCCCATGCCGAGCGGGGAGTCGAGCATCGGACAGTCGTCGCGGGTGGTGTCGAACCCGTAGGTGGGCACGGTGCCCGTCAGCAGGTTCTGGAACAGCAGCTCGGAGCCGATGGAGAACTCCGGCACCGCGGTCAGCGGGATGACCCAGGCGAATTGCTCGGGGTCGCCCTGGTACTGGATCTGGATGTGGACCTCGACCTCCTGGCCGTCGAGGATGAACAGGATGTTCTCGCCCGATTGATCGACGGGCATCGACTGGGGGCCCGCGTCGCAGAACATGCCGCCGCACGCCGATGCGTCGGCGGGCACGCTCAGCCAGGCGAGGGAACAACAAAGCGCGCCGAAGAGCGCACCACTACGCGAAGAAGAAGCCATGATCGAACCTTCCGCCGGTGGGCGATAGGGAAGGGATTAGGAACGACCCACCGAGCGGGACCAGCGTACCAGCGGCGCGGTGCGTCCTCCAAGCACCACGCGGGGGAATGGACTCTGACATCTTCGTCATGGTGTTCGGTGGTGAGGGCTTGGGGCCGACAGAACGATGTTGGGGGCCGAAGGTGACGAGGCGTAGATCGTTCTGCACCATGGAGCGTGCCCATCGCCCGCGCGCGGCCGAGCCGCCCGGAGGAGATCGACTCGATGCCCCATGTCGCCTGGATTCGCATGACCTCGTGGATGGCCACGCTCGCGCTGGGGGTGACCGGTGCGGCGTGTGGAACGTCGTCGGCCAGCTCGGGGCCGGGCAGCCACGGTCCGCTGGCCGCCACGTCCGTGAGCCAAGAGGACCCGCCGCACGTGTTCACGCCGCGGTCCCACCCCGCGCGCGTCCGGCCGCCCGTGCCCGAGCCCGAGCTCGCCCGCCTGCCTCGGCTGGTCGAGCGCACGTCGTCGTGCTTCGCACCGGAGGTGCAGGAGCCCGCGTGGAGCCCCCCGCCGCGGAGCACCACGCGACGGACGAGGAAGAGGAAGTCCCGGCGGCCTCCGGGGTTCGTGCCCTACGACAAGGGGGGCGGCGGCTCGGCGCCGTCGAAGACCAGCCGGTCGTCCGGTGGCGTGGTCGGTGGCGTGGTCGGTGGCGTGGTCGGCGGGGTGGCCGGCGGGGTGGCCGGCGGGGTGGCGCAGGGCGAGGGCCGAGGGAAGTCCGCCGAGGCGCCGCGCGCCGATCCCAAGCCCCGGCCCAACTCCCGGCCCGCGCCCGAGCCCGAGCTCGAGCGCGGGCCCGCTGCGCCGCCGCCCTCCGTGGTCGACGACGCCAAGGACGAGGAGATGGCCACCCCGCGGAACGAGCGTCGCCCGGCGGGCCCCGCCATCGCGACCGATCCCGACGAGGGCTTCGACGACTGGGGCGTGGCCACCTACCTGTCGAACGACGACACGATGAGCCTGTCGTCGGCCCAGCGGGTGATCTACGCGATCGATAACTTCTTGCCGCTGCCGGCCGAGCACATCCGGCCGCACGAGCTGCTCAACTACTTCTCGTTCGACACCGCGCCGGTCGAGCCCGGCAACGACTTCTCCGTGCAAGCCTCGGTCGCCCCCGACCCCCGGCAGGAGGGGATCTACAGCCTGGCCATGGCGGTGAGGGGGCGCCCGCTGTCGGTGGAGGACCGGCGCAACACGAACCTGTCGATCGTGGTCGACCGCTCGGGCTCGATGTCGGCCGAGGGCCGCATGGAGTTCCTCCAGCGGGGCCTGCAGCAGATGCTGGGCCAGCTCAAGCGCGGCGACATGGTGCACCTGGTGCTGTTCGACCACGACGTGTGCACGCCGGTGGAGAACTTCGTGGTGGGGCGCGACCGACCGCAGGTGCTCCAGGACGCCATCGCGAAGCTCGAGCCCCGGGGCTCGACCGATCTGCACGCGGGGCTCACCGAGGGCTACGCGATCGCAGACCGGGCCTACCAGCCCACCTACTCCAACCGGGTGGTGATGATCACCGACGCCATCGCCAACACCGGCGTCACCGACGAGCAGCTGATCTCGACCGTGTCGCGGTTCTACGACGAGCGGCGGATCCGCCTGTCGGGGGTGGGGGTGGGGCGCGACTTCAACGACGCGCTGCTCGACCGGCTCACCGAGCGGGGCAAGGGCGCCTACGTGTTCCTGGGCTCGCCGGCCGAGGTCGACGCGGTGTTCGGCGCGCGCTTCACCTCGCTCATCGAGACGACCGCGCTCGACGTGCACTTCCGGCTGCACCTGCCGCCCTCGCTGCGGCTGAACACCTTCTACGGCGAGGAGAGCTCGGTCTTCAAGGAGGACGTGCAGGCCATCCACTACTTCGCCAACACGTCGCAGCTGTTCCTCTCCGACGTGATGGCGCGCGGCGGGCAGCTGCGCCCTCGAGACACGGTGATGCTCACGGTGGAGTACGAAGACCCGGAGACGGGCGACGAGCGGGTGGAGGAGGTGGCGTTCGAACTGGGGGAGATCAGCGAAGCGACCGCCAACGTCCGCAAGGGGCGGCTGATCATGCACTTCGTCGACGGCCTGTCGTGGATGGCCGCGCGCGGGCAGCCGTCGGGGTGGGGCCGGCAGGGCGGCAGCTGGGACGACGCGGACGCGTGGGAGGCCTGCGAGGCGGGGCGTGGCCAGCTCGCGACCATGGCGCAGGGGCTCGACGAGGACCCGGAGGTCCGCCGGGTGACCGAGCTGTGGGACCGCTACTGCGCCCGCTACTCGCGACCCTCGGGGGCCACCCGGCGATCGCCGCCCGATCGCTGGCCCTCCGCGTCGGGCGGCTGAGCTCGACGCGCAGGCCGAGCGCGGCCGATCCCGAGGCGCAGGCCGAGCGCGGCCGATCCCGAGACTCAGGATCGGCCGTCGGCCGGCTTCGACGGGCCGGTCTCGCGCGGCGTATGATGCCGCGGGGGAAGAACGATGGTGCGCATCTGGATCGTGTCGGCAGTGGTGTTCTTGGTCTCGTGCGGGGAGGAGCCCAGCGGTACGGGCCCCCAGGGCGTGACGGGTCCGCCTCCGAGCCTCGACACGGGGGTGACCTCGACCGGCCCGGGGGAGGACGACCCGGTCGACGTGCTCGACGTGGGCAACGACGGCGCCACCGAGGGCGGCCCCGGCGATGATCCGGGCTGCGGGAGCGTGACCCCGCCCAACGCGGTGGTGCGGGGCACCGTGCTGGCGCCGAACATGGAGATCCCCATCAGCGGAGCGCTGGTGTACGTGAGCACCACGCCGGCCGAGCCGGTCCCCGACGGGGTCTACTGCGCCGAGTGCGTGGAGCTGACCTGCGACACCACGTTCGTGCTGACCGAGCCCGACGGCACGTTCGAGCTGCCCACGGTGGCGGGGGAGGGCCGGCACCTGGTGGTGCAGAAGGGCCAGTTCCTGCGCGACGTGGTGATCGACGTGGCCGAGGGCACGCAGGACGTGCCGGTGGAGCAGAGCAACCTGCCGGGGCAGTGGAACCCGGACGCGGGCATGTGGATCCCCCGGATCGCCGTGTACGCGGCCGACCCCGACCAGGTCTACAACGTGCTGGCGAAGTTCGGGCTGGCCGAGGTCTCGGCGAGCGGCACGTTCGTCCCCGGCACCGAGCAGTTCACGCTCATTCCCGACGACCAGGGGGCGTTCATGGACGACCCGGTGGGGATGAGCCAGTACCACATCATCTTCGTGCCCTGCGCGGCCACCAAGTTCTGGCTGGGAGCGCCCCACGTGCCGCCCGCGCGGGCCCAGAACATCCGCGACTACGTGGAGGCGGGCGGCAAGTGGTACGCCACCGATCACTCCAACGAGTACATCGAGGCGCCGTTCCCGTCGTACCAGGAGTTCCACAGCCCGGCGATGCCCGACATCCAGCCGGCCTACGACGTGATGGGCAGCGTGTCCGATCCGGAGCTGCTGGCGTGGCTCGAGGCGCTGCCGCCCGCGCTCGGAGACATCGGGGGCGGCAACCCCACGCTGAACGATCTGCCGTCGGTGGAGCTGCGGCTGAACTACTCGGGCATCGAGCAGATCAGCGAGGTGATCGTGCAGGACGACGAGGGCCAAGACGTGAACGTGGGCCACCACACCTGGGTGTCGGGCCCGTGCGGCAGCTGCTCCGAGCCGCTCACGTTCCGCCCCATGGCCATCAGCGGCCAGTGGGGCTGCGGGCGCATGATGTACAGCACCTTCGAGACCTCGAGCGTGGCGCACCAGGGGCTCAACCCGCAGGAGCTGGTGCTGCTGTACATGATCCTCGAGATCGGCGTGTGTCACGACTCGCCGCCACCGCCCATCCCGCCGGTGGGCTGATCGCGGCCCGAGGCGCACCGGGGGCGCGAGGGCCCCGCGGTGAGGACCCGCGGTGAGGACCCGCGGTGAGGGCCCAGCGGCGGGCGGAGGAATTCACCCGGAATTCGCTTGGCTTTCGCGGGTCGAGCCTCGACCATGCGGCCATGCGCTGCCGTGTGCTGCCGTCGTTGGTCTTCGCGCTGCTCCTCGCTTGCGGTGACGACGTGCCGCAGGAGCCCACGACCTCGTCCACCGGCACCACCCAGGGGGAGGTGACGACCGGCCCAACCGGCAGCGAGGGGCCGGCCACGAGCGCCGACGAGACGGCGGAGGGCACCGATCTCGGCCCGCTGGTCGGGGCGGGGTGCACGGTCGACCCGGTGGAGGCGGCCACCCGGTGGCCGGGGATCCAAGACGACGGCTCCACCATCCTGGTCAACGGCCGGCGCACGGAGAGCTACGGCCCGAGCGTGCTGCTGACCGGGCTGGGCTTCGACGTGGCGGTGCACCCCACGGCCGAGGTGGCCTACGTGACCACCGCGGGGCGCGAGGATCGGCACCTGTACGTCATCGATCGCAACACCCAGGCGGTGGTGCAGGACCTGGACCGGGGGGCGGCGTACTACGGGCTGCTGCTGTCGCCCGACGGCAGCCGGCTGTACGCGTCGAACGGGGTGCCGGGCGGGGTGGAGGTGTTCGACGTGGCCGCCGACGGCATGGTGACCTCGGCCGGCGAGGTGCCGGTGGTGGGCTGGACGGCGGGCATGGCCCAGAGCCCCGACGGGGCGACCCTGTGGGTGGCCAGCTTCGACGCCAATCGGATCTCCGAGGTCGACACGGCCACGATGACGGTCACGCGGCTCATCGCCCCCGGCGTGCAGCCCTGGGACGTGCTGTACCTGCCGGGGCGCGACGAGCTGTGGGCCACCGACTTCACCGGCGAGGCGCTGAGCATCTACGACCTGGGCGCGGACGCGGTGGCCGACACGCTGCTGCTGCCCACGTCGCCCTCGATGATGGCGCTGGCCGAGGACGAGTCGCGGGTGTTCGTGTCGGTGACGGGGGCCGACGAGATCGTGGCCATCGACCCCGGCACGCGCGCGGTGGTGGCCTCGACGCCGGTGGCCGAGACCGACCTGGTCGACGCGACGGGGCAGCCGCTGCCCAACAGCAACGTGAACGCGCTGTGGGTGGACGCGGCCACCGATCGGCTCTACGCGGCGCGGGGCAGCGACTCGGCGGTGGGGGTGTTCGAGGCCAGCACGCTCGCGCCGCTGGGCTCGATCCCCACCAACTGGTACCCCAGCGGGGTGGCGCTGGCCCCCGGCGGCCAGCAGCTGGTGGTGTCGGAGCTGCGGGCCAACGGCACGCGCTCGCAGGTGAACGGGGCGCCCGAGGACCAAGGCACCTACCGCGGCGGGGTGTCGTTCATCGACCTGGCCGGGATCGACCTGGCCGATTCCACCAACGACGTGGTCTCCAACTACCGCCGGCCGATCGAGGTGGCCACCGAGCCCGAGTGCGGCAGCGACTTCCCGCTGCCGGTGGGGTACGAGGGCAGCCCCGTCATCGAGCACGTGGTGCTCATCGTCAACGAGAACCAGACCTTCGACGCGCTGTTCGGCGGGTCGGGCGAGGCGCTGGGGGTGGAGGCCGACCCGGCGTTCCTGCGCTGGGAGGAGGCGGTCACCGTCAACAAGCGGGCGCTGGCCGAGCGCTTCGTGATCGCCGATCACTTCTTCACCGACGCCAGCGAGTCGGACTCGGGGCACACGTTCCTCACCGCCACCCACTGGACGGAGTACGTGGAGCGGGTCATGACCGACCGCGACGAGTACGGGGTGCTGGGGTCGTACCCGCTCGCGGCGCCCTCGATCCCCGATCGCGGCAATTTCTTCTCGTGGCTGCTGGACCACGGCAAGTCGATCACGCTCTACGGGGAGATCGTGGGCATCCTGCAGGACAGCAGCCAGGGGCCGGTCTCGCAGTTCGCCGATCCGGCCTACCCGGGCGGGCTCATCGTGAACTTCGACTACCCGGACGAGGACAAGGCGCTCTATGTGGCCCAGCAGATCGGCGAGGGGACGCTGGCCGACTTCACGTTCATGTCGCTGCCCAACGACCACGGCGTGGGGATCCAGCCCGGCAAGCCCACCCCGCCGTCGATGACGGCCGACACCGATCTGGGGGTGGGGATCGTGGTGGATGCGATCAGCCACTCGCCGTTCTGGGGGAGCACGGTGATCATCGTGCTGCAAGACGACCCGCAGAGCAGCAGCGATCACATCGACCGGCTGCGCTCGCCGCTGCAGGTCATCAGCCCGTGGGCGCGCACGGGGTACGTCAGCCACGCGCAGTACTCGTTCTCCTCGGTGTTCGCCACGATCGAGCGGCTGCTGGGCGTGCCGCCGCTGGGGCGCCCCGACGCCTCGGCCGCGCCCATGTGGGACGTGTTCACCGACGTGCCGAACATGGCGCCCTACGACGTGATCCCGCGCGAGTATCCCGAGGAGGTGGCGCGCGTGGGAGACCCGGGGGTGACCGCGTCGCGCTGCATGGACTTCCGCGGGCCCGATCGCAACCCGGGGCTGGGGGTGGTGGTGGAGCAGTACCTGGCGTACCGCCGCGGGGAGCTGAGCGCGGCCGAGGCCGACGCTCGCATCACGACCGCGCTGTCCGATCCGAAGCAGCGTGAGGAGGCCGAGGAGGAGCGCGAGGAGGAGCTGTCGGCCCACGCGGTGGCGGTGGCCCGGTACGCGGCGATGCGAGCGGAGCACCCCGAGCTCGAGCTGCCCGCGCTGGTGCTCCCGCCCGACTCACTCGGCCCCGCGCCGGACTGTAGAGACCCAGACTGATGGGCTGGGAGGAATTAGACCAGGTGTCATCGTCGGATCGGCGGGCTACGGTCCGGGCATGGATCCCAAGCTCGTGTCTTCGCATCGCGTGCTCGCCCCGGCGGCGGGTGCTTCATCGGGAGCGCTGAGGTTGCCCGGCGAAACCCCACCCCCCGACGCATGGCCTCGGGTCGACGAGCACCTGGTGGAGCCCGAGTCGGCCGCGCGCGAGGAGGAGGTACGGGGCCGCCGGGTGGTGGCGATGCCGGCCAGTCCTCCGCACGCCGAGCGCCACTTCGGGCTGGACTACGTGCTCGGCCCGCGGATCGCCGAGGGCTACGTGGCGGCCACGGATCTGCTCACGCGGGTCGGTCCGCGCTCCAACTTCGCCACCGACACGTGCATTCGTCGCGTGGGCGTCGATCCCAGCACGGGGGCGCGCTGGCTGGAGGAGCTGGCGTTCGAGGTGGTCAACGAGCAATCGCTGGCCGACATCAACGAGCGGGCCGAGGATCTGAGCGAGCGCGGGGTGCGGCGGCTGGTGGCGATCTTCGTGAAGGCGGGCGAGGTGCGGGAGTGGGAGCCGCAGCAGCGGCGGTGGCGGGTGCTGCCCCCCGAGGGCGAGCTGCGCGACCCCACGCTGCACCAGCCGCTGAAGATCCGGGCGCTGCTCGACGCGGCCGCGGCCGACGACGCGGTGGCGGAGGCGCTGGTGGCCAAGGGCAACCCGGTGATCGGGAAGGTCCAAGCCGAGGTGCTGCGGCGGAGCATCGAGCGGGTGTGCGACCGGCTGGAGATCCCGACCAGCGCCGAGCAGCGGGCCACGCTCGAGGGGATGAGCGCTGAAGCGCTCGAGGAACTGCACGACCGGCTGTTGCTCGAGCGCCGCTGGCCGTAGGCGGGCCGAGGCGGGCAGGTCACGGCGCCTTTGGGAACAGCACGTGCTCACGAAGCTCGAGCAGGCGAGCGAAGGAGCGCAGGTGTATCCTGCCTCGACTTGGTGTCGAGGGCAGGGACTTCCGAGGCCGGAACGATGCGGACCTGCGAGCCCTGGCGAGTGACCACGCGCCAGTGATCGACGGGGACGTTGTTGATCACGTAGGGATGATGGCTGGTGATGATGAGCTGGAGCTGTCGTTGCGGGCGCAGCAGCTCTTCGGTCACGGCATCGAGGCAGTTGACCCCCATGCTGTTCTCGTACTCGTCCACCAAGATGACCGTGCCACGAGGCGCGAGGGCGAGTTCGAGGAGGTGCTGGAGGGTGCGCCGCATACCCGCCGACATCTCGTGCCACAGGATGTGTCCTTCGACGCCGTCTTCGGCGATGGCAACGCCGAGGAGATCGACGCCGAGTGGGTGCTCGTCCTCTTCAGTGCCGCGTCGCAGCGTGGAGAGGGGGCCTACGATGATCCTGGTGACCTGAGGAAAGATGTCTCGATAGGATTCGATGACCTCGGCGAACTGCTTGGGGAAGTTCTCCTGCAGGATGAAGGCCTTCTGCGCCATGAGCAGCCGAGCATCTCTGAGGTCTTCCATCGTCTCGATGCCCTGCGTGCGCTCCGCGAGGCGTCGAGGGTCGTGGGGGATGAACGACCATGACGCCGACCGACTGCGGTGCACTCGGCGCAACGCCTGGTGGAGCGGGGCGATCGTCTCTTCCTCTCGAAACAGGGAGACGACGCTCTCGGTCTCCTTCATCCGCAGCAGGCGGTCCGAGCCGAGCAGCGTGATCGCACCGTCCCGACGCTGCACGAGGACGTCACCGGCATCGTTCTCGACCAGTTCGTCGATGAATGCGGGAGCGGGGCGCCGGTCACCATGAACGTCGATGCCGGAGTCGTCATCCAGATCGATCGAGACGTGAGTGACGACCGAGCGCGCCGGCGGAGCCTGGGCGGTGGAGGCCGTCCACGCGAGGCGACCGGCGGTGGTGTCGACCTCGATGCGCCACCGGCAGCTATAGAGGCCGGAGTTGCGGCCTTGCCCCGCCCGGCATGCTGCGGCCAGGCTCGAGAGCGTGCGCGTCTTGCCGACGCCGGACACGCCCACGAGCAGGGTGAAATCCTCGAAGGCAGTCGGAGCGAGTTTCCACGGTGGATCCTCGTCCTCGAACTCGAAGCGACGAATGCTCATGGGATCGTTGCGCCGAGCTTAACACGCGCGCATCATGCGTCATCAAGAAACCCGCCGAACACGAACGGGGTCATAGCCCCACCATGAGCCGCGACCAAGGCGCCCAGCTCGTCATCGAGGGCCTCTCCAAGACCTACCCGGGCGACATTCGGGCACTGCGGGGGATCGACCTGACGATTCCGCCGGGCATGTTCGGGCTGCTGGGGCCCAATGGGGCGGGCAAGTCCACGCTCATGCGCACCATCGCCACGCTGCAAGACCCGGACGAGGGCCGCATCCGGCTGGGGGAGATCGACGTGCTGCGCGACAAGGACCGGCTGCGGCAGGTGCTGGGCTACCTCCCGCAGGACTTCGGGGTCTATCCGCACCTGAGCCCCCTGGCGCTGCTCGATCACTTCGCGGTGCTCAAGGGCATCACCGCTCGGGGCGAGCGCAAGGCGGTGGTCGAGGCGCTGCTTCAGCGGGTGAACCTCTGGGACCAGCGCAAGCAGAAGCTCGGCGGGTTCTCGGGCGGCATGCGGCAGCGCTTCGGCATCGCGCAGGCCCTGCTGGGCGATCCGCGGCTCATCATCGTCGACGAGCCCACCGCCGGGCTCGACCCGGAGGAGCGCAGCCGCTTCCTCAACCTGCTGTCGGAGATCGGCGAGCACGTGGTGGTGCTGTTGTCCACGCACATCGTGGAGGACGTGGCCGATCACGTTCTATGCGGGCGAGCTGGTCCACAAGGAACGCCAGGTGAGGATGCACGAGGTGCACGACGCCCTGCCCGTGCCCAGCTGGGTGCCGCTGGTGGCCAAGCTGGTGGCGCTGTGGGCCGCGGTGCTCGTGCTGCTGGGGGTGGCGGGGCTGACCGGCATGGCCATCCAGCTCGCGAAGGGCTACACGCAGCTCGAGCCCACGCTCTACGCGAAGGGGCTGTGGGTCCTGTCGCTGTCGCAGTGGGCGCTGGTGTGCGTGATCGCGGTGTTCTTCCAGGTGCTGGTGAACCACAAGTACCTGGGCTTCTTGCTGATGCTGCTGTTCTTCGTGTCGCAGGCGGTGCTGCCGGCGCTCGACCTCCAGCATGGCCTGTATCGCTACGGGTGGACCCCGCCCACGCCCTACTCCGACATGAACGGCTACGGGCACTTCATGGAGGCCGTGGGCTGGTACCAGCTGTACTGGTCGCTGTTCGCGGTGGGGCTGATGCTGATGGCCAACCTGCTGTGGGTGCGGGGCACCGACGCACGCTTCCGGCTGCGGCTTCGCGAGGCGCGGCGGCGGGTGACCCGGGGGCAGGTGGTGGCGCTGGCGCTGGTGTCCGGCGGGGTGTTCGGGGTGGGCGCGCTCATCCTGCATGACACCACCGTGCTCAACCGCTACCGCACCAAGGACGACGGCCAGGCCGCGGCGGTGCGCTACGAGCAGACCTACCGGGAGACCTGGTTCGGGCGGCCGCAGCCCAAGGTGGTGGGGGTCGACGTGAACGCCGACATCTACCCGCATCGCCGCGAGGTGGAGCTGTCGGGCACCATCGAGCTGCGCAACGCCCACGACGTAGCCATCGATCGGCTGATGGTCACCGTGGACCCGGTGCTCGACGTGCGCTCGCTGGGCCTGCCCGACGATGCGCTCGAGGAGCACGACCCCGAGCTGGGGGTCCGCATCTATCGGCTCGAGCCCGCGCTGGCCCCGGGGGCAGCGCTGTCGTTCCCGTTCGCGCTGGGCTTCTCCGAGCCGGGCTTCAAGAACCATGGCTCGGTCACCGAGGTGGTCGACAACGGCACGTTCTTCAACAGCGGGTTCATGCCCTCCTTCGGCTACGAGACCGGGCGGGAGCTGAGCGATCCGCACGAGCGGCGCGAGCGGGGCCTGCCCGAGCGCGAGCGGGCTCGGCCGCCCACCGACATGGCCGCGCGGGGCCACACCTACCTCGGGGCCGGCGGCGACTGGATCGACTTTGCCGCCACCGTGAGCACCTCGGCCGACCAGATCGCGCTGGCGCCCGGCTACCTGGTGAAGCAGTGGGACGAGGGCGACCGCCGCTACTTCCGCTACGAGATGGACGCGCCGATCCTGAACTTCTACGCGTTCCTCTCGGCCGACTACGAGGTGGCGCGCGACGAGTGGAACGGGGTGGCGATCGAGGTCTACCACCACGCGCCGCACGACCGGAACGTGCCGCGGATGATCGAGGCGGTGAAGGCGTCGCTGGAGTACTTCACCGCCAACTTCAGCCCCTACCAGCACCGCCAGGTGCGGATCGTGGAGTTCCCGCGCTACGCGACCTTCGCCCAGTCGTTCCCCAACACCATCCCGTACTCCGAGAGCATCGGCTTCATCGCCGATCTCGACGACCCCGAGCGGATCGACTACGTATTCTACGTAACGGCCCACGAGGTGGCGCACCAGTGGTGGGCGCACCAGGTGATCGGCGGCGACGTGCAGGGCAGCACCATGCTGTCCGAGACGCTCTCGCAGTACTCCGCGCTGATGGTCATGGAGAAGGAGTACGGCCGCGAGCGCCTCGACGACTTCCTCGAGTACGAGCTCGATCGCTACCTGCGGGGCCGCGGCGCGGAGACCGAGCGCGAGCAGCCGCTGTCGCTGGTCGAGAACCAGCAGTACATCCACTACAACAAGGGCAGCCTGGTGATGGTGGCGCTGCGCGAGGTGATGGGCGAGGACGTGCTCAACGGGGTGCTGTCCCAGTACATCGAGGACGTCGGCTTCCAGCCCCCGCCCTTCACCACGGCGCTGGAGCTGGTGGAGCGGATCCGACCGGCGGTGCCCGAGCGCTTCGCGTATTTGGTGAAGGACCTGCTGGAGACGATCACCCTCTACGACAACCGCATGCTCTCCGCCGAGGCGCACGCGCGCGAGGGCGGCGGCTACACGGTCGAGCTGGTGATCGAGTCGCACAAGCTCCGCGCCGACGGTAAGGGGGCCGAAGAGGAGGTGCCGCTGAGCGACTGGCTGCCGGTGGGGGTGTACGGCGAAGGCGAGGACGCGCCCCCGCTGTACCTGGAGTGGCATCGCTTCACCGAGCCGCGCACCGAGCTGAGCATCGAGGTCGACGAGCTGCCCGCGCGGGCGGGCATCGATCCGCGGGTGCTGTTCGTCGACCGCGAGCCCGATGACAACGTGCGCCCGGTGAAGCGGATGGACTGAGGGCGTGAGCCTTTCCCCTACGCCGCCGAGCGCTGCCTCCGATGCATCCGAGGGGCCTCGGTCGTGCGCGGGTGCACCGTTGGGGGCCGCCTCACCGCGCGAGGCGAAGGCCGCTCGCTCGTCGGGATGTGTGCGCAGCGGCGAGAGGTGGGTGGGCCAGGAGGGGGTGCGTTCGGCTCTGGGCCGCAGGAGGTGGGCGTTGGTTCAGCACTGCACGCGGTCGCCAGCCGCGTCGAGTCGTCTGGATCCTGGCCTCGCCGGGGGCGCCCGGGATAGGATGGTGACCCGAGGGACGTGCGATGGGTTTTTTCGACAAACGACGTGAAGAGGCAGTACCGGCGCCAGCGCCGACGCCTGCGCTGACTGCCGCTCCGGCCCCGCCAGCGCCGCCGGCTCGGGGGCAGCCCAAGGTGCAGGTGGGCGGCGCGGCTCCGCCTCCGGTGCCGGCGGTCAAGGCCGCCCCCCGGACGCCCGAGTTCGGGATCCAGAAGGCGATGGAGCTGATGCGCAAGCTCCCCGCCGACAACATTCCGCTGGTGGTGCAGGTGGTGCGAGCGACGCTCGAGTCCACCAACGTCGACGTGGCGTCGATCATCTCCGATGCGCGGGACAAGCGAGCGCGGATCGAGGCGCGGATCGACGGCCTGCGGGCGGAGATCACCGACTTCGAGGAGGAGATCGCCGCGCGTCGCGAGGAGATCTCGGCGCTCGAGGCCGACGAGGCCGAGACCAAGACGGTGCAGGAGCGGCTCGAGATGGCGATGAACGGCGCCCACCCGGGCGGCTCGATTTCGGCGACGTCGTCGGCCTCGATGGAGAAGGCCGTGTTCGAGGATCCCGTCCCCAAGCCCCCGTTCTGAGCGCGGTGAGCCTCGCCTCGCCTCGCCTCGCTTCGCCCCGACCGTCGTGGCCATCGCCGCGCTACGGCCGGGGCGAGCTGCGCTCGCAGGCGAGGATCCGTTCGAACGTCGCCCAGTCGTCCCCGCCGCGGGCGTGCAGGCGGGCGGCGAGGGTGCGGTTGTCCAGCGCGCGGGTGAGCCGCTCGTAGGGGGCGCTGCGGCGGCGCAGGTCCCAGCTGCGCTGGCTGAGCTGGTCGGTGTGGCGGCGGGCTCCTTGGTAGGCGAGGTAGCTCTCGGAGCGCCGCAGGTGCTCGGCGATGGCCTCGTGCTGCTCGCGGAGCAGCTGCGGCTGGGCGGGGTGCCAGGGATCGTCGAGGGTGGGCCAGCGCGCGAGCAGCTCGGCGGTGGCGCGGCGGTAGGCGGCGTCTTCTTCGAGCTGGGCCTGCTCGAGCGCGCGGGCGACCGCCTCGAGGTCGTCGTCGAGGCGCTGCAGCTCGAGGAACGCCTCGCCCTCGCGGCCGCCCAGGCCGAGCTGCTCGGTGAGCGCGGCAACCACCGCGTCTTCTTCGGGCAGCGACACCGCGCGCTGCGGGCCGGTGGTGGGCGCGGCGTGTCGCAGCCAGCGCTCGGTGGTGGAGGTGGGGACGTCGGCCGAGGTCGACGCGATCCGCACGCGGGTGTGGGCCTCGAGCAGCGAGATCCGGCCGTCGCCGTCGAGGTCGAGCTGAGCTGCGGGCAGGGGCCGGCCCTCGCGATCGCGACCGCGCAGCGCCTCGAGGAAGTGCAGCCCGTAGCCCTGCTGCGCGCGACGATCGGGGTTGGGATCGCAGCCGGTCGACTCGAGGTCCCAGGGCGCGGCGAACAGGCCGCAGCGCTCGGTGGCGCCGATGCCCCGGGCGGGGTCGGCCTGCTCGAACAGCGCATCGGCGAAGCCGCCGGAGAAGCAGGTGGTCACCACCATCCGCACGGGGCGAGCGCCGTGGTCGAGCCGGGCGGCGAGGTCGGCCACGCTCACGGCCGACTGGGCCCACAGCGACACCACGTTGTCGCGGGGCTGCGAGCCCATCTCCCCGTGGCCCCCGAGGTAGAGCAGCAGCGGGTCGGTCCCGCCGGCGAGGGCGTGGTCGAGCGCGGCGAGCACGGTGGTGGCGGTGGCCGGCTCGGCGTGCACGAGGTGCGTGGTTCGATAGCGTACGTCTCGGCCGCTGCGCGGGTAGAACAGCTCGCCGAGCGCGAGCTGGAGCGGATCGACCGACAGATCTGGGTCGAGCACCTGCACGGTGGGGCTGCCGGGACCCGCGCCGAACAGCACGCGTCCGCCGGGCCCGAGCACCTCGGCTACGAGCGAGAGGTCTTGCTCGAGCGACA
>JGI12210J13797_10034950_pt1 | contig 17801 bp, 15 predicted proteins | sample ElkSlonscriptome_3_FD_13797 | JGI IMG/M metagenome (IMG submission 13797)
CCACGTCGTAACTTTTTCAATCCATAGCGCTGCTATGCCTCCTCAAAAGTGCCTCGTGTCGCCTCAAAATCCGTTGTTTTCGCATCAAATAATTAACTCAAACAGCTTCTTAGTATTTCAATTGGTTATAAACGCCATGTTTTGGGTTGTGAAATAAGGCGAACCGAGCAAACGACAAGATTAAAATGACACCACTTATTCGAGCCAGGAACAGGCAGGTTTTCTCATAACCTCACTGGTTAACCAATAGTCTTAGAAATCAACTCAAACTACTGCTTCTCACTTCTTCAATCTCAGCAACGGTCAGCGGTAACGAACTCCCTAGTTGGCGGCTTCCCTCTGAGGTAATCAAAAAGTCATCTTCCATACGGATGCCGCCAAAATCTTTGTAGGTTTCTACTTTGTCGTAGTTGATAAAGTCGGAGTTTTTATGGGTGCTTCGCCATAAGTCGATGAGTTCGGGGATTAGGTAGATACCGGGTTCTACCGTTAGTACAAATCCGGGTTCTAGTGCTCTGCCCAGCCGTAGAGATCGTAGGCCAAATTCGGTGCTTTGGGTGAGTTCGGGAGTGTAACCGACAAATTGTTCGCCCAAGTTTTCCATATCGTGTACGTCCAGCCCCATCATATGTCCTAGGCCACACTGGAAGAATAGGGCGTGGGCTCCGGCCTGTACTGCTTCCTGACTGTCACCTCGCATTAAACCAATACCTTTCAGCCCATCTACTAGTTTCTCGCAGGCGAGTAGGTGTATATCCTTAAATAAGACTCCTGGTCTTAGATCATCTATTGCCGTCTGGTGAGCGTTGAGAATGACCTCGTATATTTCTCGTTGCCGGGTATCGAAAGTTGCGTTTACCGGAAAGGTACGGGTAAGATCACCTGCGTAGTGGGTACTACTTTCGGCTCCGCAATCGCACAAGAGCATTTGTCCGGCAGCCAGTGTGTTATGGTAGCTATTATTATGAAGAATCTGGCCGTCAACCGTCACAATAGGCGGGAAAGAAGTGCTTCCTTCGTTACTAAGTGCAACTTGAGAAAGAAGCCCCAGCAGTTCGGTTTCTTTCATTCCGGCTTGAGCCGAACGCATTACTGCCAGTTGCATGGCTACGTTAGTATCTACCGCTTTTTCAATTTCCGCAATCTCTTCTTCACTTTTGTAAGATCGCTGGTTGACAACAGCTTTTATCAATTCTACCGAAGCTTGCTCCTGCCAGGAAGTATCTTGCAGCCCCAGCCAATTTTTTAGAGTATTTTCGTGTTCAGGTCGGTAAGGAGGCAAAAAGTGAACCTTCCGATGAACAGAGCGAGCTTCTTGAATAATCGTATCCAAATGCTGGAATGATTGAAAATTCTCTACGCCAGCCTTTACGGCCAATTCGTGTAACGAAGGTTTAGACCCTTCCCAGATAACAGAAATTAATTCAGGCTCATTACCGAACAAAAACTCTTGATCGTTATCAACATCAACGATGCCCGCTAAGCCCGGTTGATTTACGCCAAAATAGTACAGAAATGTGCTATCCTGCCGGAACGGGTAGTGATTGTCGGCGAAATTAATGCTACTGTTATCGTTTCCTAATAATAGTACTAACCCACTGCCGAGTTGAGTTCTTAGTTTTCGCCTGCGATCAATATATACCTGGCGGTCAAACATATTGTTCTGATTTCAATATATTTCTAACTTTTCTAACTCCAGGTATTCAGGAAGAGTGGGACGGTTGGCGATTCCATCGTTGATGATTTTAAGCACTCGCTCTCGTTCCTGACCGGAAAGGGGAAGTCGGGGCTCACGCATGTATTCGGTACCTAAGCCGGTTTGAGCTTCGGCCAATTTTATGTTTTGAACCAGTTGAGGCGACACATCTAGTTCCAGCAGCGGGAAAAACCATCGGTAGATTTCTACGGCTTCCTTTATTCGGTTGGCGAGCACTAAGCGGTAGATTGCTACGGTCTCTTCTGGGAAGGCGCATCCCAAACCGGCCACCCATCCGTCGGCACCTAAGACGAGATTTTCTAATGCCAAAGTATCTACTCCACTCAGTATTTTAAATCTATTCCCAAAACGGTTGATTAGTTTGGTTATGTTGGTTACATCTCTAGAAGACTCTTTGATCGCTTGAATATTATCGTGGCGCGACAGTTCCTCCAACATATCTAGGGTGACATCGATTTTATAATCTATCGGATTATTATAGATCATAATAGGTAGATCTGTGGAATCGGCTACCGTACTAAAGTAGGCGACGGTTTCATCATCGGTTGCTTTGTACCGCATGGGCGGTAACATCATAATGCCACTGGCTCCCCAAGCTTGGGCATCTTCGGCCTGCTTTACCGCACTTCGGGTAGTTTGCTCGGCAATGTTGAGGACAACGGGTATCTGACCATCAACGAGTTGAACGGCATATTTAACCAGCGCACATTTCTCATCTTCGGTTAGGGAACTCGCCTCCCCTAATGAACCAGCCAATATTAGTCCATCAATTCCGGCTTTAAGCTGAGCATTTACACTTCGTTCAAAAAAATCTTGATCTAATCGACCATCTTTAGTGAATTTGGTGGTTAGGGCCGGATAAACTCCTTGCCAAGTAACTTTCATAGTGTTAAAAATTTATTTGAATGTGAAACCTTATAATAACAAAAGTAAGATTATTCCGCTAAGTGCTTTTCCTGTATTTTATCAAAACACAATACTATGTTAACCACACTGACTAGAGATTTTCTAGCCAAAACCTTTCCATCGTTCTACGTAAGTGCAAAGAAGTATTTTCCCGCTCCGAAATGCTATGAGAGCGCATGGGGTAGGCCATCATGCTAAATAGTTTATTATGCATAATAAGCTCATTAACCAGCATCTCAAAACTCTGGTAATGCACGTTATCGTCGGCCGTACCGTGCATAATCATCAAATTGCCTTCTAGCTTATAGGCGTGCGTAATGGGCGAACCGTTTTTATAGCCTTCCTGATTATCATTTAGTAAGCCCATGTATCTTTCCTGGTAAATGTTATCGTAAAGTTTCTGATCCGAAACAAAGGAAACAGCAATTCCGGTTTGGTAGATTTCAGGGTAGCGGAACATGCAGTTCATGGTCATTTGTCCGCCTCCACTCCAGCCCCACATACCCACTCGTTCGGTATCAATAAAGTCAAACATTTCAAATATCTTTTGAGCAGCTTTCGCCTGATCGTGAGCTGCCAATATCCCGATTTGTCGGTAGATAGATTTTCTCCAGTCTCGGCCTCTCGGAACCTTAGTGCCTCGATTGTCCACACTCATAACGATGTAACCCTGCTGAGCCATATACTGATTCCACAAATCCCCCCACTTATCCTGTACAGTTGAACCCGCTGGTTCGCCGTAGACGTAAAATATGATTGGGTACTTTTTTGCGGGGTCAAAATTAGGAGGCTTAACCATCCAGGCATCCAATTCCGCTTCACCAATATCTACTTTGATAAATTCCGGATAGCTGAGATTTAAAGCGGCAACTTTGTCCTTTAGCGCCTGATTGTTTTGTAGCGATTTTATCCGCTTATGATTCTTCAGGTTCACCAGAGAAATAGTACGGGGAGTAGTAGAACTTTGGTAGGTATGGATAGCCCATTGGGCATCAGCGGATATTTGGTAAGCGTGTTGCCCGGACGTATCATCGGGAGTTACTCGTTCGGCATCTCCTTTTCCGTTTATCTTACTTCGGTATAGATAGCGCTGAGTATAGTTGTCGGGCGAAGCAATGTAGTAAACGTAGCCTCCTTTAGGGTCAATACGATTGATTCGCACCACGTCAAAGTCTCCCTTAGTAATCAAATCCATTTCTTTACCATCGCGAGATACTTTATACAAATGCTTCCAGCCATCTTGCTCACTGGTCCAGGTGAAATACTGATTATCGTCTAGCCACTGGATATTATCGTGAACGTCTAAGAAGGCATCATCCTTATCGGTCAGAATATTGTTCAACGCCATCGTATTAATGTCGCCGACCCATACCTTGTTGGTATTCTGAAGTCGGTTAATCTGCTGGATCATGACTTCATCCGAATCTGGGATAAAATCCATCCGAACCAGATAGTTATTTTTAGAATCGCCGGGAACATCAAACCAGCGGGTATTGCCCCCTTCAGCACTTACCACTCCTACCTTCACCGCTGAGTTATCGGTACCTACCTTGGGGTATGGTAACGGAATGGGCTGGGAATAGATTGAGTCAATATTGTTAATCATGTAAAAAGTCCCGATGCCTTCGGTATCAGACTGCCAGTAGGCGATATGCGTACCATCTGGGCTCCATCGGAAGCCATCGCGAGCTCCAAACTCTTCTTCGTAGGCCCAGTCGAAAGTGCCATTAATGATATTATCGCCCCCATCATCGGTGATTTGCTTTATATCACCGCTACCTAAGTCTTCTACAAAAATATTAAGTTTGCTGACGTAGGCTACCTGGGAAGCATCCGGTGAGAACTTAGCAAACATCATAGTAGCGCGAGGAACGGACTTACCTAATTGTTGCAGTTTACCACTCGGTAAATCAAGCACCCAATAATCGCCCCGAGTGTGCAACCGCCAGACCTTCCGGGTATTAGTAAAGATCATGAGTTTGTCATTATCCTCCGACCACACGTAATCTCGTACGGACAATGGCTGGCTTTCTCCCTCGGGAACCAATTGCTGAGCGTCTACCAGTACCGATCTTGCCCCAGATTTCACTTCATAGCGGACGATATCTACTCCCTCTAACGTAGCATTGGGTTCCAGCGTGGAATAACCCTCACTATCCTTCATCCATCGTACTGGTCCAAAGCCTTCCTGACGGTAGGTTCCGTTCTGATAGATATCTTCCAGCGTTAGTTGTTGATTTTCGGTTTGACTGAAGGCGGTGATGCTGGTTAAAAAGACTATCCAGTAAACTAAAATTTGTTTCATATTAAGTATTTGAGTGCTAGTGTACATCGTAAAAATTTAATATGGCCATTTATCAGTAGGCAGGTTGCTAAAGTATCAATGTTTTCTTGATCTCCAATCCGGGCCTTCGTTTCTAATCTCGGTCCATGACTTTACCATTTCAGGAACTAGTTGACTAAGCAGTTCTGGCTGTTCGTTAGAAATATCTTTTTCCTGCTCGGGATCAGTACGAATATTGTACAACGCAAATTTTTCTGGTACTGAGGATTTCATCCAATCGATAAGGTGCGTATCGGGATTATTTTCTGGAAACCAACCTATTAATGTGTACTCTTCGTGACGCATGGCCATCTGAGGCATTCGCCGGTAAGTATCTCCGTGGGTAGGAAAAATCCACAGCGGGGATTTTTCCCTCTTCACCTTGTTACCTAGAAATGCCGGAAAAGCATCAACCCCATCTATTGGTCGGTCGGTGGGCGTATCAACTTCCGCTAACTTACCGATGGTAGGAACAAAGTCGGTCGCGTTTACCAGTTGATCGCTTACTATTCCCGCCGGAATCATTTCAGGCCACCGGATTATTCCGGGGACTCTATGTCCTCCTTCGTAGGGGTACCGTTTCATTCCTCTCAATACGCCTGGAGTACCAAAACAATAGTCCCGGATCGGATCTTCCCACTCCCCTCTTGACTCCTCAAAGTTGACTGGATGCTCCGGGCCATTATCGCTGGTAAAAATGATAAGCGTATTTTCATCTAGCTGGTCCTTCTCAACTACCGCGAGTAGCCTGGCAAAGGCTTGATCCAATTGTGTAACTGTGCCGTAGTACGCATCTTTGTTAGCACTAATATCTTTATTGGGGCGATCTACTCCTCCGTAGTTAATTGATTCTTCTAGTTTGTCTACGGCCTGGTTATCGTACATTCGGCGGTATTCATCTGGGGGACTCAATGGTGTATGCGGTTCGTGAGTGGATATCATCAGGAAAAAAGGCTTTTTCTTATCTCTTTCCTCCGTAAGCCAATGAGCAGCTTCTTCTACCAGAATATCACAGTACCAGCCTTCGGTTTCACCGAGCGGCTTACCGTTTTTGATAAATTTTTTAGGATTTTGGGGTCCATCAAAGGCATTGTGGGTAGTAGCCAACCAGTGATTAAACCCTTGGTCGCCAGGGCCGGGTTCATCATGCAGATTCTTTTCCAATCGCGATAAGTGCCATTTGCCCAGGAAGGCGGTTTCGTATCCATCAGATTTCAGTAGCTCAGCCAGGGTGACTTCACTACTAAGCAGATGCGATCCCCAAGCACCTTGTATGTAGTAAAATCCACTTCGGTAGGGGTTTCTTCCGGTAAGTAGTCCGGCTCGGGAGGGTGAACAAACCGTTCCCGCCGAGTGGCAATCTGTCAGTCTTACTCCTTCAGAAGCAAACTTATCTATAGCGGGGGTTTTGATGATAGGATTGCCGTAGCAACCTAGATCTCCGTAGCCTAGATCATCAGCCAGAAAAATAATAATATTAGGTTGCTTGTTGCTTGCTCGGTCAACTTTAAGACTAGACGCAATCAGCGGTAAAAATATAAAAATCAGGACTACAGGAACAGGCAGCCTTAGTATTGCTTTAATCATCGCCTCGAACCATAAAATGCGAATGCTGGCCGATAACTATTGGAACATATCCAATCTCGTAGCCCTGGGGTGGTACTACCATCAGCGCAGGGTCAAACGATACTAATTCTCCTTCGGTTTGTGGCTCCATATATGCATCATCAATTCCCCAGTCAGTATGGATTCTTTCAATTAGAGACTGTAGCTTATCTTTTTTTCCCTGACTCCAATCAAATTGCTGGAGCGAAGGCTGATCGATAAAGCGGTACCAGCGATAAGTAACCGTTGAACCGTCGGCAAGATTTACCTGCATGGGTTCGGATGTTGGACCAGGAGTTACCCAGGATCCTGCTTTCGGGGAGGTATACGGTTTCCCAGGTTCAGCCAATTCAAATTCATGGGATACTAATTCAGCAGGAACGTCAGTGGCAGCGACTGGTGTACGGCTTTCTCCTCCCGTGTCTAAGAAATACTGAGGAAATTTTCCGTTGGCTCCAAAGGTAGCGTCGCTCCAACGTATACCGAATATATTACCCGGGAATATCTCGGTAGTTAGTAGCTCATCTACTCCTACCAGCGTTTTACCATCCTGATCAAATTTAGTTTCTCGGGTGGTTAAGGTTGGTTCGTGAGCACCGGCTTCGTTGAAGGTTCCGGTACTGGTTGATTCACCATCGCGCCATGCTTTAAATGAATTGTAGAGAGCATCCTCGGAATAGAACTTTACATCCTGTACCAGTACGGCTCGTCCTTGCTCATCTACCGGAAACTGTAGTGCAGGAATTTTATAGTAGGTTGAATCTTCTGATGTCTTAAGTTCGAGTTTGGGCACCGTATTAATCTCCATTGCTCCCGCCCCGGTGACTCCCGGTCTTACATCCAGCGTATGTCCACTGGCTTCGGGGTAGCCTTGGGCTATTTTCGTCCAGGTTTCAGCAATATAATAGGCCACTGGCCCCTTGAAGTTGTTAGAATTTAGAAAGAGCGTCCAACTTTGGTCACCCGTGGGTGTAGTACCCTTACTGCCATCCATCAGGGGTAAGGCCATCCAAGCGTAGCCCAGAAATTCCCCGTTAGGCTCGCCCTCAAATGTCATTCCATCCGGTGGAACTAGGATGCGATTGCTGAGTTGAGCAATACCCATTTTATCATCATCTAACGGAGTATCGCTGTAGAAGAAAGACCAGCCGGGCGAAGCCACTTCGTAGTCATAGCAGCTCGGTACGCCGTTCATGCTGAATTTAGGAGAATCGTAGCGAAAGTGATTTCCCGCCCAGTATCCTAATCCACCTTCAACGGTTTGAAAAACACTAGCCCAAGAAGGACCACGAGGTTCCCAATTTCTAGCGAGCGTTCCTACGGGGCAAAGTGGAAAGTCAACTTCCGAGTTCTCGGGAATAATCCACGTACTGGGCAATCCGATCTGAAAGTTGGCTAAAGGCTTCTCAATCAGTGGCCACACTGCGGAGTAAAAACTTACCCCTACCCCGTATCCTTCCGGTGGCTTGGGTGAATAGTAGCTAATGTAACCGTGCAATCCTTTAGTGCCAACAATAACGTTAGAGTTTTTGAAGGGGGCAGGATCGTACTGGCTTACACACGGAGTGGATATGCCCAGTAATACGATAAGGGTTGTTATCAACAAAGGAGCGTAGCGCATGGTAGTTAGGTTGGAAAAGAAGGCAACAACTACACTGCCCTCTTTTTATTCGTATTGTTAGAAGCTGTTTGAGTTATATTTTTTGATTTATTAGGAGAGATTTTTTTGTCAATCTAGGCTCTTTTTGAGTGGCGTAGCCTACGCTACGGTGCGAAAAAAAGCCGACGAGTGGCGGAAAAAGATTCCTAAGAAACAAGAAGAGTTAACTCAAACAGCTTCTTAGTAGTTTCGGTAGAAGCGACTTATGCTACTTAACGCCAGTTCTTTTGTCCCACCATAGTTGCGTACCCCAGAAAATGTCTTGCTCGACGACGTCAACTGGGAAATTGGTATTCAGCGTTTTCTCTTCATCGGCATATGCCATTCGGAATGGAGGGCGATTATGGGAGCCCGCGTAGTTGGTCTCTACTCCGGTCATCAACGGCACATCAGTTCTTCTAGCTTCAGCCCAGGCTTCTACACTCTGCTTGAACAGGCTAATCCATTTTTGAGTGTAAACTTTCTCTAAATTGGTTCTCTCGCCCTCGTTCCAAGCCACTTCCGGCTCCATTAAATAAGCGTCAATTTCCGGTGCGGTTATTCCGTTCTCTTCCAGAGAAAGCGTTACTCCCATTTGGTATTCCATCTGGGCATCACCTCCTGTAGCTAGTCCACGTTGGTAAGCTTCCGCTTTGAGAAAGTATACTTCAGCCGCATTCATAAAAGGTGAGAAACCGGCGGGGTCATTACCAAAGCGATCTCCAATGTGAGACACATTATTACCATTGTTCAACGTATCGCTAATCTGATCGGGACCAAATTTGTAGCCATTATATTCTCCGTACTTGTTTTCATCAGCGTACACCGATAGTCGAGGATCATTGTTATCTTCTAAGATATCAATCAGCGTACTATTGGTACGGTACTGATCGGTTTTGTTACCATCGTCAGCACCCATCCGCTCGTACCATAATTCTTGATCAGGGGCTATCCCCGGAAATTGCAGATACGCATTTTCTTCATTCATCGTCAGTACGGGATACGCTGAAGGGTTCCCCAGAATTTCGTTGAATACAGCACTGGCTTTTGCCTCATCAGCTGAAGATAGGCGAGTTGCTACGCGCAGCCGGACTGAGTTACAGAGTTTCTGCCAGTTATCAACATTGCCTCCGTAAAGAAAATCACCTTCGCCAAGCTCTCCTTGTCCGCTCTGAAACATATCGGCAGCCATTTTCAATTCGGCCAGAATAGCGTCGTACACTTCTGCTTCAGTATCGTACTTAGGATAAAGTATTTGATCTTCCAACTGAAATGCTTCCGAATACGGAATCTTACCCCACATATCGGTGGCTTTGTGGGCTACGTAAGCCTTCATGGTTAGCGCAGCAGCTTGCAAGTTAGTATTATCTTCCTCCTCAGCAATCCGCGCAACATCCACAAAATAAGTCATTGAGTTATACATACTTCTCCACTGACCGTTATTAATATCCACTCGGTATTCATAATCCCCGGCACCAATAGCGGACGTGTGTCCCGCCCAGGTACCGGCGTAGTACACCGCAAGTCGCTCGCCAAATAGAATGCCCGCTGTACTAATCAAAGCTTCCCCGAATACGTTGGTTGCCGGAACCACCGTTGCCGCATTAGGGTTAACGTTCATTTCTTCAAAATCTCCAGTGCAGCTACTTACTAATAGGAGAAAAATGGTTACTCCCAGAACTGGTATTTTATATATCATTTTCATAGTTATCTTCTTTTTAGGTTGTTCTTAAAAGCTGGCACTTAGTTTGAATCCGTAGCTACGCGAGGTGGGTATCTGGAAGTTCTCGAAACCTACCCCAAAATTTCCTCCTCCTAACCCTACTTCCGGGTCAAGACCTAATTCTCGAGTGGATTCATCCTGATAGATGATAGCCAGGTTTCTTCCCACAAACGATAGGTTTAATCGCTGTAGCCAATTAATATTATTAACATTGAAGCTATACCCTAGAACTACTTCTCTTAGCTTCACGAAAGAACCATCTAGAATTGAGTACTCGTGGTTGTTCCACATCCAAGAACCGCCAAAATAATCCTGAGCCGATACTCGGATATCGTTAGGACTTCCCCCTTCGTTTACGCCATCTACAATGAGACCGGTCTCGCGTACATTATTTCGGGTAGTAACTTCATAGGTACCAGTAGGGTAAGAATGCCAAGCACTAGTGCTGAAGAAGTCACCCCCTTTACGGACGTCTAGTAGCGCGCTCAAATTAAACCCATTGAACCTGAATGAATTTCTCAGTCCACCCGTAAAGTCCGGGGTAACATTACCGAGGTTTGTGCCTTCATTGGTCGTCAGTGGAATTCCGTTATTATTAACCACCACACTACCATTATCATCTCTTACGAAAGGAAGCCCCCAAAGAATACCCCATTCCTGACCAGGAATACCCAGCAGAGTAGCTCCTCCAAAACCACGAGATATACGGTACGATTCCAGATCGCCGAATAGCTCATTAACCACACTTCTGTTTTTAGCCCAGTTCACGGTTACGTCCCAGCTAAATCCGGAAGGAGTATTGATTGCCTCTGCATTTAGCATTAACTCAACGCCACTATTCTGAATTTCCCCCGCATTTAGCAGCATGGCACCGTACCCGGTAGTTCGGGAAGTAGCTACCTCTAATATCTGATTGGCCGTCAATTGGTTGTAGTACGCTACATCCAAATTCACCCTACTATTAAAAAACCGTAACTCTGCCCCTATCTCGTATGATTCAGTTTCTTCCGGCAGAAGGTTAGTCGGAGGTAAGGTAGATGTTGGTCTAAAGGTAGCTACTGAATTAAACGTACCGGCTGAGTAAGTTCGGTCGAGCTGATAGGGATCAGTATCACCCCCAACTCGAGCCCAGCTACCTCTCAACTTGGCGTAGCTCAACAAATTAGACTGTAACTGGAGTGCCTCGGTAAGTACAAAGCCCAAGCTAACGGACGGGTAAAAATACGACCACTTATCGGAAGGAAGCGTAGAACTCCAGTCGTTACGTCCGGTTACTCCTAGGTATAGATAATCTTTATACGAGCCGTTGGCGGAGAAAAACAAACTGTTGGTTTCCCATTCGCCATCGTACATACTCACGGATGGATTACCCTTAGCATTAGTAATGGTATGGAGATCAGGTACCGTGAGATCATTAGCTCTCATAAACATGCTCTTGTTTACGTTATTTCGGTAGTTGGCACCCACTAAAGCGTCGAACTCGAAATCGCCGAATCGCTTATCGAAACTTAGTATAAGGTCTAAGTTAGTTTCTTTGGAATAGATTTGAGTTTGGTTAAACTGCCCACCCATACCTCTTCGCATATTACGAGAGGTTCCGGCCTGGGTAATATCCTTTCGGTATTCATTGTAAAAATCTATACCCCCGCGACCCAAAATAGATAGCCAGTCATTGATTTTATAATCAATACTCGCGTTTCCGAATGTCCGATCCCGGAAGAAAGAAGTGGTGTTTCTTAAACTATAGAACGGGTTGTCCTGATTGGGAAACATGTACCCTTCGTTGCCCTGCTCCTCAAAAATTTGTCGAGCGTAATTCGTATCAAAGTCTCGCTGTCGCCAAGCGTAGTTCACAATAGCTCCCGAATATCCGTTGTTAGGAATGTTATCACTCTCTTTCTTTAGGTAAGAGACGTTAGCATTGGCAGTGATTCGGTCGCTAGGTGTAAGCGTAAAACTAGCGTTAATCGTATTTTGCCGCTGATCGGTATTCTCTATTATTCCTTTGGTATCCAGATTAGTAAATGATACTCTACCGTAAGCTTTTTCACCGGAAGCGGATATAGCTACATTATTTTCCAGGTTTACGCCAGTTCTAAAGTAGTCATCGATGTTACCCGGACGAGAAACCCAAGGGCTGTTCGGACCAGTAGACCATTGGTCTAATAGTAATCCGGCATCTAGTCGGGGGCCCCAGTTGATAGGTCCCGAGTCGCTTACTCCACCACCTAGTCCATCTACGTAATTGTAGGAGAACTGCTTGGCGTACTCATTATACGACAGGTTTGACCCCGGATTATTAGCTTGGTACTGATCGTAAATATACTCACTACCATTCCAGCCACCACCGTACTCATTTTGAAAAGCTGGAAAATAAGAAGGATCGTCAACAATTACGGATGACGAGACGTCTACGCCAATCTTATTTCCGTTTTGATTTCCCCTCTTCGTAGTAATTAGAATTACTCCGTTGGTAGCCCGGCTACCGTACAAAGCCGCGGCAGTAGCTCCTTTTAGCACCGAAACCGATTCAATATTATTCACGTCTAAATCCGAAGCAGTATTTCCCCAGTCAACACCGCCCGCACCTGCAAGGTTGGTCGTTGTATTGTCGATTGGAGTACCGTCCACCACGAAAAGTGGTTGATTGTCACCAAAAGATGCGTTCCCTCTGATCACGATTCTAGATGAAGCCCCGACTGTGCTTCCGCCACTAGTCACTTGCACCCCAGCAATCTTACCCGACAGTGAATTGACAATATTAGGATCATTAGAAGGGTTCAGTTCGTTACCCTCCAGCTCCTGTACGGCGTACCCAAGTGATTCTTTCTCTCGGGTAAGTCCTAGCGCGGTTACTACTACTTCATCCAACGAAACCAGATCAGGCTCCATGGCTACGTCTACTACCGAGCGGGAGCCCACTGGAACATCCTTTGTTAAGTAACCCACGAAACTAAATGTTAAGGTAGCATTGACGCCGACCTCAATTCGGTATTTCCCGTCTATATCAGTAACGGTTCCGGCTAAAGAACCCTTATTGATAACCGTGACCCCCGGTAAAACTCCCCCCGATTCATCAGTAACTGAGCCACTTACAATATCATTTTGCGCGTATGTTGCCTGAGCGAGAAGAAGAGGAATGACCAAGGTCAATATCTTTCTCCCAATACGAGTTTGTAAGACCTTTTTCATAAGCTTATAGTGTTTAGGTATAGTAAAGGAATAAAAGTAGACGTCTTTGAAAGAGAAATAAACCACAAACTTACCTAAACAGTATACTATCTTAACATGCTGATATTTATGTCCAATAGAATTTAGAATAAATTTCAGGCCCTTCCAGAGAAATAGGATAGCTTAAGATTGGGGACGGTATGCCGGCTGCACCTAATGAGATAGCCAAATTTATCATCTGATGAATATCGTCGCTTTGCGGTACGTACAACGGAGCATTACCCGATCGTATAACGAGCAGCAGATTGAGATAAATAATGTTCTGCACAGATTGCAGCGCAATGCCTATAAAAATCTTCATGGTCATATACAAATAAACTGCTGATGGGTGTACGACAAATATCCCATTAAGCGACTTGTTTGCATAAGCTGGTAATTCTTCGCGCTTCTTTATTTTTGTAAGCTACCCGCAGTTGCGGCATCTGTTGAAAGCCCTGTAAAGTCCAGCGTTGTCCGGATAGTTTCATACGTTCCTGCAAAACATCCCGATGTGCTGATTCTATGGCTCCAGAGCCTATCAACATTCCCTGTTCAATAAAATCATGGTACTGCATCCGTACTTCATTCTTGCTTAGGTACCCTCAGTAGTTCCTTTCGTTTCTGATGACTTCCCTGCTGCTCGGGCATAGCTCGCAGAGCCGCAATCACTGGATTTAGTCCTTGACTAAGCATCACGTCGCTCATCTGCTGCTTCCACATAGTGCGTTGCTCTTGATCCAGAAAATGTAATTTGGCAAAGGCGCATAGGTGCTCTTTGACATGGTAAAAGTCTACGATCTGGGTGCTCTCTGGATAAGTAGCGTCTATCCATTTCCATTCCATGGCGGCCATATCCAGCGGGCACCATCAGCGATGAAGACGAGTTGGTTGAGATTTTCCAACTCATAGTTCATCTTGGTGATGAAGTCTTGATGATGCCCCAAGTGAGAAACATACGTGGAATCAGTGAGCATTGCCCGGTCTTTGCTAACCGCTGCCCGATCATCCTGTCTATAAATTCGTCCCAACTTGCCGCGCGACAGCCGCTCCCTCCAGCTCTCCTCTCGCGTTAAGTACATTGCCCCATCTACACTCACATAGTGCCGCTGGTTTACTTGTTCGCCTTCATACTCTTTGTATACTTGTTGAGTAATCATTTGCTGGTTTTCGTCTTCAAGGGCTTGGCCATAATGATGACAGACCCGCTCTATTTGTTTGGCATTCACCTGTGCGCCGCTCTCATGTGATGTTTCAGAGTCCAGGCGACTCGGATCAGATTCCCATTCCGCTAAATGGCGGTCAAGTAGTTGGTTAGCTCGTTCTTTGAAGTCCATCGTTTTTGAAGGCAAAATACGAATTTATACCCATGAGGAAATTTGTCGTACACCCTTCTCGCTTTAACTAATCAAATCAGGAATTGCGAAGGTGTTTGATAAAACCTATCTTCCGCAGGCTTTTTGTACAAACTACTTAACAATCAAACTATGAACTTACCGTCAATAGCGAAAATGGTCAGTGGTCTCTTGTGTGCTACAACTTTTGCCTTTACTTCCGTAGCTCAGGAGCAAGGACCGGAACGTTGGGAAGAAACTATTCAAAAGTTTGAGCAGCAAGATGCTCCGAATCCGATAGAGTCGGGAGCCATCCTATTTACCGGCAGCTCATCTATTGCGAAGTGGCAGGATATATCCGATTATTTCCCCGACCAGCGAATTATTAACCGCGGCTTCGGCGGTTCCCAATTCTCTGATTTGCTCCACTATGCCGACCGGGTAATTTATCCCTACCAACCCTCTAAGATTTTTATTTACGAAGGCGATAATGATATTGCCGCGGGCGATAGCCCTAAGCAGATTATGCGGGAGGCCAAAAAGCTCCGTAAGAAGATCAAGAAGGAGTTGGGTGATACTCCGGTCGTATTTATTTCCCCTAAACCTAGTGTAGCCCGCTGGGAACTAAAAGCAACCTACGAAGACCTAAACGCCCGACTGAAAAAGTACGCCGATAAAACCAAAGATACCGAGTTTGCCGATGTATGGAACCCCGCTCTGAATGATAACGGAAAAGTGGTAGAACATATCTTCTTGAAAGATAATCTGCACATGAATGCCGAAGGGTATAAAATCTGGCAAGAGGTATTAGTGCCCTACGTAGAAAAGTAACCGCTATAATAGATGCATCAATAGCAGCCAATGAGACAAATGCAATGGTTTAATGAGCCGAAACAGTGGAATGTTACGAATGACCAGTCGCTGTCGGTGTACGTAACCCCCAAAACTGATTTCTGGCGCATCACACACTATGGTTTTATAGTAGACGATGGTCTTTTCTACTACTGTCATTTGGGTGGAGAGTTTGAAGTAACCGTTAAGATAAGTGGAGGGTATAAATCTCGCTACGACCAGATGGGTCTGATGATTAGAATAGACGAGCGTAATTGGATTAAAACAGGAGTAGAATATGTGAACAAGAAAATAAACCTAAGCGCGGTAGTCACCCGGGAACACAGTGATTGGAGCGTAGTAGAACTGGAGCAAGCTCCCGAATCTGTCTGGTTTAAAGCAATCAGAAGGCTAGACTACGTAGAAATACACTATTCACTAGACAACACTACCTTCACTCTGCTACGATTGGCCTATTTTCCAGCCAATACGCCCGTAATGGTTGGTATGACCGCTGCCTCACCCGACGGTGATGGATTTCAGGCATTATTTGAAGATTTTAAAATCAATCATCTTCCTGACCTGCAACGTGAGCAGTGGTTAAAGAAGAATAAAACTTAGAAGCTGTTTGAGTTAATTATTTGATGCGAAAACAACGGATTTTGAGGCGATACGAGGCACTTTTGAGGAGGCATAGCAGCGCTATGGATTGAAAAAGTTACGACGTGGTAGCCCAAAAGGCGTGTTTGTAGCACGAAGTAACAACTCAAACAGCTTCTTAAATACTCTAAAAGCCACCATTGGTCGAAGTATGAAGCTATATCTAAATGGATAAGCACCGTCACTTTATCATCCATAAGCCATTTGGGTATCTATCACAGTTTATTAATAATCAAAACCGTCGAAGAAATAAGAAGTTGCTAGGCGAGTTACTTGACTTTCCAGAAGGCACAATGGCAATTGGGCGGTTAGATGAAGATTCAGAAGGTTTATTATTACTGACTACCGACGGCAAGGTTAGCATGCAGGTACGCAGCAAGAAGGTGGAGAAGGAATACCACGTTCAGGTAGATGGCGAAATTACTGATGTCGCCCTGGCTCAATTGAGAAATGGAGTAGAAATCGCCACGCGGGGGAATAAGTATAAAACGTTACCCAGTAAAGCTGCTCGCCTATTCCCAATTCCTACCCATCTACCCCGCAGCAAAAGAATACGAGACGAACGGCACGGCCCTACTAGTTGGCTATCTATTACAATTACCGAAGGGAAATTCCGGCAAGTCCGCAAAATGACCGCCGCCGTGGGGTTTCCCACACTACGATTAATTCGAGTCCGCATTGGGAATATTCATCTAAATGAAATGCCCCCGGGGAAAGTAATAGAGGTAGATAAATTCACACTTACTAGTGAAAATGAGTGACGAACGTAAAGCGCAGCAAACTACAGTGATTTTTTACACTTCGCGTTGGGTTAGTAGTCAGTGTCAAATACGCCAACCAATATGGAAGCTTCACTGCTGCAAGATTTGCGTAAGAAGCTAAAACCAACCGGTAAAATTTTTATTAGGGATGGCTTTAAAGGAGATGACGGCGAGGGTGAATTTTGCTCATCAAAGAAGTGTACCAAACGCCTGCTCAGTATTGACGAGCTTCTAGTAATGATGGAACAAAATGGTTACCGCCTAGTTAAGCAATCGCTCTATATGGATGGCTACCCGCTATTCGGCTTTAAGCTCGGTAACCAAGTTTTTGCTCTATAAACCGGGCAAACGAATGTCAACTCTAACCCCTTGACCACTTTACCTCAACTGCTCTAAAGCCGTCGGCAATTAGCCCCTTTTGACCCATCATTCGCTTGCACATTGTCAATCCCAGGATGATATCATCACATTCCAAAGATGCAGCGGCAGGTTTTGGCACAGGGCGATTTTGAGTAACCTTAAAGCCAATTTTTTGCAGGCTATTAATTAGATAACCATGAGCATCACTTACCTCTACCTGAGCATAATTAAGATCCTTTGCTTTCAACATCAAAAGGTAGACAATAGCATAGGACAAACCCCGGCGTTGCTTTGCTGTAGATACGGCGATTGACTCAAGATTAGGTGTACGAACGTGAGGTCTATTGATGATCAAATTTCCCCAAGCGCACCGACTTCCCCCCTCACTGATAATGAGCTTAATAACGTTGCTCGACTCTTTGTTGAAGGTGTAGGTATAGCGTGTCATTGTTTAGGTTTATACAGTTGTTAGAAAAATAAATAGGCAATTATTCTTAGCCTGATTATATGTCCAAACAGAATTCTTAGAAGCTGTTTGAGTTAACTCTTCTTGTTTCTTAGGAATCTTTTTCCGCCGCTCGTCGGCTTTTTTTCGCACCGTAGCGTAGGCTACGCCACTCAAAAAGAGCTTAGATTGACAAAAAAATCTCTCCTAATAAATCAAAAAATATTACTCAAACAGCTTCTTACAATTCTCATTCCGAAAGATCCCTAAGAAAGGTACTGAAAATTAGT
>JGI12210J13797_10007339_pt1 | contig 17800 bp, 13 predicted proteins | sample ElkSlonscriptome_3_FD_13797 | JGI IMG/M metagenome (IMG submission 13797)
GCCGACCCGCTGGAACGCGATCTGACCGGCCATGACGGCGTGGTCGTATCCCCCGGCGTGCCGCTCAACACCCATCCGATAGGCGGGCACGCGCGGCGCTTTGGCGTGCCGGTGATAGGCGATATCGAGCTTTTTGCGCTCGCCCGCCCCGAATTGCCCCCGCATGGAATCGTCGGCATAACCGGCACCAATGGCAAGTCGACTTGCGCGGCGATCGTGCACCACATTCTGAAAAGCGCGTCGCGGCCAGCATTGCTGGGCGGCAATATCGGCGACCCGATCATGGCGGCCGAGCCGTTGCAACCCGATGGGGACATTCCAGCGGAATACGTGCTCGAACTGTCGAGCTTCCAGATCGACCTGACCCGTTCGCTGGCCTGCGAGATCGCGGCGCTGACCAATATCACGCCCGACCATCTCGACCGCTATGAAGGGTTCGAACAATACGCTTTTGCCAAGGGGCGGCTGTTCGCGATGCAGGGAACGGGTCAGGTCGCGGTATTCGGATCGCGCGACGGGGCAGCGGGCGCGATCGAGCGTGCCGAGCGGGACAGGCGACCTGAAGCAAGGGTTGTCGTTGCAGACCCGCACGCATTGCGAGAGCAGCAGGACGATTGGCCCAATCTTCAGGGGCCGCACAATCTCCAGAACGTGGCGGTTGCTGTCGCGATCGTCGAACAGCTCGGCGTCGGAAGCGAACAATGGCGGGACGCGCTGACCACCTTTCGTGGCCTGCCGCACCGCATGGAAATCGTCGGAGAAAAAGACGGCGTCACCTTCGTCAATGACAGCAAGGCGACCAATCCTGCTTCGGCTGCCCCGGCATTGGCCGCCTTCCCCCGCGACCCTTCGCTCAACGGGGGCAGGCCGCGGATCCACTGGATTGTCGGTGGGTTGGCGAAGGAGGACGGATTGGGCGAATGCGCGGATCACCTCGGCGATGTCGCGGCGGCCTACACGATAGGTAACTCCGGGGCGCGCTTCGCACAATTGCTCGAGGGCCGAATCGACCGGGTCGAACGCTGCGAGGAACTGGATGAAGCGGTCAGGCGCGCCCGGACAGCCGCACTGCCGGGCGAGGTCGTACTGCTCGCCCCGGCCTGTGCGAGCTACGATCAATTTGCCGATTACGCGCAACGCGGAGAGACATTCCGGCAATTGGTAGCGGTCCGGGGCCAAGGAGGCGAGGCGGCATGAAGGGACGCGCTTTCGCATCTGGTCGCGGACACGAAGTCAATCACCCGGCCACGTCAATCCGGCGCAACTGGCGCGACGGTGTGCGGATCTGGTGGCGCGAGATCGACCGCTGGCTGCTGGGGATGGTCATCGTGCTGATGGCAATGGGATCGGTCGCAGTCGCCGCCGCCGCGCCAGCGGCCGCCGACCAGTACGGCACCGCACAGTTCGCGTTCTTCAAACGTCATCTCGCGTTTCAGGCGCTGGGGATCGTCGCGATGATCGCCCTGTCCTTCGTCAGCCGCGAGGATGCGCGCCGGATCGGGATCGTGATGGCTCTCGTGATGTTCGTCCTGCTCGTTCTCGTTCCGTTTTTCGGGGTCGAAAAGAACGGCGCTCGCCGATGGCTCGACCTTGGCATGTCGCTCCAGCCCAGCGAATTTCTCAAGCCCGGCTTCGCCGTTCTGCTCGCCTGGATGTTGTCCTGGCGGGTGCGCGATCCCGATCTTCCTGTCGTGGCCTACGCGACATTGGCTATGGGGGCGGTCGCCGGGCTGCTGATGTTGCAGCCGAACCTTGGCGAGACTGTGCTGTTCGGCGGTGTCTGGTTCGTGCTCGTATTGCTGGCGGGCGTTTCGATACAGCGTATCGGCTCGCTGATAGCGGCCGGGATCGCATCCATAACCGCGGCCTATTTCCTTTACGACAATGCCCGTTACCGTATCGATTCGTTCTTTGGCGGGGGCACCGCGTTCGACCAGGTCGACCTGGCGCAGCGCACGCTGCTGGCTGGCGGATGGACGGGCAGCGGGCTGTGGCTGGGAATCCGCAAGATGAGCCTGCCCGAGGCCCACACCGATTATATCTTCTCGGTCATCGGCGAGGAATTCGGACTCGTGATCTGTGCGTTGTTCGTGCTGTTGTATCTTGCGATCATTGCCCGCGTTCTGCTTCGGCTGGTGGACGAGGACGATCTGTTCGCGCTGCTGGCGGGCGCGGGATTGGCGGCCCAGATCGGCGGGCAGGCTTTCATAAACATCCTGGTCAACTTGCAATTGTTCCCGTCCAAGGGAATGACGCTGCCATTGGTAAGCTATGGGGGATCATCGACGCTTGCCGTTTGTTTTACCGTCGGGCTGTTGCTCGCGATCACTCGGCGCAATCCGTTTCTGAAGCGTGAGCGTTCAGGCCTTGGTGAATTGTTCGCGCGGAAGGAAGAAGGCGCATGACCAGCGACGTGCAAACCGGCGCCAGCCGCCATTTCGTACTTGCCGCAGGGGGTACCGGCGGTCATTTGATCCCGGCCTTCGCATTGGCGGGCGAGCTGGATGCGCGGGGCCATCACGTCGCGCTTATTACCGACGAGCGCGGCGCGAATATCCCGGGCAAGCCCGATTTCCTGACCGCCCATGTCCTGCCCGCCGGGCGTTTCGGCAAGAACCCGCTGCAATGGATCAAGGGCGCGAGCGCGGTTCTGGAAGGGCGCGGCATGGCGCTGCGACTGTTTGAAAGTTTCGAGCCTGCGGCGGTCGTCGGCTTCGGCGGCTATCCTGCGCTGCCCGCATTGCTGGCGGCGACCTCTGCACGCGTGCCGAGCGTGGTGCACGAACAGAACGCCGTGCTGGGCCGGGTCAATCGGCTGTTGTCCGGTCGGGTCGACGCGATCGCGACATCGTATCCCGACGTCGCACGGCTCAATTCCAAACACGCGGCGAAGACGCATCTCGTCGGCAATCCGGTCCGCGAAGAGGTGCTGGTCCTGCGTGACGAGGAATTTCCCGCGTTTGCCGAAGACGGCTTGCTGCGTGTTCTCGTGACGGGCGGAAGCCAAGGCGCCCGCGTGCTGTCGGAAATCGTGCCCGATGGCCTGGCCATGCTGCCGCCGACATTGCGGCAGCGTTTGCAAGTGACGCAGCAATGCCGCCCCGAGGATCTCGAAGCCGTGCGAGCCCGCTATGCCGAACACGGCATCCCCGCCGAACTGGGCACTTATTTCGAAGACATGCACGAAAGGCTGGCGGGCGCTCACCTGTTCATCGGCCGTGCGGGCGCATCGACAATCGCCGAACTGACGGCGGTGGGCCGGCCTGCGATACTCGTCCCGCTGCCGATTGCGACCGACGATCACCAGGCGGCAAACACGGGTGAAATGGTCAGGACCGGCGGCGCGCGAATGATCCGGCAGGAGAAATTCGGGCCGAAGGAACTGGCCAGGCAAATCCAGGCTCTCGCTCAAAACCCGTCCAGTCTTGCGAATGCGGCCCACGCCGCATGGAATTGCGGGCGGCCCGACGCGGCCCGCGATCTCGCCGATCTGGTGGAAGGGATGGGCGGCGTCGACCTGATGGACGTCATCCGCGTGGGCGACCAGAATGTGCGCGGGGCATCGCAGCGCCCCGTGGCAAATCCCGCCCATCGCGTGCGCAGGGACACCAGGCGATGAGGGGCGTTGGAACCGATATCGGCGTGATTCACTTCGTCGGGATTGGCGGCATAGGCATGTCGGGCATCGCCGAGGTCATGCACAATCTCGGCTATCAGGTGCAGGGCTCCGACATAAAGGAAAGCCCATCGGTCGAACGACTGCGGGAGCAGGGGATCGCCGTCACGATCGGACACGAGGCGAAGAACGTCGAGGGCGCGGCCGTGGTCGTCACGTCCAGCGCGGTTCGACGCACCAATCCCGAAGTCGCACAGGCGCTGGAGGATCGTATCCCGGTGGTGCGCCGGGCGGAAATGCTGGCCGAACTGATGCGCCTAAAACGAACGGTCGCGGTGGCGGGGACGCATGGAAAGACGACGACCACCAGCATGATTGCGAGCCTGCTTGATTGCGGCGATATCGATCCCACCGTCATCAATGGCGGGATCATCGAACAATACGGTTCGAATGCGCGACTGGGCGATTCCGACTGGATGGTGGTCGAGGCCGATGAGAGCGACGGCAGCTTCCTTCGGCTCGACGGGACCATTGCAGTCGTCACCAATATCGATCCAGAACATCTCGACCATTACGGCGATTTTGACGGGGTAAAGCGCGCCTTTGTGGAGTTCATCCAGAACGTGCCGTTCTATGGCGCCGCGATCCTGTGCGTCGATCATCCGCAAGTGCAAGCGGTTATCGGCGACATTCGCGATCGCAAGGTCGTCACGTACGGCTTCTCCCTCCAGGCCGATATCTGCGGTGTGAATGTCCGCCCGGTCGAAGGGGGCAACAGGTTCGACGTGATCGTGCGCCAGCGCGGGCACGAGGATCGTCGGATCGAGGGCGTGCATTTGCCCATGCCCGGTCGTCACAATGTCCAGAACGCGCTCGCCGCGATCGCGGTCGCGATCGAGATGGACTGTCCCGACGACGTGATCTGCAACGGCTTTGCCAGCTTTTCCGGGGTCCGCAGGCGGTTCTCGAAAGTAGGCTCCATTCCGTTCGATACCGGCAGCGTCCAGGTCATCGACGATTACGCGCACCACCCGGTCGAAATACGCGCCGTACTCGAAGCCGCCCGCGAAGAGGCGAATGCGGGTCAGGGCCGGGGTGGGCGCGTCATCGCCGTCGCACAGCCGCACCGCTATTCCCGGCTCGCCGACCTTCAGGACGAATTCCAGAACTGTTTCAACGATGCCGACATGGTGTTCGTGACGCCGGTCTATGCCGCTGGAGAGGATCCGATCCCGGGGGTGGATTCCGACAGCCTGGTCGCGGGCCTCAAATCGCGCGGGCATCGTTCGGCCCGCACGGTTGCCGATGAATCCGAACTGGCAAGCGTACTTGCCGAGGAAATCGAGCCGGGCGACATCGTCGTATGCCTCGGCGCGGGGGACATCACCAAATGGGCGGCAACGCTCGCCAGAGCCGTTCAGGTAGAACGCAGCGCGGAGGCGGCATGATGCAATATGGCGACCCGAACGATTCCGATACCAGCACGGCGCCGGATTGCGCCGTGGAAGGGGCTGTCGAAACGGTTGGCGAAACACCGGTTTCGATGGATGGCATTCGCGGCGATCTCGAAGCGCAGGCGCCTCTGGCAAAGCTGGTCTGGTTCAAGACCGGAGGCCCGGCTGACTGGTTGTTCGAGCCGGCGGACATCGACGATCTGCGGCTGTTCATGGAACGGCTGAACGGAGAAATGCCGGTCATGGCTCTGGGCCTTGGCTCCAACCTGATCATCCGCGATGGCGGTATTCCGGGCGTTGTCGTCCGGCTGGGCAAGCCATTCCGTGAAGTCGAGGTGACCGGAGCGACCGAGATCAAATGCGGTGCGGGCGCGCCGGGTATCCTTGCTGCATCGACGGCCCGCGATGCCGGGATCGCTGGAATGGAGTTCCTGCGCGGCATTCCCGGCACGGTGGGCGGTTTCGTGCGCATGAATGGCGGCGCCTATGGCTGCGAGGTGGCCGATATCCTGATCGATTGCGACGTCATCCTGCCCGACGGCAATTTCGTCACCCTTGCCGCCGCAGAGCTCGATTACAGCTATCGCCACTCCCGTCTGCCCGATGGGGGGATCGTCGTTTCGGCCCGATTTCGAGGAATTCCGGGCGATCCGGAAGCGATCGGAGCGGAAATGGACCGTATCGCCGATGAGCGTGAAAACTCGCAACCGCTGCGGACCAAGACCGGCGGATCGACCTTCAAGAACCCGGAAGGCGGCAAGGCGTGGCAATTGGTCGACGCGGCCGGTTGCCGGGGTATGGAGCATGGCGGCGCGAAGGTCAGCGAGAAACATACCAATTTCCTCATCAATACCGGCAATGCGACAAGCACCGACATCGAGGAACTGGGCGAAATGGTGCGCCGTAAAGTCTATGCGGACAGCGGCGTCACTCTCGAGTGGGAAATCCAGCGCGTCGGACGGCCGTCGTCATGAGCGAGCAGCAGGAAAAACAGCCGCTCCACATCGCCGTCCTGATGGGCGGCTGGGCGAACGAGCGCGAGGTTTCCCTGATGAGCGGGGCCGGGGTCGCGGACGCGCTTGAGAGCAGCGGACATCGCGTGACCCGGATCGACATGGATCGACACGTCGCCAGAACCATCGCCGAGGCCGCGCCCGATATCGTGTTCAACGCCCTGCATGGCGTTCCGGGAGAGGATGGAAGCGTGCAAGGCATGCTCGACCTTATGGGTGTCGCCTACACGCACTCGGGCCTTGCCACCTCCGTGATCGCGATCGACAAATTGCTGACCAAGCAGGCGCTGGTCCCGCACGGGATCCCCATGCCCGGAGGCCGGATCGTGGACAGCGCCGAGCTGTTCGAGCGCGATCCCCTGCCGCGGCCCTATGTCCTGAAACCGATCAACGAAGGTTCGTCGGTCGGCGTCGCGATCGTCAAATCCGACGGTAAGGTCGGGCAACCCATCGGCCGCGACGAGCCGGGTCCGTGGCAGGAGTTCGAAAGGTTGCTGGCCGAACCCTTCATCCCCGGGCGCGAACTGACCAGCGCGGTGATCGATACAGCGGGCGGCCCCCGCGCGCTAGGCGTGACCGAATTGATCATCGAAGGCGGCTTCTACGATTACGAGCACAAATATACCGAGGGGCGCACGCAGCATGTGTGCCCGGCCCAAATACCGGCCAACATTGCCGCCTTGTGCGAGCAATACGCGCTGAAGGCGCACGAAGTGCTGGGCTGCCACGGGACGAGCCGTACCGATTTTCGATGGGACGACGAACGCGGCGAGGACGGTCTGTTCGTGCTCGAAACCAACACCCAACCGGGGATGACACCGCTCAGTCTCGTGCCGGAACAGGCCCGCGAGGCAGGGATCGGTTACACCGAACTGGTCGAGCTGATCGTGATGGAAGCATTGCGAGTCCACAAATTGTCCGCAGGCGAAGGGGGCGCCGATGGCAAAGATCAAACGTAACGAGGGCAAGGGCCTTCGCCGGGCAGCACGTTCGAACGGGCGGGCCGCGGGCGCGCGCCGGGCGAAAGCGACCACGAGCAGCGTGCTGGACCGGGCGATGGGCGTTCTGCCCTTTACCGAAGAGCAGTGGAGCACGATCTGGCTGACGCTGATCGTCGGGGCCTCGCTGGCGCTGGCCGCTGTGATCGCCAATCTCGCCGGGGTGCCCGCTCTGGCGCGGGCGCAGGTCGCGCATATCGCATCCGACGTCGGGTTCGAGGTGCGCAACGTGCGAGTGACCGGGACCGACCGCATGGACGAGCGGCAGGTCTATGCCCGCGCACTGGCGCAGCGTGACCGGGCCATGCCGTTGGTCGAGGTCGAGCGTCTTCGGTCCGATCTCATCGAATTGCCGTGGGTCGGAGATGCACGCGTTTCGACCCAGTTGCCGGACACGCTGGCCATCGATATCGTCGAACGCGAACCGCATGCAGTGCTCGAACGGTCCGACCGCCTCATGCTGATCGATGTGAAGGGACACGAGCTCGAACCGGTTTCGAGCGAGGCGGGGGCCGACATGCTGCGCATCACCGGACCCGGAGCGGCCCGTCAGGTGGAAGCGCTCGACACCTTGCTGTCCTCGACGCCAGCGCTCTCGCCCCAGGTCGAACGCGCCGAATGGGTCGGAAATCGCCGCTGGAACCTGACCTTCCGCAGCGGCCAGGTGCTGGCTCTGCCAGAAGGCAGCGACGACGCCTCAGGGGCACTGATCAAGTTTGCCCGCCTCGATGGGCGCAACCGGTTGCTCGGCGGCAAGGTCGCTACCTTCGACATGCGCTCTCCTCCACGCATCTACATGCGCGTGCCCGGCCGCGCCGACCGGGTCGAACTGGGCGCGCTGCAGCAACAGGGCAATCCATGATGGCCCCGCCGCGCAACGCACGTAAGCCTGCGGCCCCCAAACCGCGGCTGGCCAAGGTCTTCGCCGCGGTGAATATCGGATCGTTCCGCATTTCCGCGATGATCATGGGCGAGACGGAAACGGGCGACCTCGTCGTCCTTGGCTCGGGCCACCGGGCAAGCTCCGGGGTCAAGCGCGGCTATGTCGTCGACATGCAGGGCGCGACATACGCGATCCGGGACGCGGTCGAACGCGCAGAGAAAGCGGCACAGACCGAGGTCCAGAGCGTCTGGATCGCCTGTGCGGGCGCAGGCCTTCAAAGCCAGGTCACCACGGTCGAGATCGAGATCGGCGGTCGCCGGATCGAGGAGGAGGATGTCGAGCAATTGCTGCTCGAGGCGCAGGGCATGATCCAACCCGACGGGCGCACCGTTCTGCACGCCCAGCCCGCGCATTACACTCTCGACGGCGCCCACGGCATCGCCAATCCCCGCGGCCTGCACGCCGAACGGCTGGGGGTCGATATCCACGTCATGCTCGCCGATGGGGCGCCGGTGCGAAACCTGATGGAGACCGTCCAGAACGCGCATCTCGACGTCGAGGCGGTGGTCGCCGCCCCGCTTGCGTCGGGTTTTGCCTGCCTGCGGGCAGAGGAGCGCGAACTGGGTGTCGCGCTGGTGGAAATCGGCAGCGATGTCACCAACGTCTCGGTTTTCGCGGGCAATATGCTGCTCGGCCTGAGGGCAATTCCGATGGGGTCCGGCGACGTGACGGACGCGGTCGCGAGCGCATTCGGAATTCGCCGGTTTCAGGCGGAACGGCTCAAATGCGTATCGGGCTCGGCGATTGCCTCGCCCAGCGATCATCGCGAGATGATCCCGGTTCACGGTCCGGGTGAACAGGCCGGCAGCGCGACGGACGGACCCATGGCCCGCGGCGCCGACGACCGGAACCGGATACCCCGCGCCGAACTGATCTCGGTCATTACGGGGGCGCAGTCGCGATTGACCGACGAAATAGGCAAGGCGCTTAAAAGCATGGGATTCTTCGGCGCGCGCGGGGGGCAGGTGGTTCTGACCGGCGGGGGTGCGGAACTGGCCGGACTGGACGAATTCACTCAGAGTGCGCTCGGATGCCCGGTGCGGGTCGGCCGCGCTCCCGCGCTCGCAGGGCTTCCGGAAGCACACGCCACTCCCGGCTTCGCCGGACTAGCGGGCCTGTGCCTCTATGCCGCAGAGGACCCGGTGGATATCCGCGCGATCGGCGCGACTTATACGAGCACCGCGCGGGTCGGGAGCGGGATCGGCCGGATGTTCTCGCTTCAGCAATGGCTTCGAGCCGCGCGGGAATATTTCTGATGTGTTAACCATATTCGATCATCAGGGTTTCGGGGGCCGCCCCGCTTCGTGTATGGCGGAGCAAATGGCGCTATTTATACGGCGTTTAGGCGCTATAACGGACACGGCACGAGGGTGTCACAGATCAATCGACGCGGGGGCGGCATCGGAAAGCCAGTGCTCCGCGGCTGGAGGACCAAAGCGATGAGCATTAATATCGGACCCGCAGCAGAGGACGACATGCGTCCGCGCATCACGGTGGTCGGCATTGGCGGGGCGGGCGGCAACGCCATCGCCAACATGATCGATTCCGACATCGAGGGGGTCGATTTCATCGTCGCCAACACCGATGCCCAGGCCCTCAGCACCAGCCCGGCGGAAGTTCGAATCCAGCTCGGCCCGGATATAACCGGCGGTTTGGGCGCAGGCGCGCGGCCCGAAGTGGGCAAGGCCGCGGCCGAGGAAACCGTCTCCGAGATCGAGGAAGCGCTCGAAGGCGTGAACATGGTCTTCATCGCGGCCGGCATGGGCGGCGGCACCGGAACCGGGGCCGCTCCCGTCATCGCCGAAGCCGCACGGAGAAAAGGTGTCCTTACCGTTGGCGTCGTGACCAAGCCGTTCCTGTTCGAAGGCACGCGCCGGATGCGTGCTGCCGAAGCGGGCATCGCCGAATTGCAGGCGCAGGTCGATACGCTGATCGTCATTCCCAACCAGAACCTGTTCCTGATCGCGAAGCCGGAAACCACCTTCAAGGAAGCATTCTCGCTCGCCGACGAGGTGCTACAGCAGGGCGTTCGCTCGATCACCGACCTGATGGTCATGCCCGGCCTCATCAATCTCGATTTTGCCGATGTTCGCTCGGTCATGAGCGAAATGGGCAAGGCGATGATGGGCACGGGCGAGGGCGAGGGCGAAAACCGCGCGCTCGAGGCCGCCGAACAGGCGATCGCCAACCCGCTGCTCGACGGGGTCAGCATGCAGGGCGCGAAAGGCGTGATCATCTCGATCATCGGTGGCGAGGACATGAAGCTGATGGAGGTCGACGAAGCGGCCAATCACATCCGCGACCTTGTCGACGAGGATGCGAACATCATCTGGGGCAGTGCCTTCAACCCCGATCTCGAAGGGAAAATCCGCGTATCGGTGGTTGCAACCGGGATCGAACAGGGTGCTTCGGCCAGCGTGCCGCGCGCCGCACCTGCCTCGTTGTCCGATGCAAGAGCCCCGAAACGCCCGGCGCTCGAACTCACCGGCGAGAATGCCTTGAGCGAAACGGATGAAGAATCATCCGACAGCTTTCGCTCCGCAACGCAAAATCGCGTGCCGAAGATTCCCGCGCTGACCGACGAGGAAAGCGACCGTGATACTGACGACAGCACCAAAGCCCACGAATTGGAGCAGCACCTCGCGCACGATAGCGACGAAGACGCCGATCACGATGAACTGGAACTTTCGCACGACGAGGCCGAGCCCTTCGACCTGACCGGGATGCAGGCCGGCGATGACATGGGTGAGGAAAGCGACGACGTGGACGATATTGTCGATCCCCTGGCCGGCTTGCGCGGAGATGACGAGGACACGATCAACGCTTCCGCAGAGGAATCACGCTTCGGCGGAAAGAGAAAGGCCGCCTTTGGCGCGTCTTCCGAACATGCCGATCTCGATGATCCGGATGCCGAAAACCTGTCCGCTGCGACGACATCGGACGATGACGAGGATTACGACGGAGACCTGCTGGCCGACGCCGATCGCCTGTCGGCAAAGGACCAGCCGCTCGCAGAACGCTCGTCCGATGCGGTGCGATCCGGAATCCTCGGTTCGTCGCACCAGAACGGGGTCGAGGGCGGGAAAAACTCCTCCGGCACCGATTCGGGCGCTCGTTCCGGCAGCAATGGCGCAGCGCGTGGCGGCAGCACGCCAGCCAACGAGGGCAGCACACTGTTCGAACGCATGGCGAATCTGTCGCGCTCATCCGCTCCGGACGAAGACGATGACGACGACGACGCGCCAACCCTGAGCATTCCGCGCTTTCTCGGCCGCCAGAACAACCAGTAGAGCGAGGTAAAACCGAGGCTTGGGCGTCGTCACCGGTCAGGAGCGCAAGTTTGCTCGGCCGGGCGGCGGGCCCCGGTCGCCTGCCCTTCGCGCGCGTCGTTCGCGCTCTCCGTTCGACGGGCGTTCAGACACGCCCCGATAGTTCTGCTGCCTGTGACCGTTAGTGCTTCTCGAGTGTGGAATTGACCGTAAAAAACTCTCGTATATCGATCGGCCCGTTTGCGGCGATTTCTGCGCTCGTATTGTCTGCGCTGGCGACGTCCGCGCCCGCGCTGGCTAAGGGTTCGAGCCAGGCGGGATCGCAGCCCGGCGCCTCGCGCGAAGTGGTTCAGCCTCTGCCGTCTCCGAATATCCAGCGTCTCAACCGTGCGCTGATGGAACTGGCCCGCAGTCCGAAGCGGCTTGGATCGCTGCTGGAAGCGGCCGATGCATCTTTGGCAGTGGGCGATTTCGACGCGGCGATCGGGTTTTATGGCCGCGCAGCGGACCTCGAGCCCAACGATCCGCGCGTGAAGCTCGGCACGGCCCGCGTCTATTTGCGCTCCGGACGCCCGACCGAGGCCTTGCCACGGTTCGCGGCGGCCCAGGCGGCCGGTGCGCCCGCTCGCGACGTGCTCACCGACCGGGCGCTAGCATTCGACATGGTCGGCGATCAGGAGTCGGCGCAAAAGGCCTATCTCCGCGCGCTCGAACTCGATCCGGACAATGACGTTGCGCGCCGTCGATTGGCGATCAGCCATGCGATTTCGGGTGAGGCCGACGCCTTTCAGGACACGCTCGCGCCGCTTCTGGAACAGCGCGATTTCGCCGCTTTTCGAATGCGAGCTTTCGGTTTGGCCATCATGGGCGAAAGCGATCGGGCAAGCGCAATCGTTCAGGCGGTGATGCCGCCTGATCTTGCGGCCCGGATCGTGCCATATCTTGCTTTCATGCCGCGCCTGACGCCGGCCCAACAGGCGGCTGCGGCCAATCTCGGGATTTTCCCGCGCGCTGCCGATATCGGTCGCGATAGCCCGCGCATCGCCCGCATGTCCGAGGGGGAAGGGGCGGATCGCGTTCTGGAACCGTCTGGAGAGCCGCTGGGGACCCCTGTTCCGACCGAATCGCGCGAAGTGGCCCAGCCATTGCCGCAGACCGGAACCGTGCGGTCCGTCACTTCAACGCCCGAAGAGCCTCCTGCCGATATGTCTGCGGCGTTTGCCGATCTTGACGAGCCTCGTCCGTCCGAGGCGAGAGCCCGCCCCGGCGCGGTGGATCTGACGATCATAGAGATTCCGCGCGAACGCCCGGCTGCGGCAAAGCCCGAGGCCGGGCCGGACCATCCGCGGCGTATCTGGGTCCAGGTCGCTACCGGCCGCGATCTGGATGCGCTCGCCTTTGACTGGCGGCGATTTACACGGCGGGCACCGGAATTGTTGTCGCCATACGAACCGCATACCGTGCAATGGGGGCAGGCCAATCGCCTGCTCGCCGGTCCGCTCGATTCCGACGATGCTGCGCGCGACCTGGTCAATGCGTTGGCTGCGATGGGCTTGGATACGTTCCCCTACACCAGCCCGGAAGGCACGGAGATCCGCGCGATCGACTAGGAATACAGAGCCATCCCCGGTTTTCTGTGCACAGGCTTTGAACAAGCGCTTCGATTTCTCCCCAGTCTCACCGCATCGGCGCATTGCCAAGGCGCTGGCTCTGCGGGCATTTCGACAGTCGATGCCAAACCCCACCCCCCAGATCGCCCCGGTGCAGCCATGAGGCCGCGCGAACCCGAATATTCCGCCGAAGGCCATGCCGCCCCGGTCGAGATGCTCGCCGCACTGTTCGAAGCGCGCGGATGGAACTGCGAGATGGTGAACGAGGACGAAATGTCCGGGGAGGTACAGGGCAGCTGGACCAAATATCAGCTGCGCGCAATCTGGCGCGACGTGGACAACGTGCTGCAATTTCTTTGCCTGCCCGAAATCCGCGTTGCCGATGACAAACGGCAGAGCGCCTACGAATTGCTGGGCCTGGTCAACGAACAGATGTGGCTGGGCCATTTCGATATCTGGTCGAATGGCGACGTCCTGCTCTACCGGCACGGGGCGCTGCTCGGCGATGACGGGACGCTGAGCGTCGCTCAGGCGCAATCGCTGGTTGAAAATGCGATCGATGAATGCGACCGGTTCTATCCTGCGTTTCAATTCGTCCTGTGGGGCGACAAATCACCGAAAGATGCGCTCGACGCGGCAATGGTCGACGCAATGGGAGAGGCCTGAATCATGGCGAACACCGGACAGCTGCTGATCGTGGGTTGCGGAAACATGGGGGGCGCGATGCTGGCTGGCTGGCTGCGCTCGGGCATGTCTCCCGATCGGTTCGCGATCCTCGATCCCGCGCTCGCGCAAGCGCCCGACGGTGTCGCGCTCTATCGCGAACCGGCCGAGGCTGACGAGGCAGGCTCGCACGATGCCGTCCTGCTTGGTTTCAAGCCCCAGCAATTGGGCAGTCTTGGCCCCGGGCTTCAGGCGATAACCGGGAAAACCGTCGCGGTACATTCGCTGCTTGCCGGGTTGACGCTCGATCATCTGCGCGATGCGTTTCCGGCGGCGCGGGCCCATATCAGGGTGATGCCCAACCTGGCCGCCCGCATCAACCGCACGCCCGTCATCCTGCTCGAAAGCGGTCTCGCGCCTGACGATCGCGATCCGGTGCTGGGCTTCTACGATGCCCTGGGTGCCGCGACGTGGCTGGAGGACGAGGCCAAGTTCGACCTGGTGACGGCGCTGGCGGGATCCGGTCCGGGCTTCGTCTATCGCTTTATCGATGCGCTGGCGGAGGCGGCGAGTTCGCTTGGGCTGGATCGCGATCAGGCGGACAAGCTGGCGCTGACGATGGTCGATGGTGCCAGTTCGCTGGTCGCCGATGCCGAAATATCCGCGGGCGAACTGGCGGATCGCGTCGCCAGTCCCGGGGGCATGACGCGCGAGGGCATGAACGTGCTCGACGCCGACGGCGCTCTGGTCCGCCTCTTGACACAAACGCTGACCGCTACCCGCGACCGGGGCGCTGAGCTCGCTGCTGGAACCGATTGAACAGTATCGTTAATATTGACACCGCTAATCATTAAAAAACCGTCACCGCTTCGGACCGGTTTCGCTTGAAAAAGTGCGGGGAAGGTCCGATATTGTGCTCGTGAGGCGCGGGCAGTTCGCGCCGTTTGTTTGGAGACTAGGGATCCGTAATGGCTAACTGGAATGATACTGAGCGTCGTCGCGAGACTTTCGGCGCGGCTGTGCCGCGGACCGGAGGGGACGCGCAATCGAACGCTGCCTATGACGAGGGCCTGCGTTCGTACATGCTCTCGATCTACAATTACATGGCTTCGGGCGTGCTTTTGACCGGCATCGTCGCCATGGGAGCGGCCGCGACCGGGCTTGCCTATGCGTTTGCGAGCGGCCCGCTGATGTGGATTGTCGCATTGGCTCCGCTCGGCTTCATTCTCGCGATGAGCTTCGGCCTCAACCGCATGAGCCAGGGTACCCTGCAATTGCTGTTCTGGTCATTCGCCACCGTCATGGGCCTGTCGCTCTCGACGATTTTCCTCGTGTTCACGGGCGAATCGATCGCGCTGACCTTCTTCGCGACCGCTGGTGCTTTTGCCGGCCTGTCGCTGTGGGGTTACACCACCAAGAAGGATCTGACGGCGATGGGCACGTTCCTCGTCATGGGGGTGATCGGTCTGATCATCGCGATGGTGCTGAACATGTTCCTACAGTCGGGCACCCTGGCCTTCGTCATCAGTGCGCTGGGCGTGCTGATCTTCGCCGGGCTGACCGCCTATGACACACAGCGGCTGAAGAACCAGTACCAGTATCTTCGCGGGACGGAGATGATGGGCAAGGCCGTGATCATGGGCGCCACCAGCCTGTATCTCGATTTCGTCAACATGTTCATGTTCCTGCTGCAATTCCTTGGCAGCCGCGAATAATCAGCCGGTTTCGGGGAGTGTTTTCCCCAAGCTTGTATCGAACAACGGATGCCCGGGACCTAAAGCAGGTTCCGGGCATTTGCTTTGGTATTACAATCAACTAAAGCCAGAAGGTCGGGGGGCTGCTTCAGCCGTGAGCAAGGTTCGATCCGGCACGGTGCGGGGACGGACAAGACCCGCAAGGCAAAAGGCAATTTTCACGTATGAACATCGCTGCGACAACGGCAAACCGTTTAATTTCCAAGAATAAGCCGCGCGCCAGCGGGTCGCCCCTGCGGATCGTCGCCGTCGCCTTCTCGGTCGCGCTGTTGGGAGCTTGCGCCACGCCCGCGCCGCCACCGCCACCACCGCCACCGCCGCCGCCGCCTCCCCCGGTCGAGGCGGTGCCTTATCGGCCGCTCCCCCCCGGCGGCGCGGCCTATTCCATGGCCATACCCGACACGAATTTCCTGGGTCGCCGCGAAACGATCAATCGCGGTATCTCGCAGGACGAAGAGGTCTGGCACTTCCGCTCGGCATGGAACGTCGCGGCGTTGAATTGCCTTGCGCCGCAATACGAACCGATCCTGACTGCTTACAGCGCCTACATCGACGATCATGCGAAGACCCTGCGCGAAGTGAACCAGCGCATCGACGAGGAATATACCAAGGCGGCAGATACCCGGCGCAACGGTATGCTGGCGCGCGAGAAACAGATGACCTCGGTCTACAATTTCTTCGCGCTTCCGCCTGCACGGGCACGCTTCTGCCGCGCCGCGCTCGATATTTCGAACCGCGCGATCGCTTCGCCACCGACTGATCCGATCGCATTCGCGAGGGATAATTTCGCCCAGCTCGAAGAGCCGTTCGAACTCTTCTTCGAGGAATACGAGCAATACCAGCGTCTTTCGGCAGATTGGGACGCGAAGTGGGGCGAGCGCTACGGCACGACGCAGCCCGGATGGGTCGCGGTCCAGCAGGCGCGGGCGGCGGGCGTTCCCGGTCCCAGCGTCGACAGCGATCCCGCTTCGACGCTCGCCACGCCCGGCGCGGCCTCGCAAAGCGTGACCGACCCGGAGACAGGGGTCAGCGTCCCGGTGATCATCGTGCCGGAAAATGTCATTTCCCAGCCGGTGGTCGAGCCGGTAGCAAAGGAAAAACTCGAGGAAGAGGCGGCGGCCAACGCTCCGCGATAGACGGGTTTTTAGAACTCGGGCGAAGACGTTTTATCGGGGCGGGTTGCCGCGGCTTTTCGAGTCCGCTAAAGGCCGCCCTCGCCTGGAACGGGGCCGTAGCTCAGATGGGAGAGCGCGTCGTTCGCAATGACGAGGTCAGGGGTTCGATTCCCCTCGGCTCCACCAGGCTATTCCGACAGCTACCGTCCTTGCCCAGCGCCGTTCCGCCGGCTACAGGCGGCTCATCACTTCGGTAACGGGAATGCGGTTGGAATCCGCAGCTGTCCCTGCAACTGTAAGCGGTGAGCGTCCGTCTCGCGCCCCCGGTCCGGGGGCAACCACTGGAGCATCATGTTTCCGGGAAGGTGAGAGCCAGGCGCGGCGATCCGTGAGCCAGGAGACCGACCGGAGCGTGTCGCTCGTTGCTTTGTCCAGGGATTGGCGAGGCGCGAAAGACTTTCGTTTCGAGCGACGACCGTAAGGGTCCGGGGGCATTCGCCCGCGGCCCGTGGTGTTGCTTGAGCGGAAGGGTTACGGGAATGAACGGCAAATTTTTGGGTTGCGGCGCGATTGCGGCGCTGTGCTGGGCGATGCCCGTTTGCGCGGAGAACGACGCAAGCGATGGATCGGGGCAAGCAGGCCATGGCGAAACGCAGGATCGGCAAGAACCCATTCTCGTCACCGCCAGCCGCGACGATCCCGTTGCACTTGGCGATTATGCCGGTTCGGTCACCCTGATAACCGACGATCAACTGGCGAACCGGCAAGTGCGCGATATCGCCGATGTCTTGCGCGATGTTCCCGGAATCGCGATCAGCGCCGTGCCGGGCCAGACACAGGTTCGCGTGCGCGGGTCAGAAGCGAACCATGTCCTCGTTCTGGTCGACGGGATCGAGGTTTCCGATCCCTTCGCCGGGGAATTCGACATCGGCACACTGCAGGCTGAAATCGGCGCGAGCGTCGAGGTGCTGCGCGGCCCGCAATCGGCGCTGTACGGCTCGGACGCGATCGGCGGCGTCATCGCCTACCGCAGCGGTCTGTTCGATGGCATCGCCGGGCGCATCGAAGTTGGATCGAACGCAACGGTCAATGGATCGGCGCGCGTCGGCGAAGTGCGTGACAACTGGGATGCGTCCCTTTCCGCCACCGTGGTCAGCACCGACGGTCAGCCCAATGCGCGGGGGGGCAATCGCGATGTCGGCCGCGACAGCTACACCGTGTCCGCGCTCGGATCGGCGCAGCTAGCGGAGGGGTTCGAAGTGCGCGCCGTCTCGCGGTTCATCCGGACGCAAGGGGAGTTCAACGATCAGGATTTCGACCCGACCAGCCCCACCTTCGGCTTCGTCGTCGACAGCCCGGATACGC
>JGI12210J13797_10819453_pt1 | contig 17790 bp, 12 predicted proteins | sample ElkSlonscriptome_3_FD_13797 | JGI IMG/M metagenome (IMG submission 13797)
CACGAGGTGTTCTTGCAGAAACAAGAATCACCGAGCTTGACGATTCGGCCCAGCCGCAAACGATCCAAGAGCGATTGAGGCAGCTCGACGAAGCGATTGCAAAACACCCCACCAGTGCATCGCTCTATGAACGGCGTTCCGCATGGCGATTGCAACAATACCGAACCGAACTGATGGACGAAATACAGAGGCGGGGTCAAAGCGCCGATTGGCAGTCGACCGATCCGATGAACATCTTGAATCTACTGGCGGCCATTCCCAGCGAATATCACGAACAACTTCTCGAAGACTTCGTTTCGACCGAGGCGCTTCGCCGACCGCTCTCACTCATGATGGCAGATTTGTGTCGATCGTTTGCATTCAATTCACTACGCCCGTCTGTCTATTTTCGCTCCGCCTCCATCGCCTCGATCACCGGAATGGACAAAGAGGTCTTCTTGGACCGTTCGATTCGTTTATCAAACAATGACTGCGACAAATTGTACAGTAACGGTTTGCTCGCGTTTATTACGAAGGACGATGAACAAATGATCGACCAGTGGTCTCGTTCGTTGTCGATCGAGCATCGCTATCTTGAACCGATTATCAAATTAGCACGCGGGCGGCTTGAACCGATGCAGATTGCCACGCGGCTCGTGCCATCAACGCGTCCCGATATTCTCCTTCGCTTGGCCATGACTCCAGAGGCGACAAACGAGAATGCATCGGCTCAAAACCAAAAAACGCAAATGGACCCTCTACTCGCTCATCAGATGATCGAGTATTTGTTAGCCGAGCAAAGCGTTGCCGAGGACCAACGTTATTCAGTCGTCGCCCAATTCCACGAAAGGCTACTCGATCAAGAGAATGCAGCGATCTATTGGGAGCGTGCGGTTGCCAAGAAGCCCCGTAACGTCGATTACCGAATCCGCTATATCCAATCGCTGCTTCGCACCCATCGATTCACCGAAGCACTCAATCAAGCCACCGTCGGGCGTACGCTACATCCAATCGACACTCGATTCGAAACTCTCATCGACAAAGCTCGTCGCGGGCTTTCCCAGGGCATCAACCAAAACGTTCGCACCTGACTCACCATTCAAGACGTTGGAACCCTCGTCCGCAAAGGGTTTCCGCTTGAATCCTCCCTACAATTTGCACAATCAGCAAGAGCGAAACAAGCCGCGCGACTCCGACGAGCGAGCGCCTTGAAGGAAGTCCGATTCGGATAAGCAAATTGACCGAAAGAACCCAATAGAGGTTCCCGCGCAAATGCTCCATCAATGGAATGCTTATTGGGAACCGACTCGTTTCTGATCGGTCAATCGCTTCTTTTTGCTGAGCCTTCCATGCGTTCCAACTCTTCCGAGCCTAGTGTCGGACATCAATCGGTTGAACTGGATATTATCGGACTGATTCGTCGCCGTTGGTATCATCTCGTCGTCGGGACGTTTATCGGAGTCGGCATCGGTCTATTGTATTTTTATGCAACGACGCCGATGTACGAGTCGCATATTGAGATATTGGTCGGACAGCGGTCGAGTGAGATGGCGTCGAGCGGGACGATGAGCAACGCTCAAGCGAGCGGTGACTCCATCCACGAGGACCTATTGGCGACGCACATGCGGCTTTTCCTCAGTCGCAAGAACGTTGCCAATGCGATTGAAACGGGCAAGTTGAAATCGACCGAGACGATCCGCGAGGTTCTGGCCCAAGGTGGTAGTCCCATTAATTACATTGTCGAGCAAATGGAAGTTGGCCGCGGGGGCGAGGGAGCCGCCGAAAACGCGATGGTTTTGTCAGCGTCATTCCGAGCTCCCGATCCCGATGACGCGGCGATGATTTTGGCCGCCGTCTATTCATCCTACCAAACCTACGTGGAATCTCATTCGCAAAACACCAGCCGCGAAGCAGCCGATTTGATCGAGGCCGCACGGCTGCAAAATGAGCAAGAGCTAGTCACGGCTGACAAAGAGTATCGAGAATTTATATCCAACGTCCCCGTCTTGCTCGAGGGCGATCAAGTTCGCGACGTTCACAAAAACCGCCTCGATCAACTGGAACAAGAGTTGACCGAAGTTCGCTCCTCGCTAGCCGAAGCGAAATCCAGATTGATCGTGATCAGTTCTTATGCGAAACAAGACGACACAAACGATGTCAACGATCTTGATAAACTCGCTCTGCTCAGCCAAAAGGAAGTGACGCGATTAAAACTTTTTCTCGACATGACACGCGGTGAAACTCAGTCCGTTGCTTTTCAGATGGATCAACCGCTACGGGCGGAAGCTGCACGTGCACAGTACAACCGACTTTTGGATCTGCTGCAAAAAGAACGGACGATGGTCGACGTTTACGGAGCGAACCATCCGCTTGTTGAATCGACTCAGCAAGAGATTCAAGTCATCCGTCAATTCATTGCACAAAACGCTCCGGCGGAAGAACCCGTCCGTGACAACAAGTTAGATCCAAAAGGGATGCTCAGCACTTACACGCGGCTGCTCACCAACGACGTGTCGGAATACGAAATTCGCGAAAAGGTGTTAGTCGAAACCTGCGAAGAGGAACTGCGACTCGCGAAAGAAGTCGAAAACGCCTTCCTCGAAGGAAGTGCCAAGAAGGCCAAATTGGTACGCGCACAAGCTCGCTATGACGAAGTCATTCGACGGCTACAAGAATTAAATTTGGCGGGTTCCTATGCAGGCTTCTCGACGGATCTGTTGGCGAGTCCTGAATCGGCTCGCAATCCATCGTGGCCAATCTTGCCGATCGTCGTCGTTCTCGGGGCAATGCTAGGTATGTTCCTTGGTGGTTCGTCCGCCTTGGCCGCAGAATTGCTCGACACAACGTTCCGCGATGTCGAGGATTTGGAAAAGACGCTCGACGCACCCGCCATCGCGCACGTTCCACGCTTCGACCTTCGCAAAATGGATATTCCCAGTCCCTCCGAGACTTCACTTGCTCCGTCGCTCATCACGTCTCATTGTCCCCGATCAGCGGAAGCGGAAGTGTACCGGGTTGCCCGGACATCGTTGATGATCAAGGCAAGCGGCCAAGAAGCACAAGTGCTGATGATGTCGAGCCCGCATCCTGGCGACGGTAAGTCGACGACCATTGCGAACTTAGCGATCTCGTTCGCCCAGACCGGGAAACGGGTGCTCTTGATCGACTCCGACTTGCGCCGTCCTGTCATCGCCGGGCTGTTCGGACTCGAAGGCCGCCCTGGACTCGCCGATGTCCTAAAAGGCGAAAGCACCCTCGCGGAAGCAGCATCGAAAACAGCCGTCGAGAATTTGGACGTGATGCCTCACGGGACGGAAACCTCGGTACCGGCAGAACTACTACAATCCAATCGTATGGGCTTATTGCTGCAATCGGCAAGAAAGGAATACGACATCGTCCTGGTCGATGCACCTCCAGTGCTAGCGGTTGCTGATCCAGCGATCGTAGCTCCTTTGGTTGATGGAGTGATCCTTACCGTCCGAGTTTGCAAGAACGGACGACGTCCGGTGGAGCGAGCCAGTCGGATATTAAGCGACATAGGAATCTGTCCGCTGGCCATCGTGGTGAACGGCGTTAGCAATAATGCGAAAGCCACCTACGGCTATGGAAACTATCGAGCGGATGAGTACAGCTATGTCGGTCAGTACCACCGCGAATACGCCGCTCATGAACCGACTGCTGCCGAACGACTTGAAAAACAAAAAAGTGCGACAAGACCACTCGTGCGTGCATAATGCGACCTATGTTTGCGGGTATGCCCTTGTCGTTCTGCTTTCCGTGCCAAAAGCGGATGTCGATTGGCTCGGTCAAACTGTCGATCCCACGCCGCGGACGCAAACCGCTCGAAGAGCAGAGCGACACTCGCGGCGACAACTGATGTAGACCAATTTATTCCTATCAAGACTGTTCAAGATTGTGATCCGAAGACCAGCCGAAACCATTCGATATGCTGACGCTGGCGAGTTGCTCAGCGGTTCGGTTGGCGTCGCGTCGACGAAACCGCATGCTTATGAAGCACCGTCTCAAGAGCTAGAGACGATCATTGCAGAGCATACGGCCATCCAACCGAGCCGGATGCTGCGAGCCGCTTACACGCTACAATCGGTCTCAACCGGTCTGCCGATCTTGTTGATCGACCTGCTGGCTAGCACCCTGTGTATGGTGTTTGCCTGCTATCTCGTCAACTGGAATCAGGGACACCCATTCAATTCCGGGATCTGGTTTCAAATACCAATCTACCTGTTACTACAATGCGTCTTGTTTTCGCTACATCAACTCTACCCTGCGGCAGGTCTTAGCCCCGTCACGGAAATACGTGGTGTCTTTCGCTCCGCATTTATGGGCCTGATTATCCTGTCGTCTTCCAATGTCGTGCTTGGTCAATTGCCTCGTATCGAGTTCGCAATTTTTGTGTTTGCTGGACTCTGCATCTGTGCGGTTGTGCCCACGTCGCGAGGCATCACGCGGCGGGTTTTATCAAGAACGTCGTGGTGGGGAATGCGGTTATTGCTGGTTGGGAATCAACAAGATTGCACCCGAGCGATGAACCTTCTCAATCGCCGTGGGGTTCCAGGATATCGGGCCGTCGGTTTTACATCGAATTTGGATGGGCCAGTGGACGGCGCGTCCTCCCTCGGTCACAACAATGATGCAGCAACGATCGGACGGCAAAAACTTGCACCCGTCGTTTGCTTGGTCTCACCAAAAAGCTCGTTCGCCTATTCAGACCGACTTATTTTCCAGTTCCCCAGCGTCGTTTGGTTGAACACTTTGTCGGTCGAAGACGAAGCAGTCGACACCAGTGGCTTGCCTGGTGTCGTGACGCATGGCAGAACGACACCATTTTTGCGATTCTTCCCACGGTTGATCAAACGAGCGGTGGATTTGCTGATTTGTATACCGCTATTGCTGATGTTGGTCTTGCCGATGGCAATCATCGCCTTGACCATCCGCGTCATCTCTCCGGGTCCCATTTTCTACGGCAGCCTAAGAGCGGGGCAGCACGGTAAATCGTTTCGGATGTGGAAATTTCGGTCCATGGTTCCCAATGCCGATGAAGTGCTACGAAAAAGACTAGAAAGTGACGAGGTCGCCAGAGCGAAATGGCAAGTCGATCATAAACTCAAGGATGACCCACGGATTATTCCCGGCATCGGATCGATCCTACGAAGTTGGAGCCTCGACGAATTGCCTCAACTTTGGAACGTTCTTGTCGGCGAGATGAGTTTGGTAGGTCCGCGGCCCGTTCCACCCGATGAAATCGTGCTCTACGCATCGAGCTACTACGAGTACACGCAGATGTGGCCAGGCATAACGGGATTATGGCAGGTCTCGGGACGCAACGACACGAACTTCGAGACAAGACTTTTCCTCGTCCATCATTACGCAGTCAATTGGTCGCCTTGGCTCGATGCTTGGATCCTACTTCGTACGCCTGCAGCAGTCCTTATGAAACGCGGAGCTTATTAGGATGAAGGTCGCTTTGGCCCATCATTGGTTAGCAAGTTATCGAGGCGGCGAACGAGTCTTAGAGCAAATTGCGGCTCTGTTTCCCGAAAGTGATATCTACACGCTCATCCAAAACCCCAAGATTGAGATCCCAGGACTCTCCGGATGCCGAGTCATCTCCAGTCCGCTGCGTCGATTTCCGGCGGCCACCAAACTCTATCGGCACCTGATTCCGGTTCATCCGTTTGCCATCAAACGATTGGTCGTTCCAGACGATACGGACCTACTGATCAGCAGCGATGCATCGTTGATGAAAGGGTTGACCGTTTCGCCCCAGACGAAGCATGTTTGCTATTGCCATTCCCCACCACGCTACCTCTGGGAACTTGGGGACGAATACAAGAAGGATTCGTTGGCAGCCCGGATGGCACTCGACCGCTTCGCACCAAGGCTCCGTCGGTTCGACTATGAAGCCGCACAACGGGTCACTCATTTTATAGCGAACTCCAGCTTCGTTGCCGATCGAATCGACCAATACTACAAGCGGGAATCCGAGGTCATCTATCCGCCCGTTGCCGTGAATGACTTTCAATCCGATCTTGGCCGTGAACGATTTAGTTTGGTCATCTCGGAACTGGTGTCGTACAAGCGGATCGACCTGGCCGTAAAGGCGTTCAATCAATTGGGCGAGCGATTGGTCGTGATCGGCGACGGTCCAGAGCGAAAGAAGCTCGAGCAGATCGCAAAACAGAATATTGAATTCCTTGGCCGTCAACCATTTTCGGTTCTCAAAAGACACTACGAGACGGCGTCCGCATTCATTTTCCCTGGGATCGAGGACTTCGGCATCACGCCTGTCGAAGCCCAAGCATCGGGCTGCCCGGTTATTGCATTCCGCGCCGGCGGTGCTTTGGAGACGGTCGTCGAGGGCAAGACCGGAATCTTCTTCGACGTTCAGAATGCTGAGTCGATGATCGCCGCAGTCAAGGAATTAAGACGGGCAGCGATTTCTCCACTCGACTGCCGAGCCAATGCCGAACGATTTTCGGCGTCGATCTTCCGCCGAAATCTAAGCAACGCCCTAAAACGGTATGGTGTTTCCATGCCCGATTCGCTGGAGTCCAGGCTTTAGCCGACCTGCGCGTTTGATGGAATGCCTTCATGGCTAAAAGAAGGCATTAACCTTCATCCGCTTGGTCGATCAGTACTTTTGTCTTCGCTAGATGCTCCTTTGCCCGTAGCAAGCTCGACGCGACTTCATCCACGTAGCCGTCCGCCGCAGCCGACCATGACCGATTGATGTACCGTTCGGCCGAAGCAAACTCGGTCATGATATCGGCATAAACGGTTAAACCATATCGCCGAGTGAGAGCGTTTCTAGCTTCAGCAAATTCAGCCAACGGTCCAGTACAATCGTTGTCAATCGAATCACGCACACGAGTTGGGTGCAACCTATCACCACTGCTAAGCTGATCGATGATTTCGATCAACCGAGCGAGACGACTGCGTAGCACCGACACTTGTCCGTCCGTCTTTGAATCGTCTGCTTCGACCTTTTGATTTGCGAGTCTTAGTAGCAAAACGCCGATGATTCCAACGATCATCGCGACCACGTAAAAATCCCATGAGATCGTTGCCCAGCCCTCGTCGGTAGATTCAAGATGCCTAAGGGAGACAAACGCACCGGCTAAAAAACCGGTCCACAACAAGCTATGTCCTAAAATTCGCATCAGACGCTCCCGTTCGCAAAGAAAACTTGCATCAACGCATACCCTACGCCCACCAACGCTTCACCCACGATCAATCCAGCCGCGATCGGTATCCCCACTTCATGACCAAAGTTGCTACCCATCGTTTTATCGGAGATAACGCGAAGCACGTTTCCGATCGTGTAGGTGAGTGCTATCTGAAAGGGCATATAAAAACCGAGTGCAATCAGGACGCCGATACCCCCCAGGCCGCTGATCGCCAACAATAGCCCTAGTCCGCCGCCCGCTGTGTAGCGGTAGGCTGGCACGTCGTCGTTGAGAATCCCTTCGGCTACCGAAGCGAGCGCTTGGGCTTGGGGGGCAGGCAACTTTTCAGACCCAATCTCGTATTGCTGGTTCAACAAGATCATCAACGAAATAACGATGATTGGCCCGAGCCATACGCCACAGAACTGGGCAATTTGTTGCCGTCGAGGAATCGCGCCAATCAGATACCCTGATTTCAAATCCAACATCATATCGCCCGCTTGCGAGATCGCTAAACAAATCGCCGCTCCGATCAAGATCGAACTGGTGATCGTGTCCGGTTTGTCCAATCCACCTTGGGCAATCAAGATGACAATCGTGACGGCGATTAAGGTCATCCCAGACGTTGGCGACCAATTGGTGCGTCCGACACATTCGGCAACCACGACGCCAGCGACCCAGACCCAAACGGTACCCAAAATTGCCATCGCCGCCGCTCGACCGATCGTCATCGAATCGACACTATTGTAAGCGATCCAAATCATCACGATGGCTCCCAAAGCGATCGCTGCGTAGAGCAATCGAATCGGCATTTCATCCGATGCGGATTGGGAATCACTCGCTTTGCCAGCCGTATGCATCGACTTCAGAGCACTGAGAATCAGTGGCATTGCTGCGATAATGCCTCCGATCGCTGCACCGACCAACATACCGATTCCTAGCGGTTTGTACAAAACACCTCGCATTTCGGTCGGATTCGATACCAATTCCATCACTTCGGTCGATCCATAGTTGCTGAGCAATGGGGACAACAGGAAGTAACAGAGGAACCCGCCCGCGCCGAACCAAAATCCTCCTTTGCCTGACAAATAGCCAACCCCGATTGTCATGACGGACAAATATAAACTGACGTTAAACATCGTTGGTAAACCGAACATCTCGCCCGCGTCCCAGTTGCCGTCTTCACCAAAGTAGTTGAGCACCAATAGGTGCGAAACACCCGATATCAATGCACCGCCAAGAAGTAGGGTTGCCTTATGCACACCTGCACCAGGAGATTTCAAAATCGTAGCGACCGCGATCCCGCCTGGGTAAGCCAAACGATCAAAGTCGATCATTTGCTTTCTTAGCGGGATGACAAACGCCAAACCCAAAATCGAGCCGGTAATACAGGCCAATACCATCAACGGGATACTGAAGTCGGCTACCGATTCAAGACCTTGCGTCCGGCTGAGTATGAACAACGCTGGAACGGTAAACATGATCCCCGACGAGGCACCGTTGACCGAGGAGGCAATCGTTTGATTGATGTTGTTTTCAACAATACTGGTTCGCCGCATCACACCGCGAAGCACGCCCCAACCTAGGATCGCAGCTAGCTCGGACCCTTCGATCGCAAACCCCAGTATCAGTGCAGCGTAGCCGATCGAAACGGCGATCAACGAACCGATGATCCAACCCAGTAGAACGGCGGCCCAGGTAAACTCGGGATAAGGGCCGCGGCGAATGGGAATCGCATCGGGCGCAGAAGCAAGCGTTTCGGGATTGGATGCCATCGGTCCGGTTCGCTCCAAAAGTAAATGATTGATAAAGGTTGTTCAGAACGAAAGTCTTGACAACTTCCGCTAAAGGTTCAATAAACGTTTGGCGTTCTGGGTGGTTACATCTGCTAGATGTTCGGGCGACGTCGAACGGGTTTTCGCCAGACAACGGAGCGTATGTTCGATCCGAGCCGGTTCGTTGGGCCGTTTGCCACGAAAAGGCTCCGGACTCAAATAGGGCGAGTCGGTCTCGATCAGCAACCGATTCTCTGGCACCATTGCCGCAACGTCGCGAAGCGTTTCACTTTTTTTGAACGTCACCATGCCTGCGAAACTGATGTGCATTCCAAGATCCAAACACTCGCTTGCCAAAGCCACATCGCCAGTGAACGAGTGCATGATGCCGGGCGGAACCTTCGATTGTTGGCGCAATTGTTCGACGATCAAGTTACCACTTTCTCGCATGTGAATCACCATCGGCAGCGACACATCGCGGCATAATTGTAAATGCCGATCGAAGTACTCTTTTTGCATTTCAATCGGTGTGTCGTCCCAATAGCAATCGATTCCTGTTTCGCCGATCGCGATGACTCCCGGCATCGTCGCCAGTTCGACGATTCGATCCCAATCATCAGCCTTTGCTTCGTTTGCCGAATTGGGTTGAATTCCAACGGTGGCGTATAAGTAGTTTGGATACTCGGTCGCCAAGTCGACGGCTCGTTCGCTGGTCGTCACATCGATACCGATCACATTGATTCCGACGACGCCCGCCGCTTTCGCTCGATCGATGACTTCGTCAACCGAATTCGCAAACGCGTCGGTATTGAGATGAGCGTGGGTGTCGAAAAGTGTGAGCGTCATGCGGACCAAAAGAATCGAGTCAAGTGATAAAAGACGGGTGCAGCAAAACAGATCGAATCAATTTGGTCAAGCAGCCCAGCATGACCTTGAACCAACGTGCCGGTATCGGTGACGCCGCGATCGCGTTTAATGGCACTCATTGTCATCGCACCACAACACGCCATCACCGTCACGACCGCACCAACGGTCCATGCTTCCCAAGGATGAAAGGGGGTCGCCCAGGAAAGAGCAGCGGCAACGAGCCCCGTCGTCACCATCGAACCCAAAAATCCCTCCCAAGTCCGGTTGGCGTTGATTTTGGGCGCAATCACATTTCGGCCAGCGATCTTTCCCCACATGCGTTCGAATACCGACGCGAGCTGTGCGATCAGGACAAAGAAAACCAACAGACTGACGTTGCTGCCCTGCCATGGCGCGTTGCCTGTTTCAACGAGTTTCAGGTCCAACAGCGCGGGCGTATAGCTTAGTGAATAGACGCAAATTAACAGCCCCGATTGGATCTTGGCACTACGTTCAAGGAATCGTTTGTAGTCACCCGCGATCGCAGCACGCGCGGGAATGAAGAGACTGGCATAAACCGGAATCATGATGCTGTAGAAATCATAGAAGTCACGATCTGCCGCTGCACCGAGCCATTTCGGCGGATTGCTGCCCAACCCAATCAAAACGTATTGTAAGGGCGTGAAGATAAAGAAAACCCAAAACAGTGTTCGATGGTCACCTCGCCGAGTTGGCGTCATCGTGATGAATTCTCGCAGCGCCCAAAACGACACCAAGCCAAACAGAACGACCACGCCAACACGGTGCAGCACAAAGCCGAACACGAAGATCGCCAACATCATCCACCATACGCGGACTTTGTTCTTGAAACGTTTAATCAACGCCGAGTCGACGCCCATCGTTTCCCGCCGCGACAAGATCTCACCGACGACCGTCGAAATCCCGAGTGCCAACAGAATAACCGCCAGCAGAATGTAGGTGCGATTCGAGAGCCACTGCGCAGCGGCGATGACGCCAACGGTTGAGTCGATCAATTGGGATAGCAGCATGAAAGAGCTTTGTGGATTGATCTTACTGTAAACGTTCTAAAACTGCGTCGCACATTGCCGTGGTGCCAACCGCGTCACCGCCTCGGGCGAGGTCGTTTGTTCGCAACCCATCCGCCAACACTTTACCGACGGCTGCTTCAATCGCGTCCGCCTCGGCTAATAGCGACAACGAATGACGTAGCAACATCGCGGCAGCCAGGATCGTGGCGAGCGGGTTCGCTAGTCCTTTGCCCGCGATATCGGGGGCCGATCCATGAATGGGTTCGTACAATCCCGGACCATCTTGACCCAACGATGCACTCGGCAGCATCCCCAATGATCCGGGCAACATGGATGCTTCGTCGGTCAAAATGTCGCCGAACAGGTTACCCGTTACCACGACATCAAAGTCACGCGGGCGATTGATCAAGTGCATTGCCATCGCGTCAACGAGCACGACATCGTACTTCACATCGGGAAACTCATCCGCCATCACGCGAGCCGCCGTTTGTCGCCAAAGCCGACTGGGTTCCAAGACGTTCGCCTTGTCAACGCTGGTTAAACGATTATCGCGTTGCTGAGCCGCTTTGGCCGCCATTCGCACAATCCGCTCGACCTCGTAGACACTATACGCCATCGATTGAAACGCGGTCTCTTCAGCTCCCGTACCGCTACGGCCGGATTCTCCAAAATAGATACCACCGGTCAATTCGCGAAAGAATAGGATATCGGTCCCTTGAATGATCTCTCGCTTTAGCGGCGAAGCATCGACCAATTGATCGAATAATTTGATCGGCCGCAAATTCGCGAACAATCCTAATTCCTTGCGTATTTTCAGCAGTCCCGCTTCGGGCCGCGTTTTCGCAGAAGGATCGTCCCACCGGGGGCCGCCAACGGCACCAAGCAGTACCGCATCACTTTCTTTACAGGCGGTGACCGTTTCGTCGGGCAGCGGATTGCCGCAGGAATCGATTGCAATGCCGCCAATCAAATGCGACGAAAAACGGAAATCATGGCCGAACAACTCGGCAATTTTTTCGAGTACACGTCGAGCTTCCGCAATAATTTCAGGACCAATACCGTCGCCAGGTAGAAGGACTAAGGTGGCTTTCAAGGGATTCCTATTTGGGGTTAGAGACGAAAAAGTTGTGAGGCGCGAGCTAATTTAGCCGATTGGTGGCGATTTCCCAAGTAACCTTTTGCAAAGTTGGAGCCCAGGCTTTAGACGATATCCGCGTCTCCTTGAATCTCCTACCTGCTAGACTTCAACCACTTTCTGGTAAACTACAAATCGTTCATTCATTCTGCGAAAACGATCGACACGAATGCAAAAAGCTCCATTCATCATCCTGCTTACGCTTTCCCGATGCATCTTGGCGACGGGGGCGTCTGCGGCTGGTCCCCAATCGCCTGCGCGTGTGACGAACGATCGGGACCATGACTTGATCAACGCTCTGATTCTCGATCGCCAATTTGTTCTTGCTGCGGAGACCGCCGAATTTGCGGCCAATCTCGCACCACCCAGCTCGGATGCTGCGGCCCGCTGGGCCCTTCGCCGATCCGAGATTGAAATGGCACGCAGACGATCGTTGGACGATTTTAGTGACCTCGAACTCAAAGCTGCCCGAAAACCGATCACTGACTTTTTAGCAGCCCATCCCGATCACCGCCGCAAACGGTTTCTTGAATTGGCCGCCCTGCGGGGATTATTCGCTGCTGCTGAGCACGACCTGCTGGCGTTCCTCGTTAACACTGCGGATGTGCAGAAGGCGGATCGAGGACTGCGCCGATTGACTCGCTTATCGTCCGACCTACAGGAACTACAACAACAGATTCGCCGCGACCGAATCGAACGAGATTCCAAGCGGACGGAGTCACGAAAACAATCGATGATTGTCGATCTCGATCGATTGTCCCAGCAAACCCTGGTCGAACTTCTCCGTGCCAAATTGCTGCTTACCGAAAGATTTGTCCCGGGCAGCAACGATCGATTGGCGGCTGCTACCGCAGCGGTTGATGCAGCGGACGAAGCGTTGATACAATTGCCTGACCGCAGTGAAGCTCGCTTGGAGGTTGAGAAGTTGCGAATCGTTGCACTCGAGCGGATGGACCATTTGGAATTGGCGCGAAGCGAATGGAATCGCTTGTCTCAGATGTTTTCAGTCGACCGAGATCCACGAATGCAAGCGACCGCAGTTCGTATCGATTTGCGCGACGGCGAGCTAGCCGAAGCCAAGAAACGACTCGCAGCATTCTACAATGCTTCGAGAAACCAAGCCAACGCATCGATCGACATCGATCTCGTCCGGCTCGAATATTTGATCGCAGTCCGCAACGCTGATGATGGTCGGGCTGATGATGATCGAATCAGTCAATGGATTGAAGAGATTGGGGATCGACACGGTGCGTATGGTCGTCGGCGGGCCGAAGCAATGCTGCTTAGCAGTCTCCAACGCTCAAACGCTTCCTCGGACGGGCTGAACCCTTCGGTCGTCGCCAGCAGGGGACGTCAACTACTGCGCCAGGATCAACCGCTTCGTGCTGCCCAAATGTTGGCTCGTGCTGCTTCGGTCACTCAATCTTCCGAACAAGCAATCTCGTGGGCGATCGAATCAGCGGCAGCTTATGCCGCGGCTCAACGGCCGTCGGATGCGGCAACGATTCTGATGCAAACCGCAGTCGACCACCCCGATATGAAGCAGGCATCCGCGGCACATCTGCAATCCACAATCCTGGCTGCTGACTCCGGAAAAAACGTTTCCGAAATTGAATCCCAACTACAGGAAACCATCGCGATTTGGCCTCAGTCAATCGAAGCACAACAAGCCGCTCATTGGCTGATCAAAATTCTTAAAGGCGACAATAGAATTCTCGAAGCTGCCGAGACAGCCACGCGGATGCTGACGGATCAATCTACCGTTTCGGATATCGATCTGGCAATAGAACTATGGGAACAAACGCTGCGAGAATCGGAAAACGAGGCGCTGCGAAACGATTGCATGGTACGATTGAAAGCGTCCTTCGATTCACTGCTTGACCGTCCCGAAATACTCGATCGATACAACCAATTAGCAGTTTATTGCTTTGATCGATCGGATTTATTAACGCTCGATTCGACGAAGTTTAGAATGAGCGAAGACGAATATCAAACGCTGCTCTTTCGCTTCCGCAGGAGCCCAACGACGGCATCGCCATTGACGCCGCCTCCCGAGGAATTGCAAGACATTGTCACGGAGCGATTGATGAGAGATGGCCGTCAAGATGCCTCGATACGACGCAGCATTTCACAAACCATCCTCCGCTGGCCACAGTTGGAAAACGATACGCTTGCGCAAGCCGAGCGTCAGGTATGGGCCGGTCAACTTGATGCTGCCATTCTAACCATCGAAAAACGACTGGCTCGTGCGGACGATCGGGCACAGACGTTGAGCAAGGCTGCTCGGGTCTTCGGTCAATCAAACGATCCGTCCGCCTTGCGAGAAAGTGTTAGGCGTTGGGATCAACTCGCTGGCGGCTTGAAAATCGGCAGTGAAGTTTGGCATCAAGCTAAATTAGAGGCAATCGAACGATTAAAACAGTTGGGAGAAAACGAAGAATGCCAAAAACGTGCGAACTACATCTTGTTGACTTCTCCACCGAGTCAGCCCGAATTGGAGAAGCAGTACGGTAAATTTTTGGAAAAGTTCTAACGGGACCTTTCCGATTAGGGGAGCTAGTTGGATGGTTGACTCAACTGAATTCGAAAATGGCAGTGTCCATTTGTTTTGCCAGAAAGAGACCACAACGATCACCGATGGGGTGACAACCCGATACAATAGCGCTGAGTCTAATCCACCGATAGCCAAAACACCGATTGCCAAAACAAGGAACGGCTAGATGAAAACATTCGCCACCTATTGCCAACGTTTCCTGACGTTAGACGTTCTTTTCTTTCCGATTGTCCTTTCGGCTGCATCGTTTTCGCTCGCCCTTGTGAGTACGGCTGATGCGGAGAGAATGGAATCCGAGTTGGTTTCTCAATGGAGTACGCTTAAGGAACTTAATTTACGGGTTTTAGCTGGAATTGAGCGTGCCAAGCCCGCCTGTGTTGCGGTTTCTACGCGGCCAAATGGCCATGCTGGATTCAGTGCAGTGATTGCGACGGAAGAAGGATACGTCTTAACGGCCGCCCACTGTATTGAACCGAATCGCGATTACTATTTGCATCTGGACGGTGGGCGTAAGATCAAAGCGAAATCGCTCGGCAGATCTCGAGTGTTGGATATCGGTCTGATGCGTATCGTTGAAGACGTTCCGTTTCCCTTTGTTGAGATGGGACGCTCGGGGGATTTGGTTCGGAATCAGCCATGTCTGAGTATCAGTCATCCTGGCGGATACAACGCCGATCGTGGATTGGTGACGCGGTTTGGTCGGGTGTTGGATTTTAATCATCGAGGGCATATTCAAAACACCTGTTTGATGGAACCGGGTGACTCGGGTGGCGGTTTGTTCGATCTGGATGGGCGCGTCATTGGCGTCCATGCATACATCCGCAAAAGCCTAGATCAAAACTACGATATGCCGGTCGATGATTTCCGAACCTATTGGGATCAACTATGTGAGCCAAGGAATTTCACGCCGCCGTTCGCTGCTGATCGCTTCGGCATCAATATGAAATCAACCGATAAGGCTGAAATCGAATCGATTGTCGAAGGTTCGCCTGCCGATCAAGCTGGCCTTGAAGCAGACGATCTGATTTTGCAGATCAATGGAAACCAGTGGGATGCCGATTCGCCACTTGATAGACAATTGCGTCGATCGAGGTCGCGACGATCACGCAGTTCAATCTTGTTAGTCCAACGTGGCGATGAAGAACTTTCGATTCGTGTCGACCCCCGACTTCCCGAACCGCCAACAATGAAACGCGATGAGTCGAACCAGTATCACGGATGGAGTGATCTGGCCGCTGTACTCGCTGACGTCGAAGAAGATCTCGATGATCTAACGGTTCGCATCGATAGCGATTTTCCTTACGAAACGCAAACCGTCTATGGCACCGTGATTGATGAACAGGGAATGATTCTTAGCAAGAGTTCCTGTGTTGGTGAATCGCCCATCGTTACCGATTGTGAAGACCGTGAATTGACAGGCAATGTGTTGTGGCGCGACGAAACGAACGATTTGGTCCTGATAGCGGTCGATTCAACGTTCGAAAAATCGGTTGACCTCGAGCATGCTGCATCGATTGAAAGCGGTCTTTTGCTGTTGCCGCGACCTGGCGAACTGACGGGTTTGACAAGTGTTGTGGGATCGTCCCGTTTTACTTCACCCCAACAAAAGCAATACGGTTTCCTGGGGGTCCGACCGAGTTTGCAAGAAGATCGGGTCGTGTTGCTTGATGTAATGGATGGTCCTGCGAAACATGCCGAACTGAAACAAATGGATGCGATTCTACGAGTCGGTGATGTACCGATCGATTCGGTTTCAAAATTGGTCAACACGATTCGCTCGCACCCACCCGGAAACACCGTCAAGATTACGATCGAACGTGAATCACAAGAGAAATTAATCGAAGTGGTTTTGGGTGCCAGTCCTTCAAGAACGTCCGATCATATCGCTTTCAAGGTCGACGGTGGGTTCAGCGTCCGCCGAACGGGATTTGAAAAAATTTATTGTCACGACTCGCATGCAACTCCGACCGAATGCGGTGGCCCGCTGTTTGATTTGGAGGGCAACTTCGTCGGTATCAATATCGCTCGCCAAAGCCGAACGCATTGTTACGCGTTGCCTGCCGATGTGATTCGCAAAAGTATTGAACGGAATGGCAGTTTATGATAGCGATCGATCGCCTCATCTTTGGTTCAAGGCACTCGATATTGCGAGTCGTCGTATTCGGTTTGCGGAACCATCTGAGTTAGCACTCGATCAATTTTATTGGATGAAAGCGTTCGATTTTGACGTCTCGTTTGTGAAAGATGGCCTTGCTACGCTGGGTGTATACCGTGACCGGTTGGCGAATGCGGATCGTGACGCCACGCTTACGGATTGGACTCATCCACTGCCGACGGAGAATTGCTTTTCCGACCACCTTTCTTTAAACGATGCTTTTTCGCATTTAGATAAGTTGCCTTGGCTAGTCCTAATGCGAGATGGCCAGGTCGTAGGAATCATCACACACGATGATCTCAAAAAGCCAGCGGCAACCGCATTGGTCGACGCTCATTTGGCTAGTCTCCAACAGGCACTGTGGCAACTCGTTGGTTCCTATACGAATCATCCGATACACGATGGCCGGAAAGAGGGTGACTTGTCGCGAGTACTCGGTGAAGTGAAGAACATTCCGGAACTGTGTGCGGAACTAGGTTGCTCCGATCATGAAATGAGTGTGATCGAGGCTTGCCCCACTCGGCTAATCCAATTCCAAGCCTCTAATAAGCTCATGCTACGAGCGCTGGAGATGATCGAGAATCGCGATCAGGTTTGGTCGGCATACGGTGATTCGGTCATTGTGGATAAAGAATCAAGCGAGCTCTATGCTGGACCTAATTCCGTTGGCCTGCCATTTTATTCACCTTGCTTCGTGATCACGGCTTGCAATCCGCGTGAACAGGTATTCGATCGTTCAATTAACCGTCTTCGCAACGACATGCTTCGCAAAAGCCTCGAGTTGCGGACAGACAAAATTCGCCTGGTCGTCAGTCAATCACGTTGTGGAAAGTGGACAGAAGAAAGTTTTTTAGTCTCCGACATTGAGGAGCGAGCGATTGTTGCGTTAGCTGCGAAATACGAGCAGCGTGCCGTTTTTCGCCTTGAGGAGCAAGGAATCTTCGTGATTGATGAGCATGGCGATGTGAAAGCACAGAGAAGCCGTAGTGAGTAGCTATCTTTACTGGCTTCACTGGTTCCCAGGCTCCCGCCTGGGGACCGGATGAACGCAGGCTCTCGCCTGCCCAGCGATACCCCCGCGAGGCCGGAGCCTCGTTTGCAGTGCGTTACTAG
>JGI12210J13797_10062595_pt1 | contig 17784 bp, 32 predicted proteins | sample ElkSlonscriptome_3_FD_13797 | JGI IMG/M metagenome (IMG submission 13797)
GGCAAATGTCTCGGCTCTCACGAATCATCGTACGCTGCGTCCCCCGCCCTGTGACGTAACGTGCGAACAGGCGCCAGTAGTTCTTCATGAAGGACGACAACTTTGCGTTTTTCGGAGATTGGCGAGCCCGCGTGAGTCGATCAATTGAATCGCGTCGATCGGTTCGCGGAGCTCTTGGAGGCACCAGCGGATCAGCAACAGGTAGCCGCTCTCACGAAGGATCAAACTATAGGGCGACCATTGGTGAATGACCAAGCGCTTACCGAGTTCGAAAAACGACTTGGCCGAACTCAACGTCCAGGCAAGCGTCGCCGGCCGCCTTCTCAAAAGAATAGCCCGAGACAACTCAGATTGGTGTAAATGGTAAAGTGTTACCATAATTGAGAGACATCGGCGACGATCCATTACCTGCCGCGACTGTGTACAACTGTCGCTTTTGGGAAAGCGGTGGGGTAGATTTCCTTTATGCCCTATTTTTATGCAGCATGTTTGTAGGCCACTCTAGCCACTTCCCCGATACCCGCCGCTCAGTGTCGCGCCCCCCCTGCGGACTCGCAGACCTCTGCGTTATTACACAGCCTGGACGAGAAGCGTACCAATTCCGTAGCCGATAGGCCTTCAACAACGATGATCGTGGAAATCGCCGCCTATTTCCTGTAACGTCAGTGTAATAAAACAGCAACCGGTACGAAGGGAGCTCATGCTAAACATCATACTTGTGGTTGTTGCAGTCATGGTATTGGCGTTTATGTTCCACCCCCGGGTGACCAAAAACAACACTTGGCACGCAACACTCACGCCACTCTCCTCTATAGTCGGTAGCGGGTTTCTGATCCTACCGCCATTGCTTGTAAGCGTTGTTGGTGTGTACTCCCCTGTCGCAGTCGTTGGCATTGTTCTATTCGCCTATGCGATTGGTAGTGTCATTCGCTTCAACATCGCTCATGCCGAGCCCCTACTGCATGAAAGAAAGACTCACCCTTTAATATACAATGTCGATTTGGCTGCTAATGCCGCGCTATCATTCGCCTACGTGACTGCGGTTGCATTCTACCTATCTCTGTTGTCGGCTTTTCTCCTGGCTTTCCTCGGGTACGAGAATGCACACACCTTGGAAAGAACCCTGACAAGCTTTGTCATCGTTTTTATCGCCTCAACGGGTTTTCTACGCGGACTGGGGGGGCTTGAAAAACTTGAGGCATATTCAATGTCTCTACAGTTGTCGATTGTTGCGGCACTGCTGCTCGGAGTATTCGTCTACGATTACAGCTTCATGCAATCCGAACAGTCGCTCTCCTTTGCGATAAAGGATAGAGACTTGCTGGAGAAGGTGTTTGTCCTTGCGGGTATTCTGCTTGTGGTTCAGGGCTTTGAGACATCACGTTTTCTGGGTGAAAAGTACCACGCAGAAGTTCGCGTACGAACCATGCGCTGGGCACAGTTGATTGCGGGAGTCCTGTTTGTAGTGTCGGTCATCGCATTGATGCCGATCGTTCAACATCTCAACCTCGAGCATATCCAAGTTGCAGAAATCGTTGCAGCAACTGGACTGGTTGCAACCGTGCTTCCCCTCATGCTGATTGTGGCGGCGATCATGAGCCAATTCAGTGCGGCCGTCGCAGATACTGTTGGTGCTGGAAGCCTGGCGAGCGAGAGCAGTCGTGGAAAACTAAAGACCAACATGGGGTACCTTGTCGTATCAATCTTTGCCATAGCACTGGTTTGGACTGCAGACCTGCTGGAAATCATTTCCTATGCGTCACGGGCTTTTGCGCTGTACTACCTGCTGCAGTGTTTCGTCGCAATAATGGCGAACCGCCATCACTATGGACACAAGGTTCGCCACCTACACAATGCACACTTTGTTACGGTGGCAGGCATTTTGACATTTGTCGTAGTATTCGCCGTACCTGCGGAATAGATGCCCGCCTGTGACGTAATGAGTGTGGCTTAATATTTGCTACTCCCGGAGAATGGAGCAAGGCCGGTGCCAGCACCAACCAATCGCGCGTTTCCTATCGATCAGCCTAGACGTTCGAATTTATCGGATCGAGGCAACTCAACGTTTACCTGATTTACCAAAGGTGAGGGGACATGAAGATTCTCGTATGTGTTGATTTGTCTGATTCGACAGAAGCGATCCTTAATACTATTGAAAGGCTTTGCCGACCGTTGAACGCTAAGATCTGGCTGCTACACAATGCAATGCCGGAACCGGATACGATTGAATTCAAAGTCGATCCGATCGATGCTCGGGAATCCCTTGCAAAGAAATTTCATCGTCAGCATCGCCAGATTCAGGCGTTGGCAGAACAATTACGTAAGTTAGAGATAGATGCGACCGCCCTTCTTGTTCACGGCAGGACGGTTGACACGATTCTGACGGAAGCCGCAGATTTGGACATCGATCTGATTGTGGTCGGCTCCCACGGGCATGGCGCAATGCATCAGCTCCTGCTAGGCAGCATCAGCGAAGGTGTACTGCACAGATCCAGCAAACCGGTTCTCGTTATACCCACGCACGAGCGAGACTAACGCGCCAAGTCTCTAGACTACGAAGGGAGGCTTGGCTCTAACGGAGAGAAGGCCCGACCTTCTGCTGCACTTGGTCGGGCGATAAGGGCGGTCCAATGGCGCAGTTGTCGTCGACGACAATGCGCTGGATCTCGTCCGGTGAGAGCTGACCATCCGATTTGGCCGCATTGCTCATGCCGTTCAGCACCAGCCATGGCTGCAGACCGGACAGCTGCGAGTTTCGAGAAGCGAGCTCTAGGAAGATGATAGCAATCCGACGGGTAATCGCGATAAGAACTGAACACTCACGTGCGATGAGTCTAAAACGGCAGCGCATGCCCCGGGGCCAGCGCAAGCAGCCGGTCCGCGCGGGTCTGATTAGCGGCGATTTCCAGCAAGCCGAAAGCGTTTTGATACCAGAACGGCGTTCCAGGCGACACCTCGCAAAACGTTCGTGCAAAGCCGAGCTCGAAACCATCGATCTCGAAGCGGGTGTGGCGGGGAATCGCATCGGCCCAGAGGCCGCTGATCAGATTGCCGTAGGCGTCGACATAGCAGACCTTGCTTAACATCATGGGCCAGTCCGCGCCATGCAGGTCAGCCAGGTCCACGAGTAAGGCGTCCGGCAGTTCCCCACCTGTCATCATAGCCGCGATCGGGGCGAACAAATCGCGGCCATGAAAGCTGTCCGACAGCGTCTCTGGCCGCCAGCGCACCCGATAAACCTGGGCCCCTGGTTCGCGTCGAATACTTGGCACGAGCAGCCCATTGTCCGGCCCAAGCAACCAGTCGTCCCCAACCCGAGCGGCCAGCACCTCACGCGCACTGCCCACTCCGGGATCGACGACGCAGAGATACAGCGTCGGCGACGGCATCCGCTGCATCAGGCCCGGCAAGAGAAAACCGGCGAGGTCTGGTCGAAACGGTACAAGGTCCGACACCAGCGACACGATACTCACCCCCTCGGCAAGGGCCGACAGCGCGAGGTGCATCTGCCCGGTGTAGGGGCCATTACCAAAGTCCGTGACCAGCGCGATCCGGCGCGGCGGGCCGTCGAGCTTCATTGCCACCTCCGGCGCGAACGTCAAACGGTTTGCATGCCACCCACCGTAGGCGCCGTTACGCCGACGCAAAAACGATCAAGGCCGGGCAATGCCCGGCCTTGATCGTTTCGTTGCACCGGACGGACCGGCGCCGACGGGTCAGTCGCCGTCGTCATCCCCTTTCTCGACCATTGGACGATCGACCAGCTCAACGTAAGCCATGGGTGCAGCATCGCCGGGGCGGAAACCGCACTTGAGGATGCGCAGATAACCCCCTGGACGTGTTTCGTAGCGTGGACCCAGCTCTGCGAACAGCTTTCCGACCGCTTCCTTGTCCCGCAGACGGGCAAATGCCAGTCTCCGGTGGTGGACTGAGTCGGTCTTGGCCAACGTAATCAGCGGCTCAGCGACCCGCCGCAGCTCCTTGGCCTTCGGCACGGTCGTCTTGATCAGCTCGTGATGAATCAACGAGCCAGCCATGTTTCGAAACATCGCCTCACGATGGGTACTGTTTCGGTTGAGTTGTCTTCCAGCCTTACGATGGCGCATCGTTCGTCTTCCGCTTGTTTACTTGACCATCAGTTCTTCGATGTTCTCGGGCGGCCAGTTGTCGAGCCGCATGCCGAGAGAGAGCCCCCGCGTCGCAAGTACGTCCTTGATCTCGGTCAGGGACTTTTTACCGAGGTTCGGCGTCTTCAACAGTTCCACCTCGGTACGCTGAATCAGGTCGCCAATGAGGTAGATGTTCTCCGCCTTGAGGCAGTTGGCCGAGCGAACCGTCAGCTCCAATTCGTCCACAGGGCGCACCAGGATCGGATCGAATGGTGGCTCCTCCGGAGCGTATTCGACCGGGCTGTCCATGCCCACGCTCTGGTCCAGATCGACAAAGCTCGAGAGCTGATCGCGCAGGATACCGGCGGAGCGCTGGATGGCGTCCTTGGGGTCGATCGTGCCGTTGGTCTCGATGTCGACCACCAGCCGATCGAGGTCGGTGCGCTGTTCGACGCGCGCCGACTGCACTTCGATCGCGACCCTTCGAATCGGGCTGAACGACGCGTCGAGCGGCAACTTGCCGATCGGGCGATCTTCGCCAGACTCGGCCTCCCGCTGCGTCGCCGGCTCGTAGCCGAGCCCGCGCCGAATGGTCAGCGTCATACTGAGTTCCGTCTGCCCGGTCAAATTCGCAATCATCAGATCTGGGTTGGCGATCTCTGCTGTATGATCGATCGCGATGTCGGAGGCCGTCACCGGCCCCGGCCCCACTTTGCTCAGCGTGAATGTCGCTTCTTCTCGGCCGTTCAACGTGATGGCGAGCTGCTTGAGGTTGAGCAAGATCTCCAACACGTCCTGTTGCACGCCTTCAATGGTCGTGTATTCGTGTAAGATGCCCTGTATCTCGACCTCGGTGACCGCATAGCCGTCCATCGACGACAATAGGATACGGCGCAGCGCGTTTCCCAAGGTGTGGCCAAAGCCCCGCTCCAGAGGCTCCATCGACACCCTGGCACGATGCAGGCTGCCCGCGACGGGCTCAACCTTGACGATGCGAGGCTTTAGAAATCCGGTACCGGCGTCGGCCATAAAAACTCCCCTGCAGTTCGCTTACTTCGAGTAAAGCTCGACGATCAGCGATTCGTTGATATCCGCCGGCAGGTCGGCCCGGTCCGGTACTCGCTTGAACACACCCTTGAACGCCTTGCTGTCAACGTCGATCCAGTCGGGAAAGCCATACTGCTCGGCAAGCGCAACAGCCCCCTGCACGCGCAACTGCTTCTTCGCCTTCTCGCGCACCTCGATCTCATCTTCCGCAGAGACGCTGAACGATGGGACGGAGACGACCTTACCGTTGACCAAGACGCCCTTGTGACCGATTAACTGGCGCGCTTCGGCACGCGTCGAACCGAATCCCATGCGGTAGACGACACAGTCCAGCCGTGTCTCGAGCAGTTGCAGCAGGTTCTCGCCCGTGGCACCCTTCTGGCGGGCAGCTGCGTGGTAATAGTTGCGGAACTGTTTCTCCATCACGCCGTACATGCGGCGCACCTTTTGCTTCTCGCGCAACTGAAGCCCGTAGTCGGAGACCCGACGGCGGCGGTCTTGAGCCTGCCCTGGCGTCTTCTCCATCTTGCACTTGGTCTCAAGCGATCGAGCACGGCTCTTGAGCCCGAGATCGACGCCTTCGCGCCGAGCCAGCTTGCAGGTTGGTCCTGTATACCTTGCCATGTCAGTCTATTCTCCTGTTAGCGCAGCACGTCAGACACGCCGCTTCTTGGGCGGCCGACAGCCGTTATGCGGAATTGGCGTCACGTCGGTGATACTTGTCACCCTGAAGCCAGCGCTGTTCAGTGCTCGGACAGCAGACTCTCGTCCTGGCCCCGGCCCTTTGACGTTGACGTCGAGATTCATCACGCCGAACTCCTTGGCCGACGCGCCAGCGCGCGATGCCGCGACCTGTGCAGCGAAGGGCGTGCTCTTGCGGGAACCGCGGAAGCCGGAGCCTCCAGCGGTGGCCCAGGCCAGGGCGTTGCCCTGACGATCGGTGATGGTCACAATGGTGTTGTTGAAGGAGGCGTGCACGTGGGCAATCCCATCGGCGACCTGCTTCTTGACCTTCTTCTTTGTACGTACTGGCTTCGCCACTGAATGATCTCCGGGCTACAGGCGTTTGCTACGGCACTTGGGCCAAGGCGCCCTGTCGCGAAATAGGGCCTAACGCTTGATTGGGCGACGCGGCCCTTTGCGGGTGCGCGCGTTGGTCTGGGTCCGCTGTCCGCGCAGCGGTAGACCGCGCCGATGCCGGATGCCTCGATTACAGCCGAGATCCATCAAGCGCTTGATATTCATGGAGACCTCACGACGAAGGTCGCCCTCAACCGAATGCTTGCCGACCGAGGAGCGCAGACGCTCGACCTCTTCATCGGTCAGGTCCAGCATACGAGTGGCGGCCGGCACGTTCGCCTCGTCGCAGATCTTGGCTGCCAGCGAACGACCGATACCATAGATGGACGTGAGCGCGATGATCGCATGCTTACGGTCCGGAATATTGACTCCAGCGATACGGGCCATGCGGCTTGAGCTCCTGGGGAATCGACGAAAATGAATGAGCGGAAACCGCCTAGTATAACAAATTTTGCTTCTCGGTCAAACAAAACCGAGAGCAGTCACTGAGGTTAACCCTGGCGTTGCTTATGCCGTGGGTCCTTGCAAATCACCCGCACGGCGCCATTGCGGCGAATGACTTTGCAATTGCGACAGATCTTTTTGACTGATGCACGAACTTTCATGGTGTTGTCTCCGATAAATATCCGGTGGGCCGGGTCGTGTCGCAGCATTAGCGCAACATTCCGCCGCCTGGCGCCTTCAGATTGGCCTTTTTCATCAGACCTTCGTACTGATGCGACATGAGGTGCGCCTGCACCTGCGCCATGAAGTCCATGACGACGACGACCACGATCAACAACGACGTGCCGCCGAAGTAGAACGGGACGTTCCAGCCAACGATCAGGAACTCCGGGAGCAGACAGACCGCAGTAATGTAAAGCGCACCGGCGGCGGTGAGACGGGTCATGACGGTGTCGATGTACCGTGCCGTCTGCTCGCCGGGGCGAATCCCGGGGATGAACGCCCCCGAACGTTTCAAATTGTCGGCAGTGTCCTTCGCGTTGAACACCAGCGCCGTATAAAAGAAGCAAAAGAAGATGATCGCAGTCGCGTACATGATCACGTAAATCGGCTCCCCGGGAGAGAGCTTACTGGTGATGTCCGCAATCCAGCGCAAATCCTCCGACTGACCGAACCACTGCCCAAGTGTTCCTGGAAACAGGATAATGCTCGACGCGAAGATCGGCGGAATGACACCTGCCATGTTCAACTTCAGCGGTAGGTGCGTACTCTGTGCCGCCATCATGCGTCGCCCTTGCTGGCGCCGCGCATAGTTCACCGTGATCCTCCGCTGGCCGCGTTCGACGAATACAACGAAGGCGGTCACCGCCAACGCCAAGGCGAACAATACCAGTACGGACAGCGCGTTCATCTCGCCGGTACGGACCAGTTCCAACGTACCACCGACCGCGGACGGAAGGCCGGCGACGATGCCAGCGAAGATGATCAGAGAGATGCCGTTGCCAATCCCGCGCTCGGTGATCTGCTCGCCAAGCCACATCAAGAACATCGTGCCCGTCACGAGCGACACCGCCGCGGTGAAGACGAAGCCGAGCCCCTGCGTCACGACAATCGGCGAGCCACCCGCGGTTTGTCCTTGCAGCGCAAACGAGATGCCGATCGCCTGGAACGTGGCCAGCACCACGGTACCGTAGCGCGTGTATTGGGTGATCTTGCGCCGCCCTGCCTCACCTTCCTTCTTCAGTTGCTCGAGCTTCGGAATCACCGCACTCATCAACTGCATGATGATGCTCGCAGAGATGTACGGCATGATGCCGAGGGCGAGAATGCTCGCCCGCTCGAGGGCGCCGCCCGAAAACATGTTGAACATGTCCAGAATCGATCCTTGATTCTGATCGAACAGCACCGCCAATGCCTCCGGATTGACGCCCGGCACCGGAATGAACGTGCCGATGCGATAGACCAGGAGCGCGCCAAGTACGAACAACAGGCGCTGACGCAATTCGGTCAGCTTGCCCATGCCGCTCAGTGACTGCATGACGGATGCGCTGTTGTTAGCCATGGTGTGATATCGCTCGTGTAGTCGGTGCCGTGGTGGACGCAGACCCGCCCGGGGTCGTTAGTCTTCGACGGAGCCGCCGGCAGCCTCGATGGCCGCCCGCGCGCCAGCGGTCACGCCGATTCCGCGTACGGTCACCGCGCGCTCAATCGAACCTGACTTGATGATCTTCACGCGCTTGATGACGCGATCGATCAATCCCGATGCTCTTAAAGTCTCTAGGGTGACTTCGCTACCCTCCACGTGCGACAGCTCGCTGAGGCGAATCTCGTCACTGACATAGGAGATGCGCGAGCGAAAGCCGATTTTGGGCAAGCGACGCTGCAGCGGCATCTGCCCCCCCTCAAAGCCAACCTTATGAAACCCGCCCGCACGGGCCTTCTGCCCCTTGTGTCCACGACCGCAGGTCTTGCCGAGTCCGCTGCCGATTCCGCGGCCGACGCGCTTGCGGTCGGCCGTGCTGCCTGCGGCGGGTTTGAGTTCGTTAAGTCGCATGTCAGCCTTCCTCTACCAGGTCCACCATATAGGAGACCTTGTTCAGCATACCGCGCGTGGCAGGTGAGTCTTCGACCTCGACCACCTGATGAATTCGGCGCAGCCCGAGGCCACGAACGCAGTCGCGATGGTTTTTTAGGCGTCCGTAAACGCTGCGCACCAGCTTGACCTTCATCGTCTTGTTGTCGGCCATGTCGCTTACCCCAGAATCTCTTCGACGGTCTTGCCGCGCTTGGCAGCGACGGTTTCGGCGTCTGCCATGCGAGCGAGGCCTTCGATGGTCGCGCGAACCACGTTCATCGCGTTATTGGTGCCGATGCATTTGGCCAGCACGTTTTGCACGCCCACGACCTCAAACACGGCGCGCATGGCGCCGCCGGCGATGATGCCGGTACCATCGGAGGCGGGCTGCATGTATACCTTGGCGGCTCCGTGGCGGCCCACCATTGGGTACTGTAGCGTGGAGCCGCGCAAGCGCACGTCGATCATGTTCTTGCGCGCTGACTCCATGGCCTTCTGGATCGCGACCGGCACTTCGCGTGCCTTACCGGCACCGAAGCCGACGCGGCCCTTGCCATCGCCAACGACCGTCAGCGCGCCGAAGCCGAACACGCGACCGCCTTTGACGACCTTGGCGACGCGGTTCACGGAGATCAGTTTCTCCAGGAGGTCGTCGCCCTCTGCCTTGGGATTGTAGTTAGACATGGATGCGTCCTCAGAACTGGAGTCCGTGTTCGCGCGCGGCGTCTGCCAACGCCTTCACACGACCGTGATATTTGAAACCCGAGCGGTCGAAGCTGACGCGCTCAACGCCGGCAGCACGCGCACGGTTGGCGATCACCTTGCCAATCGCAGCGGCGGCGCGGGCGTTACCGAAGTAACCCTCGGTCTCCTGGCGGAATTCCTTGTCCAAAGTGGAGGCGCTGGCAACGACCTGATTGCCGTCTGGGGAAATGACCTGTGCGTACATATGGCGCGGCGAACGAAATACGCACAACCGAAACGCCCCGACTTCGCGCATCTTGGAGCGCGACCGCATCGCACGACGCAGACGAGCAGTTTTCTTGTCCATCGTCATACCCCTATTTCTTCTTCGCTTCTTTGCGGATGACCTGTTCATCCGAATAGCGCACACCCTTGCCTTTGTAAGGCTCCGGCGGCCGTTTGGCGCGGATTTCTGCTGCGACCTGGCCCACCCGCTGTTTGTCCGAGCCCTTAATGACGATCTCGGTCGGTGTTGGGGTTTCGATCTCGATCCCGTCCGGCACGGGAAAATCGATCGGATGCGAATAGCCCAGTGCCAGATTGAGTAGTTTGCCCTTAGCCTGCGCACGGTAGCCGACGCCGATCAGCGTCAGCTTGCGTTCAAAGCCGGTACTGACCCCGACGACCATGTTGTTGATCAGTGCTCGGGTGGTGCCAGCCATGGCCCAGTCGTTGCCCTTGTCGGAGACGGGATTAACTTGGAGCGTCTGATCCTCAGCGGTAACGTTGACCAACCGGTGCAGGTTCCAGGACAACGTGCCTTTCGGCCCCTTGACCGTGACCGCAGCGCCGTCGATTTGGACGTCGACTCCGGACGGAACACTGATGGGCGCTTTTGCGATTCTAGACATGTGTCGATCCCCCTTAGGCCACAAACGCCAGGACTTCGCCACCGTAGCCCGCACCGCGTGCCGCACGATCGCTCATCAGGCCCTGAGAGGTCGAGACGATGGCGATGCCAAGGCCTCCCCAAACCTGCGGGATATCGTTCTTTCCGCGATAAATGCGCAGGCCGGGTCGCGACACGCGCTTGATGAACTCGATGACGGGCTTGCCGCGGAAATACTTGAGCTTCAGCTCGAGCTGCGCTTTTCCGTCGCCGGGGTCTACCGAATATTCGGCGATGTAGCCTTCGTCTTTGAGCAAGCTGGCGACGGCCACTTTTTGTTTCGACGACGGCATGCTGATCGTAACTTTGCCGCGCGTCTGGCCGTTACGGATACGCGTGAGCATATCCGCGATGGGATCTGACGTACTCATTGTGCTCTCCAGGGTCAGCCCGCCAAGTTTGGCGCGATACCCATATCAGATTTAGGAACGGTCGCAGTCAGGAACTACGGTAGCGGCAGATGCCGTTACCAACTCGCCTTGACGACACCAGGGACGTCGCCGCGCATGACCGCTTCACGTAGCTTGTTGCGAGACAGTCCAAACTTCCGGTAGACCGCATGGGGGCGGCCAGTCACTTGGCACCGGCGCTGCTGGCGCGAGGGGCCCGCGTCGCGAGGGAGCTTTTGCATGGCAGCCAGGGCCACATCGATTTGCTCCGGCGACGCACTACGGTCGTTGATCACCGCCTTGAGTTGCGCACGCTTCTTCTCGAAGCGCTTCGCAGTCTGCCTGCGCTTGACTTCCCGCGCAATCATGCTCTTCTTTGCCATAATCCTGCCTAGGTCCTGAACGGAAACTTGAAGGCGTTGAGCAGTGCACGCCCCTCTTCATCGGTTCGAGCCGTGGTCGTGATGGTGACATCCAGTCCGCGTACGGCATCGATCTTGTCGTAATCGATCTCGGGAAAGATGATCTGCTCACGCACGCCCATCGAGTAATTGCCCCGGCCGTCAAAGGCCTTGGGTGTCAACCCGCGGAAATCTCGCACACGCGGGATCGCGACGTTGATCAGCCGGTCGAGAAACTCATACATGCGTTCCCGCCGCAAAGTGACCTTGCAGCCGATCGGCCATTCCTCGCGGATCTTAAAGCCCGCAACGGACTTGCGGGCCTTGGTCACGATGGGCTTCTGCCCAGCGATCTGGGTCATGTCCCGAACCGCATTATCCATGATCTTCTTGTCGTTGATCGCTTCACCGACACCCATGTTCAATGTAATCTTAACTAGCCGCGGAACTTGCATGACGCTGGAATAGCCGAATTGCTTCTGCAGTTCCCCGACGATTTGTTCTTGGTACGTTGTCTGTAGTCTGGACATGTTCTTTCACTCACACGTCGACGACTTCGCCGTCGGACTTGAAGACCCTAACTTTTCTGCCGTCGCCAAGGATCTTGAACCCGACGCGGTCAGCACCACTCTTGCGCGGATTATAAAGCCCAATGTTTGAGGCATCGATGGGCATCTCCTTATCGACAATGCCACCAGCGACGCCCCGTTGTGGGTTACCACGTTGGTGCTTCTTCACAACGTTGACGTTTTCGACCACGACGTGTCCGTCGTTGAGGACGCGCAGGACAGTGCCCCGCTTACCCTTATCGCGACCGGCAACGACCATCACGTCATCACCTACTTTAATCTTCTTCATGGCAATTCCCCTGAAAACACGTCGCCCGCGCACGCCGTGCTGCGGGGATCGACCCACTGCTGAACGCCGAACAAGCGATCGTCACAGCACGCCAGTCACAAGTCCTTCAATCACAAGACCGTCAATCACAAGACCGTCAATCACAAGACCTCAGGCGCTAGCGAGATGATCTTCATAAATCGCTCGCCGCGCAGTTCTCTGGTCACCGGCCCGAAGATGCGGGTGCCAATGGGCTGCAGCTGATTGTTCAGCAACACCGCGGCATTGCCATCGAATCGGATCAGCGAGCCATCGGGACGACGCACGCCCTTACGGGTGCGCACCACCACAGCGTTCAAGACATCGCCCTTCTTGACCTTGCCGCGCGGGATGGCGTCCTTTACGGTAACCTTGATGACGTCGCCAATGCCGGCGTAACGGCGGTGCGAGCCACCCAATACCTTAATGCACATCACCGAACGCGCCCCGCTGTTGTCGGCGACGCCGAGGCGGGTTTGCATTTGAATCATTGTCTTGACCTACCTCTGAATTCGTTCAAGCCTGCGACGGCTATGCCAGTCCAGTGCCATAGGACCCGGGGACCGATCGCGCGGCCCTGCTTGTGGACGGCGCCGCTTAGACCAGCGAGCAGCCGATCAGCGCGCTTTCTCGACGACCTCGACCAGACGCCAACATTTTGTCTTCGACAACGGGCGACACTGTTCAACCCGAACCCAATCGCCAGCATTGCACTCGTTGCTCTCATCGTGCGCGTGCAGCTTCGTGGAACGGCGCATGAACTTGCCGTAAAGCGGATGCCTAACGCGGCGCTCGATCAAGACCGTAACGGTCTTCTCCATCGCACTACTGACCACGCGCCCGGTGACGGTGCGATTTGACGCTTGCTCGCTCATGTCCTGCTCGTTCATGCCTGGCTACCCACTTGCTTCTCCGCCATCAGCGTTTTCACACGCGCGATGTTCCGACGTACAACCTTGAACTGCGATGGCCGGTTCAGCTGGTCGCTGCCCTTCTGCATACGCAGCGCAAACTGTTCCTTGAGCAGTTCGTGGAGCTGTTTCTCAAGCTCTGGCAGGGACTGCTGTCTCAACTCGGTTGGCTTCATCAGAGTACCGTCCTCTTTTCGAACCGCGTCTGCACCGGTAGCTTCGCTGCCGCCAGTCTAAACGCCTCACGCGCGAGCTCTTCAGAGACGCCCTCGATCTCGTAGAGCATCCGTCCCGGCTGAACCAGCGCAACCCAGTACTCGACGTTACCCTTGCCCTTGCCCATGCGGACCTCAAGCGGCTTCTTCGATACCGGCTTGTCTGGAAACACGCGAATCCACAACTTGCCGCCGCGCCGAACACGACGGGTAATGGCACGACGAGCGGCCTCGATTTGACGTGCGGTCAGCCGACCGCGGCCAACGGCCTTCAGGCCAAACTCTCCGAACGACACATCCGCGCCACTCTGCGCCAAGCCACGATTGCGGCCCTTGTGTTGCTTACGGAACTTTGTTCTTTTCGGTTGCAGCATGACTCAGCCCTTTCTGCGAGCGCGCTTCTCTGGCGCCGCATCTTCTTGCACGTCGTCAAACACCTCGCCACGGAAGATCCAAACCTTCACGCCGAGAATGCCGTAGGTGGTTCGCGCTTCGGCAAAGCCATAATCGATATCCGCACGCAGCGTGTGCAACGGCACTCGGCCCTCGCGATACCACTCGGAACGCGCGATCTCGGCACCATTGAGACGACCGGCGATGTTGACCCTAATTCCGCCCGCACCGACCCGCATGCTCGACTGAACCGCACGTTTCATCGCGCGACGGAACATGATGCGGCGCTCGAGCTGCTGGGCGATGCCTTCCGCGACCAGTTGCGCGTCGAGTTCCGGCTTGCGGATTTCCTCGATACTAATGTGCACCGGGATCCCCATGCGGGCGGAAACCTCTGCGCGCAACTTGTCGATGTCTTCGCCCTTTTTGCCGATGACGACACCAGGACGGGCAGTGTGAATCGTGATGTGTGCGTTGCGGGCTGGACGGTTGATCTGAATATGACTGACCGAAGCGCCAGCCAACTTCTTTTTCAAGAAGGCGCGCACCTCAAGGTCGTTGTTCAGCAGTTCAGCGTAGTGGCTGGAATCTGCGTACCAGGTCGAGTTCCAGTCCTTAACGATGCCGAGACGAATCCCGGTTGGGTGTACTTTTTGTCCCATGTGGATACTCCGGCGTTATCGTTCCGCAACCGTGACACAAATGTGGCTGGTGCGCTTAAGGATGCGTGACGCACGACCTTTGGCCCGGGCGCGGATACGCTTCATGGTCGGACCCTCGTTGACCTGCACCTCGACGACTTTTAGCTCGTCGACGTCGGCGCCCGTGTTGTTCTCCGCGTTGGCGATGGCGGACTCGAGGATCTGGCGCATGATGGCGGCCGCCTTCTTGGTGCTAAACGTCAAATCGTTCAGCGCCCGCTCGACATGCTGACCGCGGATTTGATCCCCGACTAGCCTCGCCTTCTGCGCGGAGATACGCGCGTACTTGAGCGTTGCCTGTGCTCGCATCGTCCTACTCCTAGCGCTTCTTCGCCTTACGATCCGCGGCATGCCCGCGGAAAGTCCGCGTCAGCGCGAATTCGCCAAGCTTGTGGCCGATCATGTTCTCGTTGACTAAGACCGGCACGTGCGCTCGACCGTTGTGCACGGCGATGGTCAGACCGACCATTTCCGGCAGGATCATCGAGCGGCGCGACCAGGTCTTGATCGGACGCTTGCTGTTTTGCGCAACGGCGTCCGTGACCTTCTTGGCCAGGTGGTGGTCCACGAATGGACCCTTTCTGATGGAACGTGGCACTGACTCAATCCTCGCGTAACTTACTTGCGACCACGACGGCGAACGATCATGCCGTCTGTGCGCTTGTTCTTTCGCGTCTTGTAACCCTTGGTGGGCACGCCCCAGGGCGTCACTGGGTGGCGGCCACCAGAGGTTCGACCCTCGCCGCCACCATGCGGGTGATCAACCGGGTTCATCACAACGCCGCGAACTGTCGGACGGACACCCCGCCAGCGGGTCGCACCAGCCTTGCCAAGCTTGCGCAGGCTGTGCTCACCGTTTCCGACAACGCCGATGACCGCGCGACAGTCGGCGGGGACCTTGCGCATCTCACCAGAGCGAAGACGCAACGTCGCATTTTGTCCTTCACGGGCAATCAACTGTGCCGAGGCACCAGCGGAACGCGCAATTTGCGCACCCTTGCCCGGCCGCATCTCGACCGCATGCACTTCGGTGCCGACCGGAATGTTGCGCAGCGGCATACAGTTGCCGGCGGTGATCGGCGCCGTCTCGCCCGACACAACCTTTCCACCAGCGGACAGGCCCTTGGGCGCGAGAATATAGGCTCGCTCACCATCAGCGTACTTCAGCAGCGCCAGGTTCGCACTGCGATTGGGATCGTACTCGAGACGCTCCACGACGGCGGGCACACCTTCCTTGCGCCGCTTGAAATCGACCGTCCGATAGCGCTGCTTGTGGCCGCCACCATGATGGCGGATGGTTATTCGCCCTAGATTGTTGCGACCACCGGAGCGCGTCTTCTTCGATACAAGCGCCTCGACCGGACCGCCTTTGTGCAGCTCGGTGTTGCGCACCTTGACCTGAAATCGCCGCCCTGGCGAAGTCGGTTTCGTTTTTACGATTGCCATGATTGGTTGTCCGAAATGCTGGGCCGGTCGCGACTAGGCGCCGCCGCCGAAGTCGATGTCGTGGCCGGGTTTCAAGCGAACATACGCCTTGCGCGTATCGACACGACGGCCGAGCCGCGAGCCGAAACGCTTCTTCTTGCCTTTGACGTTAACTACCTGTACGCCGTCCACCTGGACTTCGAACAGCAGCTCGACTGCCTGGCCGATCTCGCGCTTGGTTGCATCCGGGACCACGCTGAAAACGAACTGCTGGTTTTTATCTGCCGCGAGAGTCGATTTCTCGGAAATGATCGGCCCGAGCAGGACCTTCATTAGTCTTTCCTGATTCATGCCAAACGCTCCTCGAGCCGGCGTACCGCGGCCTCGGTTGCGAGTACGTTCTCAAAAGCGATCATGCTAACCGGGTCAACCTCGGCGGCAGTCATTACATCGACGTAAGAGAGGTTGCGCGCAGCGAGAAACAATTTCTCATCGAATGCGTCGACCAACACAAGCACGTCCCGCAGCCCGAAATCGGCAAGCTTGCCGGCGAGTTCCCGGGTCTTCGGCGACGCAAGGGATAAGTCCTCGACGACGCTGAGCCGTTCCTGCCGAGCCAACTCGGAAACGATCGAGCGCACGGCGCCGCGATACATCTTGCGATTGACCTTTTGGACGTAGGAGCGCGGCCGCGCAGCGAACGTCACGCCACCGCCCCGCCAAATCGGGCCACGCGATGTACCGGCGCGCGCGCGACCGGTGCCCTTTTGCCGGAAAGGCTTGGCGCCGCCGCCGCTCACCGCCGAGCGGTTCTTTTGTGCCTTGGTTCCCGAGCGCGCGCCGGCCATGTAGGCGACCACGACCTGATGAATCAGGGCTTCGTTATAATCGACGCCGAAGACGCTTTCTGAAACGTCCACGCTGGCGCCATTGCGCGTTGCCAGTTGCATGATCCAATCAACCCCTATGTTCTATCGCGGCTGCTTTTGCTTGACCGATGGCGTCACGACGAGCCGGCCACCGGCCGGGCCAGGCACGCCGCCGCGCACCAACAACAGGTTCCGCTCGGCATCGACACGAACGACCTCAAGATTCTGCTGGCAGCGATTGACGTTGCCCATCTGGCCAGCCATGCGCTTGCCCTTGAACACGCGTCCCGGCGTTTGGCACTGCCCGATGGAGCCCGGCGCCCTGTGCGATAGCGAGTTACCATGGGTGACGTCCTGGCCCGCGAAATGATGTCGGCGGATGCCGCCAGCGAAACCCCGACCCTTGGTCACGCCGCGCACGTCGACCTTCTGCCCCATCTCGAATATGGACACGTCGACCGTGCCGCCGGTGGCAAGATCGCCGCCCTCTCCCGCGACAAGCCGAAATTCGCGCAGCGCACTTCCGGCTTCGACGGCGGCCTTTGCGAAATGACCGGACATGGGCTTGGTCACCCGCGATGCGCGCCGTTCGCCGGCGGTCAACTGCACGGCACGGTAGCCGTCGCTCTCCGCATTCTTTAGCTGGGTGACGCGATTCGGCGTTACTTCGATGACGGTAACGGGGACACTACTGCCGTCCTCGCCGAAGATGCGCGTCATCCCGGCCTTTCGCCCAATCACTCCGATGGTCATCTGCGTTTCCTCAAAATTCAGTGGTTCTGGCTCAGAGGCAGCCCGGACTCGCCGAGCGGCCTCAGTCGTCAGCTCAGTTTGATCTGAACGTCGACGCCGGCGGCCAGATCGAGCTTCATCAAAGCATCGACGGTCTTGTCGGTGGGGTCGACGATATCCATCAGCCGCTTGTGCGTCCGCAGCTCGTACTGATCGCGCGCATCCTTGTTGACGTGCGGCGAGATCAGGATCGTGTAGCGCTCGTGCTTCGAAGGCAGCGGCACAGGGCCACGGACCTGAGCCCCGGTGCGCTTTGCGGTATCGACGATCTCACGCGCGGACTGGTCGATCAGACGATGATCGAAGGCCTTGAGTCGGATTCGGATTCTTTGATTGGCCATAGCGATTACTCGATGATCTTCGCGACCACGCCGGCGCCAACGGTGCGTCCGCCTTCGCGCACGGCAAAGCGCAGACCTTCCTCC
>JGI12210J13797_10010430_pt1 | contig 17767 bp, 16 predicted proteins | sample ElkSlonscriptome_3_FD_13797 | JGI IMG/M metagenome (IMG submission 13797)
CAGGATACGGTCAGCCGTCATGTGACAATGTTGACCAGCCGGTCGGGCACGACGATGACCTTGCGGATCGTGGCCCCGTCGATCGATCGCTGCACTTTCTCACTGGCGAGCGCGCGCGCTTCGAGATCGGCCCTTTCGGCGCCCTTGGGCGCAGACAGGGTGTCCCGCAGCTTGCCCTTGTGCTGCACCGCGATGGTCACTTCATCCTCGACCAACATCGCCGGATCATGTTCGGGCCACGGCGCATTGGCGATCAGCCCTTCACCGGCGAGCAAGGCATTCGCTTCTTCGGCAAGGTGGGGCATCATCGGTGCGATCAGGTGCAGGATCGTGCGGATGGCGAAATTGCGGTCCGCTCCGGGCTTGGCCTTCTCAGCCGCACCGGTGAGTTCGTAGATCCGCGCCACCGCCTTGTTGAAGCCGAGCGCCTCTATATCCTCGGCCACGGCGACGATCGTCTGGTGAGCTTTGCGCGCAAGTGCCTTGTCCGTGCCCTCTGCGGATGTGTCATGGCTTTCGAACAATCGCCAAAGCCGCTGCACGAACCGGGCGCAGCCTTCGATCCCCGCATCGGACCACGGCAGATCGCGTTCGGGCGGGCTGTCCGACAGCATGAACCAGCGAACCGCGTCGGCACCATGGCGGGCAATGATCGCGTCCGGGTCGACGACGTTCTTCTTCGACTTCGACATTTTCACGACGCGGCCGGTGGTGACCGGCTGACCGCTCTCGATATGGACGTAATCCTCCCCATCGCGCCGCACCTCGCCGGGCGAAAGCCAGCTGCCGTCCCCCAGCGCGTAGGTTTCGTGCGTCACCATCCCTTGCGTGAACAGGGAGGCGAACGGCTCCCTGACCTCGATCTGACCCATCGAGGCAAGCGCGCGGGTCCAGAATCGGGCGTAAAGCAGGTGCAGGATCGCATGCTCTACCCCGCCGATGTAATGTTCGACCGGCAGCCATTTTGCGATTTCCGCCGGATCGAACGGGCGGTCGTCCGGCTGGCTGGCGAACCGGAGGAAATACCACGATGAATTGATGAACGTATCGAGCGTGTCGGTCTCACGTTCGGCCGGGCCGCCGCATTGCGGGCAAGTGGTGTGCTTCCAGTCGGAGTGTCGGTCGAGGGGATTGCCGGGTTCGCTGAAATCGACGTCCTCGGGCAGCTTTACCGGCAGCTGGTCTTTTGGAACCGGCACGATCTCGCATTCGGGGCAGTGAACGAACGGGATTGGCGTGCCCCAGTATCGTTGGCGCGACACGCCCCAGTCGCGCAACCGCCAGACCGTCGTCCCCTCGCCCCATCCGTCGGCTTCGGCCCGCGCGATGACGTCGGCCTTTGCGTCCTCGATGGCCATGCCGTCGAGGAATTGCGAATTGACGATGACGCCCTCACCGCTTTCTGCCTCACCGGCAAAGGGCTTATCCGCATCGGCGACATCGACGGCGACGACGCGGGGGATTGGCAGGTCGTATTTCGTCGCGAATTCGAAGTCGCGCTGATCGTGTCCGGGAACGCCCATGACGGCCCCGGTTCCATAATCCATCAGCACGAAATTGGCGATGAAGAGCGGTAGCGGCTCGCCGGTAAACGGGTGGCGCGCGGTTATCGGGGTGCGATAGCCAAGCTTCTCCGCCGTTTCGAGCGCGGCCGCGGTCGTGCCGCCCCGCTTGCACCGTTCGATGAAATCGCGCACTTCCTCGCTTTCGGCCGCCAGATCCTGCGCGACCGGATGATCCGCCGCCACCGCGACGAAGCTAGCCCCGAAGATCGTGTCGGGGCGCGTGGTGTAAACCGGCAATTTGGCAGCGTTCGACAAATCGAAGCTGAACTGCAGCCCTTGCGATTTGCCGATCCAGTTCTGCTGCATCACCCGGACCTTTTCAGGCCACCCTTCGAGCGTGTCCAACCCATCGAGTAGATCGTCGGCAAAATCGGTGATTTTCAGAAACCACTGGTCGAGCTTACGCTTTTCTACTTCTGCGCCCGAACGCCAACCCTTGCCGTCGATGACCTGTTCGTTGGCCAGCACCGTCATGTCGACCGGGTCCCAATTGACCTCGCTCGACCGGCGATAGACGAGACCCGCCTCGTAAAGATCGAGAAACAGGGCCTGTTCGTGCCCATAATATTCGGCATCGCACGTCGCGAATTCACGGGTCCAGTCGAGTGCGAAGCCGATGCGCTGCAACTGCGCTTTCATCGCGGCGATATTAGCGTGGGTCCATTCGCCCGGGTGGACGCCGCGTTCCATCGCGGCGTTTTCCGCCGGCATTCCGAATGCGTCCCACCCCATTGGATGGAGGACTTCGAAACCACGCATCCGTTTATACCGCGCCAGCACATCGCCCATCGCGTAGTTCCGCACATGGCCCATGTGTATGCGCCCCGATGGATACGGAAACATTTCGAGGATATAGCTTTTCGGGCGTTCACTGCCGCTATCGGCGGTAAAGGTTCCCTGATCGGCCCATGCGCGCTGCCATCGGCCGTCGGCGCTGGACGGATCGAATCTGGTTTCGCTCATGGTCGGTTCTGTCTTGGTACGGGGTAAATGATTGGCTGACGGTCGTTACGCCGACCCGTCAGGAACCGATGCCCTGACGCCGGAGATCGCGCGCCTTGGTCAGGATGATATCCTCAAGCTTTTGAACGGTGGCCGCCTGGACAGGGGCCTGAACCCATCCGCCGCCCTGCGCGACCTGCCGGTTGGCCGCGACGCGAAGGGCGTCGGCGCGCAGGTCCTGATCGAGGATCGTGACCGTCACCTTGACCCGTTCATCGGGATTGGACGGATTGGCATACCAGTCGGTCACGATCACACCGCCCGCGCTGTCCGCGCTGGCCAGCGGAGCAAAGCTGAGCGTTTCGAGCGCACCGCGCCACAGATAGGCGTTCACACCGATCGTATTGACCTGTGCGGCCTGCAATTCGGACGTTGGACGTTCGCTGCCGCCACACGCCGTCAGTGCGACGCAAGCTGCGCCGATCGCAAGAATGCGAGCGGTCGATTTCGGCGTTGATCGGGCTGGCGAAGATTGAGCGGATTTCACGAGAGTTGCATTCCTTCGGTACAAGCGGGAGCCGGGCATATCGCAGGCCAGATTAATCCTGCCTGTGAAAAATCCCGTTTCTGGCGGACTGATTGCGTGTTCTATACCCTCAAAGCCCCCTGCGGCAAGCGCAGATCAGGAGGGATCGGAGCTGGCCACCACGCCGCCACCGGCAGACATCCAGCAGCGTTTGTCGCTGGTGGACCTGCCATCTGCAAAATACGTAATGTGTGATCCGCGCAACAGCCGGATCGTTATCGGAGTCAGAGGGTGTGGAAATTGTTTGGCGAACCCGATGCCGTGCTTTACCGTCGATAAATAAGTTCGAAGAATCAGTCCGGTAAGATATTCAAGTTCGGGCTTTTTTTGGCTTCCTGAATGAAAATCGGGAAGTGGCTCGCTCAACGCAGGTTCATGGCGAACCTGCCATAGATATAACGGTTGCGCAGGCTCATTTGCGCAGGACAACAGGGGTTTGGTTAGGTCGGTGGTCGAACGCAGCATCTTTTCCGGGAAAAAGGCGTCTTTGCGGCGGTCTCTGGTCGGTGCGGCTGCGATAATCGGCTTCGTCCTGCCATCGACCGGTTTTGCTATCGGCGGCATTGGTTCGTCCAATGGCGCGGAAAATGCTCCCGCCTTCGATGTGTTCACACCGGCCTCGGTCGATCCCCAGCTTGCCGCGCGCGTCGCTGAAAAAGCGCGCGATCGCGGTATTCGGTTCACTCCCGCTGGCGCGGGCGCCATCCGGAGTGAGCGTACGGTCACTGTCGCCGTTCGTATCGACGATGATGCCGCGCAGGCGATAACAACTCGGTCGGCTGTCGAAACCATCCCTGGCACCGGGATCGGGATCACCGGATTGCGGTCAAGCCGCTTCGATCTCGGCACGGCGCGCGGATATCGCAGTTTCGCAAGGCCGCAGGCTGCAACAGCCCCGGCACCCCTGTCGGCAACCGCGCGAATCGCTATGCCCGACAGCGTCAGCAAGCTTTCGGTTCCCGACCTATCGGAATTCAAGCCCTCGCGACCGAACGCAGCCGACAAGCCAGGCCGGTTGCAACCCCGCATCGAGCTTGAGGACGAGCGTATCGCTGGCCGGTCTCCGAACACTCTCGATTCGCTTGGTCAACAATCGGTCGAACTCGGCGGCAGTTTCCGCGTGTCGCGCAATCTCGACGTTACCGCTGGCGTACGGTATTCGCAGGAACGCGACAGGCTCGACCCGGTGGCCAATTCGGTCAAAGACAGCCAGGCTGTCTATGTCGGCACACAGATCAAGTTCTAGGAGCGCATCATCACACCATTCCGGCGCTCTGCCGGACATTCAACCCCGCTCCGGCGGGGTTTTTTGTTGCCCGAACGCTTCCTCGCGTTACTCTGATCTCTGGGGACGCGGCACGTTCAGCGATCGCCGCAATCAGAAGAGGGGAGAACGTCATGGGCCGGGTAGCCATCGTCACCGGGGGAACGCGCGGAATCGGACGCGCAATTTGCGAACGCCTGTCGGAAGATGGGTTTACTGTCGTCGCCAATTATGCCGGAAACGACGAGGCCGCGCGCAAATGCGCCGATGATCTCGGCATTTCTTGCTACAAATGGGACGTTGGCGACCACGAAGCGGTGCTGGAAGGCTGCGCGAAGGTCGAAGCAGAAATCGGCCCGATCGACGTGGTGGTCAACAATGCCGGCATCACCCGCGACGGCACCTTGCACAAGATGAGCTTTGCCGACTGGAACGAGGTGATGCGCATCAACCTTGGTGGCTGTTTCAACATGGCGAAGGCGAGTTTTCCCGGAATGCGGGAGCGAAAGTGGGGGCGGATCGTCAATATCGGATCGATCAACGGACAAGCGGGTCAATACGGGCAGGTCAATTACGCGGCCGCGAAATCGGGCATCCACGGCTTTACCAAAGCGCTCGCACAGGAAGGCGCGCGCTACAACATCACGGTAAACGCGATCGCGCCGGGCTACATCGACACCGACATGGTCGCGGCGGTCCCCGAAAACGTGCTTGAGAAAATCGTCGCGGGGATTCCCGTCGGACGGTTGGGCAAAGCGGAGGAAATCGCGCGCGGCGTCGCGTTTCTGGTGTCGGAAAATGCCGGGTTCGTGACCGGATCGACGATGAGCATCAATGGCGGTCAGCACATGTATTGACCCGGCCCGCCATGACCGCGCCCCCCTATCACCCCCCGGTCAAACGATCCGTCGAAATAGCCGGGCACAAGACTTCGATCAGTCTGGAACCGGTGTTCTGGGATTTACTGCGGATGGCAGCGCTGCGTGAAGGCGTTCCGATCAACGCGGTGGTAGCCCGGATCGACGCAGAACGGCTGGCGGCTGACAGGACCCCCGGATTGGCGGGCGCAATCCGGATCTGGTTGGTTCATGACCTTCGTCATGACGCGCCCTCTAATCCAGTCCCGGACGGCCCTTGACCGGATCCGAAAGCTGGCCGTTCGGCTTCCGCTCAATATTTCGCAGTTGCGTCGCTCGCCGGGAAAGTTTCATCCAAAGCTTCGTCGTGCTTCGACATTTTATCCTTTGTCGTCGTGGCTTCGGACCCGGCATTGCGAAACGCGCCTTTGGGCTCACCCTTGGAAAAGGCGACGCCGTTATCGTCGGTGCGGTTTTTCGAATAGGCCTTGTATCCGAAATATCCGATCGCGCCGAGCGCAGCTAGCTTGAAAATCATGGTCGTGTACCTCCCTTGCGGTGTGCATCAAACCGACGCTTCACCGGCATGGAAGGTTCCCCCCCAAGTCAATTCTCCAAATGTCTAATCGTCCACCCGCTCTATGTCGGCGCCCGCCAATTGCAGTTTTTCCTCCAACCGTTCGTAACCCCGGTCGAGGTGATAGATGCGCCGGACCTGCGTTTCCCCCTTCGCGGCGAGCGCGGCTATCACCAGGCTCATCGATGCCCTCAGATCGGTCGCCATCACTTCGGCCCCGGTCAGTTCGTCCACGCCCTGCACGATGGCGGTGCGACCTTCTGCGTTGATTTGCGCGCCCATGCGGATCAATTCGGGCACGTGCATGAAACGGTTTTCGAAAATCGTTTCTTTAAGCACGCTCGTTCCCTCCGCCCGGCATAACAGCGCCATCAATTGGGCCTGCATATCGGTGGCGAGGCCGGGAAAAGGCGCGGTGGTCAGATCGATGGATTTCAGCGTGCCGTTGGCCGCGATATTGATGCCCTTGCTGTCCTCGTTCACTTCGACGCCAATTTTGCGCAAAGCGGCGAGGGAGGAAATCATCGTATCGGGATTCGCCCCTTCGAGTCGGACTTCGCCCCCGGTGATCGCCGCCGCGCAGGCGTATGACCCCGCCTCGATCCGGTCGGCCATCACCTTGTAGGTCGCGCCGTTCAACCGTTTGACGCCGTGAATGGTCAGGTCGGACGTACCGATCCCTTCGATTTCCGCACCCATCGCCGTCAACAGGTTGCACAGGTCCACGATTTCCGGCTCCCGCGCTGCTCCGGTCAGGCGGCTGGTGCCATTGGCCAGGACCGCCGCCATCAAGGCATTTTCGGTCGCTCCGACGGATACGACAGGAAAATCGAAATCGCCGCCGGGCAAACCGCCATCGGGTTGCGCCGCCTTTACATACCCTTGCGCCAGTTCGATTTTCGCGCCGAACGCCTCGAGCGCTTGCAGATGCAGGTCTATTGGTCGATTGCCGATGGCGCAGCCGCCGGGCATCGAAACGGTCGCTTCGCCCGCGCGGGCCAGTAACGGACCCAGAACGAGAATCGATGCGCGCATTTTGCGCACCAGGTCGTAGGGTGCGACGCTGGAGGTAAGGCGGGACGCCTCGAACGTGACGACGCGGCCGAAATCCTCCGGTCGTTTTCCGTGGATGCTGACCGATGCGCCGAATTGCGCCAACAGGTGCTGAAACCCGTCGATGTCGGCCAATCGCGGCACGTTACGCAGCGTCAGTGGTTCATCCGTCAGCAGCGCGCACGGAATGAGGGTAAGCGCGGCATTTTTCGCGCCAGAAATCGGAATGGTGCCGGACAGGCGATTGCCGCCGCGAATGATCAATTTATCCATGGCCCTGTGCCTTAGCGTAAGTTGTGCGCGGCGCAACTCGGCGGGTTATTGACCATCCGCCTTCACCCCGCCACCACGACCTGCCTTCCGTAAATTCCCCTACGGACGAACCGAGAAGCCACGAGAAGCGAGGACCCCCGATCCCATGCCACAAAAACCGATCAAGAAAGCCGTCTTTCCTGTCGCCGGACTGGGCACAAGGTTCCTGCCCGCGACGAAGGCGGTGCCAAAGGAATTGTTGCCGATCGTCGATCGCCCCCTGATCCAGTATGCCGTCGACGAAGCGCGCGAGGCGGGCATAGAACAAATGATCTTCGTCACCGGTCGGGGAAAGACCGCGATCGTCGAACATTTCGATATCGCCTTCGAATTGGAAGCGACCATGACGGAGCGGGGCAAGAGCCTCTCCGTGCTGGACCCTACCCGCGCCACACCTGGCGACGTCATCGTCGTGCGGCAGCAGGAGCCGCTGGGGCTCGGCCATGCGATCTGGTGCGCCCGCGCGATCGTGGGCGACGAACCCTTCGCGATTTTCCTGCCGGATGAATTGATGATCGGGCACGATGGCGGACCGGGCTGCATGAAACAGATGGTCGATGCCTATGACCGTGTCGGCGGCAACCTGATCAGCGTGCTCGAAGTGCCGCGCGATGCGGTATCGGCCTATGGCGTGATCGATCCGGGCGATACCGTCGATGGCGCAGGCGCGCTGACCCAGGTGCAGGGTCTGGTCGAAAAACCGCCGGTGGACGAGGCCCCGTCGAACAAGATCGTGTCGGGCCGCTATATTCTTCAGCCGGAGGTGATGCGGACGCTGGAAACACAGGGCAAGGGCGCGGGCGGCGAGATCCAGCTGACCGATGCGATGGCGAAAATGATCGGAACGCAGCCATTCCACGCCGTCACCTTCGATGGCAAACGCTACGATTGCGGCAGCAAGCTTGGCTTCGTCGAAGCCACCCTCGCCATCGCGCTGGAACGCAATGACATGGGCGGAGACGTGCGCGCGATCGCACGGGCGTTACTTGATTGAGGGCGTTACAGGATTGAGCGCGGGCGAAATCCTTCTTGCCCTCCCCGGACGCCGATCTCCATTCGTCGTCCGGGGCCGGTTTTGCCGTTTGTGCTATTCGGCTGCTTCTTCGGTCGGTTCATCATCCCGACGCGCATGGTCCGAATCAGCGCCCATAGACGCGTCGAAGTCCCCCTCCATGCCGAGGGTCGAGAGAGTCTTGGCGGCATCCGATGTCGGATCCTGTGCCGCTGCCTGAACCAGCGTGCCGAGCGAGGAGCCATCCAGCCCCAGTTCTTTCATCAGACCGTCGAGGACGGGTGCCTGTGCGCGGTAGGCGAGCGCAGCCGAAACGGCATCGCTGGCAAGATTTCCGGACCCGCCGCCCGTGCCACCCGATCCGCCGCCGGCCATGTCGTTTGCGGGCCTTGTGTTTCCGGTCAGGCCATCGACCTGAACAATCTTGATCGAATCGATCGATTCCATCGGTTTCGCGCTTTCCCGGATGACGTCGGGCAGGGTCTTGAGCAGGGCGAGCTTCGTCTGGAGGCCGACCTGATCCGATGACAGGATGTTCGCCGCCTCGTTGATTGCTTGCTGCCCCGCGGCCTCGACCTCGAACCGCACGCGGTCGGCCTCGGCTTTGAGCACTTCGGCATCGGCCTCACCCTTTGCCTCCAGCCGCGCCGCCTCTGCCCGATTGGTAGCGGCGTCCTTTTCGGCTTCGGCTTCGACCTTGATCCCGATGGCCTCGCGCTCAGCGTGCTTGGCCGCTTCGATCAGTTCGATCTTCTTCTGACGCTCGGCGATCTCGCTTTCACGGCTGGTCGCGACCTGTTCTTCCGCGGCGACCGCCTTTGCCCGCGCCGCGTCGGCTTCGGACTTGGCCTGGCTCTCTTCCCGGCTCTTGTTCTGAACCGCGATCTGCTGTTCCTGACGCGCGATTTCCAGCGCGCGCTGCTGGTCGATGCGCGCTTCTTCGACCAGACGGTCGGCCTCGATCTGCTGGGCGTCGACCTGTTTTTTCGCCTCGATTTTCGCGGCGTCGGCTTCGCGGCTCCGCTCGGCCTGTTCGCGGGCGATTTCCGACATCTGCTTCGCCCTGCGCACTTCGACTTCGCGTTCCTGTTCCAACCGGGCATATTCGTTGTCGCGGCTGATTTCGAAACTCGCCTGATCGGCTTGCAGGTTCTTGGTCTCCATCTGGACCCGCGTATCCTGCTCGATATCGTTACGCAGTTTCTTGCGCGCCTCGATCTGCTCGGTCAGCTTGGTCAAACCTTCGGCATCAAAGGCATTGTTGGCGTTGAAATGTTCGATACTCGTCTGGTCCAGCCCGGTCAGCGAAACCGATTCCAGCTCCAAACCATTCATGGCGAGGTCGTTGGACGAAACCTGCTGCACCTTCTGAACGAAATCGGCACGCTGTTCGTGCAATTCGTTCATGCTCATCCCCGCCGCAACCGAACGCAGCGCATCGACGAACTTGCCCTCGACCAGGTCTTTCAGCATTTCGGGCTGCATCGTGCGCTGCCCCAGTGTTTGCGCGGCCATCCCGATCGCGCCCGCATCGGGGCGGACACGGACATAGAATTCGGCCTTCACGTCGATCCGCAGTCGGTCGAGCGTGATCAGCGCCTCCCCATCGCGGCGGACCACGGCGAGTACCAATGTGTTCATGTTGACCGGCATGGTTTCATGGAACACCGGCAGCACCAGCGCACCGCCATTCATCACGACTTTCTCGCCGCCGACCCCCGTCCGCACGAAAGCGGTTTCCTTCGACGCGCGGCGATAAAGCGATGTCAGCATGACGAAGATGATCAACAGCAGCACAAGGCCACCGCCGACGATTATGGCGTAATCCAGCAATTCCATTATTTCCCCCTCCGGGCACAGACGCCGATTACGGCGTCAACAGCGGACTTTCGTAGCGAACGGCGTAGAACAATTCTCCTTCGCGCCGGACTAGCAACACCGTCTCCCCTTCGGACAAGGCGGCGTCGGTATCGTGCGGCTCGACCATGACGAAATGCGGATGGCCGTGCACGTCTTCGACCTTTGCGCGGGCGGGCGATCCGGCGCGCGCGGTCCCGACCTGTATGCGCGCATCACGCCGCACGAGGCTGCGCAAATCGACCGCACTGGTTTCATCCTTCGGCAACAGCTTTTCGAGCGGCCTGGTAACAATCCCGTTAAGCGGCAACGCTGCGCCCGCGGCGAGGATGGCCGCTATACCAGCGGAAAGGGGGGCGCCGGTCGCCGCGTCGATCAACGCCTGCCCGACCGTCCCCGTCAATGCGAAAACGAACAGCAGGCTGGACAGCCAGATCAGGAGCGGCACGCGCCCGATGCCAAGCACGCTCGAGACAGAGTCGAAAACGCCTCCTGTCGAAAGGGCATTTCCCGAATCGACGTCGATATCGAAATCGCCGGCCCCTTCGAGCGCGTCGCCCACACCGATCACCTGTAGCAATCCGATGACGAACAGCGCCCCGAACGCGACCGCGAACGGCAGGTTGTGGGGTTCGAGCAAGGTCATGACGACCACCGTGAACCACGAAGCGGCGAAACCCGCCCCGCCGATGGACAATTATCGAATACCACGCGGTCGGAAGTGCGGTTTTGCATGATGTTCGAGGATTAACATAAGTTACGAGCGGCAGAAAGCGAAAGCGGGCGTCGATAGAGGTAAATCGCTTCGGCCAATCGCCGTTTTATTTCCTCGTCGCGATTGATGCGCGCCTTTTTACCTCACGCCGTTACCCCACGCCGCCGTGATTTTCAGCGGGAGCGATTTCAGGCCGCCTACAAAGGTGCTCGATGCGCGCCTCGCCTCGCCCGCCGGTTCGACCGCCGCCACCTTGTCGAGCAGCGTTTCGAACAGGATCCGCATTTCCAGCCGTGCGAGGTGCAGGCCAAGGCATTGGTGTGCCCCGGCTCCGAAAGCGAGGTGCCGATTGGGTGAGCGCGCCGCGTCGAACCGGCGCGGGTCGTCGAATTGCGACGGATCGTGATTGGCGGCGACGTAATTCATCATCATCCAGTCGCCCGCCCTGATCTGTTGCCCGCCCATTTCAACGTCCTGCGCCGCGGTGCGCATGAAATGCTGGACCGGGGTGGTCCACCGGATCGCTTCCTCGACGATGCCGGGCAATAACGAACGGTCCTCCCGCGCCCGTGCATATTGATCCGGATCATGGGCGAGCGCCTGCATCGCCCCGGCGGTAGAGGCGCTGGTCGTATCGTGCCCGGCAGTGGCGACGATGATGTAATATCCGGCCATGTCACGCGGCGGCAATGGCGCGCCATCGACGCGGGCATTGGCGATGACGCTGGCGACATCGTCGGTCGGATTGGTGCGGCGATCCTCGGCCAGCTTCGCGAAGTAATCCTCGAACGTGCTGACCGCACCGGCGACCAGTTGCACGACCTGTTCGGGCGTCATGTTCTCCATCCCCGTGCCCGACAGGTCCGCATCCTGTCCGCCGAACAATTGCTGCGTCAGCATCTTCATGCGCGGCTCGTCCTCTGGCGGCACACCCAGGATCTGCATGACGACGCGCAGCGGATACGGTCCGGCCACTTCGGATACGAAATCGACCTGCGGGCCCGCCTCGATCATGCGGTCGACCATGCGATGGGCAAGGGTGCGCAATTCGCCCTCGATCTTCGCCAGGTTGCGCGGCATGAACCAGTCCTGCGTCAACTTGCGATATTTTGGATGGACCGGGGCGTCGAACACGACGAGCGAATCGACCAGCATGTCCGATCCTGTCGCCGCGCGGGAAAACTCGATCGCTTCGTTGAAGGTGAACACGACCGGTTTCGGATTGTTGAGAAAGGTGCGGTTGTCCTTCGACATCCGCATCACGTCGTCATACCGGGTGATCAGCCAGAACGGTTCGAACAGCCCGTCCTGTTCGGGCACGATCTTTGCCACGGGCGCGGTTTCGCGGATGCGGTCGAAGGTATCGAGCAGCCCGTCCCATCCGGCATAGGCGTGCGGATCGATGACCGTCCGGGCGAGATCGCCCGGCAGGATGGCCGGCGCATCCATCAGGCGGTTTCCCGCGCGGCATATTCGTCGCGCAATTCGCGCTTGTAGAGCTTGCCATTGGCTTCGCGCGGCAGGTCGGGGCGGAAATCGAACTGTTTCGGCATCTTGATCCGCGCGAGGCTGGGGGCGAGGAAATCGCGCAATTCCGTTTCGAGCGTGTCGCCAGCATCGGCCATGTCGACCGGCTGCACCACCGCGACGACCCTTTCGCCCAGATCGGCATCGGGCGCGCCGATCACGGCAGCATCCATCACCTTGTCATGCGTGACCAGCAGGTTTTCGATTTCCTGCGGGTAGATATTCACGCCGCCCGATATGATCATGTGGCTCTTGCGATCGGTCAGGTACAGGAACCCGTCTTCATCGACATGACCGATATCGCCCAACGTCATCCAGCCCTTGGGGTGCATCGCCTCGCGCGTCTTGTCGGGATCGTTGTGATACGTAGGCAGCAGGTCGTTTTCGAAATAGATCAGGCCATCCTTACCCGCCTGCAACTCCTCACCATCAGAGCCGCAGATGTGTAGTTTGCCATAGATGGCGGGGCCGACGCTGCCGGGATGGGTCAGCCATTGTTCGCTCTTGATCAGGGTCATGCCGACCCCTTCGCTACCGGCGTAATATTCGTTCACGATTGGCCCCCACCACTCGATCATCTCCCGCTTTATCGGGACGGGGCAGGGCGCGGCGGCGTGGAGCGCGCGCCGATGGCTCGACAGGTCGTACCGGGTGCGGACGTCCTTATCGAGCTTGAGAAACCGGACGAAATGGGTCGGCACCCACTGGCTGTCGGTGACCTTGTATTTCTCGATCGCGGCGAGAGCGGCTTCGGGTTCGAATTTCTCCATACAGACGATCGTCGCGCCCAGCCGGTGCGCGACCGAGCACCAGCCGATCGGCGCGGCGTGATAGAGCGGCGCGGGAGAGAGGTAGACCATCGAGCCATCCGCAGGCATGCCCGCCCCCATCGTGGCCAGCCCCATCAACGGCACCACGGCGAGCGGGTCTGCGTCCTCTGGCGGGGCGGGCCGGATGCCCTTGGGCCGACCGGTCGTGCCCGACGAATAGAGCATCACGATACCCGCACTCTGATCCTCCAGCGGCTCACCGCTCTGTTTTTCGAGCGCGCTGCCGAAATCGCTCTCGCNTTCCTGATCCCCGCCAACGATCAGCACGTCGAGGTCGGGCATCAGGCTGCGTATGTCCGTCAGCACATCGGCAAATGCCGGCGAAGTGATCAGCAGCTTCGTTTCGCTGTCCTGCAGGATATAGGCGATTTCCGGTGCGGTCAGGCGAGTCGAAATCGGCACCAGCATCGTTCCCGCACGCTGCGATCCCCAGATCAGGGTGAAATATTCGATCCTGTTTTCCAGCAGCACGGCAAACGCATCGCCGCCGCTTTCGTTCGCTTTGATGCCGCGTTCCCGCAGCAACCGGGCGAAGCGATTCGCGGCCTCGTCCATCTGGCGAAACGTCATCTGTTCGCCGCTGCCGGCCATGATGACCGCAGGATCGTCCGGACGCGTCTTGGCATGGGTTATGGGGTGCAGGCTCACATTTCTCTCCCTTTATTGCGAGCGATCGCGCGTTTGTCGGCACTGATCGTCGCATATTCCTCTTTGTCAGGAGAGTAGCGCGCATGGTCGGACCATCAAGCGCAAACCGTCCGGGAGAGCGGTGTCGCGTCGCTGGACGCAAAAAAGGCGGCTGGAAAACCCGCCGCCTTGCTTGCGCGGAGCCATCTGCGACCCCGCCTCAAATTATCGATGTGTCAGCCTTAGCGACCGCCGACCCCGTCGTTGCGGTCCTCGCTCATCGCGATCTGCATATCGGTTTCGACCATGTAGGGGATCGGATTGACCGCCTGGCCCGAAACCCGCACTTCGTAATGCAGGTGCGGTCCGGTCGAACGTCCGGTCGAACCGACGTAGCCGATAATGTCGCCTTTCTTAACCCGTTCACCCTTTTCCACTGCCAGTCGGGACATGTGGGCGTAACGCGTTTCGAGGTCGGCACCGTGATCGATGCTGACATAAAGGCCGTAGCTGGAAAAACGATTGGCCCGGCCCACGATCCCGTCCGCCGTGGCATAGACAGGCGTGCCCGTCGTGGCGGCGAGGTCGATGCCGCTATGGCGGGCACGTTTCCTGAGGACGGGGTGGTTGCGCATCCCGTAACCACTGCTCATCCGCCCGCCGTCAAGCGGCATGCGCGATGGGATCGCGACGACCGGCTGTTCGATCGGTGCGCCCGGACCGGCCCGGTCGAGCGAGGTCCAGCTGGCAAACAATTGGCGAAAATGCTGATCGCCCGAACCAAGATCGCTCGGCTGCGCTTCCTGGACGGCTTCGGCCATATCGGCGCTGGCGACTGCACTGGAGGAATTGGCCATTGCCGGCGATGCTGCAATCAGCATCGTGGCGGCACCGAACAGTGCGGCGGATTTCGAAAAGGTGCGCTTAGAAAGCGTGTGCATGGCTGACCCTTTTTCCAGCTGACGATCGAGCGCCAATCTTTTTGCAACCGAAACACACGATCCGATTTTTCGAACAAATTTACGGAACCTGATGGCCCCGGTGTGCATTCCAGTAATGTTGCCAGGCATTGTGCCCGGCTGGTGTGTGGTCAGTTATCGGGTCGAATTCTTAACAAGCAACATCAGCATAAAATTCACGGGACAGACCGGCAGCAAGACGCGCTGAGTCGTTGAATGGCGGCTTTATCGCCCCTGCGAAATGCTGCCGCACCAGCGATTTCCATAGATTTTCGGCCTTCGATCCGGCGTTTTCGGCATGTCGGCGAAAATGCCTTGTGCCGATTCGTACGTGGCGGATTTCATCGTCAAGGATTCGCGCCAGCATCCGTGCGCCGCGCTCGTCCCCTGCCGCCTCCACCCGCGTGAGCGTGGCGGGCGTGACGTCCAGACCCCGCGCTTCGAGCACCATGGGCACCACGGCCAGCCGTGCCCCGACGTCATGGCGCGTATCGTAGGCCGCCTGCCACAGGCCGCCATGCGCCGGTAGCGAGCCGTAATGGCTGCCAAGGGATTCGAGCTTCCGCGCCAGCAGGGCAAAATGCATCGCCTCATCGGCGGCGACCGAAAGGAAATCCGAGACGAATTCCCTGCCCATCTGTTCGCCGAACCGTCCTGCCATATCGAGCGCGAGGTCGATCGCGACGAATTCGATATGTGCAAGGCTGTGCCATAACGCGATGCGCCCGCGCTCCGAACCGAAGCGTCCGCGTTTCGGCATACGCGCGGGCGACAGCAATTCGGGGCGGTCGGGCCGCGCCGGTTCGTCGGGCATGGGGGTATCGAAGGAAAAGGCCAGCCGGCCCATCCGCCATCGCCGGGCGACATCGCGCGCGGCGAAGCATTTATCGCGCGGGCTGCCCGTCATCAGCGCGCGCCGGATCGCCCCGGACACGGTATCGGTAGCGGCGTCAGTTGCTGTCTCAGGCACCGATCACAGCGCCTGCGCGGCGGTCAGAACTTCGGCCGCGTGATCCTTGACCTTCACCTTGTTCCAGACCTGCGCGATCCGGCCCTTTTCATCGACCAGATAGGTGGTGCGCACCATGCCCATGAAGGTTTTGCCGTACATCTTCTTTTCAGTCCAGATGCCCAGCGCATCCGACAGTCCGCCATCCTGCGCATCGGTTGCAAGCGGCACGGTCAGGTCGTGCTTGGCAATGAAGTTCTGATGCTTTTTCGCGCTGTCCTTGCTGACGCCGAGAAGGGCGGTGTCCGCGTCCGCGAATGCCTCCGAAAGCGCGGAAAAGTCCTTGGCCTCGGTCGTGCATCCGGGTGTGTTGTCTTTCGGATAGAAGAACACGACCAGTTTGCGCCCCCTGAAATCGGATGGCGCGACGGTGCCACCATCGGGCGTTTCGAGGGTGATGTCCGGCATCATGTCACCGGTCGCGGGAAAATCCTGCTCACTCACAATTCGGTCTCCAGTTTCTGTTCGAATATTCGCATCCAGCATTTGGCCACGACATTGCGGGCCGCATCCAGATCGCGCTGCAACGCGTCGTAATGGTCCCGCCCGCATGCCTGTGCAAGCGCCCGTGCTGCCGCGGGGGGAGGCACCTGTGCATCATTGGCCAACAACCGCCCGGCGACCAGCACATCGCAAAGCAGATCGTAGCTTTCGATCAATTCGCGTGGAACGATGCCGCGATCAGCCAAGGCAGCGATAGCGTTGGCTAGATCGGGGGCCAGCTCGGGCGCCAGCGCATCGGGACATTCGCGCACGAACCGGCTGGCATGGTGCAATTGCAAATATTGAACGATGAATTCGACATCGACCAATCCGCCGCGCAACAATTTCGCATCCAGCGGTCCGCGCGCCGGTTTGTGTCGCGCGATTTCGCCGTGCATCTTCAAAACGTCGGCCCTGAGCGACGCCGGATCGCGCGATTGCCCGATCACGCGCCGGATTGCTGCATCGACCTTTTCGCGCGCCGCATCCGATCCGATCAGGACGCGCGCCCGGGTCAACGCCATATGCTCCCACGTCCAGGCTGTCTGCGCCTGGTATTTCTCGAAAGTGTCGAGCGAAACGGCCAGCGGGCCCTGATTGCCCTGCGGTCTGAGGCGGGTATCGACTTCGTACATCGCGCCCTGTGCCGTGGGGACGGCCAGTGCCGCACCGATCCGCGCGGCGAGGCGATTGTAATACAGCGTCGCGCCCAGGGGGCGTTCGCCATCGGATTTTGCCGAAAAATCGCCGGTAAACAGGAACACTACATCGAGATCGGAAAAATGGGTCAGCGCCCCGCCGCCAAGCCGCCCTAGCCCGATCATCACGATCTCGCTATCCGCGATTACGCCCCGTTTGCGTTCGAATTCGGCGCGTGCGGCGCGTTCCGCCACGTGGATCGCCGCTTCGGCCAGTTCGCATAGCGCGCTCGCAATCGCGCGCGGGGTGCGATGCCCCTCGATCAATCGAATGCCCAGCGCAAATCGTTCTTCGCCGGTGACGCGGCGGATCGCATCGAGTTTTGCCTCGTAATCCGAGCGCACGGCCTGCGTTTCCATTCGTTCTTCGAATGTATCGGCGTCCGGCAGGGGCCGTGCGGGATCAAGGTCGAGCACCACGTCGAGCGATTCGGGATGACGGCCGAGTTCCTCGGCAAGGGTCGGCGCCAGAGTAAGCGTGGCGACGAGCCGGTCGAGCACTTCGGGCCGTGCCGTACACAGGCGAAACAGCGTGATCGCCGAACCGGCCTGTTCGATCACCCGTTCCCACCGGACCAGCGCGCGTTCGGGATCGTCGCTCTTTCCGATCGCCTCCAACAGTGCCGGCAGCAGCCTGTCGAACGCCTCCAGCGCCTGCGGCGTGCGGATCGCGGAATATCGACCATCGCGCCAGCCTTCGACCCGCGCGGCAACGTTTTCGGGATCGTCGAAGCCCAGCCGTGAAAGCCGCCGTGCCCGCTCGCTCGGCTTGCGTTGTGGGGCAGGACGGGGCGGGTGGGAATAGGCCGGCTTTCCGATCAAGGTATCGTAGAGGGCCGCGGTGCGCTGCGTGATTTCGTCCACCTCGGCGACGAGGGTGTTGCCATCCGCGAT
>JGI12210J13797_11014294_pt1 | contig 17765 bp, 13 predicted proteins | sample ElkSlonscriptome_3_FD_13797 | JGI IMG/M metagenome (IMG submission 13797)
AAGTTTGTAATAAACAGAGCTTAATAGCTCATCATTACTAAAAGCAGCATTAAAAGCAGATTAAATTTTAATAGAAATTCATATATCTGTATCATGCAATTCCACATTTGATTTTTTGAAGGCCGTTTGGTTGAATGAGTGGGAATACGAGGACTTACATGTTATAACAGAACTTGATGTCATGTTCTGATCATCCGCCAAACCTAGGGGAAACCGGGTAAAATTCATACATATAGGAGAATTAAGGTCAGAAATATAACTGCTGATGTGATTATGCTCTATCAAATCCAACAAACACAACCTATAACACCAAATAATGAGATATATCAAGCACAAAAGTTATTCGGCAAATCATCCGAAGGACACTAAAATTCGAAGGCTGTTTTTTGTGAATGTATGTTCCATAGTTGAAACTTTGAAAGGGGGGGGCATTACCAAAAATTTCCTGCTCGCACTGGGGTTATGCAGTATGTTTGGTGGGGCTTATGCTCAAAGTTCATCACCAAAAAAAGCGAGTAATGCAACTAATAGTGAAAATACTGATTCAGCGAAGATCAACTGGACGCATCTCTCAACTGAAAACGGAGATTTGGAAGTGCCTAATCAGGGAAATCAGCAAACTGCTTCATTAGTGGGTGATCTGGACAACAACGGTGTTAATGATTTTGTGATTACTGAGCGTACGGAAGCACCATCGGTAGTATGGTATCGAAGAGTTAATGATGGTTGGGGTCAATATATTATCGATGATACTCCCCAAAGGATAGAAGCGGGCTCTACCTATTTTGACATTGATGATGACGGAGATAAGGACATAGTGTTTGGCGGAGATGGCCAAAGTAACGAGGTGTGGTGGTGGGAAAACCCTTACCCTGATTATGAGCCCGACCAACCCTGGGAAAGACACAACATCAAATCATCCGGAGCTAATAAACACCACGATCAATTATTCGGTGACTTTACCGGCGATGGTGTAACTGAACTGGTTTTCTGGAACCAGGGCGCTAGAAAGCTATTAATGGCAACTATTCCTGAAAACCCCCAAGAGGCGGATCCCTGGCCGATTCACGAAATTTACCAGTACGAGGAAGAGGAAACGCCGCAACGAGGGAAGTACCCTGGTTGGAAAAGACCCAATGAACACGAAGGTCTGGCCAAAGCGGACATGGATGGCGATGGGGTGCTCGATATCGTTGGGGGTGGGCGATGGTTTAAATACACGGGCGACAACCATTTTGAAGTGCATCCGATTGATGAAAGCTACGCTTTTACTCGTTCCATGGCCGAACAGTTTATTCCGGGTGGGCGATCAGAGGTAGTTCTGGTAGCCGGCGATGGCGTAGCACCGATGGTGTTCTACGAATGGAAAAATGACCAATGGGAATCTAAAGTGTTGATTGATTCCATTTACGACGGTCATTCGGTGAGTGTAGTTGACTTTAATGGTGACGGTCATTTGGATATCTTCAATGCGGAAATGGGCTTGGGGAATAGCCCTCATCCTAAAGGCAGAATTTTACTGGGGGATGGAAAAGGAAATTTTGAAGTACAAGAACTCATCACCGATTACGGTTTGCACGAAAGTGTTATCGCTGATCTGGACGGAGATGGTGACCTGGATATTCTGGGTAAACCATACACCTGGAAAGCACCCCGATTAGATATTTGGCTAAACAATGGTACTGCTACTAAAAATTCTCGTCTAGGCTCTCAAAACTGGGAAAAGCATCTTATTGCTCCTGAGCTCGCTAATCGGGCTATTTACATTCAAGCCGCTGATCTTAATGGCGATGAACTTCCGGATATTGTAGCGGGAGACATGTGGTACGCAAACCCCGGGGAGGTTTCCAGCAAGTGGTCTGCTCATAAGATCGGAAACCCGCTCAGCAATATGGCAATCCTCTACGATTTTGATGAAGATGGTCATATTGACATTTTAGGAACCAGAGGGGTAGGAGTGGACCCAAATGCCGAATTTGTGTGGGCGAAAAATGATGGCAAAGGTAATTTTACGGTTCTGGAAAATATTCCTAATGGTGATGGTGATTTTCTACAGGGAGTGGCGGTAGCTAACTTTGTAGAAAATGAACCGATAAAAGTTGCCCTATCCTGGCATGCCGACAATAAGGGGGTGCAGATGCTGAATGTTCCTGAAGACCCGGTGAAAGAACAGTGGCAATGGGAGGTTGTATCCAAGCAGTCTCAGGATGAAGACCTAAGTATCGGGGATATCAATGGTGATGGTTACCTGGACCTATACCAGGGTACCCAATGGCTAGAGAATCCCCGAGTATCCACTCCCGGAGTGGATACTCCCGGAGGTAGTGCCAAGGGAAATAAGTCTGGGGATTGGAAAGCCCATAAGATCGGCGAGGTGACCGCAGGTGATCCTGATCGCAATGCTCTCCGTGATTTTAACGGAGACGGGAAGCTGGACGCCGTCGTGGGTCTGGAAAACGGCTCCGACATTTTGTTGTACCTTTCGGCAGCCGATCCCACCCAGCCCTGGAATAGAAAAATTATCGCCACCGGGGTAGGAGGAGGATTTAGTATGGGAGCGGATGATGTGGACGGTGACGGGGATATTGATGTGGTGCTGGGCGAACACCGAGGTAAACCGGCCAACCGAACAATCATTTACGAAAACGTCAATAACGCCCAAAACTGGATACCCCATGTCATTGATGATGGACTTGATGGCGAAGAAATAGACCATCATGATGGAACCGTTTTGGTTGACATAGATAATGATGGTGACCTGGATATTATTTCTGTGGGATTTTATCATCCTAAAATCTGGGTATACGAGAATAAAGGTGGGCAGCAAAAGAAAATATAGAGCATGAACACGATTCAAGGACCCGGTGTATTTCTCGCTCAGTTTCTTCGGGACACCGAACCCTATCATAGCATAGAGGCGATTTCGAAATGGGTGGCTTCCCTCGGGTTCAAGGGGATTCAGGTTCCAACTTGGGATAGCCGGGTGTTTGATCTTACGATGGCTGCTGAATCAAAAACGTATTGCGATGAGTATAAAGGCCAACGGCAAAATGCAGGCTTGGAAGTAATAGAGCTAGCTTCTTATCTGCAAGGACAGGTGATGGCGATGCATCCGGCGTATGAATTGCTCTTTCAGTCTTTCTATCCTCAGGGACTAAATGATCAGGAGCGGGTCGCGTGGGCAACCGAACAACTGCGCAAAACCATCCTGGCTTCCTGCCACTTCGGCACGACCAATATTTCCGTGTTATCGGGTGGACTGGCGTGGCCGTATATGTACCCGTGGCCGCAACGTTCGGATGGGCTTATTGAAGAGGCATTCAATGAGTTGACCAAACGGTGGATTCCATTACTCGATATGGCAAATGACCACGGTATTACGTTTGGCTTTGAACTGCACCCCGGTTCTGATTTGTACGATGGAGCTACGTTTCTAAGATTTTTGGAGAAGACCTCCCATCATCCAGCGGCCTGTATCACGTATGATCCCAGTCACTTTGTCTTACAGCAACTGGATTACCTGGATTTTATTAACCTATTTTCCGATCGCATCCGGGCTTTCCATGTAAAAGACGCTGAGTTTAATCCCAGTGGACTGGTAGGGGTTTATGGGGGATACAATGATTGGACAAAACGCGGTGGAAGATTTCGATCCCCTGGAGATGGGCAAATTGATTTCACCAAGATTTTCACGCTGTTAACGGAAATAGGATACGACGGCTGGGCTATTTTAGAATGGGAGTGTTGCATTAAAAGTCCCGAACAAGGTGCTCGGGAAAGTGCTGAGATGATACAGCGTCATATGATTGAGGTTACCCAATATACTTTTGATGATTTTGCCAGCGGAAAAACGGATCAAGCAATGAATAGAAAGATCCTGGGATTAAGTTAGCAATAACGCTCAGGAAAAAAGAAGCAGAGGGTCGGTATAAGGGATCGCTGGATTTGGGAAATATCTTACAGTTATGCCTAATTCTGAGTATCAACGGCCATATTCTTCCGGTAATTCCGGTATTGTAAAAAACCATAAAACTGATTCATGAACGAATTAAATCAATATAGTAAACAAGTTACTCAGAATGACACGCAGCCGGGAGCTCAATCCATGCTGCATGCTATTGGGTTAACCCAGGAGGACCTCAAAAAACCCCAGGTGGGAATTGTAAGCACAGGCTGGGAGGGAAACCCCTGTAATATGCATCTGAATGCTCTGGCTCGCGAGATCAAAGACAGCATACAGCAACAAGACCTTATCGGACTAATCTACCATACCGCGGGTGTCAGCGATGCTATTTCGATGGGATCCAGTGGTATGCGCTTTTCGCTGCCCTCCCGAGACATCATTGCAGATTCAGTAGAAATGGTAGGAGGTGCTCAGTGGTATGATGCGCTGGTGGCCGTGGTGGGTTGCGATAAGAACATCCCCGGGGCTCTGATGGGCATAAGCCGACTGAACCGTCCGGCCATCATGATGTTTGGGGGTACCATACAAGCCGGGTGTTTCAACGACCGAAGAATTGATATCGTGGCATCGTTTGAAGCTACCGGCAGAAAAGCGGCCGGTGAAATGAGTGAAGAAGAATTTCGGGGAATCGTCCAACACGCTTGTCCCGGGCCAGGAGCGTGCGGTGGTATGTATACCGCTAACACCCTGGCTTCAGCCGTAGAGGTGATGGGTATGTGTCTGCCATTTAACTCGTCGTATCCGGCAGCCAGTGAACATAAGCAGCAGGAAACATCTAAAATGGGAGAGGCTATCCGGTTGGTGCTGGAGAAAGATATCAAACCCAAAGATATACTCACCCGGGAAGCCTTTGAGAACGCTATCCGACTGGTGATCGTACTGGGTGGATCTACCAATGCGGTCATCCATCTGATTGCCCTAGCTAAAGCAGTGGATGTGCCACTGACTATTCGGGATTTTCAGCACTTCAGTGATCGTACTCCGGTACTGGCCGATTTAAAACCCAGCGGCAAGTACCTGATGGAAGACCTGTTTAACGTCGGCGGGGTTCCGGCAGTAATGAAAATGATGTTGGCCGAAGGTCTGTTGTACGGGGATTGCCAGACCGTGACCGGCAAAACTCTGGCGGAGAATCTGACCGAAGTTTCTCCTCTCAAAGAAAATCAGGATATTATTCGCCCGTTAACCAATCCGCTGAAGAGCACCGGTCATCTGCAAATACTGTACGGTAATCTGGCCGAAGAGGGTGCAGTTGCCAAGATCACCGGAAAAGAGGGTGAAGTCTTTACCGGAGAAGCCAAGGTGTTTGATTCCGAAGAGGAAGCCAATGAAGCTATCCTGCGGGGAGATATCGAGCCGGGAAATGTGGTGGTTATCCGCTACTGTGGTCCTAGCGGGGGACCAGGCATGCCCGAGATGTTAAAACCTACCGCGGCTCTCATGGGAGCAGGATTGGGAAAGAAAGTTGCCTTGATTACCGATGGGCGGTTCTCCGGAGCTACGCACGGGTTTGTAGTAGGGCATATCGCGCCTGAAGCCCAGGTTGGCGGCAATATTGCCATACTAAAAGATGGAGATGTCATCTCGATTGATGCGACGCAGCATACACTTGATGTCCAATTAACCGAAAGTGAACTAGCCGCTCGAAGAGCCCAGTGGCAAGCCCCATCATTGCGAGCGGATAAAGGTATACTGCTCAAATATGCTCATACGGTTTCATCCGCTTCCGAAGGATGTGTGACCGATGAATACAAAATAGTAAACACCAAAATAGCTGAAGAACAACTATGACAGATACATCAACCATTGACCAACTAAAAACAAAGGCTCGGGAAATTAGAAAGGAGATTGTGACCATGGTGCATCGGGCAAACTCCGGGCACGTAGGGGGAAGTCTGGGAGCTACCGAACTGGTGGTGGCCCTGTATTACCACCTTATGCAGCATCAGCCCCAGCATCCGGAATGGCCGGACCGGGATCGGTTTATTTTATCCAAAGGGCATTGCACCCCGGTGATCTATGCCGTGCTGGCTGATTGCGGTTATTTTCCCAAAGAAGACTTGAAAACCTTCCGCCGACCGGGCTCGCATTTGCAGGGGCACCCGTACCAACCCAAAACACCCGGCATTGATGCATCAACCGGAACCTTGGGGCTGGGCATATCTACCGGCGCGGGTATGGCTTTGGGAGCCAAGCTGAAACATCAAAACCACTACTATTACATTATATGTGGTGATGGAGAGATACAGGAAGGGCAGGCTTGGGAGGCCGCTATGTTTGCCAACAAATACAAGCTGGATAATATCATTGCTTTTGTGGATCGCAATTACCTGCAAACGGATGGTAATTCCGAAGATATTATGCCACTGGATCCGCTTAGGCCAAAGTGGGAGAGTTTTGGATGGAGGGTTGCTGAGATTGACGGAAACGACTTTGACCAGATCATAACTACCGTGGAAGAAGCGAAAATGCAGAAAGGCCGTCCGACAATGATTATTGCGAATACGGTAAAAGGGAAAGGAGTGTCATTTATGGAACATGAAGTAAGCTGGCACGGGACACCTCCGGGAAAAGAAGATTATGAAAAGGCACTTAAAGAATTGAGCTATGGAATATAAACAAACACGGCAAGGCTATGTCGATGGATTACTTGAGCTGGCTACAGAAAATCCTGAGCTGGTCGTACTCGATGCGGATGTAGCCAAAGCAACCAAGACTGAGAATTTTCAAGCGGCTTACCCGGACCGTTTTTTTAACTGTGGGGTGCAGGAGCAGAATATGCTGTCCGTGGCAGCCGGATTAGCACTGGAAGGGTTTTTGCCATTTGCTTCCACGTTTGGGGTTTTTGCTACCTGTCGGGCTGGGGATCAGATGAGAAATTCCATTGCTTATCCTAATCTTAATGTAAAAATCGGGGCTACCCATTGCGGCATCAGCACGGGGGGAGATGGAGCTTCTCACCAGAGTATTGAAGACATCGCCATCGCCCGTTCTTTTCCCAATATGACGGTCTTGGTACCCGGAGATTACGAAGAAGCGAAACAGGCTACCAAGGCAGCCGCCTATCATACCGGCCCGGTTTATCTGAGATTCGGGAGGGATAATTATCCGATAGTAAAGGATATTCACGGTAGCTTTGAAATAGGCAGAGCCAAATCACTGAGAAGCGGAACGGATATTACCATCATAACCACCGGTATAATGGTAAGCGAAGGATTGGCCGCCGCCGATGACCTGCAGCATCAGGGGTATAGTGTCCGGGTATTGCATATGCCTACCGTAAAACCGCTGGATACCGAAGCAATAATTAGTGCTGCCAGGGAGACGGGCGGTATCGTAACCGCAGAAGAACACTCGGTCATTGGTGGATTGGGCGAAGCGGTAGCGGGAGTAGTAGCTGAATCGTACCCGTGCCACGTGACCAGGGTGGGAGTGATGGATACATTTGGGGAGTCTGGTCAGGCCGACGAGTTATTGGACAAATTTGGACTGCGTGAGAAGGATATCCTTCTGGCTGCTCGTAAAATTCTTAAAGATAAAGATCACTAGTATACCTATGAAAGCATTAACCAAATATCAGAAAGGGGATGGAAACGTTGCCCTCATGGACATGCCGGAACCGGAATGCGCCAGTGACCAGGTTATTCTCGAGGTGGATTGCTGCGGCATTTGCGGAACCGATCTGCATGTGTACCACGATACGTTCAAAAACTTTCCACCCGTGATTCTCGGGCATGAATTTTCCGGGAAGGTGGTGGAATTAGGAGCTGACGTGAAAGACATAGCGCGGGGAGATACATTTTCCGTGTTGGGAGCTACCGCAGTGACGTGCGGTACGTGTAGCTATTGCTATCAGGGCAAGTTTATGTTTTGCAAAAACCGAAGAGGAATGGGCCACGGCGTGAATGGTGCCTTTACCAAATATGCAGCCGTGCGTCCTGATCAGTTATACCGAGTTCCCGATGGTATAAGCATGGCGGAAGCAGCCTTGGTCGAACCTTTAGCCGCTGCCGTTCATGCGGTCTGTGATGTAGCCCGTTTCAAGTTGGGGGATGTTGTTTTGGTATCCGGGCCAGGACCTATAGGATTGCTCTGCGCCAAGCTACTGATAGCCCAGGGGATCAAAACCGTTGTAGCCGGAACATCGGATGACCTACTCCGTCTAAAGCTGGCTACTCAGTACGGTGCAGCCCGCACTGTAGAGGTAGATCGGGAGGACCTGAGCTCCATTATAGAAGAGGAAACGAATGGCAACGGAGTAGATTTAGCCATAGAATGTGCGGGAGCGGAAGCATCTGTCCGAAACTGCCTTGAATCCCTCCGACCGTTAGGGCAATATGTTCAGGTAGGCCATTTTGGAAAAGATTTAAGAGTGCCCTGGGATCTGATTGCTTTCAGGCAATTGCAGATAGATGGATCGGTAGGCTATACCCGGGATACATGGTCGCAGACTGTCCGAATTTTAGAGCAGGGGAACCTGAAAGTGAAGGACATAATTACCCATGAATTGCCTCTTTCTGACTGGCGAAAAGGGTTTGAGCTTTCCGAAACGAAAAAAACGGTAAAAGCGCTGTTGTATCCTGAGTAGACTCATTCAGCATGGCTACACAATGAACGCGAGTGACCTTAAAATTACCGAATAAATACTACGCTTATGAAAATTCCCCTCAACCTAAAATTGTCTACAATGGCAGTTGCGTTATGCTGTTCATGCATGTCAGTCCAGGCGAATACAACAGCTTCATCCATCGAAAGTAGAACCGTTTCTAACCAAAATGAAGTTAATATCCGGGGAAAGGTAACCGATCAGGAAACCGGTGACCCGTTGCCTGGGGTCAATGTGGTCGTAAAAGGAACGGCTACCGGAACAGTCACTGATGTATCGGGAAGTTATAATATCAATGTACCAGGTGAAGATGACATTCTGGTGTTTTCATCTATAGGATATATTGCCCAGGAAGTGACGGTTGGAAATCAGACCGTGATTAATGTATCTCTACCCACTGACATTCAGTCATTATCTGAAGTCGTAGTAGTAGGGTACGGTACCCAGGAGCGTAAGGAAGTCACGGGGGCGGTCGTATCTGTTTCTGCCGAGAAGATTAGGGACCAGCCGGTTCCTAATGTAATGGAAGCCCTATCCGGGCAAGTTTCCGGGGTGCAGGTGCAGCAGGTGTCAGGAGCTCCCGGGGCGAACCCAGTGATCCGTGTAAGGGGGACGGGCTCTATCTCGGCCGGGAATGAACCTTTAATCGTGATCGATGGATATCCAGTTAACCAGTCTAACTTGAGCCTGGTCAATCCCAATGACATTGAATCTATTGATATTTTAAAAGACGCTTCCGCAGCCGCCATCTATGGGTCACGGGGAGGTAATGGCGTAGTGTTGATTACCACCAAACGGGGAAAATCCGGCGAAACCCGGATGAGTGTAGATGCCTGGACCGGATTTCAGGAAGTGCCCAAAAGTGCCCGCTATGACCTGCTCAACGCCAGAGAGTATGGTGAGCTTTTTGTGGAAGGCAGAAACTACGAGTATGTATACCGGGAAGGGGGCAATGCTTCCGATCCTAATGAAGTGCGACCTCCGAATTTTACAATTCCTCCCGAATTTCAGAATCTCTCGGCTTTGGGTGAAGGTACTGACTGGCAGGAAGAGATTTTTCAGGTTGCTCCTATGCATAATATGAGCCTAAGTGCTTCCGGTGGGAATGAAAAGATGCGATACGCAGTATCCGGAAATTACCTGACTCAACAAGGGGTAGTGATTGAATCAGATTTTGACCGATACGCGCTTCGGATTAATCTGGATGGTGACCTCACCGACAAACTAAAACTGGGGTTTAACCTGGCTCCTTCCTATGCCGTTACCAATCAGGTCAGAACGGAAGGACAGTGGTTCTCAAACAGTATCCTTGGATCTGCACTGGTGATTTCACCTCACTTTCCGGTGCGTTATGAAGATGGTACCTACTCAGACATGATGAACTGGTGGCCCTGGACAGGCACCGTGGAAAACCCGGTAAAACTGGCCCGAGATATCGATGATGAAACCAAAGAATTACGCCTTTTCTCTAACGTGCACCTGGATTATGAGGTAATAGAAGGTCTAAACCTGAAGGTGAGCTTAGGTACAGACATCAATACTTCCCGCAGAAGTTACTTTCGTCCTTCTACCATCGGGATTGGCGGTCCGCCTCCTTCTATCCCTTTGGCTACAGCACAAACCTGGCAGGATGTTAACTGGCTGAACGAAAATACCCTTACCTATTATACAGAACTGAGCGGTGGCCATCAGTTAGATGTACTGCTGGGATTTACCGTTCAGAAGACTCATTTTGAGCGCAGTGAGATGTCGGCTACTAATTTTCCCAACGATCAGGTCAAAACCCTGAATGCCGGTCAGGTTACCCAAGGTAGTACTTTTGAAGAAGAATGGTCACTGTTATCTTATCTGGGAAGATTCAATTATGCATTCAAAGACCGGTACCTGCTTACGGCTGCGATCCGTCGTGATGGATCTTCTCGTTTCGGGACAGGGAACCGTTGGGGATTTTTTCCATCAGCCTCAGCAGGATGGAGGATATCTGAAGAGTCATTTATGCAGAGTATTCCGGTGATTAGCAACCTCAAACTCAGAGCCAGTTACGGGCTAACTGGTAACAATTCTATTCCCAATTATGGCTCTATTGGCTTATTATCTTCTACTAATTATATCAGCGGGAGTGGTACGGGTAATTTAGTGACCGGTCTTTCCCCATCTTCTTTGTCTAATCCTAACCTCGGATGGGAAAAGAATCGCCAGATAGATATTGGTGTAGAAATGGGGTTATTTCAAAACAGACTTAATCTGGAAGTAGATTATTATCAGCGAAATACTTCTGACTTGTTACTCAATGTTCCTACGCCTGCTTCATTGGGTTTTACTCAGGCTTTGGTAAATATTGGTGAAGTACAGAATAATGGATGGGAAGTATCCGCCAATTCAGTAAATGTGGATGGTGCCTTTCGTTGGACTACCGATTTTAACGTTTTTACGATAAAAAACGAAGTGATAGCGCTGGGCGCTGAAGGCGATCCTATTAACGTGGGCACCCACATTACCGCAATCGGTGAGCCAATGGGTATGTTTTATGGATATAATATTTTAGGCATTTATGATACGCAGGAAGAGATTGAAAACAACCCATCGGTAGAGGGTAATTATGGTTCTACCCCTGGCGACCTGTGGTATGAAGATGTAAACGAAGATGGGGTCATTAATGCCGACGACCGCACCCTTATCGGAAATCCCTGGCCAGAATTTGTCTACGGAATGACGAATAACTTCTCCTATAAAAACCTGGATCTTAGAGTGTTTTTTCAAGGTGTACAGGGAAATGATATTTACAGTGTAACCCAGCGGTTTGTGCAGAATATCTGGGGTACGGTCAATTCCAGCAGAGCAGTACTGGAACGGTGGCGCTCCCCTGAAAACCCGGGCAATGGCACCATTCCCAAAGCCAGCATGTATGAGTCCGGTCAAAATGATCAGAACTCTAACCGGTTTATTCAAGATGGTTCTTACCTTCGTATCAGGAATGTTACTTTAGGTTACACTCTTCCGGAAATTTTATTGGATCGGATGAAGCTGAGTAATGCGCGATTGTATGCCTCGGTGCAAAATCTGTTCACATTTACCGATTATGAAGGGTACAATCCTGAAATTAATACTCAGGGGGGCGACCCACTCAGACCCGGCACAGACAATCTGGGTTATCCTGTTCCGCGCACTTATTCGGTCGGTATTAACTTAGGTTTTTGAAATGATTTGGGTACTAGAAAATAAAATACAATCATGAAAAAGAAGCAACTAGCCTTTCTTGTTATTATCCTGATGACGACCGCCTGTGGTGAAGATTACTTGGATTTGCGCCCTGTTTCCCAGGCTAACGTCACCAACTTCTACCAAACTCCAGAAGATATGACCAATGCGGTGTGGGGGGTATATGCCATATTGCAGCAATATGGCATGTATGGCTTCGCCATGATGGTGGCCGGGGAAAACAGATCAGACAATGTTACAAATACTCTGAAAGGGAATGCCTATGCTGATTTTGATGATTTTGTTGTTGCTACCAACAACTCAATTATCAGCGACTTGTGGAATACCCATTTTGCGGGTATTTATCGGGCCAATGTGGTTCTGGCAAGAATAGAAAATGTTCCTATGAGCGAGCAACTAAAGAATCGTTATGTAGCTGAAGTAAAATTTCTCCGAGGTCTCATGTATTTCAATCTGGTCAGGATTTTTGGGGATGTCCCTTTGGTGCTTACCGAGCCTGTTGCTATTGAAGAAGGATATAGCCACACGCGAACTCCTACCGATCAGGTGTATCAGCAAATTATTCAGGACCTTTCTGAGGCAGCCCAAGAGTTGCCCGTAAGTTACAGCGGTAATGATATCGGAAGAGCTACGCAGGGTGCAGCTTTGGCATTGCTAGGGAAGGTACACTTAACAACTCAGGATTTTCAGGCGGCCAGCATTACACTAAAACAGGTGATTGATTTGGGCGTATATCAACTCCTTCCTGATTATGCCGCATTGTGGGATCCGGCTAATGCTAATCATGCCGAGTCTGTTTTTGAAGTGCAGTATAAAAAAGGTGGTTTGGGTGAGGGAAGCCGCTACCCCAACGAAGCAGCACCCCGCCAATCTGCAGCAGCAGTAGTGGAAATTGGCGGAGGGCAGGGGGTATATATACCAGAAGAAAACATTATAAATGCTTATGAAGCCGACGATTTGAGGAAAGAGATTTCTCTGGCAGAAGGCTATACCAGTGGAGAAGGTAATTATATTCCGGACCCTTATATCCTCAAATTAATTGACCAACCTTTTCAGGCTTATGATAGTGATGTCAACTGGACACTATTGCGATATGCAGATGTATTGCTCATGTACGCAGAAGCATTGAATGAATTGGGGTATGAGGCTGATGGTGATGCATTTAACTATCTAAATAAGATTAGAGAACGGGTAGGCCTTCCTGCTAAAACTTCTGACAATACCAATTCGGATCTGCGGGTAACTAGTCAGTCGGAGTTGCGGATGGCCATAGAACAGGAGAGGAGAGTAGAACTTGCTTTTGAAGGGCATCGATGGTTTGATCTGGTACGAACCGGAAGATATATGGAGGTTATGAATGCTCGAGGGTACGCCTTTATTATTGAAGAGTATCATAAGGTGTTTCCAATCCCACAGGCACAGATCGATATAAATCCGGATGTGCTGGTACAGAACCCCGGGTATGGCAATTAGGAAAAATACGGAGGGTAACGAAAAAACAGATGACTGTGCCGGCAGATTGTATAGTCCTGTCCGGTTTTTTACCGAACATTATCCTGCTCTAAATGATATTGGTTTTATGAGATATTCTCTGATGTGTTTGCAAAACAACTTACTCTTTTTTTTCCTTACGCTGTTTACGTGCTGCAATTCTCCATCCACCGAGCAAACCCGTGATACTCCCTCCGAAGATCTTGCCATTCACAGTTGGTACGGCGATGAACTGCATTATGGTCAGATAGGAATGCCTCAGCGCTGGATCAATATTCTCGGTAACGTACAAACCCAAGCCGGTCTGCAATCACTAACCTATACAGTTAATGGGGGCAAAGCAGTCTCCTTATCGGTAGGTAAAGACGGACGCCGTTTGGCTAATCATGGTGATTTTAATATTGATATCGATACGGCTCTTTTAGCAGCAGAAGAAAACAAGGTGCTTATTTCTGCCACAGATTCATCAGGAAACTCTATGACAAGAGAAATCACGGTTCATTATGAAGCCGGTAATACCTGGCCTTTGCCTTATTCTATTGACTGGGATAAGACAGAAGAGATAGAAGATGTGGCACAAATAGTAGACGGACACTGGCAATTGGAAGCAAATGGTGTTCGTACCTTAAATCCGTATTACGATCGGGTATTAGCTCTCGGAGATGCTACCTGGAGAGATTACGAAGTCACAACAACCGTTATGTTCCATAGTTTTACTCCACCTAATGATGGCCCTCCTACTTTTGGCGTGAGCCATGTTGCGATTGCTACCCGCTGGCCGGGGCATGACATGGACGATGCCCAACCGCATATAAAATGGCATCCATTGGGTGCCACGGCTGAGTTTCGGTTAACTCATCAGTTGGATAGTTGCCGCTGGAGGATATTTGACGGGGAGAACATCTATGTAGAAGACAGCACACAGACACGCAATATTACTATGGGCAAACTTTATCAAATGAAGCATCGGGTAGAAACGTTGGCTGACAGTACAACCCGGTTCAGTGTGAAGCTATGGGAGGCAGATCGAAATGAACCTGAGTACTGGGACTTACAAGCTCGGGAAAAGTTAGACAATGTGCCCACGGGTAGTGCTTTACTGATTGCCCACAACACAGACGTTACTTTCGGTAATATTCAGGTTATTCCTTTACCGTAATGTAATTGAGTTTGATCATGAGTTGGAGCTGGAAAATTAGTAATGGTAAACGATATAAATGTAGAATCAACACAATGGCCTTGTTGGCTATCTTAATACTGATGATTGAATACTCAAGGGAGTCCTACAATATCATCTTGTTGCTGAAGCGCTACTGTATCCTGCATAAGGCCCATTCAACATCACTTTTATACATACAAAATTAAATTAGCATGACAAAGTTTTCAAATAAAGTAGCAGTCATCACCGGAGCAGGGAGCGGCATCGGCTTTGAGATTGCCCGACAACTGGTGGGCCAGGGTGCCTTCGTGGTACTGAATGATATTGATGGTGATCTGGCCAAAACAGCCGCGGCAAAATTAGAGGAAGAGGGACCCGGTGACTGTATCCCATTACCCGGAGATGCCGGCGATATAGCTGTCATCAAACAACTGGTGCTACTGGCCACGGAAGAATTCGGGAGATTAGATATTGCCATTGCTAATGCCGGTAACACGCTATTTAGTGATTTTTTTGAGGCTTCGGTGGAAGATTTTCAAAAGGTAGTGAACCTCAATCTAAAAGGCTCATTTTTTTTGGCGCAGCAGGCTGCTCAGCAGATGCGCTCGCAGAAAAGCATGGGAAGGCTATTGCTGATCTCTTCTACCATCGGATTGCGGGCGTATCCTCAGCTTGCTATCTATTCTATGACCAAGGCAGCACTGCATATGATGGCCAAGAGCCTGGTGCTGGACCTTTCTCAGTATGGTATTACCATCAATGCTATTGCGGCGGGGGCAACCATTACGGAACGTACGTTACTGGAAGATCACGACTACGAAAATACGTGGAACGAACTAATACCCCGACGAAAGACCGCCCGACCCGATGACATTGCTAAGGCCGCGCTTTTTCTGCTTTCCGAAGATGCCAATCATGTCACCGGACAGACACTGATAGTAGACGGAGGATGGACAGCCGTAGGTCTTTTCCCCCGAGCCGCTACCCCGGTGAATCAATCCTATAATGGATCTTTAGGGTAACATGAAAAACCTCTAGCGAAACCTTAATTCAATCTAAAATATAAGTTCAATTGTTCTTGTAACCATTTTTAACCCTACACAATATGGAATAAGCCTACTTGACTTCAACCGCATTACTAAAACTTTTAATGCCCTACATTATTTGCCTCGGCAACCAGGGTAGGTCATTACTCACTACTAACAATCACGCTTATGAAAACTATTCTTTATCAAAGTTTGGGCAGCATCGTGTTGATGATTTGCTGTTTAAGTTTATCAGCCCGCGGGCATACAGCTGCGGACATGGGTGAAATTTTTACGTCTATCACTCAGGATGAATTATCCGTACGAGGAAAGGTTACTGAACAACAAAGCGGAGAACCCCTACCGGGAGTCAATGTGATCGTAAAAGGAACCTCTACCGGTACAGTCACCGATATTTCGGGTAATTATTCTATCAACGTGCCGAATGAGGATGATATACTGGTATTCTCATCAATTGGCTTTGTTATGCAGGAAGTCCCAGTCAACGGAAGAAACACCCTTGATATTGCGATGGCCGAGGATGTGCAAAGTTTGGAGGAGATAGTAGTAGTAGGATACGGAACCCAGAAAAGAAGGGACGTAACCGGAGCAGTAGCTTCCGTGGAAATGGAGAACATCCGGGATTTACCAATGCAGGGTATAGATCAGGCAATGGCCGGACAGATAGCGGGTGTTCGAGCGCAACAAACCACCGGTACTCCGGGCGGAGGTATCAATGTACAGATCCGAGGGACTGGCTCCATTAGTGCCGGTGGCCAGCCGCTATACGTAGTTGATGGGTTTCCGATAAGCCATAGCTACAGCCAGCAAACCAATCCTTTGGCTGCCTTGGACCCCAATGATATTGAATCAATAGAAGTACTTAAAGATGCTTCTGCATCGGCTATTTACGGTTCTCGTGGGGCTAACGGAGTCGTCATCATTACGACCAAAACCGGAAAAACCGGAAAGCCAACCATAGAACTGGATTATTATACCGGTTTGCAGGAAGTGCAGCGAAGAGTAGAACATATGGACCCTATACCATTTACCGAAATGCTGGTTGCTGCCCGGAATAACTCTTACCTTCAGGCCGGAGGCAACAGCGCTGACGACCCTAACGAAGACCGACTGATCGATGGCGCGGGGGATTATTTTGATAATTACCTAATTCCCGAACTTTACTCCGATTTCCTGGCCAACCCCGACCAATACAACTTAACCGACTGGCAGGATCATATTTTCCGGACAGCTCCGGTCAACAACATGAACCTTTCTATATCCGGTGGTTCGGAGAATACAAGATACTTCGTTTCCGGGAGCTATTTCAATCAACAGGGAGTGGTTATAGAATCGGGTTTTGATCGTTTTTCCTTACGCGCCAATGTAGAAACCGATGTAACCGATAGAGTAACCATCGGGGTGAACCTTAATCCTACTTTTACTCGCCACGATATTGTCAATGCGGAAGGGCCGCCCTGGGGGAATACCATCATCATGAATGCCCTGACCATCATGCCGTTTATACCCGCCTATAACGAGGATGGCTCCTACGGGGACCAACTTACCTTCGGATTAGGTACGGCCGGTCAGGCCAATCCCATTGCCGTAGCCAAAGAGATTGATAATGAACAACATCGCCTGCGATTACTGTCTAATGTCTTTGGAGAGGTGGCGATCACGGACAATTTATCCTTCCGAACTTCCGTAGGTACGGACCTTTCGATGGTGCGGCAGAGCCAATTCTTTAGCGGGGTTGTACGCCGGAACATGCAGCCGTCCAGTGGATTTGCCGAGAACATGCAACGGGTGAATATATTGAATGAAAATACCCTGACCTACACCCGCAATTTCAACGAAGAGCACGCAGTAAACGCGGTGCTAGGGTTTACGAACCAGTATGAGTACATCGAGAGCAGTCGTATTGAAGCCATTAGATAATTGGCAGTGGGCGTATTTTGGAGATAAAGAAACAGATCGAGTTTTCTTTGTGGCTCAGAAGCAAAAAGATAATTTGATTGATCATTTTGCTTATATGGGAGATACCAAAGAAGGTAATGAAGCGTCTGATGGTATGGTTGTCTTTGGTTTCGGCAGAGATAAGGGGGCGCAGCCTATGATGACACAAACAGGAGTAAATTTTACTATAGGGTTTTTGAACCGAAAAATAGTCTCTTCGGAAGATCATGAATGGGGAAGAGAGCAGATAAATAAAAAAATAAACGATTAAAAAAGTAGACCTTACCGTTTGATTTACCAAGGCTTATGCCATCTCCAAATATTGATATGTAGTGGTTTAAT
>JGI12210J13797_10731383_pt1 | contig 17731 bp, 15 predicted proteins | sample ElkSlonscriptome_3_FD_13797 | JGI IMG/M metagenome (IMG submission 13797)
GGGGCTGCGGCGGGAGCGATACCCCATGCTTGGCCGCATCGTGCTCCGGGCCTGTGGCATGGGCACGGGTGGCCGCTGCCTCCACATGCTCAGGAGGGCCCAGCGGAGGGCCCAGCGCCCTGGGGTGGCGTGACCTATCAGCCACCGCTGCAGCCTTCGCCGCTGGCCGAGCGGTCGCCGCCACCGCAGCCCGTCGTGGCGGCCGCTCCGTGCACGGTGCCGATGGTGCCGATGCCACCCAGCGCGCCTGCACAGCTCGACGTCGCGGACGATGCGCTCCCGGAGCAGGAGGAGCCGCCGATGACGCCGGCTCCGCTGACGCAGCGCTCGCCGGTGTTGCCTTCTCTTCTGGCAGCTGCGGAGGAGGCGTCCGCGCGAGACGTCGCCGCCCCGGCGGCCGCGGCCGAGATGCCGTGCGGAGGTGGAAGCGGCGCCGACGACGGCCAGTGTAAGGGGCGACCGTCATGACCGCCTTGGCGGCGACAGGCGACCTTGCGCCCTCACCTCCCCCTCCCCTTTCGCAGCGGCGCCGCCGCTGCCGCTGGGTCGCGTGTGCGCTAGCCACATCGGCGCAGCACCGCGCGCACGGTGCTCGCGTGCCAGCGCCCGCCCCGCTTGGTCGGGCGCTCGAGCTCGGTCAGCGCGTGCGCGATGTCGCGCAAGCTCATCCCTTCGGCCGCCATCTCGTGGATGAGCGTGACCGTCTCGAGCTCGTCGGGGGCGATGACGGCGATGCGCCGGCCGCGTGGGTCGCAGGCTTCCTCAGGGGCGGCGTAGCGCCAGCCGAGGCCCTCGCGGCCGTAGCGAGCGCCCTCGTTGCGCGCCTCGGACAGGCCGCGGCGCACCCGCCGGGAGAAGCGCTCGCGCTCTTCGAGCGTCATCTGTTCCCAACGCTCGCGGCGGCGACGACCTCGGTGGGGCGCGTCTGTTGCCGTGCTGGAGGCCGTCGCCGCCGCGCTGTCTGGAGCATGTGCCGCCTCCCCTCTACCCTCTCCTGGGCCGGCCGCTTGACCGGTGCGAGCGTCGAGGCCGAGCCGGAAGAGCGACAGCTGGCGCTGCACTTGCGGGGCTCCCTCGGTCGATGTCTGCGCCGATGCCTGCTGCGCCTTCGCTGCGGGCTGGTGGGGGCTCACGGGCATGGGCTCTACACGCGAGCCCGAGACGGGCGCACATGCTCCGTTGAGCAGGATAACACGCGTCGCCTAACCGTGTGCACGACGCGAGCTGCTCAACTGAGCAGCTGCTTGGACGAGCAGCTCGGGCGTTCTTCTGTCACCGCGGGAGCACGGCTGCCCTCCTCGGGGGTGGCCCATGGGGCCCTGTGTTCGGGGTGTTGGCCCGAAAACCCCAACAGTATGGAGGGGATGGCACTAAGCCATTGAATGGATTTGAGTTGACCGATGGGGGTCAACAGGTGAACATCGGCCCAGCCGTGCCGTACGCTCAGGTGTTCTGAGCGAGCTGCGCGCGCTGGGTTCCGAGAGGAGCCAGAACCAGAACCACAAAATGTTTGAAGCCCCCGGTCCGGCAAGATGGGGGCTTCAAACGAGCTTCTCAGTGAAATCTGATGAAACACTACGACGTGACCCCACGTCGGTCAAGACCGGTGCGCCCTGCGCATGCGGTTTCTGACCGGACGTATGGGCTAGGCCTGTTGTTTTCAACCCTTAGCGATGTCCTCCCCTGCTCGGCTGAGCAGCTGCGCGTCGGCACAGGAGGCTTGCGATGACGTGGGTCAAGGTCTGCGACCGCTCGCTGCAACGCGTCTCCTCTCGTCGCTGCGGCGCGACGGCCATGGGCTTTTGGGCAGGGGCGATGTGCCATTCCGCCCATGAGCTGCTCGATGGGCGCTTGACCGCTGAGCAGCTCGAGAGCGACGTCTGGTGGGGAGACTTCTCCGCTGATGCAGCGCTCTGGGCGGGCCTGCTCGAGGACGAGCTCAAGGCGCGCCTGGGCGACGTAGACGGCGCCCAGGAGATTCTGGGGCTTGTCCGCGTGGCCATGGCCGCCGTGGGCAAAAACACCAAGGCGGTGACCACCGCCCTTCGAGAGCGCCTCTGCGAGCACAAGCTGCTCAAGCGCCCTCGAGGTCGGGGGCAGCACTACGAGCTGCAGCACCCCGACGGCCGGGCCTACTGCAAGGAGGACGGCGGTGACCAGTTCAGCCGCGAAGCCACCTTGGAGCGCCGCCGGAAGAACACCGAAGACCAGCGCCGACGGCGTGCGGAGTCCCGTGAGCAGGACGGATTCGAGAAAGAGCTCGGGTTGGGGCAGCCATTGAGCGCGGCGCAAGCGGCCGAGATGTTGAGAGAATCCGACCTGTCGGACCTCGACACTCACCCTGACACGGACTCCGACACGAGCGGGAACACCCTTCCGTGCACCGCCTCAGGCCTTGGTGCGCCCTCCCCCGCTTCAGAGGCTCGCAGCACCTACCGCAAGCGGGTTGGCGCTGCGAAAAACGCGTCTTCAGAGTGCGGTTCAAGCGCAGAAGCCGCAGGCGCTCCTTTGTTTGAGAGTTTTGTCGACCCGTCCCGTCCCTCATTGGACGATTTGAACTCGCCGGTAAAATTGCCCAAGGAAGTCATCCTCATCCAACGCGAGCTCCGCCAACAATCCATCCTGGCACCCCTCGCCAAGGACTGGACCCTCTCCGTCGCGCTGTACCGCTCTCTAACGGCGTTGAGGGTCGGGGTGCAGGGTGCCCTCATTGCCATCCGTGAAACGGCCGCAGCGGCCAGCCTCGGCTCAGCAATGGGTACCATCAAGTCCCTCCGGCACTGGGCCACGGCCACCCTGCTGGACCGGCTCAAGAAGGCTACCGACGGAAAGGTGAGCGAAGTCGAGCACCTAGAGCGTGTTGGGCCCCGCAGGACACCGCAAGAGGCCAAGCGGCTCGCTCAACAGCGGCGGGCCCGCGAGGAGCAGCAGCGCATGTCCGCCGCCGACATGGCACGGCAGGCCCAGCTGGCGGCGCTGGCCGCCGCAGGCGGATAGGATGATCAGGGTTCCCTGGTACACCAGGTAGGCCAACGTTTGCTTGGTCATTAGTGTTTTCAATTAATCCTAGGGAAGCGTTACACCCCACGGAAACGTCAGCAACAAGGTGTCCTAAGTACGTACGGTTGGCTTAAGCAGCTAAACATCCGACGTACGCTTTGTATGCACCGGACACGTTTGTTCTCGCGTTTTCATCAGTTCCCTCGTGTGTATAGGTTCCGGGGGGGTGCCACGTGTCCTATGCGGTCATCACCAGTAATGAAAACGCTGTAACAAACGTGTACCTCGTCTCCGGCGGGTGATATCGAACTCGACATGAGAACACTTGCGGTCATCAACCAGAAGGGTGGGGTGGGGAAGACGACTACAGCCGTGAGTCTTGCGGCCATGTTCGGGCGTTGGGGCCGAAGGACGCTGCTCGTCGACCTCGACAGCCAGGCCAACACCACACGCTGGCTCCGAGGAAGCCATCTGGAGCTAGGCGAAGACGGTGATCGTCTGCTTGCTGATGCGCTAACCGAGGGAACAGAACTACCCGTGCACCCGTCTGCTGTAGAGGGGGTTGATCTCGTCCCTTCCAGCGGGATGAACATGGCTTCACTGGACCTGGTCCTCTCGGGAGAGCCCGGGGCACAGCTCATCCTCCGACAGGCGTTGCACGCGTTGCCTGATCGATGGGACTACGTACTCCTAGACTGCCCGCCCAGTCTCGGCTTGATGTCGGTGTCCGCGTTGGCGGCGGCCAACGATGCCCTTGTTCCGATCGAACCCAAAGGGATGGCTCTCGAAGGGCTGCGCACCGTAGATCGAACGGTTGGTCTGGTCGGCGACCGACTTAACCCGGAGCTCAAGCTGAGCGGCATCTTGGTGTGCCGCGCGAATCAGCGGACCCGACTCACCCAAGATGTGGTGGAAGCCATACGTGCCAAGTACCCGGCTCAACTCATCTCGGCGTACGTTCGCGAGAACGTCACCCTCGCTGAGGCCAACAGCCACCGCATGTCCATCTTTGACTACGCACCGTCGAGCAATGGGGCTGCAGACTACGAGGCTGTAGCCCGAGAAGTCATCGCACGCGCGGAGGGGGCGAACTAATGCCGAAGAAGAAGTCCGCCCTGGGAGACAATCCTCTCGATCACCTTATCCCTTCTAGTTCCACCGACGCGACAACCGAGAATACGGCACCTCAAGAAGATCTTGCTGCGTCGCCGCCCGCGGCTAGGCCGTCGCGCCGACGTCGAGTAGGGAAGAAGACCCGCAAGACGCGGGCAACGTTTCACCTTCCGCAAGACTTGCTCGAGCGTGCGCGCGACACTGTCTATTGGCTGTCAGGACCCCCGACGCGGTTGACTCTCACCGACCTCGTCACGGAGGCGCTTACTCGAGAGCTCCGTCGGTTAGAGAAGGCGCACAACGATGGTAATCGCTACGAAGAGCGCGACGAGGAACTCAGGGGCGGGCGGCCTGGCGGTGGTTGATGTTGAGGGAAGCTAAAGCTGAGGGGTGCCGCAGTACCCCTGAGGTCCACATGTACTCAGCGGGCCCGCCATCAGGCAGTCGTCGGGCGTTTCGCAGCCATACGTACAGACCGAGCCGAGAACGCCCTGGACGTTTCGACAGAGTGATCCCAGCGTCTCTTCTGATGCACCGCCACCCGAGGGGGTGCAGAAGCCGTCTGCTGTGCATTGGAGCTGCGAGGTCGATGCGGCAATGGCGGGGCAGCTCGTGGTCGTCTCGTCGAAGCCGCAAACGTTGGTGGGCGTCCCTTCGATGGTTTCTCGATCCATTAACGACCGCTTGAACGGTGGGTCGCACGAGAAGGCGAAGCCGACGTCGAGGCAGAAGAACCCATTGTTAATGCCCTTGTAGCGGGTCTGAACGCACGCCTGTTCCGCTTGGCACTGGGCACTGTTGGTGCAGGCATCGCAAAGCGTGCGCGAGCCTTCGGAGACATCCGAACATGAGCTGGCGACAAGGTCACAAGTCTCGTCCGGCCCGCATGCAGCAGTTTCATCTAAGCCACATTCAACGCAGACTCCATCGGTGGTTCGGCAGACGCTGCCGCCGCCCTTGACACCTTCGCACTGCGACGATGCGTCGCATGGTCGGCATTCGCCTTCGTCGGTATCACACCGGGCTGCAGTGGCGACTGCGCACTGCCTGTCATCGACGCAGGCTACGCACCAGTCACGGCTCTCATCGCATATCGGTCTGTCGCCGGGGCAGGCGCCGCCGCAGGGCGTGGCGCTACCACCGGTTCCAGACGACGTGGAAGGTGCTGTAGGTGGACAGCTTGTGAAGTCCTCACAGTTGTCGCGTGTGCTTGAACAGCCTTCCGCCGCCAACACCGCGAATGTGAGAGCGGCGACATAGTGGAAGCTGACTCGAGCGACTTCGATTCTCACGAGCTACCTCTCATGGCTGGCGTCGTTGTCACCACATGCAGTCGGGGTCACCAGCACGGATGCGCGGCGAGGACGATTCCATGGGGGAGGGGGGCGCGCATGGTGATGTTTCCGTCAGCCTCCGCACCAGTCTGGGGGGCCGGTCATGCTGGGGCCGTCGCCGCAGGTAGAGCCTGAGCCCGAGGGAAGACAGTCTCCGGCGCCCCCGCATGCGTAGGTGCATTGGTCGGCGAGAGCACCAACCTGTCGGCAGAGAGCGCCGGGCACGGCCACCTCCGGCATGATGCCATCGGGACTGCACATGCCATCGTTACCGCTGCAGACCCAGCCATCGAGCAGGGCGTTGACGGCTTCGCAGGTGGCGCTGTCCTCGTCGATGCCGCAGTAGTTGGTGGCGCCTTCGTCGTTAATGCTTGGCTCATTGATGAAGACACTGAAGGGCCGGTCGCAAGTCGGACTTGGCAACTCGAGGCAGTAGAAGCCATGGGCGGTCCCCACAGGAAAGTCCATGGGGACGCAGCGATGGTTGGCAACGCACTGGGCGTCGTTGGTACATGCGCTGCAGGTGTCGACTGAGGTGGGTGCGACGTCGACGCAGGTGCTGTCGAGGAGGTTGCATGTTTGCGCGGCAGAGCAGCCCTCGGTGGCGTTGCACTGGATGCAGGTGCCGGCGTCGTCGCCGGAGATGGCGCACACTTCGGTGCCGGCGATGCCTTCGCACTGGGTAGAGGCGTCGCAGGGGACACAGGTGCCGTCGTCCGTGTTGCACTTGGCGGCCATGGGGTCAGTGCACTCGGCGTCGGCGGTACAGCCCGGGGCGCCGCCCGTGCCGCCGCCGCCCGTGGTGGTGCTAGTCGCTCCGCCGGTGCCGCCGGTGCCGCCAGTGCCGCCAGCAGATGTGACCTGGGCCGGCGGGCATGCGAGGGGGTTGAGCTTGCAGTCGCTGCGGGTGTCGGAGCAACTCGCCGCACCGAGGATGGCGCTGGCAGCGAGGGTGGCGGCGGCAGCCACAAGCAAGGAGGAGTCAGAACTCATGAGCGTTGTCCTTCCATCACCATCGCCGGCTTGCGGTGATGCCGATGTTTCTGGTGTCGAAGGTGGGAAAGATGAGCCATGAGGCGGCTGGACCTTGGGCTGAGTCGTCTCCCGTTGCGAGGAGGATCGTGCCGAGAACCGTACCAGCTGCGAGAACTCCGCCCGTGATAAAGAGCCCCGTAGAGGCGTTGAGCAGGGCGTCTCCATCAGCCCGTTCGGCGTCGATCGAAGAGCAGGCCATGGGGTTGCTCTGACATGCGAGGTCATCGACCTCGTTGTGGTTCAGCGTGGCGAGCATGTTGTCGGCATCAGCGAGCTTCCCGTTGCCTTGGCCGAGTAACACCCCACCCGCAACGAGGGAACCTACCGTGAGGGTGCTTCCGATCCCGAGCCACCACGCCCATGCGTAGCTCCGGTCGTCACCGTCCTCGACCTCCGTTGCTCCCGACTGAGCGAGAGCGATGGCGACGTCCTGGCTTATGCCAGCCTTGGCGTCGACCTCCAGTTTTGCATCCTCATAGCCCGACAGCTTCGCCACGATGGCGTGCCGGCCAGGCATGAGGTGGAGGGGCTCGTCCTTGGCGTAGGCGCGAGTCTCGGAGCCGTCGATGCCTACCTGAGCATTCTGTGGTCGCAGCGCGAGGTAGATGGTTCCTACGCGTTTGCGTGCCTCTGTTAGCTCTTTGACGGCACGGCTCCTCATCGGGTCACTCGCGCCGAGTCGAGCAACGGCAAAGGCCAAGTGGTTTGCAGCAAGTGCGTAGCGCCCGACGAGCAGCTCGCTATGCCCGAGCTCGGAGGCGATGTCCGCTCGCTCTTGAAGCGAGAACGCCTCCAACAGCTTTGCGATCGCGTCCGGGTGCTTGTTTGCGGTCTGGAGCTTGCGCGCTTGTGCTAGGAGTTGATCGGCTTCCTGGCTAGCGGAAGGGATGAACGGCTCTGCCCCCGCATCCTGGATGAAGTCGTCAGGGTCTGGTTTGGTCTGCGCTAGTGCTGCTGAGGAGCAGAGCTGTAGCGCTAGTCCCAGCGCGAGCCGAGTGGTCGTGATCTGGTTCACCAGCGTCCCCCCAAATGTAGGGCTCCAAAGTGAGCGTTGAGCATAGGCCGAAGAGTGAGGTGGGATACGCCGAGCTCGTCTGCTTCGGGCTCGGATGGTTCCTCGAAGAATAAGACATAGGTCAAGAGTCCCCCGGTGAGGACACCGAACCCGAGCGTCGACCAGCCCATGGCGTTAGAAGGGGTGACGAGGTCGTTGCGAGAGTTGAGGGTATTTCGAAGCTGTGCGCACGTCGGCGCGAGCGAGGCGGCTGGCTCGAAGCATCCTGAGTTCGGAGTCCCGGACTGCGTGGCGATGCTTTCCCTGAGGTCGTCTACCTGGCCGTCGAGGGTCGACTGACGAACGAATAGGCCTAGGGCCACCCCTCCGGCTGCGATGGTCAGCGCGCTGCCCACCATCGTGGCGACTTGGGCGGGCGTAAAGGAGGCGTCGTCCCGGTCTGCCTCTAAGGCGGGGGCGGGCGCTTCGGGTTCTTGCTCTTCGAGCCTGAGGCGGAGGACGAGTCCGAGTTCCTTGCCTGGCTCTCCGACGATCTCCACCGGGTCGCTGTCGCCCTGAGGGCCCTTCAGTTGAACGAAGTGCGGGCCGGGGTCGACAAAGACGGGAGTCGTCGATGTCACGGGCTGAACGGGGACATCGTCGACGACAATCATGCCGTATTCCGCGTTGGTCTTGATTCGCAGTGTGGCGACGTGAGCCTTGGCTTCGTTGAGCCGCGTGAGCAACCTAGACTTGCGTTCCTGTTGGCTCGCAGGGATCCGCTCGATGGCCATCGTGAGGTGTGTCGCGGCATCTCGATAGCGTCCCAACGCTAGCTCTGCGACCCCCAAGTTGGCAGCGGTGTCGAAAGCCTTGTTCGCCAAAGAGAACGCATGCTGGAAGTACAGCAGCGCCTGTCTCATGTCCCCCTTCTGAACGAGAGCGACGGCCTGGTTGGTCGCCTCAGTCGGGTCGTTCATCTTCTCAGGGGGCAGCGGTGGTGGTGCTCCCATGGCTGCCGTCGCGTGGAGCGAAAGCGCAAACGCCACCAGTGATATCGATCGTCTTGGGTTCGGCATTTGAGCTAGTCCGTGATCCAGTCGTCCTTGTACCGCTCGAACGGTTTCGACCTCCTCGGCTTGGGTGAGGTCTTGGGGCGAGGCAGAGGCGAAGGGACGTAGGTGGGCGTGTCGAGCGACTTGTGCGGCGGAGTAGCGGGCACGGGCGGGCTCTCGGCGCTTGTAGGGTTAGCAGCAGGGGGAGGGCTTTCGAACTCTGGCGTTACCGTAGCGCCGTGGTTGGCGTCGGGCGCCACGAGAGTGTCCAACTGCTCGGAGAGGGCGGGGCGCACCTCGCCCACAGACGGCGGTCGCATGGCCACCGCACCGGCCACCCCCCCGACGAGCAGTACCAGCACCGCGGAGGCTCCAAGCACGAATGAGATCGGCACGCGCTTCGTGGTGTCTTCTTCGCTGAGGCTGTCTTCTCTCGACCTGGTGGGAACGGGGGGGGGCGTCGCGGCCACCGGAGAGGGAACAGGCGAGCCCCCGCCGACCTGAACGCCGCTGGACTCATTCCATCCTCTCGGCGCGAGGGGACTGCCGGCCGGCACCCCAGAGGCGACGGGCAGGGAAGGAGAGGCGGAGAAGCCGTCGGCGGAGAGCAGGGAAGTGCGCGCGAAGTCATCGCGGTAGCCGAGGTCCTGGCGCGCTTGCTGGATGGCGACGGCCATGTCGGCCATGGAGGCGAAGCGGTCGTCGGGGTGCTTGCGCAGCGCGCGCCAGATGATGGCCCACGTGTGCGGCCCCACCACGTGCTCGAGGCTGGGTGGCTCTAGATGGACGATGGCCTGGATGATTTCTCCGTTCGTCTGCCTTCCGGTGGTGAACGGGTTCTCTCCGCCGGTGGCCATCTCGTACATGATGAGGCCGAGCTGGTAGACGTCGATGCGTCCATCGGCGAGCTCGCGGCCGTCTGCGGTCTTGGTGTTGTCCTTGTCCATCAGCATCTCGACCGGCGTGTAGCCGACGGTGCCGTAGAGCTGATGCTGGGTGCGAGCGGTGCGGAAGCGGCTTTCGCCGAAGTCGATGACGGTGGCGAGGTAGGCGTCGGAGATGAGGACGTTGCTGGGCTTGAGGTCGCGGTGGATGACACCAAAGCCGTGCACGACGCTCAGACCGTTCGCGAGTTGCCCCGCGTAACGCAGGAGCAGCTCCGTCGACATCGGCCCGCTGTCCTTGATGATTTCTTCGAGCGACCGGCCGTCGAGTAGCTCGGTGACAATCCAGTAGGTGGGCTCGCTGAGGTTGGCGTCGAGGTGGTGGACGATGCTGGGGTGGACCTTCTCGTTGAAGGTACGGACCTCGGCGGCGAGCTTGCTGAGCTGGACCTCGAGCTCGGCGCCCTTGCGTTGCGCGGCGAGCACCTTCATCGCGGCGTAGCGATGGGTCTCGGTGTGTTGGACCTTGAACACCTTAGCGCTGCCGCCCTTGCCGATTTTCTCGAGCAGCTTCCACTTGCTGACGACCAGGCCCGGCTTGAAGTCGCCGTAGCTGAGCCCAGGCGACGACGAGGGCGTGGGCATGCCGGCGGGCGCTGGCGTGGCGGCGTCCGGTGCGCCAGGGCTCGGTTGCGTGACACCGAGGTCGAGTTGGGGGACGCCGCCGATGACCTGGACGTTGGGAGGAGGGGCGGCGGGCTGAGAAGCCGCAGCATGGCCAGCGACCGAGGGGCGCGTGACCGGCTCGCGCAGGGTCGGGTTGGTGGTGGCGTCGTCGTCGATGCTGCCGCTCTTACTGCTCGGGGGCGTAGCCCCAGCGGCGCGGCGGTCGCCTGTATGTCGTCCGTCTGCGTGACGGCTCATAGCAGGCCTCCCCAGCGGAGGACGAGGAAGGCCACCATGATGCAGACCAGGGCTACCGAGCCGAGGATGGCGACCGCCTGAGGCCAGGTCAGCGTCCTCTCCTGAGGGAGGCTCTGCTGATTCGCCGGGGCCACGTGGAGAAGCTCAGGGGGGAGCGGCGGCGGCAGGGCGGGACCACCGAGGACGGGGGAGGGGACGAAGCCCTGCGAGGGCGGGGTGGGCGCTTGAGGGGGCGGACCGTCGGCGTCGTTACCGCGGTCGCGGTGGGTGCTCACGGCGGCCATCGCAACTTGGGCCACCTCGGGGGACATCGGCACGGTGGGCGGGACGCCGCTGCGCCGGGCGGAGAGAGCATTCAGAAGCGGAAGCGGCGCCGATAGCACCTCCTTGGGCGGCTGCAGCCACGGTTCGAACAGCTCGGTCGGAGGACGGATGGGCCGGGTCGTGAACGAGGGCGGCACCTCCTCGAGGTCGATGGCGTCGAGGGCCTCGAGCATCTCCGAGGCGCTCTGGAAGCGGTCCTTGGGTTGCTTCTCGAGCGCCTTGAGGATGAGGGCATCGAGGCCTTCGGGGAGCGGCTCGGGCAGGTAGGACGAAGGCGCGTCGGGCTCGTTCTGAAGCGTGGCGACCATGACGTCGCCCCACGTCTTGCGGTCGGCGAACGGCGAGCAGCCGGTGACCAGCTTGTGGAGCAGGGCGCCGACGGCGTAGATGTCGGCGCGGTGGTCGATGGCTTCGGCGGCGACCTGCTCGGGGGCCATGTAGCGGGGCGTGCCCTGCATGACGCCGGTCGCCGTCGGGGTGGCGAGCGGTCGCGGGCTTCCTTCGGCGGCGCCTTCGGCGAAGACCTTGGCGAGGCCGAGGTCGAGGACCTTGATGAAGATGGGGTCTTCTCGACAGACGAAGATGTTGCTCGGCTTGACGTCGCGGTGCGCGACGCCTGCAGCGTGAAGCGCGCCGAGGGCGTTGAGGGTCTGCCGGATGGCCTCGACGGCCATGCAAAGGGGTAGGGGGCCTTTGCCATACTTGTAGATGAGTAGCTCGCTGAGCGACCGGCCCGTCAGGTGCTCCATGACGATGAACGGCCGGCCGTCGGGCGTCTTCTGCAGGTCGTCGCACCGGACCAGGTGGGGGTGGGCGTTGCGGGCGGAGGCCTCGGCCTCGAGCCGCAGCCGCTCGAAGAGCAGGGGGTCGTCGAGGTGCTCGGTGTGCAGCAGCTTGCAGGCGACCGTGTGGCTGAGCGTGCGGTGGACGGCGATCCAAACCTCCCCGAACGAGCCGCGACCGAGCCGCTCGAGGCCCCGGTAGGCGGTGCCCTCGAGCGGGTCATGCGCGGCTTCGTCGTCGAGCTTGGAGGACGGCAGCGCGCTGCGCGGCACGCTTCGAGCCGGAGCGGGGGCCTCCTCGAGCGAGCTCGACGTCGCTGCCGCTCCAGAGGCGGCTGCCAGTCCAGGGGCGGCGCTTCGTTGGTCTGCCTCGTGAAGGTCCATGGGTGCGCGCTGAGAGGGGCTCGGGTCGATGGTATCGAGAGGGAGGTTATCGGTCACCCGATAGCCGCTCGAGGGCCTGGTCGAACCGTCGCAGCAGCGCGGGCTTGTCGGCGAAGAGCCGGCTCATCTCGCGGCCGAGCCGGGCGCGATGCAGCTGGTCCTGCAAGCCGAACATGTCGAAGACGCGCCGTCGCTCGGCTTGCGTGGCGGCCTGCCGCTCGCGATGGGTCAGCTCGGCGTATCGCTCGATGCTCATGGCCTCGACGGCAGGCGAGTAGATGGGGGAGACCATCGTGTCTTCGACGTCGGAAGCGCCTTCAGTGCCCTCTTCGGGCTCGAAGCCCGACAGGGCGCCGAGCTGCGGAGAAGGTGGGGAGGGCGATGGCGGCGGTTTGGGGGCAGAGGGCATGGCCAGAAAAGACTCCGAGGGACAAGCGCGACCACGTCTCTGTGCCCGCATGGTGTTTGTCCGGTCGAGCGCGCACGACTGGACAAACTTTTTCGGGCCATGACGCGATATCCGCGTCTTACGCGCGGAATAAGGTGGGCGTCTGAGGGGGCAGGTAGGTGCGCCGTGCCCGGATTCTTCGCGCACCCGGTTGGCCGAGGGCGAGCCTACGATCTCGCGCCGGCTGATGATGGCGCGGTAGCCGCAGCGTGGCTCACGCTGTTCCTTGTGACTCGAGCCATCCCTTCCAGCGACGGAGAGAATCCGCGAACCGTGTGCGAGCCGTTTCGTTTCGCGCGAACAGCTCGGAGAAGTGGGTGTCGACCTGCTTCCGATGTGCCTCATCCTGCAGCCCGTACTCGCGCAACAGAGCGGCTTGGTCGTGCCCCGAGCTGCGCTCGCCGCGCGCAACGAGCGCGGCGTACTGGTCGATCGTGAGCGTAACGCTTGCTTCGCGGAAAGCCGTGACGACGTCAGAGGTGGCGATGATGCTTGCGACCACGTCGACATCAATGCCTTCGGTGGCGCCGGCCGCCACATGGGGGGCCTCGTCGACGATGGGTGGAGGCGCCTCAGCCTTTCCTGAAAAGGGGAGGTTGGCTCCATCCCCTCGGAGGGCGTCCTCCAGCATCGAGGCATCCAGTGCGGCGGTCGCGTCGATGTCGATGTCGTCCGTGGTGGGCGAGGGGACGGGGGCGGACAGGTGTTGAGGTGGGGACGCTTGCTCCTGAGGCCGCCGAAGTCCGGAGGGGGTAGCTGGTGGCCGGAATGGCTGAGGTGACGGCGAGGGCGCTGAAGGGGCTTGCATCCACACATCGTCCTGAACGACGGCGGGTGGCGTAGAGGCGGCGCCCTGGAGGGTCTCTTCGACGACCTTGTCCCCCTGGCTATCGAGGGCAAGATGGCCAAGACGGATCCGGTCCCAGCGCTCAAGAGAGGGAGCGCACGCAGCTTCGTAGGCGCGGATCATCAGTGCGCGTAGGTGAAGGAGCTGATGCAGCTCGGGCGCGACTGCGAATCGCCTCTTGGCGAACCCCTGAAGCTCATCGACTCCTTCGATCGCGACCAGGTCTGAGACCCAGTGCGCAAAGCTGGCATCGGACACTGGATGGATGGTTGTGGGTGTATCCTCTTCCCAGTCTTCGTCAGGCATCGTTTCCCTTTCGTGGTCCTCGTCGAGCGTACTCCCAGACTGCTTTCGCTCAGGGAAACGGCAGCTCGAGACACCCACGGCCGAGCAGGGCCGCGGCGACACAGCCGAAAGCCGCCAAGATCCCGCGCGTAAACCTGGAGAGCCCTGCACGCCACACCTGTAGAGCTCGGCCCGCCCGTCGGCGTTCACGTAGGCTTTCGCCCCAGATTGAGACGGCGATGAGCTGTACGACGAGCAGAGCCCAGAACGGGGCGAGCCGATCGAACAACATCAAGAAGAGCCGTACCACCGTCAGCCCGACGACAACGAACCACACGGTTGAGCTGTGGGCGCGTAGCAGACTTTCTCGCGCTTCCTGCACCGGCGACGAAGGCGCGTAAGCCTCCTCATCATCTTCTTCAGGGGGAGCTTCAAGGGCTTGTCGACCGCCCTCCAGCGCGTGAATCATAGAGAGCGTGGTGCCTACGATGACGAACGCGGTGTCGAGCAAGTTCGCCAACTTGCGATCGAGGTTGGGGATCTGTAGACCGATGATGTCCAACGGCTGGCCTCGTTCTAGCGCTGCGAAGAGATGTGGACCTGCGTTTCATGCTCCAGCGTCGTCGGCATGACGAGCTGAGCCCAGGGCTGGAACAGGCGATCGATGTCGTCGTAGCGACGCCGGCTCACGCAGTTGTCAAAGTCCCATGGAGGGTCGATGTTGATCGACCAACGCTCCTCGTCGAGCGCTGATCCGACGGGTGGATCTCCGTATTCGGTACGCGACAGGATGGTGCGCCATGCAAGTATAGGTGTACCGACCTCGTCGAGCTGCGAGCGGGGAAAGAGTACGGAGCCACGCCGCGAGACGACTCCACCGTAGGCGCATGGCAAGACCTTGCTGATGTGGAGCAAGAGCGCGGCCGTCCGTTGCCAGTCGACGCCTCCCCAGCTCGCAGGCAGCGAGAGCTGGAGTCTCGCTGGGTACCAGATGGGTAGGCCGAGCGGTGATACTGGTATGGCAAGATGACCAGCAATACTTGAGCCATGAAGCGTGACCTCAGAAGGACCGGGATGGCCTTCGTTGAGCGCCTGCTCCAGCCATGCGTCTGAAGGGAGCTGCTTCGGTTCCATGCCCAGCGATGAACCGACGGTTTCTAGAGCGCTCTCGAGGTTCTTCTTGGCACTCTTCTCTCGATCGACCAACCACTCCGCAACAAGCAGCAGGTGAGGCTGATCCTTCGCTTCTGATAGGCTCGTCATGGCGTGAGAAATGAGATGAGCTTCTTGAAGAATTGCTCGTGAAACGTCGGGTCGTTGAGGAGCCACCCGTGCACGGAGGGGACCTTCCAGTAGGCCCGGTATCTGCTCCCGCCATCCGGCGTAGGGTAAAGATATCGCCTTGGTGGTACGGCGCTGTGGGTAGGAACAGCCGTGTCGCCATGGCCGGGAAGCACGCGGCTCCTCGTCCTGGTCTCGAAAGTGTTCCCCTGGGAAGGATCGTGGTCCACGTTCAAGAGCGTGATGTCGTCGCCGATGTGGGTCTTGTGAGAGATCGAAGCGAACAGGAGCGTTCGGTCATGCATCCGAACCTTGCTGACGCTGCCGCCGGAGAATCGAAATACCTCACGGTCGAATCGCTTCCAGCTGTCGATCATCTCGACGTTGCGCTTTGTCTCCGCGATGCTCTCACGGAGTCCGATCACAGGGTCGGCAGCAACCCGGTAGGGATCGACGGGTGGCTTCTTGATGCGTGCGCCGAGAAGCGGCGGAGGGTGTTTCGGGGTCCCCATGGACGGTGGCGCCATTGGATTGAGCCCGGTGTGGTCCTCGATGTACTCGAGCCACTTCGGAGTTTCGCGAGCCTCGATGTAGGGCTTGCGCGGCGAGAGTTCGTAGAGGAACTTCTGATTGCGGCAGTAGCTGGTCACGCTACCCTTTGACCAGGTCTTGAGGAGCGCGAGCGCCAAGATTCGCATCTCCTTGTTGAAGGCGGGGTCATCCTTCCGAAGTGGAATCCCATCCTTGAGGTAGTGATAGGGCTTCGTCGCGCCGAGGCTGGGGCTTCCACACAACACGAGTAGGCGAACCTCGGTTCGCCCGCCCTGTTTCCAGATGTAGCTCCGTGAGACCAGGCCCCCCATGCTGTGGGCCACGAGTACCACCCGTTCTCCGTTGCAACGCTGTCGGGCTTCGCGCACGCGCTTCGCGAGTAGTAGAGCGCTTTCGCTGTTGGTCCGGCGCCAGTCATAGCCGCAACAGTCGATGTCGAGCCCCCATCCGATCTTTTCCAGCTTGGGCCGCAACGTCGAGTCCAAGGCGTGGAGGAAACCCGCATAGTCGGGCCAGCAGACCTCATAGGAGTGACGGATCCGCGGCTCTCGACGCCGCATGTGCCGAATCTGCTTCGAGTTGTTGGGAGTTAGGGGGGCGTTGAGATGTGTGAACATGCTCGCGGGAACGAGCTGCTGGTCGTTGTCGGCGAGAATGCTGCTCGCTAGTGGAGTGAGTGGCGCGAGCATGTGCGCCTCCTCTGTGTTGGTGGTTCCTCGCGGGTTCCAGATGAGCTGGTCCTTCGCAGCGGGATCACCGACGAGGGCGAGACGGCTACCCATCGTTCCTGGAACGAGGATGATCGGAAGGACTCGACCTCCGGCCCGGATCGGAGTGGGAACCCCTGGCTCCGCCTTGCCCCGATGGCGGCCAATCCGGCCAACCTGATTGTCGGGGATGTCCTTGAACGGCTTCTTACTCACGGTCGCTACCTCCCTGGGTCATGAGTGCCATGCGGGTCTGATCATCGAGGGTCACGCTGCCTTCTTCATCGACAAGTTCATCGGCAAGTCCGACGGCGAAACCTAGGGAGAGTTGGAATTGCTGGATGGCGTGGATGAGTGCCTCGTCCACCTCGTCGCTGATATTGTTCGAGACGTAGAATCCGAGGTTCCTGAGGCGGATCTTGAGACCCTTGGTGGTGAGCAGAGGCGGCAAGTCGCCGACCTCAACCTGGAAGATGTGAACTTCTTCGGATCCTTCCCTCGTGAGCTGTATTTGAGCGTAGTCAGCACCCGCAGGGATTTCCTCGACAAGGTTGCCTAGGGCATCGAGCTTTCCGGTCAGAACGCTTCCGGATGCCGACAAGCGATACTTCCATCCTGAGAAGGGAAGACCGTCTCGTTGCAGCAGGATAACGTGCAGCGGAACGGTTTCCCGCTCGGGCAAGGCTTCTGATGCACCTCCGGCCGAGCTTCCGCCACAGTTGAGCAGCACCAGGCTGCCGTCCAACGACGCGTTGGTATCGAGCGCCAGCGACGCGCCCACCGACGAAAGGACGACCTCTCCTGCGGCCACGCTCAGGCCGCCGTCTAGCGCCATGGAGGCTCCTCCGCCCCCTATCAGCGTCTCCTCTTCGGCACCGACGACGACTCGCGGGGCGACAAGCCGTATGGCATCCTCAGACAGGACGATCGCCGCCTTGCCACACTGAAGTCGAAGCTCCTGACCGGCGTGAACCAAGAGGGTTTGGGAGCTGTGGATGGAGACCTCGCCCATGGCGTCCATCGCGATGTTGCCGGGCTGGTCAGGGTTCCCCGCCATGAGAGATAGACTGCCCGACTGCAGGTCCATCCGTCCGGCGGTGGAAAGGGCTAGTTGCTCGGTGGCGCTTAGCTGAGCGGAGCCATCCACTTGCTCGGTGAGGCTTTGCTCATGTCGGCGCGTCGTACTGCCTCGAACGGTGGTTAGACTATCTCCTCCGACCGCGATGGTCATCGCTTCGCCCGTACGCCACATGCCTGCACCGCCAACGAGCAGGTCATACGCGTCGGTGACGGCATGGCTCTCAGGACCTTGCACTCGTCGGGTCACGCTCACCGTCGCGTGTTCCTCGAGTGAGCCCTCCGTACGCAAAATCATCCGAGACGTCCCGTAGGTGTCGTCGAAGAGAACCTCGCTGCCACCGCCGGCCTGTTCCTGGTTTGTACCGAGGCCCGAAGACCTAAAGCCGCTCTGTCTCGTGCGTGGGTCAAAGGGTGGACGGTTCTGCCCGTTGTAAAGCGCGCCAAGCACGATGGGGCTGTCGATGTCCCCGCCTGCGAAGCCGACAGCGACCTCCATGCCGTCTCGCGGAACGAAAACGCTGCCCCATCCGGGGCCGGCCCAGGGCTGGACCACACGCAGCCAGCAAGAGTTGCTCTCCGTAGCGTCGGCGCGGTTCCAGTGAAACGAGACCCTGACGCGACCGAGCTCGTCGGTGTGAAGCCCCGCGTTCGTCTCGGGCGCGACCACCGTGGCGAGCTCGACCGACGGTGCCTCTCGGCGCG
>JGI12210J13797_10781261_pt1 | contig 17731 bp, 13 predicted proteins | sample ElkSlonscriptome_3_FD_13797 | JGI IMG/M metagenome (IMG submission 13797)
CAATTACTTGTCGTTCAAACGAATTTGTGCTGAAAAGCAAAAAGCGTTGGCACGTTTAGAAAAGGCACTAAAAGACTAGTGCTTTGGATTTCGTCACTTGAATTGAAGAATTCGAGGGCGGTTTCTAATGGCAAGTCTTTTTGTGTGAAACGGCTGACGATTGGCGGCGGACTACTTGCGGCGGACAGGAATTTCATAGTTGAGAATCCTTTGTCCGTCTTGTTCGCCTGCCCGAAGCAATAGTGTCGTTCCAATCAAATCGGCGCCATCGGACCAGTAAAAGTCACGGCGAACCGTCTCGCCTGGTTCCACGCTTATAAACCGTCTTTGGTATTGCCTTCCCGATTGGGGAAAGACCATGCAGTCGTAAAGAAGCGGTGTTTCGGAATCATTGCGCATTTCGACTTCAACCTTAAGCTGTCCGCCTTCTAAAATTTCGGTCGACGCTTTCAATTCTAAACCGTGTGGACCGACATTGATTTCGCGGTATACGGTGAACCGCTTGGGCGGAACGGTTTGATGCTCAAAGTCCATAGCCAGTTCGTAGCGGCCTACTTTTGCACTATTTCCTAAAACAACGTGAAATTGCTCGGTCGTTGCCCGGTCGCCAAGTAGTTCCCAGTTCAACGTTGGATGCTCGAGTTTCCATGAATTTGGAGCACGAATACTTACGTTGCCAGCCAATCCATCGTGGATGGGGTTTTTAAAAGTCAACTCAAGCGGTTGGGTTTGGCCGAGGACGCTATCGAGTTGGGTTTGCTTCAGTTCCACCGACATTCGAAAGGCTAAAAGTTCGGGATCGACGTCGACGAGGAAAGTGGGCAACTTACCAATTTTGACTCGCTGAACTTGACGGTTTTCGTAGTGTTCGAGCGGCAATTCGCTGGTCTTTCCCCAGACGTCGATTGCGTAGACATCTTCACCGAGGTAGATCAATTCTTCGGTCGGCTTATCAGCCCAAACCATCATCACCGCTCGCGTCTCACCGGCGAATATAATGCTATTGGCTTTGCTGCGCATTTCGAGCGATCCCATTTGACGCAAATCGCCAATCAATTGGGCGGTCGTTCGCCAAGGGAGTAACAATTCATCCGGTCGGCTGTCGCGGGTCAACAAGCCAGTGTCGGAGTCGTGCGGATTCGAAACGAAGGCCGCTTCGACGTGATGTTTTCGCACCGTCGCCATTCGTTGAATTAGATCCAAAATACGGGTATCGCGATCGTAGCGATGCTTTGGCAACGGGTTCAGTAGGATCCATGTGTTTGCATCCTCACGCTGATTGGAGCGTTGACCGAGTGATAAATAGGCGTCAAGCTCTTCGGCTGTCAATTCGGGGTCGCTTGATCGGCAAACCGCTTTCCACGATTTCTGATCGGCCGATAGTGTTGGCTCATACCATGGCCAATTGATTGCAATCTCAAGCGGTTGTCCATAACCTTGTAGCCCGGTAGCAATCGACTTGATCGATTCTTGCAAACGACTTCGCCCGAGGAAACTAAAGTCGTCATCCGCACCGAGTTGCCATTTGCGTACCTTTAGCGTCAATCGACTCATGACCGGTTCGAGAAGCGGTTGCCAAACTTGGAAATCCCGAAACAACTCCGATGCAACCACTTCACGTTGGCTTCTCAAATCGAAATGCGCAAGCTGGTCCGATGGAGGCTTATCGAGTAGGCCGACCGTTTGGATTTTGTTATCTTGCATCCGAGTAAACATGTCAGCAATCTGATCGGCCCGCAATTCATCATCGGGAGCGACCCAAGCAGGATACTTGACCCAGTCGACTCCGATTTGCAGCAACCAGTTCACAAAATCGCGAGGCGCAATCTTGCCATCGTCCTGAGGAGTCCTGCGGACTTTCGGCTCCTCGTCGGGACCAGACCCGCTGTTTGTTGGGTTGGACAAAGGCTCCAAAGTCACACGGTCCGTATCCCTTTGGTTCTGGTAGGGCATTGTCCAACCGAAGCATCCATAACCGCGTCTCTCCACTAGGGGTTCGATGACTGCCAACGTGGTTTGGGATTCGAGTTCGTTGAGGTTCGTGCCTTCGATCACTGCAGTGACGATATAGAACCCCGGCGATAGGCGAGGCATTTTCCAATCAAAACGCATGTCTGAGGTTGCCGCCCGAGATTCATTCGTTTCGCTCGACACCGAAATGTTGGATGGAATCGGTGCCGTTTTCACCAGACTTCGGATGCTCGAGGCTTCCGATGCTATTTCGTTCTTATCGACATCGAAGAGACGAAACCGAACTTTGGATGCGTCTTCAGGCAAACCGAGCACCACTGCCGTTGCCGTCGCTCCGGTCCCATAATCATAAATACCAAGGGGGCGATCGGTAATCAGTTGAAGCTGAGGAAACGGTTCCACCCGTAGATTGTCAAATCCGATGACACCACGAATGTCTTCCAGACCGTCCTCTCCGCCATTGACCACAATTCGCACGAACATTTGCTTGGCCAAGCTTGGGGCACGGATGTTGTTTACGACGTACTCTTTCCAACCGGTTGATCCGCGAACGATTTGCGTCGAATGCGATTCCAACTCGGTGCCTTGTTCGTCGACAAAAACCAACTCGGCGTGGGCGCTATCGTGGCGCAATCCGCTTGTCATTATATCGGCAGAAAACCGATATTGATACATCCGGCTGGTGCGTACCTTCTGAGATTGAACCGTTGCCAAGCCGCCATCGAGCTCGATCTTCAAGTATCGGTCGCATACCATATCGGCAAGTGAGGGAGGCAAGACGGGAAAAGAGGGAAACCTTGTACGGATTCTTGGCCAGACCTTCATGACAGCGGAATCGACTTTTCGGGTTTCACGAAGGACGCTAAGATCGCGGGCTTCGATTCCAATCTTGACGTATTGAGGGTAGCGATTGCCGGTGCGACGTTGCCAACTATCGGGCCAGCCATCGTAATTGGTGTCGGCTGTACGAGAAAAATCCCAGACAAACGACCTCAATGATTCATTAAATCGCTCTTGTAATTCCTCTAACTTTTCCTGGATCGGACTTTCCAACGCCGTTCCTACTCCGATTGGCTGATTGTTTTCCGCTTGTAACGACCGTACTTGTCCGAAATCGATCAGCCCTGCGGTGGTAAAGGCTACTAGAATGGGCGTAAAGGCAAAAAGAACGTTCCATCGATTCGAGAAACGCGTTCGATCGATGCGGACGTCATCCATGCGGTCTCTATCGCTCGCGTCGCGGTTGCGTAAACTACCGCTAGGTCGAATGGTTCGAAACGAACGAGTCATCTGGAAAAATCGCAAAAAGAGAAATCAACGTGGCGGAAGTAAAAATAGCAGTACGAATTGATAGCTTACCTGTGCAGCTTTCCAAAGCATTGCAGCTAGCCTCTCAGCTTGGCGCGACAGCCGTGGAAATAAACGCCAGAAACGGGATTCGCCCTTCGGAATTATCGGACACTGGGCTTAGACAATTGCGGAAAATGCTGAATGATCTGAATTTACGGGTTGCAGCGGTGCGTTTTCCAACCCGCCGTGGTTACGACAATCCCACCGATTTGGAACGTCGCGTCGATGCAACCAAGGACGCGATGCAGTTGGCCTACCGGCTCGGGGCGTCCGTCGTGATCAACCAAATTGGTATGATTCCCGACTCGACGGACGATCCAACGTACGCATCGCTACAAGGCGTTGTCGATGACCTCGGCCGCTACGGCGCAAAAGTCGGTGCGTTCTTGGCTGCAGAAACGGGCAGCGAGTCGCCGGAAAAGTTGGCGGAATTAATCAACTCAAACGACGATGCGTACATTGCCGCAGCGCTGAACCCAGGGCAATTGATCATCAATCGGCACAGTCCTCGTGACGCGATTCGAGTTCTCGGGGACCGGATTCAAGTCGTCAGTGCGGTCGATGGCGTGATCGATTTATCAGCGGGTCGCGGCATCAGTGTGCCGCTCGGACAAGGCACCGCCGACTTTCCCGAACTGCTGGGAATGCTCGAAGATTTTCCCTTTCGCGGTTACTTCGTTGTCGGTCGCCAACAGATGCCGCGCGAAACCGTATTGGAAGAATTGCAGCAAGGCATTGAGTATTTAGGGAACCTTTAGGAGGGCAGCTTGGTGGCGAAACGCGTTTTGCAAAAACGGTTCGTTGTTCTCGAGCATACGCCATCCGACGTGTTCGATCGAACCGGCGACGTCCACTTTGATTGGATGTTCGAAAACGAAGAGAGTCTACTGACCTGGGCAACTGAGCCGATCGACAACCTCGACCCGTCAATCTGTATCGCTGCTCAAAAGTTGCCCGATCACCGCCGCGAGTATCTCGATTTCGAAGGCGACATCGGCGGAAATCGCGGATCGGTTGTGCGTCGCTTTGAAGGCGACTATCGGTTACTCGATTGTGAAAATGGCGTCTTTGTTGCTGAACTGGTCTTGGTTTCCCAGCGAGACCGATACGACAAGCGAGAACCACACGACGACAGGTCAAGAAAGATTCGATTGGAAATTCGGTCCGGAATCTTGCGACTTCTGTAGGCGAACCAAGGCCCAACTCTTGCCCTCGTGCTTAGAACCGAATGGGGTTCGGTAGCCAACTGCGGAAACGTTCGGCCACGCCAGGCGTGTCGGTTTGCTCGGGTGTGTTCTTGGATTCCTTGGCGATCACTTGGGCAGAAAGGCTCGAGTCGATCAGACGTTGAGCCCAGCGGTTTTGCAGCAAATTCGAAGAGGGTTCCAAATTGCCCCGCTGGATTCCTTGCACGGCCAAAAAGGATTGAGTCTGCAGTTCGGTTCGCTCCTGATGGGTCGGAAAGAAATCGTGCAACCGAACGTCGTCGATCCAAATTTTTCCTGGCGACACACTGTCGATCGTCACCCTCAATGTCTCAACTTGCTCCGGCACAAATGCCGCTGCCTCGGTGACAATTTTGCGAGGCTGCCATTGCCCGTTTCGTGGCAATGCGACCGTCTCACTGAATCGGAACGATTGACCCGATTGGGTCCCCTCGATCGATACGCGAACTTGATGAGACGATCCGGTTTGACTTGCCTCGGCACGCAACGACATCGATACGGCTAAGCGACCCGACGTTGGTGGGGTGATCGTTTCGGTCACTAGCCAAGTCTGCTGGGACACCGCACCATCGGTCTTCATACACAACGATCGCTTTCCGTCAGACGCTTCGCTGTCGTCGACGACGACACTACCGGATGGGTACTGGGCATGCAGCCATCCCTTGATACCTACGTTGCCTACCGTTTCGAAACTGCCGTTGGACAAACCTTGATAAGGTGCACTATCCGAAAGCGTGCCGAGTTTTTCAACAATGGTTGCCACATCTGCCTTGATCTTTTCAATACGATTTGCACCGCCTTGAACGCTAGAAGTCCATGTCCCAAGTGCTTGAGGTTCCTCGCACGTCTTGCTTCGCAACAATTTAATTTCACCGGCGCGAAGGCGAATTTCCGTCACTAATCCATTTCCGACTTGATCGATTGATTTTGAGGAATCTCCAATCGAATCCCAAACAATCGGTTTTCGGCATCGCAGCCGTACATTGCTTGGCCAAGGAGATTGGTTGGTGAGCAATAACACAAGATGCTGTTGTTCAACTCCCCACTTGAGATGGACGGTTTGAGCGGTGGGATCAGGCGAGGCAAACTCGTGCAGCTTCTGCATCGATAATGTTCGGATACAGTTCATGGTTCTCAGTAGACCATCTTGTAATCCCATTCGGATGGTCCTGTCATCGAGTAGAACAACCAATGGATCGAGTCGGTCCACCCACTCATTCAATTCCTCGGCAAAGCCTCGGTCAATTAGCCCTGAATCCAAATCGGAACGGATCGACAATCCAATTTGGCCAGCAACCGGTAGCAGATCGGCTAGCTTCTGTGTGTTTCGCCGTTCCGCTTCCATTTCGGCGGAGATGCACTCGTATGCACCTCGAAATTGTGTCGCGACGGGTACGACACAAGAGTGGTCTGCATGGTTCGGCCATGTTTTGTCAACAAGACAGTATCCGCTGCGTTGTGCGAATGCTTGATCCGGCAGATCGAGTAACAAAAGCTTCTTTCCGTTGCACTGATCTGCGATTGTCTCGTAGACCGCCCGCTGTCGATCACGCAATTGTTTGTGTTCTTCGTCGGGCATTGAAGTTTGATCGCCCAATTTCGCTTGTTGAGACGGACGGCACGACAGCGAAACGCCTGCAAAACTCGGGTGCGATTGAGCACTCTCGACCACCTCTTTTGTCAACGCAACGAGAGATCCTTGTCTCGTATTGACATGGGCTTCCAAGGCTTCGTCGTTCTTCACAGGATTAATGCCGACGACGATCCGCTTGTCGAGTCGATCAGCCAAGCTCAGTAGAATCTCTAGCCTATCGTGCTCCGAATCGATGAGCAACGTATCGGCCCCCACTAAGCTTGCGTAGCTGCAAAGACGTGTCGTTGCGGTCATCAACTCGTCGAGAGCAATCGATTTCGCCGAAAAGTCCGATTCGGGGACCATCTCACTTGAAACGTTTCCGAATTCTTTGACCCAATCGACGTTGGTGAGCCGGATCGCTGTCATGCGCATCGATTGCTCGGCCGCATCCGAAATGGCAGTCTTACCCAAATCGGGCGATACAGAAGCATCGGTTACACGAGCGGACCCACCTTTAATTTCGATCGACTCCACCAAGGCGTCACTGAGTCGATCGAGGTTTGTCACCTGAATTTGGTCGTTCCCTTTTGCGTAGTACAAAAACGATTGGGTACACCATTTCTGATTCTCGTCATCATATCGATCAGAAGCACGGGGGAAATCGTGAATCAGGTAGTCGCCATCTCCAAGCTGGCCTTGGCCATTTTCGCTCGACGAATCACTTGTTATTTGAACACGCAACTTCAAACTTCGATTGGCTGGGTAGCGAAGCGTGATATGGTGAGGATGGCCAACACGCAGTTTGGGTAGGGTCGTTTCAAAGGATTGGCCGATGGGAACTCGAGCAACCTTTTCGCCTTGATACGTTTCTTCGATCAGTCGAGTCGATTCGACGCTACGTTGTATTCTCTGCGTCGATCGAGGCACTGAGAAGAAGGAGGGGCTTCGTGATGCAAACATCTGGCCAACCGGCCAATTCGAAACCGACCAACTGGAAATGGCCCATTCCGAGATATCGGTTAGCTTAAACTTTTGGATGGTTGGCCAGGTTTCAAAATCGATCGCGACACGACGACTTCCTTTTTCCGGCAAGACGAGGACAGGCTGACCGGTACGAGTGACGGTCTCGTCGCGGCGGCGTAGCCGCGACCAAAGTCGGCTCTCGGTTGCAACTTCACAGCGAATCTCGTAAACGCCAGACTGCGAGGGATTGGATTCCGATACTTTGATCGGTGGCGAATTGCCAAAGGAATCAAGGGAGAAAGATGAAGTATGGCTCCAAACGGTTTCTTGATCGCTCAAACGAATCATGGATGCAATCAGGTGCAACCGTTCGGTGCTCGGCAGTCCCCTTTCCGGCACAATGAGCGAGTTCGCTCGAACAACGATCTCGAGAGGTGTGTTCGGTTCCCGGACGATGTTCTCATCGTCTATCGAAATACGAAGCCTGTCGTCGTCGACACGCTTCAGTGTCCAATCGATCGCGCCTTGATTCTCATCGCCGTGATTTTCGATCGGTTTTGCGGCTAGATCCATGATCGCTATTCGAGTCACATCACCTTCATCGCTCGATGCTGAGGCCAGTTGAACGGCCGACGCGACTTGGTTGACTCGCACGATGAGCTCTGCGTCGGCGGAAGCTTGGACACGGAACCGTGCCCGCCCCGTGCTCGATGCGGCTCGACCATCCATATGACTCTTGGGTTCCGCATGCCTATTTCCAAAACCACCGGTCGAATCGAAACGCCACCCCGTTCGTTGGGGATTCAGCGAAAAAGCGTTGCACGTTGCGGAACCGTCGCAGCGGTTTTCAAATTCCGAAAGGGTCGCGAGCGACGCTGAACCACTGGCGATATCCAACTTCGGATCGATCACCTCGACTTCAATCTGGAAAGGCTGCTGCAAATGGTCGCGATCGTCGACAGTGGTCGACCACTGAAGCTCTAAGCGGAAATCGACCGCAGCGGTTTTCTCATTTTCTGCGGCGAGAACCGAGCAGGGAATGAGCGAAATGAGAACGCAGCAAAACAGGCACGCTTTCATGAAAAGCGGTCTTATTGGGCGAATCCGGCCAAGACGTCCTTGTCCATCCATGTCTCGCCTTAGGCGTGTACGCGTTGAGAAAATGTATAAGCGGAAGATTAGGAAATCGCCTAATGCTTCTGCAACAGCAAGCAGGAAATTCTGATTGACAGCGGAGATTACGCAGAAAAACGCTTGCAAGTAAATAGGAATTGATGCCCTTACGTAGTCAGAGCCAGAAAACTATCTTGCTAGCCATGCACGCCCCCGAAACAGAAAACCCTCGAAAAGAGAATTCTCCTAAACAGATGACGTGGACCGCCTTAAAAGTCGCGGCCAAGTTCGCGTTGCCGGTTGGAATCATCGTTTGGCTGTCTCTTCACATTGATTGGCGTGAACTGCAACAACAACCTAAGCATTACGGACTGCTGGCGATCGCCTTCGTCATCGCCCTTTCAGCCGTTAGTTTGTCGTTCGCGCGTTGGTGTTTGTTGGTGCGATGTCAGGGAATCTCGTTATCGATGGTCCAGGCGTTTCGAATTAGCGCAATCTGTTTCCTGTTCAATTTCATATCGGTCGGCAGCGTTGGCGGCGATTTGTTCAAGGCTCTCTTTCTGGCTCGGGGCCGTCCAGGAAAACATGTCGAAGCGGTTGCTTCGGTTCTGGTCGACCGGGCTGTCGGCTTGTTTGGGCTCGTCCTGATTGTGACCGCGGCGATTATCGTTACTGACCCAGCCGGTTCAACCACGGACACTCAAACGCGACTCGATCAGATTAAGTTTGCAACCGCTGTGCTGGTGAGTGCCGGGACCGCCTGCCTGTTGTGTTTGGTTTTCGGAGGCAAACAGATTGACAAATTCATTGTCCGCTCACGAACCATTCCGGGGGTAGGTGCCATGCTTGCCACGATAGCCGCACCGCTGAGAATGTTTCGAGAACACCGCCTGGGGTTACTATTGGCGATTGTGATGAGCCTAGGAGTTCATCTGTTGATTGTCGTCAGTATGTACTTGATCGCTCGTGGGCTGTATTCCAATCCGCCCACGTTCAGCGATCATTTGGTCATCGTTCCGATCGGAATGTTGGCAGCTGCAATGCCGATCGCGCCGGCTGGATTGGGGGTTTTTGAAGCGGTCATTCAATGGCTCTATGAGGTTATACCTGCCAAACCAACGCTGGCTTCGGGAACACTCGTTGCGTTAGTCTTTGAATTGGTCAAGATTACGATGGCGATTGTTGGGACGATATTCTATTGGTCCGCAAAGGAAGAAGAACGGACACGATGAAGAACTCGCTTACTTTTTTCAAAAACTTTATTCTGCATCCGACCCAAGTGGGGGCGATCGCCCCGAGCAGTCCAGGATTGGTCAATGCGATGGTGGAGTCGTTCGATTGGCAAACCGCCCGGAGTGTCGTCGAATTCGGGCCAGGCACAGGGGTCTTCACCGAAGCGATCATGCAACGGTTGCATCCCGATGCCAAATTCTTTGCCATCGAACGGTCCGATGAACTCGTGCGGGCGACCCGCCAGCGGTGTCCGACGGCAACCGTTTATCACGACAGCGTGACGCAGGTGGCCGAGCTTTGTGAGCGGGAGGGTATCGAGCAAATTGATAGTGTGATTTGTGGGTTGCCATGGGCCTCTTTCTCAACAAATCTTCAATCCGAGATCTTCGACGCCATGCTCGGAGTGCTGAAACCGGATGCCCGTTTTGCCACGTTTGCGTATTGGCAAGGTTTGGCGTTACCGGCTGGCCGCCAATTTTCGCGGCGATTGGAACAAACGTTTGCATCGGTCGAAAAGAGCCAAACCGTATGGAAAAACCTGCCGCCCGCTTTCGTCTATCGCTGTACTCTGGGCAACGTCCAGCCTTAAACAGGGCACAAGCGTTCACTTGCTGGTAAGGGTTTCTTGCCGTTTTGTCGAGAATGCGGCACCAAATTTGTGGCGGAGAGGGAACTTTTTATGTTATCAAGGCATCCGACCGTAAAGCAAACGCCTTGTTTGCGTTCCAGAATCATGCTCAAGCTTCAACAGCTTCCCTGACGAAGAAACGTCAAAATAACCATTCAATCATGTCAGTGCCCAAAGAACTCCTCGAATCGATGCTCAGTGCGTATATGGATGACGTGCTCAGCCAAGACGAACGAAATCGCGTCGAGCAGATGCTGGCGGGCGATTCCTCGATGAACGCCCAGCTCGAAGAGATGCGAACCAACCGAGCGGCACTGCGACAGATTCGCGTTTTGGATTCCCAACACAGATTGCCAGAGCATTTTGCTCAGTCGGTGATCGAAGCGACGGTGGAACGAGCTCGAAGTGAAGGGCTCTCCGATGAACATCCGGTCATGCGGTTGGCCGAACAACCGACATCACAGCCTACCCGTTCACCCTCCTACCTCAAAGTCGCTGCGCCTCTTGCGGCGCTCGCAGCTTCGATTGCGATTGCTTTCGTTGCCGTTCGTGGTACTGGAGATTTAGACCCGGTCGCGCAGCAAGCCCCATCGCGATCGGCGCCGTCTATGAATCTACCAATCGACGACTCATTCAAAGCGTTGGTGGATCCGTCCGCAATAGCGACATCCGATGACGTTGCTAACGAAGACGACGTGGAAACGATCATCGATCCGGCGAATCCGACGGCGTTAGCTCAGTCGTTCGACTCTTCAAGATCGATGCAAACCGATCCTTCGAGGGATGAAGGAATGCCGATTCCTGATCGAAATGCGATAGCCTCTTCCGACATGGCGATCCCGCAATCGACGCCGCTTGCATCGAAGTCACCGAAAGCACAATCTCTCGTTCCTGTCTCGGCCATTCTTGTTCTCGAGGTCCGCTTGACAATGGCTGGTCTCGATAACGATGTAATTGGTAATGCAATGGAAATCGGTGGGATCGAAGCGGCAAGTCGCAAAGAGATCAACGAGGACGTTGTTCGCTTTGCGAAAAAGAATTCCGAGTTGGCTGATGAGGAGTCCTCTTCGGCGTCAGTGTTATACCTACAAGCTCCGATGAAGAAGCTGGATCTCTTTATTGAACGTTTGATCGCGGACGTTCAGGGCATTGAATCGGTGCGAATGAGTTTAGCGACCGACACGCCGTTGGTCCGCTTGGTAAATTCGATACGAAAAGTCGATCCGACAACGATCCAATCGGAAAGTAGTTCATGGCGATTGGATGCAGGCCAGTTAGGCAACCAGGCATTGGCGAGTCACTTGAGTGACCGAGCCTTCGCGGGACTCGATCGTGCTTCCGCTCAGATGGGGGTGGTCAGCAGCTTAGGTACAACCCCGTCCTCTCTCTCCGACGATATCCCCGCTTCGGTACTAATCGTCATCCGCTAATCAAATCACGGCGATCCCCGTCGGCTTACATTAAGACGCCTTGAGTCCACGCCCTTCTGGGCTGGGTCAAGCCGCGATCGCGACGCAGATCCGGCGAGAAACCGTGAAACCGAGAAACCGCTTGAGCACTCGTAAAGCGGTGGACGCAAGGATTCCCGCCCATCGCCCCAGCCAGAAGTGCTCAAAGTCAAGGCGAGTCAGCGATCTGTATCGAGCATGTTTTAGTCCCGATAGGGACGACAGGCACTAGCATGGGACGCGAGTCCCATGTTTCAAAATTCGGTTGGGTCGAGGAGTCGCGAAGCGACGGCAGGTGTTTATTACTCTGCTTTTTTGCTAACTATCAACACCTGTCGTCGCTTCGCGACTTCATGACTCGTTGCTTTGCTTATTTGCACCTACAAACCAAGTTTTTGAGCACCCCAGTCCCAGCCTACGATAGCAACCGGCAACCCCTCTTGACACTCGCCGAACCTGGTGTACTATGTTACTAGGTAACTAAGTTTCTGTGCCGATTCGTGCATCAGGAGGCCGCGGGTATGTTCTTATCGATCGACGTCCACTCGGATGTGGCGATCTATTCCCAGATTGTTCGTCAAGTGAAATTCGCCGTCGCTGCGGGGACGCTCAGCCCTGGCCAACTTTTGCCCAGTGCTCGGACGCTGGCGGGCAAGTTGGCAATTAACCCCAACACCGTCGCTCGCGCCTTTACCGATCTTCAAAACGACGGCGTGGTCGAAACGCTGCGCGGCCGCGGGATGGTAATTCGCGATGATGCTGTCGCAATCTGTCGCCGCGAACGCGAAGAAGTGCTCGGCGAACGTCTCGGCGAAGCGCTCGCGGAATCTTGGCACGCTGGCTTGAATGCGAAAAAGATCCAGTCGATTGTAGACAAGCACTTGAAACAATTGACCAAAACCAATCCTACGGTGATGGTTCGGATCGAAGACAGCTCAGACGACAACCCCTTGGCGAAGGAGAAAGCATGAACCCCGTAATCACCGCCCAATCGTTGACGATGCACTTCCGCCGCTGTGACGCCCTTCGCGGTGTTGATCTGTCGATCGAACCGGGAACCGTGTTCGCCCTTCTGGGAGAGAACGGTGCGGGAAAAACGACACTGATTCGAATCTTGACCGGCTACCAAAAACCCACCAGTGGTTCGTGCCGGGTTTGCGACCTCGATCCGACCCGCGATCCTCGCGGAGTGCGTCGGCAAATTGGCTACGTGTCCGACTCGCCCGCCCTCTACGACTGGATGACGGTCGCTCAAATCGGCGGTTTTACAGCCTCGTTCTATGACGATGCGTTTCGAAAGCACTTCAATGATTCGGTTGCCAAGTACGACATTCGGCCTGACCAAAAGATCCGCAGTCTGAGTCGAGGACAGCGAGCGAAGGTGGCGTTGTCGTTGGCGGTCGCGCACGATCCAACGCTGTTGATCATGGACGAGCCAACATCGGGCTTGGATCCCAAAGTACGGCGAAGTTTCTTGGAAAGCATGATCGACCGTGCTGCTACCGGACGAACGGTTTTTCTAGCTTCGCATCAAATTAGCGAAGTCGAACGAGTGGCCGATACGGTGGGGATCATGCACCAAGGCCGGATTTGTTTGGTCGCACCACTGAGCGAACTTCGCGAATCGTTTAGTGAAGTGGTGATCGATGTGGAAGACCCGCTGCGGACGATGCCGCCACTGCCATCGCCAGCGGTCGTGTTGAGCGAAGAAACCGAAGGTCGACAACGCGAATGGATCGTACGAAACCTAACGCCAGAGATGATCCAAGCGATACGTGAAATGCCAGGCGTCATCGATGTTCGTCACCGCGTGGCAACGCTCGAAGAAGTCTTTATTGCGTGCACGTCGGGGAGCTTGTCGGCGGAGAAGACGGAGGTGGCAACATGAGCACAACCACCGCTGCTTCAAGACCGAGTCGATTCAACACATGGCTAATCTGGAAGGACGTTTGCCAAGTCATTCCACTGGTGGTCGCACTACTGCTTGTCGTAGGACTCCTCATTGCTTTCCAATACTGGAACAGTAACCTGCGAACGACCCAATTTTACGCATCGATCGAGCTGACGCTGCTCGTTCTTCCTGGGATTTTTGCCACGGGCGTGGGCGCGGTGATAGTCGGTCAAGAACGTGAGAATCGGACGATCGATTGGTTGTCATCCTTGCCGATCATGCCACGACAATTGTTCCTGACCAAAGTCACGGTCGGTGTGGTGGGATTGGCGATTATGTGGTTGATTACGATCGTATCGGTCACGTTCTTGGTCGGTAGCGACACAAACATCTCACGTTGGCGTTTGACCAACACGACACAAATCACGCAAAACCTAACGCCCATCAGTTTTCCATTGTGGATAGTTCATTCGTTGTTCGTCATGTTGGCTGGATTCTATACATCTTGGCGAGTTAAGAATCAATTCTTTTCGCTCGTTGCCCTGTTAGCTTTAGCGACCGTCCCCTTTTTGGCATCGGCAACCGTCTCTGAATTCAGCACGCTGCGCGGCCGGGTTTATCCTGGAACCGAGTTCTTTGTGTGGTTGGGCGTTTCGCTACTCCTAATTCCGGTAATCTTTCTCGCTGGCTATCGTCGAGCTGAGAAGGTTTTGTCGCCAGCGGAAGCGACGACGCTTAGCCCGCTAAAGCGGTTCCAAGCCAACTGGGTTGCTGCCGAGCCACCAACGTTTCACAGCGGAACCGCAGCGATCGTGTGGCAATCGATGCGATCGTCCTGGTTTCTGTTTCCGATTATTTTGGCATTGATGATCGGCGTCGTTTTCCTTGACTATGCCACCTGGAATCGGGCCGTTTGGATCGCATTTGGTGGATACGTCGGTATGCCGTTAGCGGTATGTTGGTTGGCCGTTTCCGTCTTCAAGTTTGCTGGCACTCCTGAACAGCTACGATTTCTAGCCGATCGAGGCGTTTCACCGACCAAGGTTTACATGGCTCGTCACGCTGTCCCCATCGCAGTGGTGTTAACGGGCATCGTTATCTACACACTCTACGCGACCTACGTTCTTAGTAGTAGCAATGACCAACCGAGGCCCTATCATTGGCCAAGTCTGTTACAAGTCACACTGTCGTGTGCTGGCATCTATGCCGTATCGCAGTGGGTTTCGCAACTGATCCGCACAACGACCATCGCTTTCATGATTGCTCCGCTCGTTGCCATCTTAGTCGCCTCCAGTCACCGCTTTCATTTCATTTCTGATGTCAGATGGCAGGTATTCTTCGAGTTATTGATTTTCCTGATTCCGATGCTGGGGACATGGGCGATGATGCAGCGGTACATGGATCGTCGCGATTCGCCTCGGAAGTATTTTCTCGTCCCCTTGTTCTTGCTGTCCTTCGGGGGGATCTCGATTGCTTCGCTTTTCGTTGACCAATGGCACTTGATTGCCAGGGGCAACGAGGACGTCGGTGCGTTTACCATCTCGCAACGCGAGGCTCGGGAGGTGGAGGGCAAATCGTTCGCAGCATCGCCTCCGACGTATGTGCTCATTGAATCCGAACTCTTTAATGATGTTCCGCTGGAGTACACGGGTGAATCGAAAAAGAACAAGGCGAAGCAGATCATACAAACCGAGTCGGTCGAGCCAAAAGATTTGCTGACAGGCCTTGAGCAACTTCGCGATGCCCCGGGGGGAGCTGCGAAGATCGATTCCCATGCCTGGCAGGGATTTTTGATCTGGGCGACGCTTGAGCAAGTCAAGTTTGAAAACGCCTCCGGTGCCGAAGCGTTCGACGAGTTCGCGCCGTGGATCGATTCCGCATCGCTGCTGGTGGAGTCACTGCGTAAAAGCCACCGTTGGTTAGACCAAGAAGCCGCCGATCGGATCGAAATTTGGCTGGCGAGCGTATTGTCGAGCCACACGATGAAACCATATCAGAACGAGGCCGTCATCCAAACGGCGATCGACCGCTTGCCCACTCGCAGTGACCGGAACCGGGCTCGCCGAACCGCGATCTTGGCAAGTTGGGCGTCTTGGCAGGATGGAACGAGTGACAGCGTCAATGGGTTGAATTTGGGTGGGATGAACTTGATAAACGAAAAGCTAACCGAGAAATTTGTTGGGGTGACGTATGGAGAGGATTACCGCGCGGAACAAATTGCAGTGGCGGCGTTGGCGGCGACGCGGCAAAGTGAACGGGGATCAATACCCCACGATGCTAATCGAGCGTTGACTTGGTGGGAAGAAGATCTTCATGACTCAACGGTCGCCAGCATCGTTCCGGCCGAGATTGGGCCCTATTCCGCTCGCATGCGTAGCCTGCCAGCGATGATGACGCTGTTGGTGATTCAAGGCTATCCAGGTGAGAAAATCTATCCAGCCCAATACATCGCGATGCCTTGGGAAGCGACGGTGGAAACCTTGAAGGAGAGCAAAGAATGAAAACGACTTCTCGATTTGATAAACGTTACTTGCTGTTGGTCAGCACTCCAATTGCGATCCTAGCAAGTCTATTCGCAATCTCGCTCTTGACGGCTTGGAGCAACCAACGGAAATTCGATCGCGGTCTGCGTTTGGTAACCGGACTCGATGATGCGACCGCAGCGGATGCGTTCGCGGTTTGGTACGATTCCCATTCGTCGAAAGCAGAGACGCTGGAGTGGCGGAAAATGGAAACCGCTTCACTGGCTGTCAGCTATCTTTCGAACCGAGCCTTTGCTGAAGATCGTACTCAATTCAATACATTGGTGCCGCCCGATCACCCATGGCCTGGCGAAGCGAGAAACGACCGATTGGTCGCATTGGCTAAGCCGCTTGTCGATCGACTGAAGGCCACACCGATGCCCGACGAACCGGTCTGGCATCCGCTCTTCTATAACTCGTTTGCCAATCAGTTTCCCATTGCTGAAATGCCCGCCCCGTTGATGGCGGTACTTTGGCCCGAGATCCGCGACGCTTACCACAATGGAGACACGTCACGTGCGATTTCCGCGATTCGCTTGTACCTCGATCTATTGGGCCCAAAATCGAATCGCTCCATTCAGCAACCCATTTTCACTAGTTACGAACTCCACATGGCCATTCGCAATTCGCTCTCCGATGGTGTTTGGTCCGAAGCAGAACTGATGGAGCTGCAGCAATTATTGACCCCCGAGCAAGATTGGCAGCAGATTTGGGATAGGCAGGTCACGTTTGACGCCTTGATCGTGACTCCTTGGTTACAATTCCCTTGGCGTCATGAACGGTTCGCACAAATTTCTTGGGTCGGCAACGGGACGAACGACGGTTTGCATAATGTCAATCACTCGACTTGGGTGCCCTCCGATTCGCTTGATGTGGTCATGAAGTACGTAGGCGCGAAAGAGATTGCTGCGGAACCAGGAACCACCGCGTTTCGTGATGCTGCCAACTCGCTATTCGTTTCTCGCTTAACGAACCCTTACAACATCCCCCCAAGCGGCTCGTCTTTCTGGCTAGATCAATGGCTAAAGTTGCCGTATATGCCCAGCAGTTATTTGGACTCGAATATCGGCAGCAACCTGTCGACCGATGCACAAATTCTACTCTCTACTGCAGTCGATTGCCGGTTCACGCGGACCGCGATCGCAGTGAAACAGTACCAGGTGAAGTTCGACAAATGGCCTGAATCGCTCGAGCATTTAAAAGAAGTCGGTTTGCCGCTACCGCAAACGAACGGCAATTACGACAAACCGTTCTACTATAAAGTTGGCAAGGATTCGCAAAAAGTAACGCTCGGGAAAGTCGCGTTCGATTTAAACGATGACTATAAATCGCTGCAATATGATTTAAACTCGACCGTGATCGAGATCTCGCTCCCGTAACGCGGCAGTGTCGCAGTGTCGCAGTGTCGCTCAGCTCTCCGAGCTGATAGCGTCCATCAATTGGCTCGGTCCAACTTTCGCTCTCAAGATGGATTCCGGGGACAGGACTAAATCCCGAGTGCTGCGGAAACTAAGCCGTTCATCATCTCAAGTGGTTTTTTCGTGACAAAGACGCGGTCGCCGGGGTGCAGGGCGTAATCGGATTCTGGCAAGACCGTCTTTCCGCCTTCGGACATCTTCACATCCAATTTCACGCCGCCGATCGTTTGCGGGGAACTGCGGTACAAAATCACCTTGACGCCGCCGATTTCTTCGACGACACCCGATTGAGATAATAGAGTGCTAACGAACACGCTGCGGCCATCGGCTGGCAACGGCAGGACGCGGGATCCCTCTCGATTGCCGTCAATTTGTAAGACGATGGCATGATT
>JGI12210J13797_10308009_pt1 | contig 17725 bp, 22 predicted proteins | sample ElkSlonscriptome_3_FD_13797 | JGI IMG/M metagenome (IMG submission 13797)
ACGCCCGCCGAACACGCCGTTGATACAGACGATGACCTTGTCGCCTGGCTCCACCAGGTTGACGACGCAAGCCTCCATCCCCGCGGAGCCGGGAGCCGAAATCGGCATGGTCAGTGCGTTCTCGGTCCGAAAGGCGATGCGCAGCAGTGCCTTGAGTTCGTCCATCATAACGACAAATGTGGGGTCGAGATGGCCGATGGTGGGACGAGCCAGCGCAGCGACCACGCGCGGGTGGACATCTGCAGGCCCAGGCCCCATTAGGGTGCGGATAGGAGGTTGGAAGGAGCGGTAGGTCATGGCGATTCCATACGTCGAACAGCGTGGTGGTCAGCGGGATTGCGGCAAGGCTGGCGGGAAAACCTCGAAAGTATAACGGTGCCGGCGAAATTGCCTCAACAAACCGCAATGCGCCGGTCTGATCAACAAGGGGATAGGGCAGCAGGGCAATAGGGCAAAAGGTACAAGTATGCGTGACAAGATCGAAAAGACAGATGCCGAATGGCGTGAGTATTTGACGCCGGAGCAGTATCGGGTGTGTCGTCAGCACGGCACCGAGCCCGCCTTCACCGGCGCTTACCACGACGTCAAGACGCCTGGTCGCTATCTGTGCGCTGGCTGCGGCGCAGAGCTATTCAGCTCCGACCACAAGTACGACTCCGGCAGCGGTTGGCCGAGCTTCTGGCAACCCGCCGATGGCGACGCGGTCGACACCACCCAAGACAACAGCCACGGCATGCGGCGGGTGGAGGTGCACTGCAGCCGCTGCGGGTCACACCTTGGACACGTCTTCCCGGATGGACCGCGGCCGACCGGGCAGCGTTACTGCATCAATTCGGTATCGCTGCAACTGGAGCCGAATGCGTCAGACACGGAATGAGCATCGCCCGAAGCTGACGCCAGCCAACTGAAGCCAGCAAGCTGGCGATCGGGGAGGCATGGGACCATCGCGCAGGGTATCGGAAACCTGGGTAGTGGTGAAAGGCGACTTCGCAAGGTGAAATTCGTCAGAAAGAAGGCCTCAGGTGCAGCACGGCTGAAGTCCCGAGGCCGTTCGTTGTCGTAATCGATCATCGCTGCGGTCAGCGTCCTGGAGCCGTGACCGAATCGACCTGCCAGCCCCAGACTCCGACCTCCTGAGTTCGGGCGATTCGCTCCAGGGCGTGGTACTCGAACGGGGCCTCCGGTCGTGCCAGAGCCCAGCCGCGTTCGATCAGGTAGGCGGCAAGGTCGATGCCCGGGTCGAAACTGCTGCGGTCGCGATAGCAAGTGGCCTCGAGCTTGCCGTCGGCCCTCTGTGCGCGCTCGAAGCAGGTGATGAAGCCCTTGACGATGAAGTCCAGCGCCAGCACGCCGCGCTCGTCGCAGCGTACCGGGCTGATCCAAGCGCGGCATTGCCGATTGGTCGACGGTAGGTAGATGCCGAACAGATGCACCACGCGATTGTTGATCAGCAGCGAACCGTCGCTGCGTACGATGGCATGGCCCTCGAATTCTCGTGCTCCGGCGTTGGAAGCCATCAGCAGTGACAGCAGGAGCAAACATAGACCCGTCGAGCGTCGCATCACAAATCTCCAGCATTAGGTCGCGGATCGTCGCATCGGTGGAGCAATGAAGCCGATCGGACATAGGCGACGACCATGGTTCGATCTCCGAGTTACGTCCCGCCTAGTTCGGCGGCTTGGTCGTTTTCGAGGTACTATCAGCGCCATCACTCCGCCGGACATCGTACCGGAGCCGACCAATGATCGGACGCCGCATGCCAGAATACTGGCTGATCGATCCGCAAGCGCACACCGTTACCGTGCTGGTGCTGTCGGGGCAGGCGGACGATTATTGGGAGCACGGCGAGTTCACCGTTGGGCAGACGGCCGACAGCGCCGCGTTGCCGGGCTTCGCGCTCGGCGTGCGCGCGCTAGTGGTCATCCTCGGAATAACGGACTCGATCCGACCTTACGAGACACACGCATCCATCTGGAACCATACCGCCGTATGAACGAACCGAACCCGCTGAACGCGCCCTCGCGTCTGACTCCTGAGACTCATCAGCGCGGGCGCGACAAGGTGGCGCGCATTCCCATTAAGGTCGAGCCGACCCAGCAGATGCCGCGCAAGCCGGCCTGGATCCGCGCCAAGGCGCCGACAGGGGCGGGCGTGGCGCGTATCAAGCGCCTGCTGCGCGAGTCCGGACTCGCCACCGTCTGTGAGGAGGCGCAGTGCCCCAACCTCGGTGAATGCTTCAATCACGGCACCGCCACCTTCATGATCTTGGGCGACGTTTGCACCCGGCGTTGCCCGTTCTGCGACGTCGCCCACGGCCGACCGCAGCCAGTCGATGCGGCCGAGCCGGAACACCTCGCGCGTTCCATCGAGCAGATGCGCCTGCGCTACGTTGTGATCACGTCGGTCGATCGCGACGATCTCCGCGACGGCGGGGCCGGCCACTTCGCGGCCTGTCTGCGGACGGTGCGAGCGCGCAGCCCGCAGACCAGATTGGAGGTACTGGTGCCAGACTTCCGCGGCCGCGAAGCGATCGCGATCGCGGCCTTCGTCGGCGACGCCGTGCCGGACGTGTTCAACCATAACCTGGAGACCGTGCCGCGACTCTACCGGGAGGCGCGTCCCGGTGCTGACTATGCCGGTTCCCTGACCCTGCTGCGGGACTTCAAGGCGCTGCATCCGGCGGTGCCGACCAAGTCCGGCCTCATGCTCGGTCTGGGCGAGACCCAGGACGAGGTACGGGCGGTAATGGAGGACCTGCGCGCGCACGGCTGCGACATGTTGACGCTAGGCCAGTATCTGCAGCCGAGCCGCGAGCACCTGCCCCTGCGTCGCTTCTGGACTCCGGACGAGTTCGATGCACTGGCCCGCCTCGGGGAGGCGATGGGCTTTTGCAATGTCGCCAGTGGACCGATGGTGCGCTCGTCGTACCATGCCGACGAGCAGGCCAACGTGGCGGTCGGCGGCTGAGTTGGGCCAGCCCGGGGCGTGCGGAGCCGCGTGATGACTGCCATCTGGCTAGTCCTCGCCTTCGTGTTGTTCATGGCCGCGATCGGCTCCGTCTACGCGCTGAATCGGTTCGCCGCGGTTCGCTATGGTCGTGAACCCTTTTCGCTACCCAATGCCGCGTTGATGCTGGTCGTCAACCTATTGTTGTTGTCGGCGTTCTCCGGAGTCGCGGACGGCCACGGAGATTTGATTCAGGCCGCTATCAACGACCCGGCGACATTGGTCAAATTGTGCGTCGCGGCATTGCTCGGGCTGTGGATGTTCGCCCTTGTCGCCCGCCGCGGCAGCGTCTGGATCGCACTCTACGCGGTGCCTTTGATGGCGGTCGGTGCGATCGCGATCCTGCCCAGTTTGCTGTTTCGCCAGCTAGCGCTGGCCGGTGGTGATGATTGTCGTTCATAGCCGTTGGAAACGTTGGCCACCGTTCTGACAAGCGAAAGGTCCGAGCGCCGAGGGCCCAGGGCCCGCTTCCCGAAATCTTGCTGTAGAGTGGCCCTTGGCCCTTGGCGCTTTAGCCCTCGGCCGGCTTAAACGGGCTGCGCTCGCTCGCTATCGGGGCCCTAAAGGCCTCGCGATCTGATCCTCGCTACTCGCCCCTCGTTACTCGCGACTTTATCCATCCAACCCAGCCCCACCATGGAAGTCTACGCCGTCGTCAAACAACTGCTGCTGCCGCCTGGCATCATTCTGCTACTGCTCGCAATCGCGTTCTTCTCGGTGCGCGGCACCCTCGGGCGTTTGTTCTTGTTCTTGGGCTGGTCCGTGCTGTTGATCATGAGCCTGCCGGGGTTTGCCGCGCCGTTGATCGGGTCATTGGAACGCTACCCGGCGCTGGAGCCGGAGCAGGTGTCCGCGGTCGCTGCCGATGCCATCGTCGTGTTGGGAGCGACGGTCTATGCGTCAGCCCCCGAGTACGGTGGGCACACCGTCGACGGCAATAGCCTCAAGCGAGTTCGCTATGCGGCCTGGCTGCAACGGCGCACCCGGTTGCCGGTCTATGTCAGCGGTGGCGCCGGTGAGAAAGCGCCCGGCCCGGCGATGGTGCGGGTGCTGGAAGATGAGTTTAATGTACCCGTGGCTGGCATGGAGCAGAACAGCCGAAACACCTGGGAGAACGCGACGCTGACGGCGCCGATGCTCCGCGCGAATGGTACCCGGCGGGTGTTGCTGGTGACTCAGGCATGGCATATGCCCCGGGCTGTCGAGGCATTCGAGCGGGCCGGAATCGAGGTCGTGCCGGCACCGACCTACTTCGTCCAACGTCCCGTCGATCGCGCGGGCCAGACCTGGGGCGACCAGTACAAAGACTGGCTGCCCCAAGCGGCGGCCTTTCAGATTAGCTTCTACGCCATCCACGAGTTACTCGGCCGGGTCTACTATGACCTGCGTGGGCTGTTGAATGGAGGCGATCGAGCATGATGCAGCGGTTTGTCTGTGGGCAGGCGCGGCCGCCGCGATCGGCGGCAGCGCCGCGGCGTCGACGCGCGGGCGGAGCATCAATGCCGTTGTCGGCATGGGTGCTGGCGTTTGGTGCGCTCGCCGCCGCGCCCGCCGCGGGTTACGCGGGCGCGCTGTTTAGCTCGATGGCCTACGCCGGCTTCGAATTCGAAGCCGCGGATGCCGGCGCCGCGGTGGAATGGACATTGCCCTGGTACGGCGAGATCGACGTGGAGGCCGCCGATGCCACGCCCGACGCCGAGACGCTATGGCTTAGTCGCGAGGACAATAATCTGAGCGTTGCCGTTGAGGCGGAGACGCCGCGCAGTCTTGCCTATGCCGACTATCGTGTCATCGACGGCGCACGCGTTGCCGCATCCGCAACCGCCGGTGTTGTGGCGGGCATTGCCGACGCGCAGATCGATCTGGCCGCCGCGGATGCCTGGGCCTATGGCTATGCCGGCAGCTACTTCGAAAACAGTTTTCGACTCATCGGCGGTACCGCGGGGGATCCAGTGCAGGTGTCGTTCCAAGTCGGCTGGTCGCGGGAGTTCAAGGTCGATGGCTCGGTCGGCGTCGGACGCTGGGAACTGCTGAATGGTATTTTTCTGTCTCTGTACGATCCGGTCACCGCGCAGCTACTCGCCGAGAGTACGATGCGGGTTGCACGGAGCGGCTACGGTCAGGAGGCCTTCGGTGATCCAGGTTCAGATGACCTGTTGGGGATCGGCACAACGCTAGTGTACGGCCAGGACTATCTGCTATACGGTGCCGCTGATGTGCTGGTGTATGCACGCACGCCGGCGCCGGCTCCGGGGCTCCTGCTGCTCGCCGGACTGATCGCGATGCAGCTGGTGCAGACACGTCGGTGGCACGCCACGTGAACGTCGACATCTACGCGTCGAACTTGGACTACCGGTCGGCGTTGGCACGCCGGTCGGCGGCTGCCGCTGCGGTTGTGACCCTGGGCGCAAGCGCTGACGCAAGGACCTGTTGAATCTGTGATGAACCCAAAACCGAAACAAGCCGACCAGAATCAACACCCGACCGACGACACCGGCGCCGAACTCGATGACGGCCCCAGTAAGAGTCAGGTCAAACGCGATCTGCACGCGTTGCAGGTCCTGGCCGAACAGATGCTGGCGTTGCCCCGCGCCGAACTGGAACCGCTGGAGCTGGGCGAGGCCACCTGGGTCGCCATCGACGAGACTGCGCGCATCAAAGACCGGCGCGCGCTGCGCCGTCACTTCAAGCGCATCGCCAACTGCTTGGCCCGCGAAAACACCGAGCCTCTGCAGGCCCTGCTCGCCGCGCGTGACCAGCAGGCGCGCGAGGCGAGCACCCGCCATCATCAGCTCGAGCGCTGGCGCACCCGACTCATCGACGAGGGTGATGACGCGCTCACAGAGTTCCTCGATTCCCATCCGGATACAGACCGACAACGATTACGCACCCTCGTGCGCGCCGCCCAACGCGACAGCAAACGCGGCAAGCCTGACGCCCCGCGTAAGCTGTTCCGAGTCCTGCGAGAGGTTGTCGAAGGCGAAGGCTGATGTAGGCTTTTTCGATGCCTGCTGCTTCGACCTCAAGCGCCAGGGCGCGGTCTCCTGCAAACGGAGCATCAGCGTCATTGGATGAAAGGGCGATACACCAAAGCGGTCCAGCAGGACGTGAATCACGGTGGCGCGCTATGCTCATCGGTCTGAAAGATCGCAGTGTGCCGTGCTTGGTTACTCGCAACCCAATACGCTTTGGCCAACAATGTCCGAACAACTGTTCCATACCGCTACTGCCCCGTTCGAGGCGGCCCTGCGCGTGCCGATCTTGCCGCCAGGACATCGCTCAAATCGCTTGCATGGGCACAGCTTTACAGCCCAGGTGCGCGCCGAGTTGCCCACGGGGTGGGCACCCTTCGACGGCGCTGAGACTGACGCCCTACGCGAGGCACTTGCGCGGTGCATCGCACCGCTGGATTACGCCGACCTCAACGCCGAGTTGCCGGCGCCCACCGACGAGAATTTGGCCCGGTGGGTGCGCGATCGGCTGCTTGGAAGCCTTGTCGTGCCGGGATCGGTGCCCGCTATCGCAAGCGTCGGGATTCGCAGCACCGCGGAGACCGGCGTCGATCTGGACGCCGACGATCATGCCCACCTCTGGCATCGCTTCCGTTTCGAGGCCGCGCATCGGCTGCCGAATGTGCCGGAAGGTCACCAATGCGGGCGCATGCACGGTCATGGCTTTGAGGTCATCCTGTACGCCGATCAGGATCTTGCCGGCGCCGATATGGGCATCGACTTCGATCGCATCGCCGCGCATTGGGAGCCGCTCGGCGCGGAGCTCGATCACGTCTGCCTGAACGACATCCCCGGCCTGAGCAATCCCACCAGTGAGCTGCTCTGCCAGTGGTTGTGGCAGCGCGTCAAGCCGGAGTTGCCGGCGCTGTCATGGGTAAGCGTCTACGAGACCGCCACCGCCGGCTGCCACTTCGACGGCGGCCACTATCGTATTTGGAAGGACCTCCGTTTCGAGGGCGCCCTGCGGCTCACCCGGGCGCCGGGTGGCGATCGGCGTCGGCGGCTGCACGGACACAGCTATCTGCTGCGGCTGCACCTGAGCGCGCCTTTGGACGACGTGCTCGGCTGGACCCTGGACTACGGCGACGTCAAGACCCTGTTCAAACCGGTCTATTTCCAGCTCGATCACCATCGGCTCGATCAGCTGCCGGTGCTCGATGGTGCCGATCCGGCACGGCTGGCGCTGTGGATACGCGAGCAGGTTGCCGCTGAACTGCCGCAACTCGAACGCATCGATCTGCACCAGACCCCCGGCTGCGGCGTGTCACTGTGCTGGGGCTCGCTCGGCCCCGCGTTGCCGGCCTGAACCCCGCCGGATCATGGCGTACAGCATCAAGGAGTGTTTCTACACGCTGCAAGGTGAGGGCGCTCGCACCGGTCGCGCCGCGGTGTTTTGCCGCTTCAGCGGTTGCAATCTCTGGTCGGGCCGGGAGCAGGATCGTGGCGCGGCGGTCTGCGACTTCTGCGACACCGATTTTCGCGGCACCAATGGCAGCGGTGGAGGGCGCTTCGACACCGCCGCGGCCCTAGCCGCGCATGTGGCATCGTTTTGGCGTCCTGAATCGGCGGCCGAGCTCGGCGTGCGCCCCTACCTGGTCTGCACCGGTGGCGAGCCATTGCTGCAACTGGACCTCGCGTTGATCGACGCACTGCACGCCAACGGCTTCGAGATCGCGGTGGAAACCAACGGCACCTTGCCAGTGCCGGCGGGCGTCGACTGGACCTGCGTCAGCCCCAAAGCGGACGCCGACCTGACGCAGACCAGCGGCGACGAGCTCAAGCTGGTCTTTCCGCAGCCGCTGGCGCCGCCCGAGCGCTTCGCTGGGCTCGACTTTCGCCATCGTTTTCTGCAGCCGTTGGACGGTCCGGCGTTGGCCGCCCATACCGCCGCCGCCATTGCCTACTGCAAGGCCCATCCCCGCTGGCGGCTCGGTCTGCAGACCCACAAGATCATCGGTATCCGCTGAGTTCTCCGCTAAACTCATGTGGCCAGCAATCGGTCGAGCTGGTTGGCGAACGCCTGCCGGTCGGCCTTGCTGAACGCTGGAGGTCCGCCGGTGTCGACGCCACTGCTGCGCAGCGTGTCGAGGAAGTCGCGCATATTCAACCGCTGGCGGATGTTCTCGCGGGTGTAGAGCTCGCCGCGGGGGTTCAGGGCCAGGCAGCCCTTGTCGATCACCTCGGAAGCGAGCGGGATGTCGGCGGTGATTACCAGGTCTCCAGACACGGCCTGTTGCACGATGTAGTTGTCCGCCACATCAAAGCCGCCCGAGACCTGTACGGTCCGGATGTTGCGCGAGCCTGGTACCTGAACCGGCTGGTTGGCGACCAGGGTCAGCATGAGCGGTACCCGATCCGCGGCGCGGAATAGAATTTCTTTGATGACGTTGGGGCAGGCGTCTGCATCGACCCAAATCTGTTTCGAACTCATCACCTCGTCCTCTTCGGGCGGTGGGGAACGTGCTAGCCGCTTTTTGTGGCCGGCGGCGCAGAGGCACAAATCGCTTATCATGGCGGGCCGAACGACTTGACAGAGAGCACCTTAGAGATGCAAAAGACCCGCTGCCTGACCGCGTCGACGCTCGAAGTCGGCATGCAGTTCGAAGCACGCTTGAGCTTCACCCGCGAACAGGTCGACCAGTACTGCGCCTTGGTCGGAGATCACAACGCCATCCACCGAGATCTCGAAGCGGCTCGTATCCGCTTTCCTGAGACGCCGGATATCATCGTCCCTGGCGGACTGATCCAGACCACCATATCGGCCCTGTTTGGTACCAGCTTTCCTGGTGACGGCTGCCTTGGCCTGACTTTCTGTCCCGAGCGCTTCCGGCGTCCTGTTTGCCCTGGCGAAGAGATCGACGTGACGCTGGCCATCGCGCGTATCCTGCGGGGAGGCATCATCGACATGGACATCGTCTTGGTCGACGCCGACGGCAAGCCCTTGGCCAACGCCAAATCCCGCGTCGTCGCCCCCGATGATACCTACTATGCGTGGTGGAGCGAGAATATCGATGGCCTGGACGAGGCCGGCTGTTGAGGGCTGAGACCGGTTTGTCTGCGTCACAGTTGTCGATCGAGAGCCCCATGACGAACGAGAGGTGATCGATCGAAGCAACTTCGCGCCAACGGAAAGCTGACGTCTTCTCAGCAATGGCGGCAATACCCCCTTCCGTTGCGTGTCAATCAAGGCTAGAGCGCGCGAGCGTCCGCATGCTATGTTGGCCGGAAGGCCCAAGGAAACATGCGATTAGAACACAGTGGAACAGGACATCCATCAGTAGCCACCGCAAAAGTCCGCGACCGACGGACGAACACCACCAGGAGAACCCATGCAAAAGTCCTTGTACATCGATCCGGTGAAATGCACCGGCTGTCTCCAATGCGAGATGGCCTGCTCTTACATCCACACCGGCGCCTTCAATCCATCCAAGTCTCGTATTAAGGTGTTCGACTTCGAGCATGAGGGTAGAAAGGTGCCCTATACCTGCACCCAATGCAGCGAGGCCTGGTGTCTGCACGCCTGTCCTGTCGACGCGATTAAGCTCGATGCGCAGACCGGCGCCAAGGTGGTGTTCGAGGACACCTGCGTCGGCTGCAAAGTCTGCACCATCGCCTGTCCCTTCGGCACCATCAATTACGTCGCCGATACCGGGAAGGTGCAGAAATGCGACCTCTGCGACGGCGATCCCGCCTGCGTCACGGCATGCCCGACGGATGCCATCACCTATGTGGACGCGGACTGGAGCGGACTCGGGCGCATGCGCGCCTGGGCCGCGCGTGCCAACTCGGCGGCGATCTAAGCAGAGGACAAAACCATGGCCTGGACAAAAAGCATCCTGCGCGTGAACCTCACCGAGGGCACCTGCACCCCCGAGCCACTGAATATGCAGTGGGCAAACGACTACCTCGGCTCGCGCGGACTCGCCAGCAAGTATTTGACGGAGGAGGTCGATCCGAAGGTCGATCCCCTGTCTTCCGACAATAAACTGATCATGTCCACCGGGCCGCTCACCGGTACCATGGCATCTACCGGCGGGCGCTACACAGTGGTCACCAAGGGTCCGCTGACCGGCGCCATCGCCTGCTCCAACTCCGGCGGCTACTTTGGCGCGGAGATGAAGTTCGCGGGTTGGGACATGATCATCTTCGAGGGTCGCTCGCCGACGCCGGTCTATCTCTACTTGGAAAACGATAAGGCCGAGCTGCGTGATGCGTCTCATCTCTGGGGCAAGAGCACCTGGGTGACCGAGGAGACCATCAAGACCGCGCACCAGGACCCGCAGATCCGCATTTCCTCCATTGGTCAAGCCGGCGAGAATGGGGTTCTTTACGCCTGCGTTGTCAATGACCTGCACCGCGCTGCCGGTCGTTCCGGGGTTGGCACGGTGATGGGCTCGAAGAATCTGAAGGCGGTCGCGCTGCGTGGCACCAAGGGTGTCTCGGGCATCCGCGACTTCAAGGAGTTTCTCAAGGTCACAAGCGAGAAGAAGCAGATTTTGGCCGAGAACGCGGTTACCGGGCAGGGCCTGCCCACCTACGGCACCCAGGTGCTGATGAACGTGATCAATGAAATGGGCGCGCTGCCCACCCGCAATCACCGTGATGTGCAGTTCGAGGACGCCAATAAGATCTCCGCCGAGGCCATGGTGGAGCCGCGCGCGAGCGACGGAAAGCCACAGTTGGTAACCAACGCCGCCTGTTTCGGTTGCACCATCGCCTGCGGGCGCATCGCCAAGATCGACGAGACCCATTTCTCTGTCGTCAACAAGCCCGAATACTGGGGCGCCTCGGGCGGCCTAGAATACGAGGCCGCCTGGGCATTGGGCTCGGCCAACGGCGTCAACGATCTGGAGGCCCTGCAGTACGCCAACCTGCTCTGCAACGAAGTGGGCATGGACCCGATCTCGTTTGGCGCCACAGTCGGCGCCGCGATGGAACTCTACGAGATCGGTGTCCTCAGCAAGGAGCAAATCGGCCTGGATGCCCCGTTCGGCTCGGCCGAGGCGCTGGTCAAGCTCGCGGAGATGACCGCTAACGGCGAGGGCTTCGGCAAGGAACTTGGCGAGGGCTCGAAGCGACTCTGCGCTCAGTATGGTCGTCCCGACTTATCGATGACCGTCAAGGGTCAGGAATTCCCCGCCTATGACTCCCGCGGCATCCAGGGCATGGGCCTTGCTTACGCCACCTCCAACCGCGGCGCCTGCCACCTGCGCGGCTACACGGTTGCGTCCGAGGTGCTTGGCATCCCAGTCAAGACCGACCCGCTGACTACGGACGGCAAGCCGGCCCTCGTCAAGGCGTTCCAGGACGCCACCGCCGCGTTCGACTCGTCCGGGCTGTGCATCTTCACCAGCTTCGCCTGGACCCTGGCCGACATCCAGCCGCAGATTCAAGCGGCCTGCGAGGGCGACTGGTCGCTGGAGCGCCTGGAACTGGTCGGTGAGCGCATCTGGAACATGGAAAAGCAGTTCAACCTGGCCGCTGGCCTGACCAAGGCCGACGACAACCTGCCGCCACGGCTCACCACAGAGCCGGCCAAGGTCGGCCCCGCCAAGGGGCTAGTCAACGGGCTCGACAGAATGCTCCCGGAGTATTACGAGCTGAGGGGCTGGGATGGGGAGGGTGTCCCCAACGGACCGACGTTGGAGCGTTTGGGGCTTTAATACAGCCCCGGCGCTAATGCAAGCTTCGTTGTCGTGGTCGTAATCGAAAATTCGATCGACAACGACAACGACAACGACAACGACAAAGAGCACGTTTTTTCCGCGCTTTTCGTTCCGGCTCAACCGGGTTAGGGGTATCTCCCAAATGAAACACGTGATTCTTGGCAACGGCCCGGCCGGTGTCGTTGCTGCCGAGACCTTGCGCGCCGCCGATCCAGCCTGCGAGATCGTTCTAGTGGGCAACGAGGATGCGCCGCCCTATTCGCGCATGGCCATCCCGTATCTGCTTGAAGGCAACATCGACGAAGCCGGTACCTATTTACGCAAGGAGCCGGGCTATTTCGAGAAACAGCGCATTACCGAGCGGCGTGGGCGCGCCGTTGCGCTGCATACCGACCAGCGCGATATCCTTTTCGACGATGGCAGTCGCGAGACCTACGATCGCTTACTGGTCGCCACCGGTTCGCATGCTGTCCGTCCCCCCATTCCGGGGATTGATCTGCCCCAGGCGCTCACCTGCTGGACTCTGGGTGACGCGCGTGCGATCGCCGAATATGCCAAGCCGGGTAGCCGCGTCGTCCAACTTGGCGCCGGTTTTATCGGCTGCATCATCATGGAATCGCTCGCCGTGCGTGGCGTCGACCTGACCGTCGTCGAGATGGGCGATCGCATGGTGCCACGCATGATGACACCCAAGGCCGGCGACATGATCCGCGAATGGGTGGAAGCTAAGGGGGTCCGCGTCATGACCAACGCGGGCATCGATCGCATCGACCCGGTCGGGGCGGATGGCGTCGGGGCCGCGCCGCTGCGTATCCATCTCACCACCGGCGCTGTGCTGGAGGCGGATCTCGTCATCGTCTCGGCCGGCGTTGCGCCCAACGTCGGCTTTCTCGAGGCGACGCCGGTGCACGTGGCGAAGGGCGTTTTGGTCAACGACCGGCTGGAGACGACGGTGCCGGGCATCTTTGCCGCCGGCGACGTGGCCGAGGCACCGGACCTATTCACCGGCGCCCACTTGGTTTCGGCGATCCAGCCCAACGCCGTCGATCAGGCGCGGGTCGCGGCCCTGAACATGGTCGGCAAGGACGTGCGTCAGCCCGGCGTTCTCGCGATCAACGTGCTCGATACGCTGGGCCTGGTGTCGTCCTCGTTCGGTCAGTGGTGGGGAACCGACGCCAAGGACGGCGTGGAGCTGGTCGACGACGAGCATCATCGCTACCTGAGTCTGCAGTTCCAGGATGATGTGCTGATCGGTGCCACGTCCATTGGCCTGACTCAGCACGTCGGTGTCCTGCGCGGACTGATTCAGAACAAGACGCCCCTAGGCAAATGGAAGCAGGTCCTGAAACAGACACCGTTACGATTTGCGGAGGCCTATGTCGCCCGCAGTCAACAGCCCACCGCCGTCGTTGTCCATTGAGACCCTCCTGTCGAATCCGCCACCGGCCAAGGCTTCCATGCAGATCACCTTCAAACTCTACGCCAGCCTCGGCGACTATTTGCCGAAGCAGGCCCGCGCCAACCAAATTGATCTGGACATCGACGAGACGGACACGGTGCAGCAGATTCTGGAGCGGCATCAGCTACCCGAGCGCCTGACGCACCTGGTCTTAATCAACGGGGTCTTCATCCCGCCGGAGGAACGCATGGGTCGGCAGCTTGCGCCGGGCGACCAATTGGCGGTGTGGCCGCCGATTGCCGGCGGCTGATCGTTGTCGACGGGCATCCAACGGACTGCTGAATTGGAACGGGAGATGTCCGCACTGCCGGCGGACATCGCGCGAGGCTTGGAGGTAGCCTTTCCCGGCGCTGTGCAGGGCGGGCCGAGCCAGTTCGTCGTAACACTGCCCTGCGCTGCGATGGAGCTTCAGCTCACGCCCGGACCAGACCGCGTCATCGCGTTGCTGCGACTACCGACCCTGACCCTGCGTATCCGCTTCACCGACGGCGATGCCGCGGCCCAAGCCGAACTGATCCGACGCTTCGATCTGGCTATGCGCCGCGGCGGTGGCTAATCGGTCTCACCGATCCGAATTCGCCCGACCGTCTCGACGCCGTTGGCGGTGGGTTTGACGACCACAATCTCGCCGGATGCCGGAAAGGCGCCAGTCAGCGCCGTGATGTTGACCTGATGCGTGATTAGCACGAGAGGCGTGTCGCTGTCTGTTCCAGCCTGGGTGCGGATCAATTGACGAGCCGCGGCGGTGCGTTGCGATTCCCTGGCGTCGTCGCGGAAGAAGGAATTGAGTGCCGGATTGGACTGGACGGTGCCGAGATCGAGCAGGTGGGCGGTCTCCAGGCAACGGCACCATTGGCTGGAGTGCAGCCGAGCGGAGGCGATGCGGTTGGCGCGGAATCGATCGCCGATGGCCTTCGCCTGCGCGCGGCCTTGTCCCGACAGGTTGCGCTGGGTACCGCAGTCATCGAGGTCGAACTCGGCGGGGTCGCCGATGCCCGGGGCCTCTGCGTGGCGCATCAGGGCGACGTGCCCGCCGCTGGCGAGGGCCCGCCAAAGCACTTCATGGCGATCTTCAGCGGCGTCGGCAAACGCGTATGCGGCGCCGATCAGTGCAATGCTGCCAAATAGCATCAGGGTCCATTGCGGCCTGTGCATGGGTCTACCTCCGGGGCTGCTCGATCGGTAGCACGTTGGGTTCAGGCCGCGTCTGCCGCCAGCTTGGGCCGCGGTGTTTGTGCCTCGGCCGCTTCGGCCGCCAGCATGCGCTCGCGCTCCTGATAGACCGTGAGCTGTGCCGTGATCTGCTCTTTGACCATCTCGCGGTAGGGCAGAAAGTGCTCAATGTAGGCGCAAAGACCTAGGTAGCTGCCGACGCCGCCGCGATTGTGGCGCAACATCCACCAAAAATAGCGCCAGAACGCGAAGCGGGTCTTGCGCACGATGCCCTGGCGCCAAACGATGGTCAGCAATGCCCCGAGGGCCGCCGGGTCACCGGGGCGCTTGGCCTTGTGTTTGCGCCGCGCCGGATTGTTGTGCACGTCGGCGCTGCCGAGTACCTGGTAATGACGGAAGGTTCGGTCAAGGTACTGTCGAGCGTCGAACAGCGCGTAGAAACCGTCGACATATTCGGTGGCGATCTCCTGCACCGGCCGAGTCGGAACGAAGTTGAGTAGCGATGTCTGGTTGAGATGTACCTCGCCGTCGCGCAGGCGGCCCTCGGCTGCGAGGCGTTTCCAGAGCGCGGTGCCGGGCAGCGCCTGGAGCATGCTGAAGGTGGTCAACGGGATGTTGTTGCGCTCGACGAACTCAACAATGCGCTGACCGGCGCCGGGGCGCTCGCCGTCGAAGCCAATGATGAAGCCGGCCATAATCCGAAGTCCGGTGCCGGCGATTGCGGTGACGGCGTGGTCCAGCGACGATTTGGTGTTTTGCTTTTTCTTGCTGGCGAGCAGGCTGGCCTCGTCCGGCGTCTCTATGCCGAGGAAGACGGCGCCGAAGTTGCTATCCACCATCAGGTCCATCAGTTCCTGGTCTTGGGCCAGGTCCATCGAGGCCTCAGTGGAGAAGTTGAACGGGAAGCCGTTGCGTTCCTGCCAAGGGCGCAGTGCGCGCAGCATCTGCTTGGCATTGGCCTTATTGCCGATGAAGTTGTCGTCGACGACGAACACGCTGCGCCGCCAGCCGATTTCGTGCAGACGTTCCAGCTCGGCGAGTACCTGGTCGGGCGTCTTGGTGCGCGGGCGCCGTCCGTAGAGCACGATGATGTCGCAAAACTCGCAGCGGAACGGACAGCCGCGTGAGTACTGGATGGCCATCTCGCTGTAGGCGCTGAGATCCAGCAGGTCGAAGCGCGGGATCGGGGTCTGCGTGACGTCCGGCTTCTCGCCGCTGGCCGTATAGGTACCGCGCTTGGCGCCGCGGCCCAGGTCTTCCAGCCAGAGCGGGATGGTGATCTCGCCCTCGTCCAACACCAAAAAGTCGGCGCCGGCCTGTTCGAGTTCCTGCGGTAGCGCAGTGGCATAGGGGCCGCCGCAGACCGTCGGCCTACCATGCCGATGTGCCTCGGCGATCGCGGCGTGCATGTCGTCCTTCTGCACCAGCATGCCGGACAGCAGCACCAGATCGGCCCAGGCCCAGTCTTCATCCGACACCGTTTCGACGTTGCGATCGCGCAGCCGAAATTCCCAGTCTTGCGGCAGGATGGCAGCGACGGTGATCAGGCCCAACGGCGGCATCATCGCGCGCTTGCCGATCAGCTCCAACGCCTTCTCGAACGACCAGTAACTGTCGCGGAATTTGGGGTAAACCAGCAAGGCACGCATTCAAGTCGGCTCCTGATGAACGTAGACGCCGACGGGTGCGAATAGAGCTCGGCTTGATAGCCGCACTGCGAACGTCGGACTCGATGCGTCTTTTTAGCTGGATCGGGTGTCCTTATCAACCGGTCGGGAGTCAGGGGCTTGGAAGCTGGTTGCGCCGAGTGCTTCGATCGCGGGTCGCCGGTCGCTGGGTGCCGATGCGGCACCGTTCCGTATTGTTCCCAGCGATAGAAACGCGTCGCGGTGGACAGACTTCCTAACATGCTCGTGTATTCAGGATCGGCTCTGGTTGAAGATTTCCAGGTGTTCGATTTGCACTCCATGCATCCGCATGTCTGCCTGTGTTCGGGCTTCTTGTGAAGCACGGTGATCGGCCCATGACCGGCGGGTTGCGGGCCGCCAATGTTGCTGTCCGCCTTGGCCCGTGCTAGCCTGGTCAGAATTCTAACCAGATGCAGGCGGGTCAGCGCATGAAGACGTTCCCACTCACCGAAGCCAAAAGCAAGCTCAGCGCCCTCATCGACGGCTTGGCCGCCGATGACGAGGAGATCGTCATCACGCGCAATGGCGTCGCCGCGGCCATCCTCGTCAGCCCCGATGAGTTTGAGCGCTGGAGAGAGACCCTGGCCCTTCGGCTCGACACCGAGAGTATGGGCGAAATTCGTGCCGGACTCGATCAGCTCGAGGGCGGCAAGGCCCAGATCTACACGCTCGGAGAGCTGTTTGATGACTCGCCTGCGCAGACGCCGTCGGGCCAGCCTACAACCGACGGCGCGTGACGGAATCCCACCGGCTCCGGGTGCCCCATCGAGTCGCGGAAACCATCCGTGGCCTGCATCCGACGCTGAAGCAACAGATCCGGGCGGCACTGCAAGTCCTCATCCAGCGTTCGGCCGCCGGTAAAGCACTGAAGAAAGAACTGGCGGGCCTGCGCAGCTACCGCGTCGGCAGGTCGCGAATCGTGTATCGCCTTGCCGGTAAGCGCACCATCGAAATCATCGCCATCGGACCGCGGCGAACGATCTACGAGGAGACCTATCGGTTGCTTCGGCGGCGCTGAATTTGCCTTGCATGCCTCCGCGTGTCTAATGGTCGTTGGGCGCTTCTTATAAGGAGTGACGATCGGCCAGTAAGCGCGCTGCTCCGCGGGGTTCAGGTGCTCGGTGTCCGTGGCGCCATCAGTACCAGGAGCCAGCCGGTGCGCTCGATGCGTGCCGCGAGCAGGCGGCGCCCGTCCACATCGAGACGAACGCTGGCATCGCGCGTGCGCTCGGCCCGTGACAACAGGCGTTCCACCGCCGAGCCTACCTCGGCCGATTGGCTCGCGACCGCGTCCTTCGCCCCGAGATGCTTGATTCCATCCGGGGTGCGGAAATACAGCACCGCGGCGCCGGCCTCGGCATTGACCTGGTCGATTTCCGCCGCGAGCGCGGGGTCGGTCGCCTCGTCGGCAGTGGTCAGATAGACCCAGGAGAATGGGAAGCTCTCGTAGGCGCTACGAAAGGTCGGCGCCAGCTGCTCGAACCGCCTCAACTGACGCAGCAGGGTCTCATCGAGTGCCTCGCCGCGATAACTGTGGAGGCCCCGTTAAGGGGCCTGAAAGGCCGGTGGCCCGGTCAGCGCCGCGGGCCAGGTGCGAAAGCCGGCGGTGTGGCCTTGCGGGGTGCGCCGCGCCAGCCAGGGCCAGCTCTCCGGCGGGGATTGGTCGTCGGCTGTGGACAGCCTGGCATAGGCTTCTCCCAGCGCCTTGGTGCTGTCGGCGAC
>JGI12210J13797_10727550_pt1 | contig 17723 bp, 15 predicted proteins | sample ElkSlonscriptome_3_FD_13797 | JGI IMG/M metagenome (IMG submission 13797)
CGCGGGCATGGTCGACGGGGGCGTTGTTCTTTTGTAAGTCATCACGGTTCCAGGGGACTAGGCGAGGTCAGGGCACGATGGCCCAGTCCGCGGCGAGGAAGCCGGGGGCCACGCCCGCCGAGCCGACGCGGACGTAGGACTGGGCGTTCTCGTCGGCGATCCCGCTGAGGCCGGCCGGCGCGAAGGTCACGCCCGGGGGCAGGGGCGGGTGGACGACTCCCTCGGAGAACGCCACGCCGTCGAGCACGTCGGCGTCGGTGGCACACGTGCCGGTGCACAGCAGGGTGAACCCGCCGCGGGTGGCGGAGAAGGAGATGTTGCTGCCGGTGGCGATGTCCCCCGACCCGCCCGGCTCGTAGATCCGCAGGGTCTGCCCGGCCATGATCGGCATGGCGGGCAGCGGGAAGTCGAGGTCGGCCAGCGAGCTGTCGTCGAACAGGACGTTCAGGCCGGCGAGGTCCACGTCGCACATGCCCGCGTTGGTGAGCTCGACGTAGTCGGAGGTGCCGATGAACAGCTCGGTCAGCCGCAGGCCCGCGAACCCGCCTCCGGGGCCGCAGGGGATGCAGACGCTGGGCTCGCCCTGGCAGCCGAAGTCGGGCTCCACCTCGCAGACGTCGCTGCAGCCGTCGCCGACCGCGACGTTGCCGTCGTCGCAGGCCTCGTCGGCCACGAGCATGCCGTCGCCGCAGATCGGCCCGCAGACGCTGGGCTCGCCCGTGCAGTCGAAGCCGGGCTGGAGCTGGCACATGGAATTGCAGCCGTCGCCGATCGCGATGTTGCCGTCGTCGCAGGCCTCGTCGGCGGCGAGCAGGCCGTCGCCGCAGATCGAGGTGCAGACGCTGGGCAGGCCGAGGCAGACGTAGCCGTTCTCGGACTGGCAGGTGGCGTCGCAGCCGTCGCCGTCGTCGGTGTTGGCGTCGTCGCAGCCCTCGTTGCCGTAGACCAGGCCGTCGCCGCAGATCGGTCCGCAGACGCTGGGCTCGCCCGTGCAGTCGAAGCCGGGCTGGAGCTGGCACATGGCATTGCAGCCGTCGCCGGGGCTGGTGTTGGCGTCGTCGCAGGCCTCGTCGCCCACGAGCAGGCCGTCGCCGCACGCGGGGCCGCAGACGCTGGGCGTGCCCGCGCACGCGTAGCCCTCCTCGAGAGCGCACGCGGAGTCGCAGCCGTCGCCGTCGTCGGCGTTGGCGTCGTCGCAGGCCTCGCCCTCGTCGAGCACCCCGTCGCCGCAAGACGCCCCTGGGCCGCTGGAGGACCCGCCGGTGGAGCCGGCCTCTCCGGCGGTGGTTCCACTGTCGCCGTCGTCGTCGATGTCGCCGGTGGTGAAGGTGATCGAGGCGCTCATCCCGGTAGGGTCACCGGTGGTGCTCGGGTCGTCGGTGGTGGTGGGCAGGAGGCTGGAATCGTCGCCGCACGCGACGAGACAGAGCAGCACGAGGGACGAGGGGGCGAGGGTCTTGGCGAGCATGGCAGGGTCGACGAGGCAGAGTTGCACCGTGCCATGGCGGGCGCCGCGAGGTCATCCGCGCCCGGGCCATCGCGCGCGATCGTTCGAGCGACCATTGTTCGAGCACACGACCGTCCCGCTGGAATTGACGATCGTGTAGGGGCTTCTGTGTGCCTGTCGCATGTCCGAGGCTTCGAAACGCGACGAGGGACGCCCGGTGGGGCGCCCCTCGTGGGTGAGTCGGCGAGTCGCTAGTCGTGCAGCTTGACGTACTCGAACTCGATGGGCTGCCCGTCGATGCCCTTGTTGGGCGCTGCGATCCAGTTGGCGAACTTCCCGGGCTCGTACACCGGCTTCATGATCGACAGCAGGTAGTCGTTGTCCTCGGGCACGAGCAGCCACGTGGGCTCGTTGGCGCGGAACTCGTCCTCGGACAGCAGGTTGCCCTGCGGGTCGAAGTAGTGGCCGGCGTAGATGCCCTGGTGGCGGTGGAAGCGACGGCTGGGCAGGGTGAGGCGGGTGGGCGAGCCTTCGGCCTCGAGGGTCTTGTTCCAGCGCTCGATGACCTTGGTGCAGTCGGCCACGTAGGCGTCGCGGAGCACCTCGTTCATGGCGTTGCGCAGGGGCACGTCCTTCTCGACCACGGCGCCCTTCTCGACCACGGGCAGCCGGTACTCGCCGGTGATGGCCTTGTGGTCCTCGTAGCGCCGGCCCTCGTGGAAGCGCCCCTTGAGGCCGCTGGCGAAGAAGTTGGACGCGTTGCTGGAGATCTCGCCGCCGAACAGGTCGAGGCTGTAGGTGTACCAGTAGTTGATCGTGCGCTGGATCAGATCGAAGTCGATCCCGCCCTGGGCCCGGACGTCGCCGTTGGGGTCTTGCTGCTGGAGCTGGGCCGAGCGCTTGATGATCCGCTGGATGCCGGTGTCGCCCACGAACAGGTGGTGGGCCTCCTCGGTGAGCATGAACTGGGTGGTGCGGGCGAGCGGGTCGAAGCCGCTCTCGGCGAGCGCGGCGAGCTGATACTTGCCGTCGCGATCGGTGAACATGGTGAACGCGAAGAACGACAGCCAGTGATCGCAGGGCTGGTTGAACGCGCCCAGGATGCGCGGCTTGTCCTCGTCGCCGCTGCGGCGCAGCAGCAGCTCCTCGGCCTCGTCGCGCCCGTCGCGGCCGAAGTGCTTCTGGAGCAGGTAGACCATGGCCCACAGGTGGCGGCCCTCCTCCACGTTCACCTGGAACAGGTTGCGCAGGTCGTAGAGGCTGGGGGCGGTGTGGCCCAGCAAGCGCTGCTGCTCCACGCTGGCCGGCTCGGTGTCGGCCTGGGTGACGATGATGCGGCGCAGCGCGTTGCGGTGCTCGCCGGGCACGTCGAGCCAGGCGGGGGCGCCGTAGTCGTCGCCACACTTGATGGTGGGATCGGCGTCGTTGGGGTTGAGGAAGATGCCCCAGCGGTAGTCGGGCATCTTCACGTACGCATAGTTGGCCCAGCCGCCGCGCTCCACCGACACGGCGGTGCGCAGGTAGATGGGCTTGTCCTCGAAGTCGGTGGGGCCCATGTCGTGCCACCACTCGAGGTACTTGGGCAGCCACCTCTCCAGCGCGCGCTGGAGCTTGGGATCGTCGGAGAGCCCGACGTTGTTGGGGATCTTGGCGTCCAGGTCGACGGTCGTCGAAGTTCCGGTCATGGTGTGGGGCGGTCCTGGTGAGGTGGGGCGGCCTAGACCCGCTGCCAGTCGAAGGTGGGCCGCTCGGGGCGGCCGTAGAGGGTGAGGGCCCCTTCGGGCCCCGTGGCGTTGGGTCGGATGAAGATCCAGTTCTGCCACGCGGACAGCCGCGCGTAGATCTTGGTCTCGGGGGTCTCGGGGCCGGCGAAGCGGAGGTTCTGCTCCATGCCGGTGAGCGCGTCGGGCGACAGGCTCACCCGCTCCTCGACGGCGATGCGCACGTCGTCGTCCCAGTCGATGTCGTCGAGCAGCACGGTGATGAGCCCGGCCTCGTCGGCCTGCTCGGGATCCAGTAGCGCACGATGGCCGACCAGGCCATCGAGCTGCTCCGGCTCGCCGTACAAGCGGGTCTGCAGCCGGGTGAGGCCGTGGGCCATGGGCAGCCCGCCCTCGTTGAGATCGCTCAGGCCGACCTTCAGGGGGTGGTCGGGATCGTCGAGCAGGTAGAAGCGATCGGCAGCGAGCGCCAGCTCCAGCAGGCTGCCGGCGAAGGCGGTGCCGGCATCGCCGAGGGCGAAGAACGAGCGGCTGGTGTTGTCCATGCGCCGCAGCACGCGGCCCATGAGCAGCAGCACCTCGCGCACCAGCCAGTGATCGCGCGCGGCGACCAGGGCCGCGTCGTGCTCGAGCACGGTCTGCACGTCGCCCTTGGCCCGCACCAGCACCAGCCCGAGCTGGGGGTGGTTGACCCGCAGCTGCAGCAGGGCGTCGTCGAGCTCGCGATGGGCTCGCAGCGCCCACAGCTCGGCGCCGGCGCGCTGGATGGCCTGGGGCCCCTCGCGCAGCAGGGCCACGTCGTCGGCGGTGGGGCCCTGGATGGTGAGCGAGGCGGTGCGGGCGTCGGGGTCGAGCTCGAGGGTGACGTGCCGGTAGCGGCGCCCGGTCTCGTCGATCTCGGGCACGAGCGGCGGCAGCGAGATGCCCGCGCGCTCGCCGGAGGGGAGCTCGGCCGAGACCCGCTCCACCATGGTCTGGGCCCGCTTCGCGATCTCCTCGTCGAACTTGGAGCGCGGGAAGATGTCGTCGACCAGGCGCCACTGCTTGGCCTTCTTGCCGCGGATGCCCTCGGCGGTGGTCGAGAACACGTCGGCTCGATCGCGCCGGACCTTGCGCTTGTCGACGAGGCGGGTGAGTCCGCCCGTGCCCGGCAGCACGCCCAGCAGCGGCACCTCGGGCAGGCTCACCGCCGAGTTGCCGTCGTCTTGCAGGTAGATCTCGTCGCAGGCGAGGGCCAGCTCGTACCCGCCCCCCGCGGTGGTGCCGTTGCAGGCCGCGATGTAGGCCTGCTGGCTGTGGGCGGAGGCCTGCTCCAGCTCGCAGCGGGTCTCGTTGGTGAACTTGCAGAAGTTCACCTTCCACGCGTGGGTGGACTGCCCCAGCATGTTGATGTTGGCCCCGGCGCAGAACACCCGGTCGATGCCCGAGCTGAGCACCACCACCCGCACCTCGGGGTGTTCGAAGCGCATGCGTCGGACGATGTCGGCCAGCTCGATGTCGACGCCGAGGTCGTAGGAGTTGAGCTTGAGCTCGTAGCCCTCTCTCAGCCCCCCGTCGGGGTCGACCTCCATCGTCACGCGAGCGATGGCACCGTCGTAGGCGACCTTCCAGTGGCGGTAGGTGCTGGGCTCGACCTCGAAGTCCACCGGGGCGATCGCCGAAGCGGCAGGCTGCTGCATCACCTTGGCACGCTAGCAGGTGTAAACGGCCCTCAGCCGTGCGCTAGGGGGGTCTACGGGCCGTTGGCGTCGTGTGGAGCCACACGGTTCGATGCGCGCGTGCAGAGCATCGTGCGGGGGCACACTGAGGCTCGGCACGGCGCTCGGCTCGGCTCGGCGCTCGACTCGACTCGACTCGACTCGGCGCGTTCGTGCGACCAGTGGCGCGCGAGGGATCGTCGAGGGACGGACGGGCGAGCGCCGAGAGAGCGAGCGCCGAGAGGGCGAGCGCCGAGTGGTCGCCCGTCAGGAGGGCGCCCGTCGGGCGGGCGTGGATCGACGAAGGGGAGTGCGGAGCGGTGACGAAGTCGAGCGGCCGGGGCCGGCCCTCACATGTCGTCCTTCAGCTTGCGCAGTGAGGTTCGAAGCTCACCGAACATGCCCTCGAGGCGCTCGACCGCGTCGTCGGTGGCCTCGCGGAGCTTGGCCTCGGCCTCGCCGAGCCGGGGCTCGAGCTCCTTCCAGGCCTTCTTGGCGTCTTGTCCGACGTCCTTGGCCTTGTCGCCGACCGTGCTGCCCACCTGCTCGCCGAGCGCTCGAAGCTCTTCGTAGGACTGCTCGAGTCGGATGCGCCAGGCGGGTCGTTCGTCGTTGGAGGGCACGAGCACCATTCTGAACGCGTATGGGCGAACGACAAGTCGTGAACGACCGGGGGGGTGCTATGATCGGAGTCATGACGCGCGTCGCGGAAGACCTTGCCCCCTCCTCGTCCCCCACGCCCGACGCTCGCCCGGCCGAGCCCAGCCCGGAGCAGCGGGCCGAGCGGCTCGCGGAGCGCATCAAGGCCGATGCCCGCCACGCGGCCGAGCCCTACCTGCGCGACACGGTGGTCCTCGGGGGGGGCGAGTAGCGAGCGGCCGTGCTGCGGCGCCTGCTGGGGCTCGAGACCGAGTACGCCATCGGGATCTCGGCCCGCGACGATCCGGACGCGCCCACCAACGCCGAGGTGTACACCGCCCTCCGCGAGGCGGTCGAAGCGCAGGTCCTCACCCGGCCCGGTGAGGTCTCGCAGCAGCAGGTGTTCCTGGTCAACGGGGGCAGCCTCTCCTACGAGTCGGCGTCGTGGGCCCGGGACAAGGGCCTGGTGGAGGGAGGTACGCCCGAGTGTCGCAGCCCGGGCGCGGCGCTGATCCAGCAGCGGGCCCAAGACATGCTGCTCGCGGGCGTGCTGCCCGAGGTCGAGCGGCGGCTGGCGCTGCGGGGCCACCCGGCCCGGGTGACGCTGCGCAAGAATTGTCGGGACGCCGAGGGCAACGTCTACGGGGCCCAAGAGAACTACGAGGCCGAGCTGGCCCGGGGCCCCGCGCTGTGGGCCTGGCGCGCGGGGCTGGTGGCGCTGGTGCCCGTGGCGCTGGTGAGCACGCTGGGCACCTGGGCGGTGGCTCTGGTCGCGCTCGCGGTGGCCATCGTGACGCTGGTGCCCATGGGGCTGGCGGGCCTGGGGTCCGCGTGGGTGCGGCGGCGCGCGCTCTACCAGGAGGTGTTCGGCCGGCACGGGGCCCAGGCGCTCGAGCGCATGTTCGCCCCGCCGCTGTCGTGGATCGAGCGGGCGCTGTGGGAGCCGGTGATGCGCCCGTTCTTCTGGCTGGCCGCGGCGGTGGGCTTCCGTCGCGTCCGCCAGCAGGCGATGGCGTTCTTGGTGACCCGGCCGGTGCTCACCGGGGCGGGCACGCTGCACCCCGACGAGCGCTTCGGGCTGTCGGAGAAGGGCCCGTCGATGATCCGCGGCTCGCGGCGCAGCGTGGACCGCGAGGATCGCTGCATCTGGGACGGCGGCAACCTGTGCAAGGGGGTGCTCGGCCTGGCCATGTTCCACTGGCGTCACTTCGCCGCGCTGTTCGGCCGCCGGCAGCGGCTGCAGCTGGGGCTGTCCGATTCCAACGTCACCCAGATCGCCGAGCTGCTCAAGCTGGGCACCACCGCCCTGGTGATCGACATGGTGGAGGCGGGGGCGCTGGCCGATCTCCCCCCGCTGCTGCGGCCGATCGACGCCCTCCAGGCCGTGATCGGCGACCCCACGCTGCGTGCGTCGATCCGCTGGGGCGACCGCTCGCTCACCGCGCTGGAGGTGCAGCGGCTGTACTGGGAGCGGGCGCGCCGGTTCGTGCGCGACAGCGCCACCCCCTCGCTCGAGGCGATGGAGCTGGTCGAGCTGTGGGGGCGCACGCTCGACGGCCTCGAGCGCGATCCGGCCTCGCAGGTGGGTCGGGTAGACTGGGTGACCAAGCGATTCTTGCTCGACACGGCCGGCGAGGGCGAGCCGTGGGCGGTGCGCAAGACGATCGACCTCAAGCTGCACCAGCTGGGCCCCGAGGGCTACCTCGCCCTGCTCGAGGCGGAGGGGCTGGCCCCGCGCGTGGTGGGGCTGGTCGAGGTCGCCGAGGCCATCCACACCCCGCCGCCCGACTCTCCGGCGGGGATCCGCAGCCGGCTGATCCGCGAGCTGCAAGACCAGCACGAGGGCGTCAAGGTGTACTGGGATCGGGTGCGGGTGGGCGGAGTCGTGCGCGGGCGCGTGATCCGGCTGGCGGACTACCGTCCGGGCCGCGCGGGCGCGGGCACGGGCTCGCCGGACGACGACGACGAGCGCTGAGCTACTCCCAGGTGATGGTCACGCACCACTGCTGGAGCGTGCCCGTGTCGGCCTCGAGGGTGTCCTCGACGAACAGGGTCAGGCCGTCGGAGGTCGGGACGCCGTCGAAGGCGGACAGCGAGGCGAAGGGGCGAAAGGCCAGCGCGGCGGCGGACTGTTCGCACTCGAACGCGGTCCCGGCCTCGTCGTCGAAGGTGGCATCGATGTTCATGTCGTTGGTGCAGCCCTCGAACAGCAGCACCGTGCCGTCGAGGTGGCTGACGTCGATGACCAGGTCGCCGATATAGGTGTGCTCGAGCACGACGTCGACGTCGACGTCGACGATGGTCAGCCCCTGGGCCTCGGGCGGCAGCGGGATGGTGCTGGTGAGCCCGGCCGGATCGATGTCGGGGATGGGCATGCCGACCATCACGCACTCGACGATGGGGTTGGGCACGGCGCTGCACCCAGAGATCTCGAGGGCACACATGCCGTCGCAGGCCAGGGTGCCGCCGGTGAACATGGGGTCGGCGTCGGGGCAGCGCAGCCCCCCCAGCTCCTTGCCGTCGCAGACCTCGCCGGGCTCGAGAACGCCGTTGCCACAGGTCGCGCCGCTGCCCCCGGTGGTGGAGCCGGTCCCGGTGTCTTCGGAGGGCCGGCCGCTGGAGTCGGGGCGCCCCTCGTCGGACCCGCGGGAGGTGGAGCCGGGCGGCTCGGAGGTCGAGGCGGAGTGGGTGGTGGCGTTGGGGTCGTAGGGACCGAAGGTGACCGGGCCCGCCTCGTCGGAGACTCCGGTGGAGCAACCCCCGAGCGTCAGCGCGCTGGCCACGGCCAGCCGAAGGCTTCCCGCCCGTCGCATGAGGCTCATGGTCGCATGTTTTCGTGCGGTGTCGCGCGCGCCCCCGAACGCAGACCAGCCCACGCTCCCGCGGCGGCGATGCGCGGCGGGCGTGGGCCGGGTGGGCGCCCCGCGAAGGGCGGGGGCGCGGGCTAGTTGGCGTCTTGGTCCGAGCCGTCCTTCTTCTCGGGCTCTTGGTACCAGGCCAGCGGCTTGAGCATCTCGTCGACCTGGTCGAGCTCGATCTTCACGCCCTTGTCGGAGAACCACAGCTCGTTGCTGGTGAGCGGGCTGCGGCGCTGGGCGATGAAGAGGATGGGCTCGCCCTTGCGGGTGTAGCCGAGCTGCACGATGGCATTCTCGATCCACTTGCCCTTGTCGCCGAAGGTGAACTCCCGCGTCAGGCGGTAGAACCCCTCGTGGGGCAGCTTGACCAGCGACTCGCCCCAATTGAGCGAGGTGGCCGGGATCTTCACGCCCGGCATCTGGAAGCGCCACTGGTTGTTGGTGTTGGCGACCGGAAGCAGCACCGAGGCCGGCGCGAAGTCGCCGTCGGTGCGAATGAGGATGAGCTGGTCGGGACCGACCTGCGCCTCGTTCCCCGGGAGGTACTTGGTCGTCTTGTAGATGCCGGGCTCGTACTCGAACGCCATCGGGCGGACCTTACAAGAGGCCCGGCGGTGGGGGAAGGCCCCCGGCACAGGGCCCTGCGCGGCCGTGCGCACGGGTTCTCCGGGGCGGGGGGCAGCCCGGCGTGCCCTCGGTCACGTGGGGGCCGGTCGCCGGGGCCGGGGCCGGGGGTCGTCGCTCGACCGCAGGCGCCGAGCCGCCATGAGGGCTACTTCTTCACCACGCCCGCGTCGCGAGCGAAGCGACCGAGCATCTCCGCCTCGTCGCGGAGGTCCTCGCGGACCTTGATGGGGCAGAAGCGCTCGCGGCGATCGACCTCGAGGTACGCGCTGGGGACCGACTCGGTGACCTGGCCGATGAGGCGCTCGAACTGCACCACCTCGAGCTTGCCGTCGGCGTTGGTGCGCGAGCCCTCGGGCCAGTCGATCGTCTTGCGCACCGCAAACCAGGTGAGGGGCACGTCGTGGTCGACCGCCTCGAGGTGGAGCCACAGGGTGTTGGTGTTGAAGTGGGGGTAGTCGGCCAGGTCCACGTCGGGGGGCAGGCGGAACGCCTCCACGATGGCCGCGGTGCCGCCCTCGAGCTCGGCCACGCACCCGCCCGCGTCGCCCTCCTCGCGCCGCACCACCTCCACGCTCACCCCGGCCCCGGCGTCGACCGCCTCGAGGTGGGCGCCGAGCACCACCGGGTCGAGCGAGGCGCCGAGGTTGTCGACGTTGGAGACCAGCAGGTGCTCGACGCCCTGCTTGCGCAGGCGGGCGAGCGTGCCGCTGTCGCGCAGGCGGCCGAGGGTGTCGCCGTGGCCGGGCGCGGAGTACAGGGCGGTGTCGGGGAGCTCGGCCGCCTCGGGCAGCTCGGTCAGCGGCGTGCCGTCGGGCAGCACCCGCGGCATGATCGACTGGGAGAACGACGAGAGATCGTCGGCCTCGGCCTCGCCGAGCTGTGTGAGGTGCTCGTCGCTGGGGCCCTCGGTGGCGAAGCTGTGCATCAGCACGATGGGGATCGACGCCCCGAGGGCCTTCGCCGCGGTGCGCACCTGGCCCAGCTTCACCGCGAGGAAGCTGGCCTCGGGCTGGCCCTCGACCACGGAGACCACGCCCTTCGCTCCGCCCCCGAAGCGGGTGGCCATGCCTCCGTTGAGGACCAAGATGGCCACCGTGCCCGCCCGCAGGGCCGCTTCGCCGCGGGTCGCGAGCCGAGCGCGCCGTGCTTCGCTCCCCTCGGCCCCCGGCCGCAGGTCGACCGGCGGGGTGCTCAGGGAGGTGGGGGCGCGCGAAAGCCGGTTGGCCGATGGATCGAGCTCGCCGCTGACGACCCGCTGGCGCAGGTCGTCGAACCGCGCGGCATCAAAGGAGAAACTGGCGATCGAAGGGCGAAGATCCACGGTTGGGAGCCATAGCATCGGCGCCCGCACGATGCTAGACCTCGGGTCGCGGTCGGTGTCGTCCAGTCTCGGACTAGCGAAGACCCCGCATCTTGGCCGACCATCGGCCCGACCATCGGTCGGAGCAACGGGCTCCCGAACCCCGGGAGATCGTCCGGCCACGAGCCTGCGGGATGTCCCGTGGGGCTCGCCGCATGGTCATCCTCACCTGACCTCTCACAGCAAAGGACACCGTGCCAGAGTCCGTCATCGTCGTAAACGCGGACGGCCCCGACACCCGGGTCGCGCTCATCGAGAACGGAATTCTCTCCGAGCTCTACGTAGAGCGCGACAGGGCTCGCGGAACGGTGGGCAACGTATACAAGGGCAAGGTCCTTCGGGTCCTGCCCGGGATGCAGGCCGCCTTCGTCGACATCGGCGAGGAGAAGGCCGCATTCCTGTACGCGGGCGACATCGCGTCGCCCGAACAGAACGACAACAAGAAGGAAGACAAGCCCCACGTGGGCGACTCGGTCCCTCGTCGTTCTGGCAAGCCCGCCGAGATCGCCAAGCTCGTCCGACCCGGACAAGAGATCCTCGTTCAGGTCGTCAAGGACCCGATCTCCAACAAGGGCGCCCGCATCACCTCCTACATCTCCCTGCCTGGCCGCAACGTGGTCTTCATGCCCACGGTCAGCCACATCGGCATCTCTCGCCGCATCGCCAAGGAGCGCGATCGTCGTCGCCTGCGGCGGCTGGTGGAGCAGATGCGCCCCAAGGGGGCTGGCTTCATCGTGCGCACGGTGGCGGAGAATTCCACCAACGGGCAGGTCCGGGCCGACATGGACTACCTGCTGCGCTGCTGGGCCAACATCAAGGCCAACGAGCAGCTGCACCGGGCCCCGGTCCGCCTGTACCGCGACCTCGACCTCATGCTCCGGGTGGTGCGGGACAACCTCTCGCCCCAGCTCGATCGCGTCATCTGCGACGATCGGGTGGAGCACGAGCGGCTGCTCCGCTTCGTGTCGACCTTCCTGCCCGACTACGCCGCGAAGATCGAGCTGTACCACGGCCGCGAGCCCATCTTCGACGGCTACGGCATCGAGCAGGAGATCGACCGCGCGCTCGAGCGCAAGGTCTCGCTGCCCAGCGGCGGCTCGCTGGTGTTCGACCAGGGCGAGGCGCTCACCGCCATCGACGTCAACACCGGCAAGTTCGTCGGCGCCAAGGGCAAGACCCTCGAGGAGACGATCACCAAGACCAACCTCGAGGCGGCGGTGGAGATCGGCGATCAGCTGCGCCTGCGCAACCTCGGCGGGCTGGTGATCATCGACTTCATCGACATGGACAAGGAGTCCAACCGGCGCAAGGTCTACCGCAAGCTCCAGGAGGTGCTGCGCAAGGACCGAGCCAAGGCCCACATCACGAAGATCTCGGAGATGGGCCTGGTGGAGATGAGCCGCAAGCGCACCAAGGAGAGCCTGGGGCGGCACATGACCTCGTCGTGCGGCTACTGCAACGGCAAGGGCTACACCAAGAGCGCCAGCACCATCGCCTACGAGATCCTCCGGCAGATCCGGCGGGACGCGGGGGTGATCGGCGGCGACTCGGTCATGGTCCACACCAATCCCGAGGTGGCCGACCTCATGCGGGGCCCCGAGGCGCCGGCGGTCGACGACATGGTCAAGCGGATCCACCGGGCCATCGAGATCCACGCGCGCAAGGGCTTCCACATGGAGCACTTCGAGATCAAGGGCAAGGTCCCCGGCCAGAAGCCGGCCGGCGGCGGCGGCAACGGTGGCGGCAAGCGTCGGCGTCGCGGCCGAGGCGACGGGCCCGACGGGGGCTCGGCCGAGGCCGCGCCCCAGGGGGCCGGCGCATCGGCCGAGGCCGTCTCGGCGGGGGCCAGCGAGGCCTGAGGACCGAGGACCGAGGGTCGGAGCCATGGAGAAGGACGACGAGAGCGAGCGGCGCCGCGCAGAGCGGATCCCCATCAACTCGGAATTCGCCGCGATGCCCTCGGCGACCTTCATCTCCGACCTCTCGGAGTACGGCGTGTTCGTAGAGACCTCGTCTCTGGCGCCGATGGGCAGCACGGTGAAGCTGCGCTTCACCGTGCTGCTGGACGACCCCGTGATCGTGGAGGCCGAGGGCCGGGTGGTGCGCCACCGGCAGGACCCCACCCCCGGCATGGGCATCGAATTCACCGATCTCGAGCCCGAGATGATCCTTCGGATCAACGACGTGGTCAGCCGGCAGCGACCGCGTGACTCGGGGCCGCCGCTGGCGGCCATTCCCGAGGCCGCCGGGGCAGCCGAGGCGGCCGAGGCCGAGGCCGAGGCTCCGAAGCCGGCCCAGGTGTTCCAGCCGCCGCCGCTGCCGAGCCAGCGGGCTCACGCTCTCGACGACGCGAAGACATCGCACTACCCGGTGGTCCCGAGCACCACCGCCGACGACCCGGAGTAGCGGCGCCATGAGCATCGGCAAGCGGCTCATCGACCTGGCCAAGTCCAACCTCACCGACTTTCGCTCGGCGTTCGATCGCGACAACCTGCGCGATCTGCTGTCTCGCAGCCCCGAGCCGGAGGAGCCGGAGGCCGAGGCCGACGACGACGCCGAGAGCGTGGGATCCAAGGCGGGGCGTCGGGCGCGAAAGGTCCGCGACGCGGCGGAGGACGCCTGGGAGCGCGCCTACGAGACGGCGCGGGCGCGGGCGGGAGTGCGGGGCGATCCGCCCTCCGATCCGGCCGCCGACCGACGGCGCTGGTACAAGACCCTCGAGGTGGCGCCGGGGTCCGATCTCAAGGCCGTGCGTCGGGGCTACCGCAAGGCCCTGCTGCAGTATCACCCCGACAAGTTCGCCAACGACCCCGACAAGCAGAAGGCGGCCACCGAGATCACGCGTCGGCTGACCGAGGCCTACAACGGCCTCACGCGCTACCTGGGCGGCTGAGCTCCGCTCCACGGGGGCGCACCCTTGCCCTCGGGCGATCGGCACGGCAGGCTGCCCCCGCCCATGAGCGATGAAGCTCCGTCCCCCCGCATTCGCCCCAAGCGGCGGCGCAAGAGCATGGCGGCCAAGGCCGATCGACACGAGCTGTACGAGCTGTCGGTGCAGGCCCCCGATGTCGACGCCGCCACGCTCGCTCGCTTGTTCAAGCGCTACCGCAAGCGCCACGCGGTGTCCTTGCGCGAGGACTTCTGCGGCACGGCGGTGCTGAGCACGGCGTGGGTGCAGTCTCGGGAGGGGCGGACCGCGGTGGGGATCGACCTCGACCAGCCCACCATGGACTGGGGCATGGACAACCGCGTGCAGCCGGCCGGGGTGGCCGATCGCGTCACCCTGCTGCGGGCCAACGTGCTCGACGGGGCGGGGCCGAAGGTGGACGTCGCGGCGGGCCTGAACTTCTCCTACAACGTGCTGCACGAGCGCGCGCAGCTGGTGGAGTACTTCCGGGCCTCGCGGCGCACGCTGGTAGACGACGGCCTGCTCATCCTCGATCTGTTCGGAGGCTGGGGCACGATGTGGCCCGAGACCAACCGTCGCGAGGTGGAGGGGGAGGGGGAGAGGGAGGGGTTCACCTATCGGTGGGAGCAGCGGCACTTCGATCCGCTCACCCACCGGATCGTGTGCGTGATCGCGTTCGACTTCCCCGATGGGTCGAGGATCGAGGACGCGTTCTACTATGAGTGGCGCTTGTGGACCTGCCCCGAGATCCGCGATGCGCTCGACGAAGCCGGGTTCTCCCGGGTGCGCGTGCTGTGGGAGCGCACCGATGACGACGGCGATGGAACGGGGAAGTTCTACGAGCCCAAGAAGCACGTGGACAATCAAGAGTCCTTTTGGACCTACATCGTGGCGGAGCGGTGAGCGACATGGCCAAGCCGAAGAAGAAGACAGCGGGCAAGAAGAAGGCCGCGGGCAAGCAGAAGGCTGCGGGCAAGCAGAAGGCTGCGGGCAAGCAGAAGGCTGCGGGCAAGCAGAAGGCCGCGGGCCACGCGGCACCGGGATCCGTGGGGGAGGAGAAGGCCGCGGGCAAGAAGAAGGCCGCAGAGAAGAAGTCCGAGGGCAAGGCCTCTGGAGAGTCCGTGAGTAAGAAGAAGGCCGCGGGCAGCAAGAAGAAGGCTGCGGACGAGAAGACTTCGGGAAGGAAGTCCGAGGGCAAGAAGAAGGCTGCGGACAAGAAGTCCGAGGGCAAGAAGAAGGCTGCGGACAAGAAGTCCGAGGGCAAGAAGAAGGCTGCGGACAAGAAGTCCGAGGGCAAGAAGAAGGCTGCGGACGAGAAGTCCGAGGGCAAGAAGAAGGCTGCGGACGAGAAGTCCGAGGGCAAGAAGACGTCCGCGAGCAAGAAGAAATCTGCGGACGAAAAGGCCGGCGGCAAGAAGCGCAAGGGCAAGAAGGACAAGAAGAAGGCGAACCGGGCGGAGACGTCCGATCGTCACGTGCTGTACCAGCTGTCGGTGCAGAGCCCCGAGGCCGACATCGAGTTCTTCGCCGCGCGCTACGAGGAGCTGCGAGGGCGCTCGCCAACGGTGCTGCGCGAGGACTTCTGCGGCACCGCATTCCTCAGCTCGACCTGGGTGGCCTCGGCCGACGACCGGCGAGCGGTGGGGGTGGATCTCGACGAGCCCACGCTGCAGTGGGGGCGAGAGCACAACCTCGCGCGGCTCACCGACGAGCAGCGCAGCCGCGTGGATCTACGCCGAGAGAACGTGCTCGACGGCGGCGGTGAGCGGGCCGACGTGACGTGCGCGATGAACTTCAGCTACGGGGTCTTCAAGGCCCGGGCCGAGCTGAAGCGCTACCTCGAGGTGGCTCACCAGCAGCTGGCCGAGGACGGCGTGTTCATCACCGAGCTGTACGGCGGGACCGAGGCGGTGATCGAGGTCGTCGACGAGCGAGAGATCGAGGACGACGAGGGCGAGGTCGACGACTTCACGTACGTGTGGGAGCAGGCCGAGTACAACCCCATCACCCACGAGACCCTCTGCTACATCCACTTCGTGTTCCCCGACCGCTCGAAGATGAAGCGCGCCTTCACCTACGACTGGCGGCTGTGGTCCATCGCCGAGCTGCGCGAGCTGATGTACGAGGTGGGCTTCACCAGCGTGCGGGTGTACTGGGAGGAGACCGACAAGCACGGCGAGGGCACGGGCGAGTACCGTGCGACCGAGAAGGAAGACAACCAGCAGTCCTGGCTGGTCTACATCGTCGCGGGGAAGTAGCCGGCTGGGGCGTGGGGTAGACTGCGCCCCATGTCCCTGCTGCGCGCGCTCGATCGTCGATTTGCCGACTTCATGACCCGCCATCGGGTCGCGGTGATCGTGGGCTTCTGCCTGCCTGCCTCCGCCGTGTTCGGGGTGGGCTACCGGGCGCGGCAGTGGGTGCGGCGGCGCCTGTCGTCGCCCGAGGACCACGACGCAAGGGTGCGCGACATCCAGGCCCAGGTGCAGCGCTGGGGCCAGCAGCCCGCGGCCGAGCGCCGGCCCATGTGCACCGACCGGGCGCCGTGGGTGGGCCTGTCCACCCGCTTCGTCGACAAGAAGGTGCTGCACCGCATTCGCCTGGGCAACCTGCGCTCGGTGCTGAAGATCGACACCGAGACGCAGACGGTGAGGACCGAGCCCCTGGTGACGGTGGGGGAGATCACCCGAGAGCTGGAGAAGCACGGCTTCATGCTCGCGGTGACCCTCGAGGTGGAGGACGCCACCGTCGGCGGGCTGGCCATGGCGGTGGGCATGACGACCCACTCCCACAAGGTGGGGCTGTACCAGGAGACGGTGGTGGCCTACGAGATGGTCTGCGGCGACGGCCGGGTGGTCACGGCCACCGAGCACGAGCACACGGACCTGTTCCGGGCCCTGCCGTGGTCTCACGGCACGCTGGGCTTCCTGGTCTCGCTCGAGCTGAAGATCATCCCCATCCAGTCGCACATCCGCCTGCGCTACGAGCCGCATCGCTCGCAGGCGGCGTACTGCGCCCGGATCCGCGAGCTTTCGATGGAGGAGCCGCGACCGGACTTCGTGGAGGCCACCATCTTCTCTCGCGAGGAGGCGGTGGTGATGTGGGGCGACTTCGACACGCCGGCCATCCCGGACGATCGGGCCAAGATCAACCCGGTCAACCGCTGGACCAAGCCGTGGTTCTTCAAGCACGTGGAGAGCTTCCTGCAGGGCGAGGGGGGTGAGGAGCTGATCCCGCTGCGCCACTACCTGCACCGCCACGACCGGGCCATCTTCTGGACGCTGCGCGACATGATCCCCTTCGGCAACAACCCGGTATTCCGGTTGGTGTTGGGGTGGATGTGCCCGCCGCGGATCCAGTTCCTCAAGCTCACCACCACCCCGGGCATCCGCGAGCTGACCTTCACCAAGCAGGTGTTCCAAGACATCGTGCTGCCGCTGACCACCCTCGAGCGGGCCATCGAGCTGTCCGAGCACCTGTTCGACATCTACCCGGTGCTGGTCTATCCGTGCGCCATCATCGACCACGGCGAGCAGTCGGGGCAGCTGCGGCGGCCGCGAGAGGACACGAAGATCCCGGGCACCAACGTGGGCATGTACAACGACCTGGGGGTCTACGGGGTGCCGGCCGCGGTGCGGCGCGGCGAGGAGTACAACGCCACGCTGGCCATGCGGGCGATGGAGCACTTCACCCGCGAGGTGGGGGGGTACTCGTTCCTCTACGCCGATACCTTCATGGACCAGGAGGAATTCGTCGAGATGTTCGACCACACCCTCTACGATCGGGTGCGCGAGCGCTATGGGGCTCGAGGGGCCTTTCCTACGCTGTTCGAGAAGACCAAGCCCGAGGTCGACGTGATCGCGATCGGCAACACGACCCACGCCGAGCTGCGCCAGGGGGCGTCGGCTCGGGCGCTGGGCTCGAACGACGAGACGCTGCACTGAGGCAGGAGCGACGAGCGACGAGCGAGGGCGCGCAGCCTGGATGGACCGTGCGTCAGGCCTCGAAGACCTGCGCCGGCGCGGTGGCCGTGACCGCACGATCGAACCAGGCTCGGAGCCGGGCTTCGTCCGTGCACGCGGCCACGCGCTCGCGCTGCTCGGCCGTCAGCTCCAGCCCCTTGGCCACCAGCAGCCGCTCGAGCGCCTGCGCCAGACCCTGCGCTCGCCCCTGAGCCTTGCCTCGGGCCAGGCCCTTCGCCAGGCCCTGCGCCTGCCCCTGCGCCTGCCCCTGCGCCTTGCCTCGGGCCATGCCCTGCGCGAGCCATTCGTCTCGGATGCTGATGAACATGGAGCGTGTCTCCTGGCTGAGCGACTCCACTATCGTAGCCCGCAACGGCGAGTTTCGCTCGAACGCCGACACGAAGTACGTGAGGAACGGCTGCACCTCGCTGGGCCCATACGTCTCAGCCACGAAGTCCAGCAGCGTCCCCAGTGCCTCCGCCCGAGCCCCCCGGCTCGCCTCGGGAT
>JGI12210J13797_10094643_pt1 | contig 17693 bp, 14 predicted proteins | sample ElkSlonscriptome_3_FD_13797 | JGI IMG/M metagenome (IMG submission 13797)
CGTGACGCCGGCGGTGGGCGAGGCCGGCTCCGCCGCGGCGGCCACCGAGCCCGCGCCGGCCGAGCCCACCTCGCGCCCCGCCACCGACCGGGCGGGCGACGTGCCGCCCAACCCCCTCGCGGCCGAGATCGACCAGCTCGCGGCCGAGCTCGAGCCCGCGGTGGTCAACTACCGCCGGCACCTGCACCAGCACCCCGAGCTGAGCAACCGCGAGCACGAGACCGCCGCGTACATCGAGGCCCACCTGCGCAAGCACGGATGGTCGGTGCGCTCGGGCGTGGCGCACACGGGGCTGGTCGCCGTGCTCGAGGGCGGCCGGCCCGGGCCGGTGGTGGCGCTGCGGGCCGAGATGGACGCCCTGCCGGTGGCCGAGGCGGTCGACGTACCGTTCGCGTCGCGGGCCACCGCGCCGTGGCTGGGCGAGACGGTGTCGGTGATGCACGCGTGCGGGCACGACCTGCACATGGCGATCGCGATGGGCGTGGCCGAACTGCTGCCGCGGCTGCGCGAGCGGATCCCCGGCACGGTGGTGCTGCTGTTCCAGCCGGCCGAAGAGGGCGCGCCGCCGGGGGAGCGGGGCGGGGCGGCGCTGATGATCGAAGAGGGGGCGCTGAGCGATCCGGCGCCCGAGGCGATCTTCGGGCTGCACGTGGTGACCGAGCCGGTCGGCGAGCTGCTCTATCGCTCGGGGCCGGCCATGGCCAGCGCCGATCGCTTCACCATCACCGTGGTGGGCACGCAGACGCATGGGGCCTACCCCTGGAAGGGGGTCGACCCGATCACCGTGGCCGCGCAGATCGTGCTGGGGTTGCAGACGATCGTGTCGCGGCAGCTCGAGACCATCAAGACGCCCTCGGTGGTCTCGGTGGGGCGGATCGAAGGCGGGGTGCGCAGCAACATCATCCCCGAGCGGGTGCAGCTGGTGGGCACGATCCGCACGTTCGACGCCGAGGTGCGCGGGGAGATCCACCAGCGGATCGAGCGAACGGCGACCAAGCTGGCCGAGGCGGCGGGGGCCACCGCCGAGGTGGAGATCGAGACCGGCTACCCGGTCACCGACAACGACCCGGGCCTCACCGCGCACATGCTGCCCACGCTGCGGCGGGTGGCGGGGCCCGAGCACCTGCGGGAGCGCACCATGGTGATGGGGGCGGAGGACTTCGCGTTCTATCAGCAGCGGATTCCGGGGGTGTTCTTCTTCTTGGGGATCGTGCCGGAGGGCACGGCGCCCAGCGACGCGGCCAGCAACCACTCGCCGTATTTCTTTGCGGATGAAGGGGCACTGGAGCTGGGGGTGCGGGCGATGAGCAATGTGGTGCTCGATTACTTGTTTGCGGCGGGGGGAGAGCGGGGGGCGGGGAAGGGTGAGGGGTGAAGCGGGGTGGGGGCCGGGGGGATCCGGACGATGCACGGACTGGCACCTGTTTAACGCGCGGGAGCCCTCCCACCCGTGCTCACCGGCGATGAAGGCAGGGAGTGCTTGGAGGTACGGGGCGTCGCCGGTTCCGCGCGGGTGGGCCCCTCCCGCGCTACGCGGGCTCAGTCCGTCCGAGAAAGGTGGATGAAAGCCGTCGGCTCGCTTGGGCGGCGAGTTCGATCCTTCGATGGGCCCGATCCCTTGATGGGCCCGATTCCTTGATGGGCTCGATCCTTCGATGGGAGCTAGAGATGGCGGGTCTCGGCGGGGGACTCCCACCAGAGATCGTCTCGGCCGTTGTAGAAGGTGAGAGGGGCGTCGATGAGATCGGCGGGGGGGAGGTCGTCGAGGGCGGCAAGGTTGATCGAGACGAAGGGGCCGCCGAGCTCGGGGAGGTCGCCGCGGCCAAAGGGCTTGATTCCACAGTGAGCGCAGAACTCGTGGTGGGCGGCTGGGTTGCGCGAGTACTTGGTCAGGGAATCGGCGCCGGTCTTCAGACGAAAGGCCTCGGGCTTGATGGTCGTGGCCCATGCGCGGGACTTCCAGCAGATGGAGCAGTTGCAGCGGCCCGTGCCAGCCGCAAGATCGATGTCGGCCTCGAAGGTGACACGGCCACAGTGACAGCTTCCTCGGTAGGTCTCGGTGGTCATGGTTGGGGAGCTTAGCGGGGATTGCGGTCATATTCCGTCCTCGATTCGTGGCATGCTCGGGGGGTGATCGATGCGTCGACTCGACTGCTGAAGCTGCTGTTCGTGCTGCAAGGGCGACGGTTCTGGCCGGGGGGAGAGCTGGCCGAGCGGCTCGAGATCACCAGCCGAACACTGCGGCGAGACCTGGAGCGACTGCGGAGCCTGGGCTACGTGGTCGACTCGACCTCGGGGCCAGGCGGCGGGTATCAGCTGGGCAAGGGCAGCAAGCTGCCTCCCGTGCTGCTCGATGACGACGAAGCCGTGGCCCTCACCGTGGCACTGCGCAGCGCCGCCGATGCGTTCGCTACCCTGGGCGATACCAGCCTGCGGCTGCTCGCCAAGCTCGACCAAGTGCTGCCCGCTCGGCTTCGTGCGAGGGTCGGCGCCCTGCAGGCAATGACGGTGTCGGTGTCGGGGCGCCGACCCTCGCTCGATCCACGGCTGCTCACCACCCTCGCAGTCGCCTGCCGAGAACGCATGCTGCTGCGCATGGAGTACCGAGATCGGTCCTCCCGAGCGTCGGTGCGCGTGGTGGAGCCCGTTCGCCTCGCCCACACGGGGGCGCGACGCTGGTACCTGCTGGCGTGGGACCGCGACCGCGATGCGTGGCGAACGTTTCGCGTGGATCGGGTCGAGTCGGCTACGCCGACCACGGAGCACTTTCCGCTGCGAGAGCCGCCCGAAGACGTCGAGCACTACGTGTCCGAGGCCATCTCGCTTGCACCCTATCAGTATCGAGCTTCGGCACTGCTGGCCGGCTCCCTCGAGATGCTCGGGCCCCAGGTTCCACCCTGGTGCGGCGTGCTCGAGGGCGTCGACGAACACTCGTGCCGACTGGAGACCGGGGCCGACTCCATCGAAGCGCTGACGTGCCAGTTCGTGCTGTGCGGCGCGAAGATCCTGCGCGTGGATCCGCCCGAGATCCATGGCCGAATTCGGGTCGTGCTCGACCGCATGAACGTCGCCACGCCGGTCTGCGTGCCCTATCGAGCGGAGGAGCCGGTCTCGTGAGCGGGCCTCTCCTGCGCCGGCTCAGCCGCGCAAGCCCAGCACGGCCAGCCCCAGCCCGCCCACCAGCACGGCCCAGGTGAGACGGTGACAGGCCGCCTCGCCCAGGCGCGGGCGCAGGCGGCGGCCGGCGAGGTTGCCGACCAGGATGGCCAGGCCCAGGCCCAACGCCACCGGGAGGTGCCGCGGCCCGAGCATGCCGGTGGAGGAAAAGGCCAGCACGCGGGCGATGTGCATCGACGCGGCCACCACCGCGCCGGTGGCCACGAAGGCAGGCCCGCGCAGGCCGGCGGCGAGCATCAGCGGCGCGAGCACCAACCCGCCGCTGCCGGTGGTGGCGGTGATGAGGCCCACCAGCACGCCGCCGCCCCACATCCACGCGCGCCCCGTGGGTAGCCACACCCAGCCGCGCTCCCGCAGCAGCGCCAGCACGGTGACGCCCAGCAGCAGCCAGCGCAGGAGGTCGTCGGGGAGCCGAGCGGTGACCAGACCACCCGCGGCCGCGCCGAGCACCGCGGGCAGGGCGAGCGCCAGCGCGACCCGGCGGCTCACGTGGCGGCGAAACAGCCACAGGCGGTGGCCGTTGCCCAGCAGCATGGCGGGGGTGGTCACGGCCAGGGCCAGGTGGGGATCCCACAGCGCGGCCAGCACCAAGGTCACCACCATGCCGCCGCCGATCCCGGCGACCGTGGTCAGCCCTCCGGCGAAGATGCCGAGGGGAACGATGACCCATACGAGGTCCACGAACGCCAATCTGAGGCAGGATTGGCCATCGTTCAAACGAAAGGTTTTTATCTTTACCATAAGCATTGGTGATGGAATCGTGGCCGCATGTACGACGAGCTGAGGCACCTGCTGCTCATCGTCGAGCACGGGACGTTCACCGAGGCGGCCCGGCACGCTCACCTGTCGCAGCCGGCGCTGTCGGCCTCGGTGCGGCGGCTGGAGGAGGCGTTCGGGGCCCGGCTGCTGCATCGCGGGCGGGGCGGGGCGCGGCTGACCGCGGCGGGGGAGGCCCTGCTGCCGCGGGCGCGGGCCAGCCTCGCCGCGCTCGAGGACGGGCAGCGGGCGGTGGCGGAGGTGATGGACCTGCGGGCGGGCGAGGTGCGGCTGGGCGCGGGCACGACGGCCGCGACGTACCTGCTGCCGCCCGTGCTCGCGCGCTACCGGCAGCGGCACCCGGGCATCCGCTACTTCCTGCGAGAGACCACCGCCACCGAGGGGCTCGCGGCGCTCGAGCGCGGAGAGCTGGACATGGCAGTGGTGACCGCCGAGGGGCACGAGCCCTGGTACACCGACGAGCTGGTGCTGGTGGCCGCGCCAGGGGCCAAGGTGCGCCGCGGGCCCTTCGTCACGCTGCTGCCCGGCGGCACCACCCGCGCGCTGCTCGACGCCCACTTCCCCGACGCCGACGTGGTGATGGAGCTGGGCAGCCTGTCGGCGGTGAAGGGCAACGTGCGGGCCGGGATCGGAGTGGCCCTCATCAGCCGCTACGCGGTGGTCAACGACCTGCGCGAGCGGAGACTGGTGCGGCTGCGAGACCGACGCACGCCGATCCGGCGGCCCATGATGCTCGCGCACCGCGGGGTCGAGCGCCTGCCGCCGGCGGTGGCCGCCCTGCGCGAGCTGCTGCTGTCGCCGGAGGGCACCGAGCACCTGCGAGGGCGTCGCTGAGCTCGCACACGCGCGCGAGCGAAGCCGGGCCAGAGCGCGCGAGGTCGAAGGGCCAGGGCTCGGGCGTGCCTGGACAATCGAGAGGGGGGCCGCTATGCAGATCGCCGATGGGCGACACGAGGTGGAGGGTAATCGTCGGGACCGCGGCGCTGGGCTCGCTGCTGGCGTGCAACCAGGTCGAGCCCGTGCCCGACGACGGCAGTGACGCGCTGCCCGAGGACGTGGTCGAGGCGTTTCGGGCCTCGTGCGCCACCGTGGCCGGGTGTCACGTCTCCGGAGGGCAGCCGCCGCTGCTGGACGATCCCTCCGTGAGCAGCCTGATCGAGCAAGGGCAGGTCACCCCCGGCAGCCTCGAGGGCTCGCGCATCGCGGTGAAGATCCTGGAGCTGCCGGGGATCGTGGGCGGGGTCATGCCGCCGCCCGGCGAGCCGGCCGAGCAGGAGGACCTCAATCTCATCATCCAGTGGATCGAGGAGCTGGAGGTGGGCGGCACCGGAGGGGACACGGGGGCCACCGGTGACGCCACGGCCACCGGCGAGGCCGACGACGGCCCGCCGCCGCCGCCCGGGCCCGACGATTGCCTCTTGGGCACCGAGCCGAGCACCCCGCCCTCGTTCTCGGAGCTGTGGCCGATGCTCGAGGTCAGCTGCGCCTCGGTGGGGTGCCACGGCGGCATGCAGGGGCCGGTGATGACCGACGAGGCCACCGCCTACGCCAACCTGCTCGACGGCGCGAACCCGGGCGGCATGGCCTTCGTGACGCCCGAGTCCCCCGACGACAGCTACCTGTGGCACAAGCTCGCCGGCACGCACCTGTCGGTCATGGGCGGGGCGGGGGGGCGGATGCCCACCGGGCCCGCGCTGTGCAACGGCGGGCTGGTGGGGGTGTACGCGTGGATCCTGGGCGGCGCCCAGCCCTGACCGCATCGCGGCCGAGCTGACGCCGCCCCGAGGAGCGGGCGGCGATCAGCCCTTGCCGGCGTACCAGAGATCGCAGAGCTCGCCGCCGTCGGAGCCCGAGCCACCCCAGCCGCCGTCGGAGTCCGAGCCCCAGCCGCCGGAGTCCGAGCCGCCCCAGGAGGTCCAGCCGCCGTCGGAGTCCGAGCCACCCCAGGAGGTCCAGCCGCCGCCGGTGGTCGAGCCACCCCAGGAGGTCCAGCCGCCGTCGGAGTCCGAGCCACCCCAGGAGGTCCAGCCGCCGGAGCCCGGGTTGCCGGTCTCGGAGCCACTCCAGCCGCCGTCGGTGCCCGAGCCGCTCCAGCCGCCGGAGCCCGGGTTGCCGGTCTCGGAGCCACTCCAGCCGCCGTCGGTGCCGGAGCCACTCCAGCCGCCGTCGGTGCCGGAGCCCCAGTCGCCGGAGTCGGAGCCAAATTCTTCGGGCACGCACGTGCCCGCTTGGCAGTACTCGTCGGGCCCGCAGCCGCGCCACCCGAAGCACTCGTAGGCCATGCCCTCCACGATGTTGAGCTGGAACGGACCCTCCTCCAGGCCGAAGCCGTCGACGATGATGGTGATGGTCTGGCCGGCCACCAGATCGACGAACACGCCCGATATCAGGCCGAAGGCATCGTCGTTGCAGGCGATCTCGTCGCCCATGCCGTCGCAGCCGTCGAGCACGTACAGGCCCGTGTCGTAGAACGAGCCCACGGTGTCGATGGTGTAGGTGCCGTCGGCGGGGGCGGTCCAGGAGTAGGCGGCATCGGCCGCGCACTGCGGGAAGCAGGTGGGCGCGAAGTCGTTGCTCTCGGTCAGGGTGTCGCCCAGCTCGAGCACGGGCAGCGTGTCGCCGAGATCGATCGTCCCCTCGCAGGACGGCATGCCCGTGCCGCTCGAGCCGCTCGAGTCGCTCGAGTCGCTCGAGTCCGAGGTGGTCGGGTCGACTCCGGTGGTGGTGGAGGTGTAGCTGTCGGCCCCGGTGGTGGTGGTGGTGGTGGTGTCGTCGTTGCCCGAGGTGGAGGTCGCCCCGGAGGTGGACCCCGAGTCGGAGGAGGAGGTGGTGGAGGTCGTCGATCCGGAGTCGCTGGTGGTGGAGGAACCGGTCGAGTCGTCGATGCCGGGGTCGCACGCCAGCGCGCCGAGCGCGAGCAGGCCCAGGGATGAGCGCGAGATCAGATGAAGCCAAGGAGAAGCGGGGGAAGTCACGGACTCCATCACAACAGGGGGCCCTCGAAGTTTCCAGGACTCGAGCGACGAGTCATCCCAAGCCGGGATGAGATTGCAGGGGCGAGACTGGGCGGAATCGAGCGAGTGGGGCTCAGGGCCGCTCCACTTCGTCGATACGCGCCTCGACCTGGGCCAGGGCGGGATGATCGGCGGGCAGCGAGGCGCGGAGGATCTCGAGGGCGGCGAGCAACTCGGCCTCGGCTGCGGCCGGCCGGCCGCGGGCCAGCAGCACCCGGCCCAGATCGCGGCGGACTCGGCCCACGCTGGGGTGGCGCGGGCCCACGGTGGCATCGAGCCCATCGAGGGCGGTCCGCAGCTCGTCCTCGGCCTCGTCCAGCCGTCCCTGCTCGAGCAGCGTGACCCCGAGGTTGCCGTGTATGTGCATGGCGGTGGGCCGGTCGGTGCCGTCGTGGGCGAGGACCTCCACCGTTTCTGTGGCGGCGCTCGGGGTGCTCGGTGGCGCGCCGGCAGCCCGCCGTGATCTCGGTCGGCCTCCTAGCGACGCCCGCGGTGGGGCATGCCCTTGCGGGGGCGCGCGCCCTTGCGGGGGCGTCGATCGTCGCGGCCGTCTCGACCCATGCGCCCGCCGGCGTGGTGACGATCGGCGATGTGCACGCCGATCGGCTCGACCTCCATGGGCTCGCAGGGAAGCACGGGCTGGGCCTGCTCGAGCAGGGTGGCGATCACCAGGGCGGGGTCTCGGCCCTCGAGCAGCTGGGCGGCGTAGGCGAGGGTCTTCTCGTCGGGGTTGGTGTCGGAGTCGAGCCGGGCGTGCAGCTCTCGCCGGGTGCGCTTGATCATCGCGCGGTGGATCTTGGCGGGCGTGGGCACGGGCTGCCAGTTGGCCTCGATGTTGGCGGCCGACAGCAGGCGGGTGGCGTAGCGCTGGGCCCGGGGGGGCACCATCAGCAGGCTGCGCCCGCGCTGCCCGGCCCGGCCGGTGCGACCGCTGCGGTGGGTATAGGCGTCGGGATCGGGCGGCGGGGACATGTGCACGACCATGGTGATGTCGGCCACGTCGATCCCGCGGGCGGCCACGTCGGTGGAGACGAGCACGCTGATGGTGCCCGAGCGGAACGCGTGCAGGGTGCGGTTGCGCTGGGCCTGGCTGAGGTCGCCGCTGAAGGGCAGGGCGGCGAAGCCGTCGCCGGCGAGCAGCTCGGCCAGCTCGGCCGCCTCGGCGCGGCGGTCCACGAACACCAGCACGCGCTCGCCGAGCGCGAGCAGCAGGGCGTCGACCAGGGCGGCGTAGCGCTGGTTGGGCTGGACGACCCAGGCGATGTGCTCGATGTCTTCGTTGGCCTCGCCGAGGGTGGTGCCCTGCAGGTGCACGGCGTGGTCTTGGAGGCGGTCGGCCACGCGCAGCACGGGGCCGGCGAAGGTGGCGGAGACCAGGTGGCTGCGCCGCTCCTTGGGCAGGGCGTCGATGATGGCGTCGAGCTCGTCGCGGAAGCCCATCTCGAGCATGCGGTCGGCCTCGTCGAGCACCACGTGGGCCACGCCGGACACGTCGATGACGCCGGCGCCGAGGTGGTCGAGCAGGCGGCCGGGGGTGGCCACGAGCACGGCGGGGGGCCGGCGGAGCATGCGACGCTCGCCGCGGAGATCGGTGCCGCCGGTGACCGCGTCGACGCCCACGCGCAGCTCGGCCAGCAGCCAGCGCAGCTCGTCGCGGACCTGGGTGGCCAGCTCGCGGGTGGGGGCGATGACCAGGGCCGTGGGCTGGGCGGGCGCGGGGTCGTCGGAGGGCTCGGCGCGCTGGATGAGGCAGGGGGCCAGGGCCAGGCCCAGGGCGACGGTCTTGCCCGACCCGGTCTGCGAGGAGATCCGCAGGTCGTGGGCGTCGGCGTCGGCCTGGAGCACGGCCTGCTGCACGGCGGTCAGCTCGGTGAAGCCGCGGCGGTGCAGGGCAGTGTGCAGGGGGCCGGGGACGCCGGCAAAGGGATCTTCGGGGTTCATGGGCGGGTGAGCTGCACCCCATAGCATCGATGGGTGCGGGCGTGGGCTGGTGGTCCTCACGTGGTCGCGAAGGCCGCACGAGCGGGGGATCGAGCGGAACGGCGTCCGGCTTCGCCGCGGGCGCATCCCTGGCGTGTGGACGACCACGCGGTGGCTGGCATAAAACCCGCCCATGTTCCGCCGAATCTCTCCGCTCGTGGTGGCCGTGGCGCTCGCGCTGCCGCTTGGTCATGGCTGCAACAAGCAGCAGCAGCTGACCGAGGTGGAGGTGCCCGAGGCGGGGGTGAGCCTGCGCTACGACCTCACGCCGGGGCAGGAGTACGTGGGCCACGTGAAGATGCGCAACAGCGCGCAGACGCCGATGGGCGACGTGGTGACCACGCTGGCGTGTGACGTGAAGGTGGTGGTGTCGGGCAAGCCGGCGGGCGACGGCATGCTGGTGCGGGCCACCGTCGACGCGATCGACTTCAGCATGCGCCTGCCCGACGGGATCCCCGCGGCGGCGGTGGGGGGGATGAACGCCGAGATGGCCAAGAGCCTCGATGGCATGGAGCTGCGCTTCAACCTCGACGCGCGCGGCAACGTGGACGACCTGCCCGAGCCGCCCGAGTCGGCGGGCGCGGGCATCCAGGGGATGATCGGAATGATCACCCAGGCGGTGAGCGCGGGGCTGGGGGTGCGGATGCCCGAGCAGCCGGTGAAGGGCGGGGAGAGCTGGGACGCGCTGTCGAAGGACCCGGACGAGTCGGTGGTGTCGGCCACCCACACCGGCACGCTCGAGGGGCTGGGCCGCAACGCGGCGGGCGAGGACGTGGCGCAGCTGGTGTACGTGGCCGACATCGAGTCGACGACCGAGCAGGGCGGGCAGACGTTCACCGTGAAGCAGAAGGCCGACACAAAGGCGGCGTTCTCGGCCTCGGGCGGGTACCCGGTGACGGTGACGCGGAAGCTCAACAACGAGGTCGTGGGGCAGGCGACGATCCTCATCGAGATCGACGCCGAGTGGAGCAAGGGCGGCAAGCAGGCGGTGGAGATGGCTCCGCCGGCGAGCGACACGACCACCGAGGTGCAGGCGGTGAGCGATCCGTGCGACCCCGACTACGCCGGGATGGAGGAGTGCGCCGACGATGCGCTGCCCGAGGCGGGCGGCGAGGCGGCGGGCGACGGCGGGATGGAAGGGACGACGGAGGCCGAGGCGGCCGCGGACGCGGCGGCGGCGGCCAACAAGGAGTAGGCCTCGGCGCGGGAGGGGCCAGCGCTCGAGGATGCGCTGGCGCCCCTCGTGCCAGCGGCGCGGGGGCGCGGGTCACAGCTCGATGAAGTCGAGGCGGAGGTCGACGTCCTCGGCGGGCAGCAGGACCGGCTCGAGGGGGATCTGCGGGTAGTAGGCGCCGTAGTCGTCGAGGGCCCCGTCGCCGTCCACGTCGCACAGGACGCTGACGTAGAGTTGATCGCCGGGGCCGGCGACGTCCGAGGGGACGCCGGTGATGGCGTAGGGCTGCGGGAGGGCGGGGACGGCGAGGATCGTTTCGAAGGCGACGTCGAAGGGGATGCCGCTGCCCGGGTCGATGGAATCGAGGGCGTGGAGGCGCACGCGACAGTGGTTGGGCAGCAGGCCGGGGCCGCCGTCGAGGAGCTGGCCGATGACGAGGGGGGAGCCGCCGGGGCCGGTGTTGGGGTCGGCGTCGGCGTTGGAATCAGCGGTGGAGGTGGCGGTGGCGGTGGTGGTGAGCGTGCCCGAGCCGTCGAGGGTGGTGGTCTGGGGCAGGCCGGTGGTACCGGGCGGGGTGCCGGCCGTGGTGGCGGCACCGCCGATGGGGGGGACGGCGTCGCCGGTGGGGCCCTCGACGGGGGGCGGGGGGAGGGGGTCGGCGTCGTTGCAGGCGGAGGCGGAGGCCAGCAGGGCGAGCAGCGAGAGCAGCGGGCGGCCGGGCAGCGAGGCGGGGCGCATGGGAGGAGGATGGCACGGCGGGCGCGGGCCGGATCGCGGTGGGGCTCGGATGGCTCAGCGAGGGAGGGGCCAGCGTTCTTGGATGCGCTGGCGCCACTGCTGGAGCTGGTCGAGGTTGTTCTGGATGCGCTCGACGTTGCCGCCGAGGAACTCGCGCTGCACGTCGAGGCCGACGACCGCGACGCCGACCCGGTTGTAGACGTGATCGGTCCAGGTCCACTGGACCGGGTCGTCGACGGGCTGGCCCTCGGCGAGCGCGAGCAGCTCGCGGAAGAGCTGCGCCTGCACGGCCGAGGTCTTCTCCGCGTCGAACCCCGGCACGAAGGGGAGCCGGTCGGTCGAGGGCTCGGCGCCCAGCGCCGCCTCGATGTCGGCGCGCTGCCGCCGGTACTCGCCGATGATGGTGCGGCGCAGGACCTCGGCGGGCTGCACTGCTTCGAATGCTGCGACCGCGTGCAGCAGGCGGTCGCGTGCGGGGGCGTCTGCCTCGGCGGGCTCCTGCTGCCCGAGCACGGCGTAGGCGGTGGACATCGAGGAGGTGGCCATGGTCACCGCCGCGCTGGTCCCCAGCAGGCTGCGGGTGGTCTGGAGCAGCGCCAGATCGGCTTCTAGGCTGGAGGTGAGGTTGTCGTTGGCGCTCGGCCAGTCCTCGGAGAGCGCATCGTCGAGGACCTCGTCGAGCGCCAGTTGGTGGATCTGGACCCCCTGGAGGTACTTGCAGCCCCGCTCCAGGGTCGAGATGGTGCAGCCGTCGGCGAACACCGGCTGCGAGGTGGCCTCGTGCCACAGCTCCAGGACCTCGGCGTTGTTCGAGACCGCCGAGCGGATCTCCGACCCCTCGGCCACGACGAGCTGCCAGCGCTCGGCGTCGGAGGTGTCCTCGCGCTGCAGGAGGCCGTCGAAGGAGACGTCGCCCTCGATCGAGACGAAGCTGTCGCGCTGCATGAGCCGCTCCCAGCCGTTGTCTGCGGGGGGCGGGATCGGAGGCAGGGCCTCGTCGGTCCACGGGGGGTCCGCGAGCTGACGCGAGGTGCAGGTGAACGGCGCGAGCAGGGCCAGGGTGAGCGCGAGGAGGGCGAGGGCCAGGAGGGTCCACGCTCTTGGTCTGCGGCTCATGGTTGGATGATCGCGGCTGTGCGGGTGGGCATGCAAGCCGCGGGGTGGGCTGGCGAGGCGCTGGCCGATCAGGAGGAGGAGCGGCCGGTGTCGGTGTCGGGGCCGGTGTCGGCGGTGGCGTCGGTGTCGGTGGTGTCGGCGGTGGAGCCGGCGGTGGAGCCGGCGGTGGAGTCGGCCGTGGACTCACCGGTGGAGCCGGCGGTGGAACTGGCGGTGGAGGTGGAGATCGTGCCCGAGCCGTCGACGGTGGTGGTCTGGGGCATTCCGGTGGTTTCGGGCGGGGTCGCGCCCTCGCTGGCAGCACCGACGGGAGGGACGGCGTCGCCGGTGGGGCCCTCGATGGGGGGCGGGGGGAGCGGAGGGTCGCTGCAGGCGGAGGCGGAGGCGCAGGCCAGCAGGGCGAGGAGCGAGGCGAGGCGCATGGGAACAGGATGGCACAGCGGTCGCGGGGCGAAAGCCCTCTCCGGTGGCTGACGTCGTCGATCTGCGCTACCGAGGGTAATGGCAGCTGTCGTTCTCGCGGCAGTCGGAGCACCCATGCTCGACAGGGACGTCGTGGTAGTTCGAGAAGTACACACCCAGGACACTGCACATCTCGGTAGTCTCGTCCGGCTGGTAGACGCACAAGCCCACGGGATCGCTCGGATCCTTGCGGGCACAGCTGGGGGAGCCCTGGCTGAGGCGCTCCTCGATCGCGGCCCGGAACATCTCCTCGAACCGCTCGACATCGCAGGGGTCGCACGGCTCGTCCTCGGTCGGCACGAACGCTAGGCCGACGCGGTGCGTGAAGCCGTATCCGTCTGGTGGACGCGGCACGGTCCCGAACGTCACGCTGCAGTACGGAAGATCGGGCGGCAACGTGTCTGGCGGCGGGGCGACGTACTCCAGCACCTCGTAGCACTCCTGCTCGATGCTAGGCCTGCAGCTCGTGCCGCTCGCGGCTGCGATGCCGCAGCAGAGCGTGGTCAGGAGCATGAACTCGGATGTTCGTTTCATCAGGGGATCCTACGGCCTTGGCCGGCGGGCATTTCTCGAGGTCCTGATTGTATCCGAGATCCGTGTGTTCGGTTTGGCAGCTCGTGTCGTCGTTCTTGCAGCCTTGGGAGCGAGGTGGGATGCGTGGCACGAAGCCTCCGTGAGGGCGCAGTTCGTGCCGCTCGTGCGCTACCGAGGGTAACGGCAGCTATCGTCATCGCGGCAGTCGGAGCACCCATGCTCGACAGGGACGTCGTGGTAGTTCGAGAAGTACACACCCCGGACACGGCACATCTCGGTGGTCTCGTCTGGCTGGTGGACGCACAAGCCCACGGGATCGCTCGGATCCTTGCGGGCACAGCTGGGGGAGCCCTGGCTGAGGCGCTCCTCGATCACGGTCCGGAGCATCTCCTCGAACCGCTCGACATCGCAGGGGTCGCACGGCTCGTCCTCGGTCGGAACGAACCCTACTCCGACGCGGTGCGTGAAGCCGTATCCGTCCGGAGGATGCGGTGGGGTCCCGTACGTCACGCCGCAGTACGGAATGTCGGGCGGCAACGCGTCTAGCGGCGGGGCGACGTACTCCAGCTCCTCGTAGCACTCCTGCTCGATGCTAGGCCTGCAGCTCGTGCCGCTCGCCGCTGCGATGCCGCAGCCGAGCGTGGCGAGCACCATGATCTCGAATGTTCGTTTCATCGCTCGGGATGACCTGACTGCCATTCTCTCTTCGATGACGGGCGGTCGCAGTTGATCTGCTCTGCGTGGGAAGGAAGCGGCCCATTTCGAGACAGTTGGAGTTCTGGTGCCGATGTAGCCTGGCTTGGATCCAAGGCCGACGTGAAGATGACTACCGATGAACGACCCCAAAGCGTGATCACGAGCGCCCCCGAACTCCAGTCTCTCATTGCGAGACTCGCGAGGGAAGCGTGCTCGGACCTTGGGCTCGTACGGAACGAGAACGAGAGATCACTCGTGAACACCTCAGTCGTTGGCCATGGAGATATGGGTCGGGCCTCAGCCTTCGACGTGCTCAAGGACGCTTGATGCGCAAAACGCGAACGCAGAATGCGAGGTCGAGCGTGATTTGCGCGCCACCGATGGCCCATCACCTTCGACGTCTGCTGAGGGAGCGGCTGAACCAGAGATGGGCGTCAAGTTCGCGAAGGCGCGACGGGAATCACGTCGAGGGATCGCGATGGGCTGGCCCGCTCGGGATGACCGAGACGAAAGATGGCGTGGGTGGCAATCCCTCCCCGGCCTTGCGTCAATAGGATAGCAGGAGTCGAAGCATGAAGAGTGAGTTCGCCGTCATCCTGTTGGCCATGGCTTGGGGACCCGCATGCTCTGGAGATGACGTAGCCGGAGGAGGTTCGACATCTGGAGGCGGGTCGAGTACCGGCCCTGGATCGCCTGGCGCCGAAACCACTCCGGCGGGGGAGAGCGACGAAGGATCGCCCGGCGAAGGCACCGGAAGCGATGGTGCGCTCGACGAAGGAACCAGCAGTACTGGAGTGACCAGCACCGGGCTGGTCGACGAAGGTACGACCAGCGACGAGACGCCCGGTGACGGATCGACCAGCGAGGGAACGACCGGAGCCGAAGATCAGGAGCTCTGCAACGGGCTCGACGATGACGGTGACGGTCTGGTCGACGAGGGGTTCGACGTCGATGGCGATGGCATCATCCGCTGCTGTGACCCCGAGAACCGCCCGTTCTTCGCGACCTACGACTCTACGCTCAGCCAGATCCGGGCGCATGTCTTCGACGGGGTGGGCGCATTCGACATGGAGGTCGTCGTCGAGCCCGACGACGATACCGGACGCATCGTTGGAATCGCCGATTTCGTGTCCGGCGGAGGATTGGACCTCCTATGGCGGCAGAATACGATGACTGGCTTCGCCCATCGCGTGACGACCTGTGATGGAGAGTGGGCCACGACCGAACTCGGTGAACTCGACTTTCCCTATTCTGGAGGTGGGGATCTCGACCAGGATGGCTGCATGGACCTCGTGGGCTGGGATCTGACCAGCGCCCCGGTCTCGGGCCCCGTATTCGGCGACGGCAACCCAGCGCTCGGGATCAGCGCACTCGGTGATTGCTCGGGGGGGTTCGTCGAGCAGTATGGCTCGTGGGATCCCAGTTCGGCGCTTGGGCAGTGGAGCATCCGGCGCTCCCATAATGTGGTCGATGCGACAGGAGATGGCTTCCCAGACCTCGTCTTTCAATACTACTCGAGCGGCGGTGCTTCGACCACGCAGGTTCGTTTGGTCCCGGGCATTGGGGATGGAACCTTTGCTCCGCCGGTCGCTGCTCCGAGCGTCACCGGGCAGCCCCAGAACGATAGCGCGCTCGGAGACATCGACGGCGATGGCTGCATCGACTGGGTAGGAGGCTCTGACGACGATGGCAACGAGGGGTTGTTGATGGTCATGCACGGCGACTGCTCGGTGGGATTCTCGTTCGGGTCTCCGCAACCACTCGTCGACGTATGCGCCGGGAGCTGCGGACCAGATTCCAACGCTGGGCAGGGCTCGGTCGGGCTATTCGACTGGGACGGAGACGGAGATCTCGACCTGCTCTCTCAGCACACGGTGACGACCGATGGCGTGTATGAGTACATGGTCAATGATGGTACGGGAAACTTCGGCATGCCCGTACTCGTCGCCGAGGGGCGAGGCTGGGTGACGTTTCCCCTGTGAAGCTCGGACAGTGGTGATGGCGGTCGACCAGCATCTCGAGCTTCTCCGCCGTCAGCGAGCGCGACAGCGCTGCGTCATCTCGTTCGACGACAGGTCGTGCTCGATTGTCATCGTATCGCAGTCAGTGAGCGGTCACGGGCGATGCTCCTCCAGCCACGCCTCGACCGCCTCCGTCTCCTCCTCCGCCCCTTCATCCCCCCGCAGCACCGCCAGCGCCCCCCTCGCCAGCTCCCGCGCCCGCACCACCTCCCCTTCCCCCAAGCACCGCGCCAACCCAAACTGCGCCAGCGCCAGCTCCCGCTCCATTATGCCCCGCCCCTCGAGCACCTCGATCACCCGCGCATACCCCTCCCGCGCCGCCTCGACGTCTCCCCGCCGGAGATCGAGGTCGGCCCGCTCCTGCCGCACCTCCATCATCATCGGATCATCGTCCCCCGCCGCGGTGCTCAGCCGGGCGATGGCGTCGTCGAACGACCGCCGCGCGGCCTCGAGCTTGCCGGCGGCGGCCTGCGCCATGCCCCGGTAGTGCACGAACAGCCCCAGATGCGGGTGCTCGGGCCCGAGCACGGCCAGGGCCTGCGCGTAGGCCTGCTCGAACGTGGCGCGGGCCTGCTCGACGCGCCCCTCGACCAGCTCCACCTCGCCGCGGCTCAGCCGCAGCAGCACCGTAATGAAATCTCCCGGGTCGAGCACGCGCTCGGCCATGGCCATCGCCCGCTCGCTCTGCTGACGCGCCGACTCGACCCGGCCGAGCTCCAGCAGCAGCTCCGTGCGGTGCAGCAGCATGGTCAGCTCTCGGGGCCCACCCTCGGGCTGGGCCGCTCGGGTGATGCGGAGGCCGCGGTCGATGAGCTCGAGCGCGCGTCGATGCTCCCCGCGAGAGTCGGCGACGGTGGAGAGGTTCTGGTAGAGATCGCCGAATTCGGGGTGGTCGGGCCGAAGCAGCCCGTGTCGTGCCGCCAGCGATTGCTCGAACAGATCCTCGGCCTCCTCGTTCTCGCCCGCCTGCATGCGGAGCACGGCGATGTTGTTGAGCAAGCGCGCCCGCTTCAGGGCGTCCGCGTCGTCGTCACCGAGGCGGACCAGCGCCTCGAGATAGTGAGCCCGGGCCTGCTCCCGGTCGCCGGCCTTCAGCCGCACCGAGCCCAGCATCTGCTCGTACATGACGACCAGCCCGTTGGGGCGACTGGCCCGGGCCAGCGCAGCCTCGGCGACCGGCTCGAGCAGCGCAGCGTCGCTCCCCCGCGCTTGCTGGTGCCCCACCAGCTCCACGACGTTCACCCAGGCCGTCGCCACGAGTCGATCGTCGCGGCCCTCCCCGGCGTGGAGGGCAGCCTCGCGGAGCAGCGCGACGGCCTGGTCGAGGTGCCCGAGATCCTCGTGCACCGCCGAAGCGAGCACCCGCGCCTCCGCCCGGAGCGGCGCATACCCCAGCGCATCCGCCCGCTCCAGCGCTTCGTCCACCTGCTCCACCACCCGCGACGCCCGCCCTGCCTCGACCTGCACCTTCAGCCCCATGAGCTGCTCCTGCAGCCCCCGCACCGCCGCCGCCCGCTCGGGGTCCTCCGGCAGCGGCACCCGCTCGGCGAGCGCCCGCGTGTCCTCGCAGACCTCCACCGGCGTCAGCTCGGTCGCCAGCGCGAAGCTCCGATCCAGCAGCTCCGCGTCGACCCCCGCCAACACCTCCAGCCGAGCGTCGAGCTCGTCGAGCCGCCTCTCGAGGCACGCCCGCCGCAGGTCGAACAAGCTGTCGGACTGCTCCTCCCGCACCCGGTTGGCCTCGCACGCGCCCTGGGCCGACGCGCGCCAGCGCCTCGCGTACCCGTCGATCACCATCGCGCTCCGATCCCACAGCGACGCCGCATGCCCCTCCCCCGTCGCCCCGAACGCCAGCGCGATCGCCTCGCGGCGCGCGGGCGACCACACCGCGTCGATCTCGTCGCCCGCACCCGCGCAGGGCGGAGGCGGCGGCAGGGTCGGCGGCTTGCGCCGCGTGACCAGCACCGACGCGGCCGCCATCGAGGCGATGCCCACCCCCGCCAA
>JGI12210J13797_10200980_pt1 | contig 17687 bp, 17 predicted proteins | sample ElkSlonscriptome_3_FD_13797 | JGI IMG/M metagenome (IMG submission 13797)
ATGCCCGTGGGGCAGGGCTGGATAGCGAGTCCCACCGGGGCCATCATCTATCAGTTCAGAGAGGTTGCGCTCTTGGGAAAAAAGGTGAGGGTCGATCACTTCGAACAACCCTATTTCGCATGGCAGTAGCCGTGTTGCCCCCTTCAATCTTCAGAAAAGGAGTATGGTATGTATAAGTCGTTGTGCATAAGCTTGCTGCTGCTGGGGCTGCATGTCTCAATGGTATTTGCAGGAGGTGTCGAGGTCGACGAGCTGGCAAAATCGACCGCCTCGTGGAACGGAACCTCCCTGCCTGATTTCGGTGCCGGTGAAACCGAGGTGACGGTGTTGCACATCACGGTGGCGCCGGACACCAGACTGCCTCTTCATATTCATCCGGTGATTAATGTCGCCTACATGCTCAGCGGCGAATTGACTGTTGTCTCCGAGGCTGGCGGCAGGAAGACCATACGGGGAGGCGATGCCCTCATTGAGCTGGTGGATCAACAGCACTACGGCATCAATGAATCCAGTGAGCCGGCAGAGCTGGTTGTCGTCTACTTCGGCAAACAGGGCCTGCCGATTACAGTGAAAATGCAGGAATGACCGTTTCAACGGTTCCCTGGCAAACAGAAGAAGAGTGGAGCCAGGTCGAAGTTTTTTTCAGAGGGTCGATGAGGGCCGTTGTCGATTCCCGCGGGCTGACGACGGCGGCGCAGATCATAGCCTCCAGGATAGCGGATGTCGATGCGGAACTAGATCGGCTTTGCCGTCTGCACTGCCCGAGCTGCGACGATATCTGCTGTGTTCGCGCAACTGTCTGGTACGATTTCAGGGATCTTCTTTTCCTCTATTGCCTGCAGGAAAAATTGCCCTCCGCCCAGATTCTTTCAAAAACGGGCAAAGGGTGTAATCACCTGGGAGCACAGGGCTGCGCACTCCCCCGGGTGGAGCGCCCCTTTGTCTGTACCTGGTATCTCTGTCCCGCGCAGAGGGCGACGATCCGTTGGAACGGTGGTGAAAGGGTCTCGGTGGATCTTATCTCACTGCTGAAAAAGATCCAGAGACAACGAAGAGATCTTGAAAACCGGTTTTTTGAAAGAGTTGTCTGAGTCGATGCCCGGCACTGCGAGTAAGCAACCGGTACACTAATTCATTGAGGAACATCCGCATGAGAAACCTTGAGGTACTAATCATCTCGTGTATTCTCCTTTTGCTTCCGGCCATCGGCCTCGCTGCGAATTTCTATGTCGATCCGGTCAAGGGCTCCTACGGAGGAGACGGCAGCCCGGCACAACCGTGGAAAAGTCTGCAGCGCCTTTTCGATGATGATTTGATCGAGAGCCGGGAGTGGAACAGTCTGCCGTACACATCGGGCTCCTCCCTCGTTCCCAAGAACCCGGGAGCTCCCATCACTGCCGGGGATACCATCATTCTCCGTTCTGGCAACTATGGCGAACTCTTTATCAGGAGCTATTACAACGCGGTGCCGATAACCATCGTCGCGGAGCAGGGAAATGTTCCGCTTTTTCGCAACATCGTCGTGCGCTCCTCCAGAAACTGGAATCTGGCTGGATTGACTGTCAACGCTTCGGCTTTTCAGGCGGACGGCTTCTCCACGCTCATCTCCCTGGAGTCGCATAATTGGACCGGCCCCATCGACAATGTAACCGTTTCCAACTGTAACCTTTTCTCCATTGCCGATTCGTCAGGGTGGTCCAGGACGGACTGGAACTCCAAGACCAAAAACGGCATCGGCGTAAGCGGAAAAAACATGAAGATTGCCCACAACAGCCTGCGCAATGTCAATTTCGGCATAAGCGTCGGCGCCAGCCACTCCGTGGTTGAGCATAACAGCATCGAGAATTTCGCAGGCGACGGGCTGCGCGGACTGGGCGACTATACGACTTTTGAATATAACACCGTGAAGAATTGTTACGACGTCAACGATAATCATGACGACGGTTTTCAGTCCTGGTCGGTGGGCGGCGACGGCAAGGTGGGCACCGGCGTGGTGCGAGGCATCGTCCTGCGCGGCAATACCATCATCAACTATGAGGACCCCAACCAGCCCTTCCGCGGCACCCTGCAGGGCATCGGCTGTTTCGACGGTATGTTCGCAGACTGGATAGTGGAGAGGAATACGGTACGGGTCGATCACTGGCACGGTATTTCACTCTACGGCGCCATCAATACGGTCATCAGGGATAACGTGGTCACCGATCCCAACGGCGATGCCAATATAGGTCCGCCCTGGATCATGCTCAGGGCCCACAAGAACAACACTCCTTCCCGCGATTGTCTGGTTGCCTGCAACGTCTCTCCGAAATTGATCGTCTCCGACCAACCGACCATCACCAATTATTACAATACGCTCTCGGAGACCGGCGGTCCGAGGCATTCGAAGTGCCCGGCCCTGATCACCATCGCCCCGGTTATTCTCCCCATCTTGCTGGAGAGGAATAATTAAGACACGGTGGTACATTGGTACCTTTGGCACCTTAGCGGCCATGTTGTGCAACGATGGATTTTTTTTGACCTAACGGTTGAATTTCGGGGCCATTTCATCAGCTGAGCTTGCCGGATCACAACACAACAATGTTGGCATCTGTCCCGGCTCCACCATATTTTCGACATGTGCAATACCTGAACAAAAGATATCTCAAGCGCGCTGACCTGAATCAGGAAGGGACGCAATATCAATCAAGCAACATACCCGCAGGCGGTAAACCGCATCCAAAGCATCATCAAGCGTTTCCAGGGTCCGTTTATGAACCGGTCCGCTTTTCGATATCAGGATAAAGCCGAGGTCATAAGGCGTCTATGATGGCGTTGAGTGTCGAACTCGGCCGCATAGCTCTGGACACCAGTTCGAAATCCGGCCGGTAATAGCCGTCGATATCCACCGGCGTACCTTCGGTGGCCGCAAGCTCCTGGAGAATTTTGGACTCATTTTCCAAGAGCTGTCTGGCAACTCCAGCGAAACGGGCCTGCAAGCTGGAATCTCTGTTCTGCGCCGCGAACGCCTCGGCCCAGTATAAGGCCAGGAAAAAATGGCTGCCCCGATTGTCGAGTTCACCAACCTTTCTGGATGGTGATTTTCGATTCGCCAGATGTTTGCCGATTGCCTGATCGAGGGTTGTGGTGAACACCTGCGCGGTATCGTTGCTGAAGGAAGTGGCAAGATGCTCAAATGAGGCTGCCAGTGCGCAGAATTCACCCAGGGAGTCCCACCTCAGGTGCCCTTCCTCCACAAACTGTTGAACATGTTTTGGTGCTGAGCCGCCGGCCCCGGTTTCAAAAAGGCCGCCGCCGTTCATCAACGGCACGATGGAGAGCATCCTGGCACTCGTGCCGAGTTCGAGAATAGGGAAGAGATCGGTCAGGTAATCACGCAGGACATTGCCTGTGACGGCTATGGTGTCTTCCCCCGGCGAATGCGCTCAAGTGTGACCTTCATGGCTTCAGCAGGTTTGAGAATCAGAATATCGAGGTCATTGGTGTCGTGGTCCGCCAGATACCATTTCACCTTTTCGAGCACCCGGGCATCATGGGCCCGTTCGAAATCAAGCCAGAAAATGGCGAGGTTTTCGGATATCCGCGCACGATGAACGGCAAGTTTGACCCAGTCTTCTATCGCAGCATCTTTGGTTTGACACATTCTGAAGGTGTCTCCGAATTCTACGGTCTGTGAAATCAGTGTCCCGCCTGTGGCGGCATCGACGACTTTGATGACTCCTTCCCCCGGCGCTTCAAAGGTCTTGTCATGGGAACCGTATTCTTCGGCCTTCTGTGCCATCAGTCCCACATTGGCAACGGAGCCCATAACTGCCGGATCAAAAGCTCCCAGCCGCTGGCAATCTTCGATCACCTGCTGGTAGATTGTTGCATAGGTGCGGTCGGGAATCATGGCGATGCAGTCATGAAGATCGTCGTCGGGCCCCCACATTTTACCGCCGTCCCGAATGACCACCGGCATGCTGGCATCTATGATGACGTTATTGGAAACATGCAGATTGGTAATGCCTTTACTTGAATCGACCATGGCAGGCTTTGGGCGCCTGCTGTAAGCCGCGCCGATATCCTCCTCCACCTGCAGCCGCTGGGCATCGGGCAGCTGATGGAGCCGATCATAGACGTCCCCTATGCCGTTGTTGGGGTTGACTCCAAGTTTTGCTAACAGTTCTGCATGTCTGGTAAAGACATCTTTGTAATAGACCGAGAGGCAATGGCCGAAGATAATCGGATCGGAGACTTTCATCATGGTCGCCTTCAGGTGCAGCGACAACAATACTCCCTCCCTTCGGGCACTGTTGATGCTGTCTTCAAAAAACTGACAAAGAGCGGAAACGTTCATTACGGAAGCATCGATTACTTCGCCTGGCAGCAATGGGATGCGCTCTTTCAATACCTGCTCTGCGCCATCCTTTCCATGAAAAAGGATGCTCACCTCGGCCGCTTCACCAAGGGCAACTGACTGCTCGCTGCCAAAGAAATCCTTGCCACTCATGTGAGCTACGCGGGTTTTCGACACGTTGGGCCATGGTTTCATCATCCTGTGCGGATTCGTTTTGCCGAAATTTTTCACGGAGGCCGCCGCGCGCCTGTCCGAGTTTCCTTCACGAAGCACAGGATTGACGGCACTGCCCAGTATCGTGGCGAAGCGGGCCTGAAGAGCCTTTTCCGCTTCTGTTTTTGGATTTTCGGGATAGTCTGGGATGTCATAGCCCTTCTCCTGCAGCTCCCATATCGCAGCCTGCAGCTGCGGGATGGAGGCGCTGATGTTGGGCAGCTTGACAATGTTGGCCTCCGGGGTTTTGACAAGCTCTCCCAGCCGGCCAAGGTAGTCCGGAATCTTCTGCTCCTCGGTGAGGTTCTCGGGAAAACCGGCAATGATCCTGCCGGCAAGAGAGATATCCCACGACGTGAACTCGATACCGGTACCTTTGGTAAAACCTTGCAATATAGGGAGCAGGGAATAGGTTGCCAACGCCGGTGCTTTGTCTATCGCGGTATAGATAATTTTCGGTGGCTGCATAACACTGACTCTGTTGTTTGATTGTGATACATCCTGTTACTTGTCAACGTTGTGATCAACGTTCCCCGCGGAGGAGTAAATAGCCGCGGCGCCGGGGGACACCTTGCTACAGCCTGCGCATGGAATAATCCGCGCCCAGGTCCAGGCCGATCTCGAAGGCCTGGGTATTCATGGCCACGAAATCCCTGGGCACCCGCTCCTTGATGGTCGAAAGCAGTGAATTCGGTCGTATCATTCCGGTAAGACCGACCAGCGCGCCGAGTACGCAGATGTTGAAGACGATCGCCTTGCCGATCTGTTCCATCACCTGATTGTACATGGGCAGCTCCAGCTGCTTGGCATCGACCTTTTTGGCCTGCTGGACAAATCTGGAATCGGTGAGAAGGGTACCGCCCGGCCGGATGATCTGCGAAAAGGTGGTGTAGGCATCCTGGGTCAGGCAGACCAGCACGTTGGGCTGGGTAACCGTCGGGAAGTCTATTATGTCCCGGCTAATAATGATATCGCTCCTGGTGGCACCGCCGCGGGCCGCCGCCCCGTAGCTCTGTGATTGGGTGGCGTTGAGCCCCTCGTGAATAACGGCCGCCTCGGCCAGGATAATGGCCGCGGTGATCACCCCCTGGCCACCGGAACCGGAAAAGACAATTCGTGTCAGCTTATTCATTTCGCACCTCCCGCGACCCTGGCAACCAGATTGTCATACTCCTCACAGTATTCGCCGCGCTGCTCGTCGACGAAGATGCCCCTGGGAATACGATCGGGGTTCTTCTCCAGCGCTTTGGAGTTGAGCTTGGCCGTGGATGTCTTATACAATTCGAGCATATCCGGAGCATCGCCTTCCTTGTTTTTGCGGCCGTAGTGGGTGGGGCACTGGGAGAGGATCTCGACAACCGAAAAACCCTTGTGCATGATGGCCTTTTTAAGATACTCGGTGGACTCCACCGCATGGTAAGTGGTGGAGCGGGCGACAAAGGAGGCGCCGGCGGCTGTTGCCAGCTTGACCACGTCGAACTCCTGGTCGATGGTCAGGTAAGGCGCCGTGGTCGCCTTCTTGCCGCAGCCGGACAAGGGTGAGAACTGGCCGCCGGTCATGCCGTAGATGCGGTTGTTCATGACGATGGCGGTGATGTCGATATTTCTCCTGGCGGCATGGATAAAATGGTTGCCGCCGATGGCCAGGGCGTCGCCGTCGCCCATGGGCACCAGCAGGTTCAGCAACGGCTTGGAAAGCTTGACGCCGGTGGCAAAAGCCAGCGCTCTGCCGTGCAGGGTATGCAGCGAATGGAAATCGACGTAGCCGGAGATCCTGGCCGAACAGCCGATCCCCGAGGTCATGACGATATCGTTCTTGTCGATTCCCAGGGCCTCCACCGCCCGTAAGAGCGAGTTCAGGACGATGCCGTGGCCGCAGCCGGGGCACCACATGTGGGGAAAGAACCTCTCCCGCAGATAGTCTTTGACGGCCATGGTTATACTCCTCTCCCCTGGATGACCCTCAGGAGTTGCTTGATATCCATCGGTGTGACCAGTCTGCCGTCGATGCGGTTGGCCAGAAACACATCCCAGGGGCGATCCACCGCCGCCTTGACTTGGGCGGCCACCTGGCCCATGTTCATCTCCACCACCAGTATCGCCCTTCGTCCGGCGCATTTCTCCCGGATAAGGGCCGTAGGAAAGGGCCAGAGCGACTGCATTTCCAGAACGCCGATTTTCTCACCCCGTTTTCTGCGGTCTTTGGCCAGGTGGATGGCCGACCTGGCCGAAGAGCCGTAGGAAATCATCAGGTAGTCGGCATCGTCGACGAAATGCTCCTTGAAGCGGGTTATGGCGTGGACGTTGTTCTCGATCTTGTCCACCAGGTGATGGAGCAGCTCGTTGACCACACGGGGGTTGTTGGAGGGAAAGCCCCACATATCGTGGAAGAGGCCGGTGACGTTGAAGCGGTGGACATCGCCGAAATCGGACATCGGCAACCGTCCGTCTTCCCTGGGCAGGTAGGGGTGGTAGTCGACACCCTTGCCCACCGAGGTGCGCAGCCGGTCGACGATGGGCAGATCGCCCGGCTCGGGTACCTTCAGCTTCTCCCGCATATGGCCGATTACCTCGTCGAGCAGAAGCACCACCGGCGTGCGGTAGGTCTCGGCCATGTTGAAGGCGTCGACGGTGATGGAAAAAACGTCCTGGTGATTGGAGGCGGTCAGGGCGATGATGGCATGATCGCCGTGGGTGCCCCAGCGGGCCTGATTGACATCGCCCTGGCTGACGTGGGTAGGGTTGCCGGTGGATGGTCCGCCGCGCTGGACATTGGCAATGACGCAGGGGATCTCGGCCATGCAGGCGTAGCCGATGGCCTCCTGCTTGAGCGAAAAGCCGGGCCCGGAGGTGGCGGTCATCACCTTGTGGCCGGTGAGCGAGGCGCCGATAATGGCGCACATCGAGGCGATCTCGTCCTCCATCTGAATGAACTTGCCGCCGCGTCTGGGCAGATGGCCCGAGAGGCTCTCGGCGATTTCCGTCGACGGGGTGATGGGGTAGCCGGCATAAAAGCTCAAGCCCGCGTAGAGGGCTCCTTCGACGCAGGCTTCGTTGCCCTGTACAAATCGTATGCTATTTTTCATTGTTCTCTTCCTGTTCGCTCTGAGCCTCTACAACTTCTTCCCGCTCATCGATTATGACCTCGACGGCGAGGTCGGGACACCGCAGTTCGCACATCCTGCAGCAGATACAGTCCTCCGGCCGGACAGCTGCCGCTTTTTCCATCCGATCAAGCTCGAGGACCTGGATCGGACAGAAGGCCGCGCAGATACCGCAGCCCTTGCACCAGTCGCGGTTGATCACAAGTTTTTTCAGTTTTTTTTTCGCCATGAGTTCACCCTTGGTTTTCCCTGCCCATTCTGTAACACCGGAGACAGAGGGCGATGAGTGTTGACATGATTGCTAAATCGTAAATAATTGCAAATAATGTTGAATTTAAAAGTGATTACCGTGTTGTGGTTATTGTGTTCATATCGTTCACGACATCGTCGAAGCACTGTGTCATCATATCAAAATATTCCTTTACTGAGGGGATATACCCCAACTGGGCGCTGATAACGGTAAGGGGGGTTGAGCCGAGATAGATCCTGGTATTGTCGCCGAGGCGGTTGTCGAAATTTCGTGTCGATGTGGATACCACAGTCGTTCTCGGACGCACGCGCGCCTGGTTGCCCATGCAGAGACTGCAACCGGGGATTTCCACTCTGGCGCCGGACTGACCGAAAATCGAGAGTACCCCCTGCTGCAAGACGGCGTACCGGTCTTCCCTGGTGGGCGGAGCAATCCACAGTCTGCTCACACAGTAATCGCCTTTCTCCAGCAACTGGGCCGCCTTCTCCAGATGACCGCGGTGAATCATGCATGAGCCGACAAAGGCTTCATCAACCTTTTCTCCGGCCACCTCACTGAGCGGCCTGACGTCATCCGGATCATTGGGGCAGGCAAGCAGCGGCTCCGAAATGGTTTGGAGGTCGATCTCGAGAATGTGGGCGTATTCGGCATGCGTGTCTGCCAAGAGAAGCGATGGCGCCGCAAGCCACTGATCGAGAGCAAATATTCGTCTGCGTAGGGCCTGAGCTTCACCATAGCCGGCTTCAACCAGTCCCTTCAGTCTAGAGATATTGGTTCTGGTCTGGGTTTCTACGGCATCAGGGTGAAACTGCAAAGTACAGGCGGCGGCACTGAGCTCAGCCGATGCATCGCTTAACTCAAAGCCCTCTTCGACACTTAGATCATCAATGCCTACTATCTCAAGGATTCTTCCGGCAAAGACGTTTTTCTTGTTCTTCTTATCCACGGTCAGCAACCCCTGTTTCAAAGCCTCATAGGGTATGGCATTGACCATGTCCCTCACCGTGATCCCCCTGTTTCTCTTGCCTTTGAAGCGGACAAGGACGGATTCGGGCATCTCCAGGGGCATGAATCCCAGGGCCCCGGCAAAGGCAACCAGTCCGGAGCCTGCCGGAAAGGAGATGCCCAATGGGAATCTGGTGTGCGAGTCGCCGCCGGTTCCTACCGTGTCGGGGAGCAGCATTGTGTTGAGCCAGGGGTGGATGACTCCGTCGCCTGGTTTAAGGACGACCCCGCCGCGTTTGAGAACAGCGCCGGTCATGCTGTGCCAGCGGCTTACATCAATTTCTTTGGGATAGGCCGCCGTGTGGCAGAACGACTGCATAAAAAGGTCGGTCTCGAATCTCCGGCAGGCCAGCTCGTCGAGTTCCTGCATGGTCATCGGCCCGGTGGTATCCTGCGAGCCCACGGTGGAGATTTTCGGTTCGCAACAGCTGCCGGGAAGCACGCCTTCCACTCCGGTTGCCCTGCCGATCATCTTTTGGGCCAGGGTATATCCTGCAGGTTGAGTGGCGGGAGCTTGTTGATGTACCTGGAAAAAAGGGGGAAGTTCTCTACCCATCAGCTCACAGGCCTTCTGGCTAAGTTTGCGCCCGATTATCAGATTCAGCCTCCCTCCCGCCCTGTACTCATCAACCAAAGCGGAGGGGGGCCGTTTGATCGGCAGTTCGTCTCCGCTGCTGTCGGTGAGTATCCATCGATACGGATAGAGTTTCAATACCTCCCCGGTTTGAAGCGAGGCCACATCGCCTTCGATGGGCAGTATCCCCGCATCCCTGGCCGTGGCATGGAAGATGGGGGCGATGGTTGAGCCGACGACAATGCCTCCTCTTCTTTTATTGGGTGTATGGGGTATATCATCGCCAATATGCCAGAGCAGGGAATTAACCGCAGATTTGCGCGATGAACCGGTGCCGACCACATCGCCTGCAAAGGCGACCCGTAAACCGCGCCGCCGCATCTCGGCCATTGCTTCTATTCCTCCCGGGAATCGCTTGATTCCCAAAAAAGTGGCATGAAGCGGAATGTCCGGCCGCGATTGAGCCTGATTGCCTGGCGAAAAATCATCGGTGTTGATTTCACCTTCCACCTTGTACAGAGCGAACTCCAGACATTCGGGGACCTCGGGCAGTCGCCTGAACCACTCGCCCTCGGCCCATGATTCGAGCACATTTTCGGCATGCGTGTTTTTTGCGGCTAATTTAGCTATATCGTTGATACCGCCGTACACTTTAATCAGTTGCTTCAAGCCATCTGCCGCCATGGGGGCAAGATCTTCGTTGCTCAGAAACTCGATGAGTTCCGGTACGTTAAAGCCGCCGCCCATGGAGGTTAAGGCAGAAATGGCAGCATGACCGTCAAAGTTGGCAATGACGATATCGCCAAGCGCGACTTTCTTGAGCCATTGGGCTTTTACCAGGGCCGCATCCGAAACCCCCGGCTCAACCCGGTTGAGCAGCAGTGAAAGCAGAAGTTCCGCGTGTTCATGGCCCGTCTCCAGTAACGCAGTTGCCCTTCTTGTCTGGTCCTTGGAAAGCGGCAGCGGCGGCAGCCCAAATTTTATGCGTTCTTCCGCATCGGCCGCATAGTCGTCTAACATATCTTACTCCTTAAAGATGATTCTGATTACCCCTGAAACTCAGCTTAGCCGATTCGAAAGAGGCAGGGGTGCTCTTTTCACGGGTGTTCCGCAGCCTGGACGGCTGCGGTCAAACCCCCAGGGATGGGTTTATGGCGTCCCGGGAAAAGAGTATCCCTGTCTCCTAATGAGTAGCTGAGCATTAGGGATAGTCAGAAAGATGATTACCATGAGGATTGGCTCGTATTTCATTTTCCCTCCGAAGATTGTGGTCTGTCTGCTCCAGATAAAGACTATCGCGCCGTCCTTTCTCTTCACCTCAATCGCAGGCATAGCCGCCGCTGCTCCGGTGATGGGTGTACTCTGTTTTCGGCTAAATTTTCCGGTGCAGATAGAGAACAATCCTGACGATGATGGGGACCATGAGAAAAAGGGTGAAAATCCTCACGGTATGGAAAAAGGCAACAATTGATCCCTTTTGACCTTCGCTCTGGGCCAGAATCGCCATGCCGCTCATACCTCCGGGGGAAAAGCCGAAAAGGGCCGTGCCGAAATCGACAAGGCCCATTTTGCTGGCGAGAAAGGCCATGCCCACGGCCACCGCCAGGAGAATGATTGTAGAGAGTATGGCCAATGGCAGCGCCTTGGGGCCAAGTGCGAGAAACGACCTGTCAAAGGTCATGCCAAGGGTTATTCCCAGGATAATCTGTATGGCGGTACCCAGAGGGGCGGGCATGGTTATCGGTTGGGAGAGCGTCATCGCCGCTACGCCGGAAAAAAGCATGGCGCCCACAACCGCCCCGCCGGGGACATTTGCTTTTGCCGCGGCCAGACCACCTGCCACGCCGGCTGCAACGACGAAAAGATATTTTTCCATGGCAATCTATCCGTTATTTGGCTTCCGCTGCAACACCTTCATCGACCTTTGCCGTCTTCGACTTTCTTTTGGCAATCATATACCTGATAAACGGCAGACTGAAGACGATGATGGTGGTGATGTTTATGCCCAGCGTAATCGGCCGCTCCCACATAAACGACATCGATTCGTCAAAGATCATCAGAGACCTTCTCAGGTTGTCCTCCATCAAGCCGCCCAGAATAAACCCGAGCAGCAGCGGTGCCATGGGCATGTTCATCAGTCTCAGGGCCATGGCCGCGATGCAGAAGAACACCATCATCATGATATCGAAGTCGTTGAAGGTAACAAGGTAGACGCCCATGAGCGAAAAGAACAGGATGATGGGTACCATCAGGTTTCTGGGTATGGCCAGCAGCCTGGCGAAATACGGAATAAGGGGCAGGTTGAGGATAAGGAGAAAAACATTGCCCAGGTACATGGACATGATAACGGCCCAGAAAACATCGGGACGATCAATGAACATTCTCGGGCCCGGTTCAATGCCGTAGGCGATAAGCGCACCGAGCATGACAGCAGTGGTGCCTGAGCCGGGAATACCAAGGGTCAACAGGGGGACGAAGGAACCGGAACTTGCCGCGTTATTGCCCGTTTCCGGGGCTGCCAGGCCGCGAAGGCTGCCTTTGCCGAATTTCTTCTGCTCTTCCGGGGGAGCCAGGTTTCTCTCCATGCCATAGGACATGAACGAACCCAGAGTAGCTCCGGCACCCGGCAGTACGCCGATAAAGAATCCCAGGAAGGACGAGCGCAGAATCGAGGGATAGATAAGCTTGAATTCCTTCTTTGTTACTTTGAGGTTGCTGATGCCAATGGATTTTGGATCGAAACTGTCCGAGGAGGCATCTTTGTTCAGGATAATAAACAGGGCCTCGGTGAGGGCGAAGGTTGCCATGGCAAGGAGCAGGAATTCAATGCCGTCGAGCAGCTCCAGCGAACCGAAGGTGAAACGCTGGGTGCCGGAGGTCTGATCGGTTCCCACCGTTGAGAGCATAAGCCCGAGAACGACCATGAGCAGCGCTTTGAGCACACCTCCGCGGCCGGCAAATGCCGATACCGCGGTGAGACCGAGGATCATCAAGGCAAAATAGTCGGCGGACTGGAAACTGGTGGCAACGTTGGCGAGCATGGGCGCGAAAAACATCAGCATGATTACCGCGATCGTACCGCCTGAAAAGGAGGCATATGCAGCTATCGCCAGAGCCTTGCCGGGATGTCCCTGCCGCGCAAGCGGGTAGCCGTCGAGCGCGGTGGCCACCGTTGCAGCCTCGCCGGGTGCGTTGATAAGGATTGAACAAGTAGAGCCACCGAAAATGGCGCCATAATAGACGCCTGCCAAAAGCACCATACCGCTTGCAGGGTCGAGGGCATAGGTGACCGGTATTAACAGCGCTACGGCGGTGATAGGTCCGAGCCCCGGGAGCATTCCTATGAAGCTGCCGGCAAAACAGCCAAAAAGTACCATGGCGATGTTGAAGGGAATCATCGTGGTGGTGATTCCCGTCATCATCCCATTAATCATTCCATCCCACATTACAGTATCCCCAATTGGTAGAAGATCTCACCCGGAGCGATATAGACGCCGAGCAGCATGGACATGATGCCCCATAAACCGACAACGAGTAGTACTGCAGTGAAGAGCATGCGTTGTATTCTCCTTTCACCCAGGATATAAAAGCCTGCCAGGAGAAAAATTATGGAGGCGAGGATAAAACCGAGCCACTTCATAATCAGGCCGTACACCAGCATCATGGCGACCAGGAGAATGGCGGTCGACCACTCCATGCCCCTGGTCTCTTCCGACAAAGTCTTTTTTCCTGATGGATTGACGGTGGGCAGGACAAGTATGAGAAAAGAAAGGATCCCACCCATAACCGCCAAGGCGTAGGGCATTGTCCGCGATGTAAATGTTTCCTGCTGGGCCAGGAAGGAGAGTGGTATTTTGGTTGCCAGCAAGCCGTATGCAATAGAGAACAGGAGCATAACGAGTGCCCCGACCTTTTCCCGTGCCATCTTCTTATCCCCTCGCGGTTACGCTGCCTGCTCAGGGAGCAGGCAGCAGAGGTTCCGTAGTTATTGCAAAAAGCCAAGTTTGTGCATGATGTCGCCAATGGCCTTTTCCTGCTCTTCGAGGAATGCGTAGAATTCATCACCGGGCTGATAGAGATTCTGCCAGCCACGCTTGCTGCGAATATCTTCCCATTCCGGCGTGTTATACATATTCTTCAGCAGTTTCTGGTATGCTGCGGCCTTTTCCTCCGACAATCCGGGAATGCCGAAAAACCCTCTCCAGTTCGCAAAAGTGACGTTGTAGCCGAGTTCTTTGATGGTGGGGACGTCCGGGGTCTGGTCAAGACGCTCGCCGGAGGTTACGGCCAGGATGTTTACTTCACCCTGCCTGGCGAGCCCCAAGGCCTCGCCGTAGCCGGTGGAAAGCACCTGGGTGTCGCCCGAGAGCAGTCCGGCCATGGCCTTGCCGCCGGCATCATAGGGTATATACTTCAGCTTCAATGGATCTTCGCCGGCTGCCTGAATAACCATTGCCGGTACAAGATGATCCATACTGCCCTTTACCGAACCGCCGGCAACTTTGACTGAGTTGGAATCCTTCTTGAAATCTGCGATAATCTGGTCAAAAGAGGTGTACTTCGAATTCTTCGGTACAACAAAAGCGGCATAGTCAGCGATTACCGAAGCAACGGGGGTGAGGTCCCTGAACGACTGTGGAAAAACACCGGTAAGTGAGCGAATAATGATAGGCGTTGAGTTAACCATCAACGTTTTTTCCTGACGCTCCGCCGTGGAGATCAGATGATTGAGCGCCTTGCCGCCTCCACCGCCCGACATGTTCTCATACGAGGCATTTTCCAGTAGTCCGGAATCAGTCAGAGCTTTACCCACGCCCCTGGCGGTACCGTCCCAGCCGCCGCCGGCGCCGCCTGGGATAAGAAAGTGAATCTCATCGATATCTGCGGAAAACGCAGGACCGACCAACAGAGTGGAAAAAAACATCAATGCCAATACAATGCGGCCAAGCCGCCCTACACATGTTTTTCTTTTCATGGACCTCCTCCCTTCGCAATATGCTTTGAAGTCGCGCTCAAATGAAATGCCCATTTGAGCCATTTCACACCGTTTTCCATGGCCTTACGCCACAATGGCCAATGCGCCGCCACTCTTCCGGCATCTGTTTACTCTCAATGAGCTATTGACATAGTCTTTGAAAGGCAACTAAATGTAAATAATAACGAATTTAAGAATAATTAATATTTTGCGGTCATTTTGTTCATTGAGTTCATGGGAGTAACTCATGCCAGACAGTCACTCAACACACGGTGATGCGACGTCCCGCATACAGCCTTTGAAGCTGAGAACGAAGATGCTTCTGCTGATCATATCTCTTCTCCTGTTTATCTCGATTGCCGGTGGACTTTTCTCACTGGGGCTTATCTCCTCGGTTTTGGAGAGTCAGATTGGTAAGCGGGCCCTCAAGGTTTCCCAAACCGTAGCCCTTATTCCGGAGATTCGAGAAGACCTTGAAAGGGCTGATCTTGAGCGATCGCGAATCCAGGAAATAGCCGAGAGAATACGCAGGGAAGTCGGCGCCGAATTTGTCGTGGTAGGAGACATCGACAGCAAAAGATACTCGCACCCGGTACCGGAAAGGCTGGGCAAGCGCATGGTGGGCGGGGATAATGCCAGAGCGCTGAAATACGGTCAATCCTACGTGTCGAAGGCCACAGGGACCTTGGGGCCGTCCATCCGCGGCAAGGTTCCCGTTTTCAACCTGGAGGGGGAGGTTATAGGCATCGTCTCCGTAGGCTATCTCATTGATAGCATCAATACCATCGTCAGGGGATACCAGATGAAGATCGTTTCGGTTCTCGTCGCCGTAATCCTCTTTGGTGTGGCTGTCAGCATCAAAATCACCAATGAATTCAAGAAGGCGATTTTCGGTCTCGAGCCGAGGGAGATCGCCTCGCTTCTCCAGGAACGCACGGCGACTCTTGAGACGGTAAGGGAAGGGATCATGGCGGTTGACGGCGAAGGGCGGGTAACAACGGTGAACCAGGCCGCCATTTCCATGCTGGGACTCACGTCGGACCCGGAGATGATCGGTAAACCAGTGAAAGAGGTGTTTCCCGCAACCCGAATACTTGATGTTTTGAAAACGGGCAAGAGCCAGCTCGACCGTGTGCTCAAACTTGACGACAAGGAAATTATTGTCAATCGCATTCCCATTGTCACCGATGGCGTGGTCACCGGCGTCGTTTCCAGTTTCAGGGATAAGGACGAGTTGAACGCACTGGCACAGAAGCTTTCCAAGGTCCAGGAATACTCGGAAATGCTGCGCATTCAAACCCATGAATACTCTAATAAACTGTACACCATCTCCGGCCTGATTCAGATCGGTGCCTACCAGGATGCCATCGACCTGATCGGCAGCGAGACCTCCGGCTATCAGAAAATTATCAATTCTCTGATGAACATTGTCCGTGACCCTATTATAGCAGGAACCATCTTGGGGAAGTATAACAAGGCAAAAGAGCTAAAGATTGAACTGGAAATTGATCTGGACAGCAGTATGAAGGATATTCCTCCGATCATAAAGCGGGAAAGTCTTGTCACCGTCATAGGCAATATCCTTGATAACAGCTTTGACTCAGTTTTCAGAAGCGAAGCGGAAAAGCGCAACGTAAAACTCTCCATGACCGACCTTGGAAACGATCTGATATTTGAAGTTGATGATTCCGGAGGCGGTGTCAAAGGTGATGCGGTTGACAGGATATTTGAAAAAGGGTACACAACCAAAAACAGTGAAGGACACGGCATGGGATTGTATCTCGTTAAGCGGACCCTCGACAAGATCGGTGGAACAGTAAGTGTTGGCTCCTCGGAACTCGGAGGAGCGGCCTTTACTGTGATCATACCTAAAACCCAAGGATCCCGAGAGTGACAACGATAACGACTCTCATTGTTGAGGATGATGTGAAAATCGCTGAAATCCAGAGGATTTTCACGGAAAAAATAGTGGGATACCTGGTCGTCGGAATTGCCAATACCATTGACGAGGCAGAAGAGATGGTTGCCGTGCTTGAGCCGGATCTTGTTCTTCTAGATATCTTTTTCCCAGACGGCAGCGGCATTGATTTGCTGTGGAAGATTCGCAGTAAAAAAAAGCGGACGGATGTGATCCTCATAACAGCTGCCAAGGAGGTTGAATTTTTTGAAGAGGGGCTCCGCGGGGGAGTGTTTGATTATATTCTCAAACCCCTTATTTTCAACCGCTTTAAGGAAACCTTGGAAAAATTTAGAGCACAGCGAAGTAAACTTGAAGCTATCAGGACAATAAGCCAGAAAGAAGTCGACTGTCTGCTGCACCAAGGCGCCAGGAGTGTTCCCGGAAGTATTGAAATGCCAAAAGGTATCGATCCGATAACCTTGAAAAAAATTGAAGACATCTTCACTGATGTGGGGGGGCAAGGCATATCGGCCGAGAAGGCCGGAGTGCTTATCGGGGTAAGCCGGACAACCTCGAGGAGGTATCTTGAATACCTTGTGTCAGTTGGTCTTATTCATGCCGATTTGAGCTACGGTGCCCAGGGAAGACCTGAGCGGGTCTATCGGAAAATTCACTAACTCTCAATCTGCCTGCACTGTATAAAGTTCCTGCCGGAGCTTGCCAGTATAACCGACACGGTCGCCGGTGAGGATTATCCTCAACTGTGGCGCCATTCCACGCGGATTCAGGGGAAACGGCGATGATGACGACGGCGGTTGCCGCTCCCTCTTCCTCCATATGTTCGAGGAGGAGGGAGTATTTATCCTGTTCTAATGGCGGTAAAAAGCGAGTCATCTAACTCTTACATGTTCCGGCGATACTGTCCGCCGACCTCGTAGAGGGCGGTGGTTATCTGTCCAAGGCTGCACGATTTGACGGTGTTCATCAACTCGGCAAAGAGGTTGTCGCCGCCAAGCGCGGCCTTTTTGAGGCTGGCCAGAGCCTGCGGCGCCTCTTCCTTGTGGCGTTCGTGGAAATCGGCCAGCCGGCGCAGCTGATCCTGTTTGATTTCATCCGTCGCCCGGGAAAGCTCAAGAGAAGCATTTTCCTCCTCGGCCCTGGCGCTGGGATTGCGAAAGGAGTTGACGCCGATGATGGGCAGTTCACCGGTATGTTTCTGAGCCTCGTAGAAGAGGGATTCCTCCTGGATTTTGGAGCGCTGGTAGCCGGTCTCCATGGCGCCGAGCACACCGCCCCGTTCGGTTATGCGGTCGAACTCGCCTAGAACGGC
>JGI12210J13797_10093406_pt1 | contig 17682 bp, 16 predicted proteins | sample ElkSlonscriptome_3_FD_13797 | JGI IMG/M metagenome (IMG submission 13797)
GTCGCGCGTGCCGTTTTCGGATTGCAGGTTATCCCGTTTTCTTCTTCGCCTGAGATTGTGTGCAGCTATCCTGTCAGAGCGAGCGGTAGACGAGCGCGGAAAGAGCGAGCCACGCCGTGAACATGATCAGGTAAGGCCAGCGGCGCGGCCATAACCGCGCGACGAGCAATGTCGCCGCAGCCGTGCCACCCAGTGCGATCAGGGCTGCGATCGCGGTGTACGTGCCGGTGCCGGTCAATGTCGAATGGATCGCGATGTTGGCCCATTGCGCGGGCAACAGGACCAGGAGCCAATCGGGCAGGGCGTCCGGCTCTGCCAGAGCCGTCAGAAGGATGGCCGCCTCTCCGGCGACGACGAATACGGCAATCCACCAGCCCTTGTCGGACGCGGAACGGGCGAACAGCGCGCCCCGCGCGGCAAAACTGATACAGGCGATCGCGAGGACGAGTCCGGTCGAAAGCGGGTGGGGAAGCGATGGCATACCTATCGATTCTGCAATCGCGACAAGGATGATGCCGCCCATCAGGCCGAGTGCAATTCCGACCGCAAATCGTCCCGCAGCCGCCGCGGCGATCATGGCAATCGCCATCAGTGCTATCGCAAGGATCGGCCCGAGAGCTGTTTCCAGCCGTGCAGGGTCGCCTGAATCGAGGACAAGCAGCATTACGCCGATCGGTGCCGCAATTCCCGCCAACGCTACCAACACCCATGCCATGACGGGCGCCGATAGCGGTTTAGCGGACGACGCGTTTTGCATGACACACACATTGGTCATGGCGATCGGCGTTGTCGAGCGAGGAGGGACGGTTACACCCTGATATCGACCTGACAAAGTTCGCCGATGGCCGAGTGAACGGGCCGCCTTATCGCTGTTTGCGCTTGTGCTGCTTTGCCGGTTTCCCTTCGCCCGCCTGGGCGCGCGGCTGATGGTGCGCGCGCGGCTGCTTGGCGGCGGGACGCTTTCCCTTGTGTTTGGGTTTGTGAAAGGCCTGACCGTTGGTGCGCGCGCGGCGATTGACCTTTGCCATTTCGCGCGGGCCCTGTTCGGATCGCTCGATCGATATGCTGCCTTCTTCGCCATCGGCCTTGGCCGTCCTGACCACGGCCGAGGCGAACGTGTCGGCAACCTTTCGCGGAATTTGAAAGAACGTTTCCGCCTGGCCGACCCTGATCGCACCGATCTCGTTTCGGGTGATTTCCCCGCGTCGGCAAAGCACCGGCAGAATCCAGCGCGGGTCGGCATTGTTGCGGCGTCCGATGTCCATCCGGAACCAGACCGTGTCCTCGAAACCGGGCCGGTGCTGCTCCTGCTTCGCTTTCTGGCGTCCCTCGGCCGTATTGGCGCTGAGATCCATGGGTTCGGGCAATCGGGTCCGGTGCGATTGCACCAGCATCGCGGCGATATCTTCGGCACTGCGCTGTGCCAGCAATTGCCGCGCAATCTCACGATCGGCGTCGGCGATTTCGACCTCGCCAAGCAATTTGGCGGTCAGCCGTTCACGATCCTTTGCCCGGATTGCCTTCGCATCCGGGGCGTCGTGCCAATGCGCTGCGATCTGTGCCTGACGCAGCATCCCCTCCACCCGGCGCCGCCGGGAATGGGGAACGATCAGAACCGCGACCCCTTTGCGACCGGCGCGCCCGGTCCGGCCCGATCGGTGTTGCAGCGATTCGGCATCGCGCGGAATCTCGGCATGAATTACGAGGCTAAGCGTCGGCAGATCGATCCCGCGCGCGGCGACGTCGGTGGCGACACAGACCCGCGCCCGGCCATCGCGCAGGGCCTGAAGCGCATGGTTGCGTTCCGTCTGCGAATGTTCGCCCGAAAGAGCGACCGAGGCAAAGCCACGTTTGCGAAAGGCAGCGTCGAACTGGCGCACTTTCTCCCGCGTGCCACAGAACAGGATGGCCGTTTCCGCTTCGTGAAAACGAAGCAGGTTGATGACCGCATTTTCGATTTCCGACGGGGCGACGCTGACGGCCTGGTACGAAATGTCGCTATGGCCGTTGCCCTGACTGGTAGTCGTGATGCGCAGCGCATCGTTCTGATACCGACGTGCCAGATGCTCGATAGGGCGGGGCATGGTTGCGGAAAACAGCAGCGTCCGGCGCGATTGCGGCGTCGCGTCGAGGATCGCTTCCAGCTCTTCGCGAAAGCCCATGTCGAGCATTTCGTCCGCCTCGTCGAGGACTACGGCGGAAAGCTGCGAGAGGTCGAGCGCCCGGCGTTCGAGGTGGTCGCGCAGACGGCCCGGAGTGCCGACGACGATCGTCGGCCCGGATGAAAGCGCCCTGCGTTCGGAAGAAATGTTCATGCCGCCAACACAGGTCGCGATCCGCGCGCCCGTGCGTTCGTACAACCAGGCAAGTTCACGGCTGACCTGCAAGGCCAGTTCACGCGTCGGCGCAATCACCAGCGCACGCGGAGACGAGGCAAAATCGGCGCGGCCCTGATCGTTCAGCAGCTGGGCTGCCATGGCGATCCCGAAGGCGACTGTCTTTCCCGAACCCGTTTGCGCCGAAACGACGAGATCGCGCCCTGCGGCGTCGGGGCGAAGCACTTCGCCCTGGACCGGAGTGGCCGTTTCATAGCCGCGTTCGTCGAGCGCGCTCTGAATGGGAGCGGGAAGGGTAGGGAATTTCATGAAAGGGGTCTCAATCGATAGAATGTGCGATGGCAGGCGCAAGTTGGCGCCGCCGTCATGCGCGTAGGAATGGGGTGTGCTGGCAACCGGGGCTGTCAGATCGGGGGTCGCAGCGGCGAGACGCGGAAGTCACCTGTCAATCGCCGTGAACGCGCGCCCTACACCAACGCGCGGCATTTGGCTTGCGAAAAATTACGCGGGCGCGGATTTGCGCCTCTATGCCGTGCAACTGGCGCCGCCCAACACGCAGAAGCGCGAACAATGCGGGTGGTTGAGCGCGACGTCGCCGCTCGCTTCGGCAAGGGTCGTGCCGAGGTCGAAGCCGTCCTGATAGGGCAGCAGGGTGCAGGCGACGACCCTCGGTTCGACCTCGCCCTTGCGCTTCACGACCATCCGGCTCGACGAACACATCACGCTTTCCGGATCGATGCCGAGTATGCCCCAGCACGCGGTGGTGATCTCCGGCGTGTCGGCGGTCTCGTCCATTTCAGGGAACAGCACGAGCTGCGCCGGATCGTCGGCGTCGATGGGGATGGCGCACCGGGCGAACAGGTCGGCAAAACCGCGCCTGGCATCCGCATCGGTTTCGGTTTCGAGATGCCGCCCCGCGACCGCGATGCGGAAACCACTGCGAGCCAGCCATTGCAATCCGTCGATCGCCTTGTCCCAGCTGGGACCGCGCTCGGCTTCGTGTACGGATTTGGTAAAATGATCGAGGCTGACCCGGATGGTCAGCCGGTCGCGCCCGTCAAGATTTATCAATTCGCGTTCGAACCGGCGCATCGGGCGCATCGCGTTCGACAGGACGAGCACCTCGAACCCGCGCGAAAGGCACGATGAAAGGATCGGGATGATGTCCGGGTTCATGAACGGTTCGCCGCCCGTAAACGCGATTTCCCGCGTTCCCAGCCCACGATCCGCGATCTCGTCCAGATAACGTTCGACCTCGGCCAGGGTGATGTAGACGAGGGCATCGTTGCGCGGCGAGCTTTCGATATAGCACGATTTGCAGGCCAGATTGCACAGCGTGCCGGTATTGAACCACAGCGTGTCCAGCGCCTCCAAAGCAACCCTGGCACGCGGTTCCCCCTTCGCGGTCAAAGCCGGATCGGCGAATTTGCCGGGCGCGATCGGCTGGCTTTCGCGCAACTGGAATGGAGAGGTTTGCAAGGTCATCGTGTTCTGTCCATCGTAGCCGGCCCGCCGCTCATGGCCAACCGCGTGCTGCGCCGTGCCAGATCAGCGGATATCAGGATAGTGATCCTTCAACGTCTCGCGCGCGCCCATTGCCCACATCATCGACACCTTGAAATAGATCCAGTTCGCCCGCCAGCGGCCCCACGCCGCGATCCGCCGGTCGGAGGTCGTGACCCAGCGGGGCACCAGCCTGACCCGGCCCAGTCGGGCGAAATTGCGGCACAGCCCCACCTCCTCCATCACGGCCACGCGTTCGTCGCAGCCCCCGATGGCGAGGAAATCCGCCTTTCGAAAAAACATCGCGTGATCGCCGAACAGCAGTCTGACCCCGCGCACGAACAAATCGGGCCGGGTCAGCAGCGGGGCGTACCAGGTCTTGATCCAGTTGTGGAAAGTCGATCCCCAACGGGTTCCGTCCTTGCCCGTAAATCGGGGCGTGAAGCTTGCCAGCGCGGTGTCAGGATCGGCCATCGTCTGACGGATGACCTTCACCGCGTCTTTCGGCAGGAGGCAGTCGGCGTGCAGCACGCAGACTATATCGCCGCTGGCCGCGGATACGCCGATGTTGATTTGGGCCGCCCTGCCTTTTCGCGGTGAAACCAAAGTCCGAAAGCCGGCCGCGTGCGACAGTTCGACGGTGCGATCACCGCTGCCGCCATCGACCAGCAGGATTTCGTCCGGTTGCGGGTCGAGCGTGTTCAATGCCGCGATTGCATCCGGCAGCGCGTCCTCTTCATCATAGGTCGGGATGAGGATCGTTACGCTCGTCATCGCGTCAGCGCCGGCCACTTGGCGAGATCGCCCGGCCGGTCGCAATCGGAAAGGATCGGCAGCAAGGCCGGTTCGATCGAAAGCGCATCGAGGCGGCGCAATGTTTCGGGCAGGACGCGATCGGTGCTCCACGGCATATCGGTGAACAATTGCGGCAGGGAATCGCGCATCCCGATCAGGTAATAGCCGCCATCTTCGGCTGGGCCAATTGTGACGCGGTGGGTGGCAAGCGTTTCGATGGCCGAATTGACGTGATCGCCCGACAGGTCCGGTGTGTCCGCGCCGAAGAATACGACCGGTGCCCGGCGTACGAACGGCAAAAGTCGCGCGGTCAGGTCGCCCTCCACCTGTGGTGCGTATGCAATCCCTCCGCCAAGCCAATCCTCGAACGCGCTTTCAGGCGCGCCCGTCGTTGCCACGGTCACGGGTGCGCCCGATTGGCGAAGGACGTCGACCGTGCGTTCGGTCAGGCGGCGATGCAGGTCCGCCGCGCCCTCGGCACCAATCGCGGGGATCAACCGCGTCTTGCACGATCCGGCCACCGGATAGCGGGCAAACAGGACAAGATGAGGTGCGTTTCGCATGGAGACGGGCCGGATTGCAGCAGTGTGCCGTACGGTGCAAGACCGGGATTGCGGTCCCTACGATCGGGGCACTCGGCGAAGGCCGCCGAACAAAGCCTCTTCCCGCTGGCCGCCCGGCTCTGCTAACCCGATTGCCATGGATGACTGGATCGAACGGGCAAGGGGGGCGGCCATTGCCGCTTCACGTTTCGCGGATGACGTAAATGGCGCGCTGCAATCGCGGGTCCGGGTCGATGACGGCACGCTCGATCCCGAACTGCTTAAACGTGAACAACACGCCGCCCACGGGTTTGCCTGGATTTCGGCGACCTGTGCCGCGCTCGACGCTACGTGTGATTGGGCGGAAAATGCCCGCGCGGCGGGGCGGTTCGGCGATGCCGAGGGACTGGTCCTGCGGATCGGTTTCGGCGAATACTGCGCGCAATTGGCCCACGGCGTCCCGATGAGCGCGAACGAAATCGCGCGGCCCGACGCAATCGGTGTCGCCGATGCAGCAGTGCGGTTTGCTGAAACGCCCGAAGTCGCCGCATTCCTGTCCGATGGCAGCACGCCGTCGGCCCGGTCCTCGCTTTGCCGTTTGCTGGAACAGGGCACGCGGCCAGACGATTCGCTGGGTGACGAAACGCTCGACCTCATTCGTGACCAATTCCGCGCTTTCACCGCCGACAGGATCGCGCCCCACGCCCATCAATGGCATCTGGACGACGCGTTGATCCCGGATTCCGTAATCGGCGAAATGGCCGAGCTCGGCGTGTTCGGCGTCTGCATTGCGGAAAAGCACGGCGGCCTTGGCCTTGGCAAACTCGCCATGTCGGTCGTGTCGGAGGAATTGTCGCGCGGGTGGATCTGTGCGGGATCGCTCGGCACGCGGTCCGAAATTGCCGGCGAACTGATCGGCGAGAACGGCACGGAAGCGCAAAAGGCACACTTCCTGCCGCGCATCGCCGATGGATCGATCCTGCCCACCGCGGTGTTTACCGAACCGGACACGGGCAGCGATCTTGCCAGCGTGCGGACGCGGGCATCGCGCACGGGCGAAGGCTGGGCGGTGGACGGCGCGAAAACGTGGATCACCCATGCCGCACGCGCCGACCTGATGACGCTTCTGGTCCGGACCGATCCCGACGCCTCCGGCTATCGCGGCCTGTCGATGTTTCTCGCGACGAAAACGCGCGGTACCGATGCCGATCCGTTCCCCGATGCGGGTATCGATGGCAGCGAGATCGAGGTGCTGGGCTATCGCGGGATGAAGGAATATGCGCTCGGTTTCGACGGGTTCGAAATGCCTGCCGATGCCCTGCTCGGCGGGGCCGAGGGGCAGGGTTTCAAGCAATTGATGCGCACGTTCGAAGGCGCGCGCATCCAGACCGCCGCGCGCGCGGTCGGCGTGGCGTGGAACGCGTTCGACCTTGCGCTCGATTACGCGTTGGGGCGCAAGCAGTTCGGCGAACCGTTGACCCGGTTTCCACGGGTATCGGACAAGATCGCGCTGATGGCGTGTGAAATCGTGATGAGCCGCGAACTGACTTATAGCGCCGCGCGGTCGAAGGATAGCGGCGCGCGCTGCGACATCGAGGCGGGAATGGCCAAGCTGCTGGCGGCACGAACCGCCTGGAATGCGGCGGATCAGGCGGTCCAGATACACGGCGGCAATGGCTATGCGCTCGAATATCCGATCAGCCGGGTTTTGTGCGATGCGCGCATTCTCAACATCTTCGAAGGTGCGGCGGAAATTCAGGCGCAGGTGATTGCGCGCGGAATGCTGCAATCGGGCATGCAACGAGGGAACGAACAATCGCGTCCGCGGCTTAGCGCGTGATTGACGCGAACCGGCACGTCTCTATGAGCCTCGGCATGGATTCGAGCATGGTTTCCCGCACGCCGCCGCCGTTGTCCTCGATGCTTCAGGGCGGGCCGGTCGCGCTGTTTCTGGATTTCGATGGTACCTTGGTCGAACTCGCGCCCGGACCGGATGCGATCTCGCCCGCCGCCGACCTTGCCTCCCGGCTTTCCCGGCTTTCGAACCGGCTGGAGGGACGGTGCGCGTTGATCAGCGGTCGGGCCATCGTCGATATCGAACGTCATCTGGGCTCGTTGCCGATTGCGGCAGCGGGATCGCACGGTTCGGATCGCCGCAGCGCGGACGGACGCTCGATCGGCCCCGGACCAACGGGGCTGCCGCTTTCGATAGAGGCGCGGTTGCGCGCCTATGCCGCGCGTGAAGGGCTGCAATACGAAAACAAGCCGCACGGCGGGGCGATCCATTACCGCGCCCACCCCGATAAAGGGGATGCTGCACAGGCGTTCGCCGAAAACCTCGCCGGTGAATGCGGCTGGGCGGTGCAGAATGGCAAATTCGTGGTCGAACTGGTCGCCACGCGCGCAGGAAAGGGAGAAGCCGTGCTTGCTTTCATGAATGAACCGCCATTCGCCGGTGCGAGGCCCTATTTTATCGGCGACGACCTGACCGACGAAGCCGGGTTCACGATGTGCGAAGGCCTTGGCGGTGCGGGCATTCTCGTCGGGCATCGCCCGCGGACCGAAGCGCGCTATCGGCTCGCCGGCGTCGGCTCGGTTCATGATTGGCTCGAACTTTGACCGCCGGGCCGCAACGCGATCTCGAATTGTGGCCGATCGGCAATTGCCAGGTATCCGGCCTGGTCGACCGGGATGGGGCACTGGTCTGGGGCTGTATTCCGCGTGTCGATGGCGATCCGGTTTTCTGCTCGCTCATCAACGGTGAACGGCGCGACGAAGGGGTCTGGAAATTCGAGCTGGAAGGACAGGTTTCGTCCAGCCAGGAATATATCCGCAACACGCCCAACCTCGTCACCACGCTCGAAGCCGAAGACGGCAGCGCGATCCAGATTCTCGATTTCTGCCCGCGCTACGAACGATCCGGGCGCATGTATCGTCCGGTCGCCTATGTCCGCGTGGTTCGCCCCCTGCGCGGTAATCCGAGGATAAGGGTGCTGCTGCGCCCGGCCTGCAATTACGGGGCGAACGACCCCGATGTCACGCGCGGCACGAACCATATTCGGTATATCATCGGTTCGCAGGCGCTGCGCCTGTCGACAGATGCGCCGGTCGGATACGTTCTTGAAGAGCGCAGTTTCCGGATCGAAACCGACACGCATTTCTTCCTTGGACCTGACGAACCTTTCGGCGGAAACTTGCGCGAAGAAGTGCGATCGATGGAGCAGTCCACGCGTGCATACTGGAGCAATTGGGTGCGGATGCTGGCGATCCCGCTCGAATGGCAGGAAGAGGTCATCCGCTGCGCGATCACGCTGAAACTGTGTCAACACGAAGAAACGGGCGCGATCGTTGCCTCGTTGACAACGTCGATACCCGAAGCGCCAAATTCGCAGCGCAACTGGGACTATCGCTACTGCTGGATCAGGGATTCGTATTACACGGTACAGGCGCTGAACCGTCTGGGCGCGCTCGATGTGATGGAAAAATACCTCGGCTATCTTCGCAACATCGTCGACGATGCGAAGGGCGGCCAGATCCAGCCGCTATATTCGGTCATGGGCGAAAGCGAGCTTGATGAAAGCACGGCGGACCATCTTGCGGGCTATCGCGGAATGGGGCCGGTTCGCAAAGGCAACGCAGCCTATCTGCAGGTTCAGCACGATTGCTATGGCCAGATCGTCTTGCCCAGCGTGCAGGGATTTTTCGACCAGCGATTGCTGCGCCCTGCCGACGACCGCGATTTCGAGGCGCTGGAACAGGTCGGCGAAATGGCGTTCGCCATGCACGACCAGCCCGATGCGGGCCTGTGGGAATTCCGCACGCGACAGGAAGTGCACACCTATTCCGCGATCATGAACTGGGCGGCGTGCGACCGGCTCGCCAATGTTGCGGACCATATCGGCAAGCACGACCGCGCGACATTCTGGCGCGAGCGGGCCGAAACGATTGCTGCGAATGTCGAAAAGTGCGCGTGGTCCAATGGCGAGGCGGCTGATGGCGGCCATTACAAGGCGAGTTTCGAATCCGATTACCTCGATGCCAGTCTGTTGCAGATGGTCGAATTACGGTTCCTGTCGCCGGACAACGAACGGTTCAAACAGACCTTTGCCGCCATCGAGAAACAATTGCGGCGCGGCAATCATATGCTGCGTTACGCCGCGGAAGATGATTTCGGAGCGCCTGAAACCGCGTTCAACGTCTGCACGTTCTGGCTGATCGAGGCGCTGCACCTCGCCGGAAGGGACGAAGAGGCGCGCACCCTGTTCGAGGCGATGCTGAGCCACACGACCCGATCCGGCCTGCTCAGCGAGGATCTCGACTACGACACCGGCGAATTATGGGGGAACTTCCCGCAGACCTACTCGCTGGTAGGAGTGATCAATTGCGCGGGGCTGTTGTCTAAGCCGTGGAGGGAAGTCCGATAACCAAACCCCCGCACCGGAACGAAAAAAACCGTCTGGTCGTCGTATCCAATCGCGTCGCCGTGCCCAAGGCGAGGGGTGCCGCAGGCGCGCAGGGCGGCCTTGCCGGGGCGCTTACCGCGGCGCTGGAGGATCGCGGGGGATTGTGGTTCGGATGGTCGGGCGAAGAAGCCGACGAAACCGGAAGCGAGGTCCACACCGTAACATCGGAAGGCGTCACGATCGCCACGATCGACCTGTCGTCCGAAGACGTCGAACGATATTACAATGGCTACGCCAATTCCACGCTCTGGCCGCTGTTCCATTACCGCATCGACCTCGCCCGGTTCGAGGAACGCACCGGCAAGGGGTATGAAAGCGTCAATCGGTCTTTTGCCGATAGCCTCGTGCAATTGATCGAACCCGACGACATGATCTGGGTCCATGATTACCACCTGATCCCGCTGGGTGAACGATTGCGCGAGCGCGGGGTCGAAAACCGGATCGGGTTTTTCCTGCACACGCCATGGCCGCCGACACGTCTGCTGACTTCGTTGCCGTTTCACGGACGCCTGGTCGAAAGCATGCTCGGTTACGATCTGATCGGATTTCAGACGGAGGAATGGCTGTCCAGTTTCGTGCATTATTGCGCGACCGAGCTGGGCGCCGAAGTCGATGCGAAAAGCGGGCGCATCACCTACAAGGGGCGCACGACGATAGCGCGAGCCTATCCGATCGGGATCGACTGGGACCATTTCGAAAGTTTGCGCGATACCGGCGCCGCGCGACAAAGCGCGCAGCGACTGATTTCGTCATCCCGCCACCGGATTGCCATGATCGGGGTCGACCGATTGGATTACACGAAGGGATTGCCCGAAAGGATAGACGGGATCGGCCGGTTTTTCGATCAACATCCCGAACGCGTCCGCGATCTCGTCTATATTCAGATCGCACCGCCCAGCCGCGAGGACGTGGAAAGCTATCAGAAAATCCGCGAAACCCTCGAACAGAAAACCGGACAGATCAACGGCGCGCGCAGCGATTTCGATCTCGTCCCGATCCGTTACGTCAACCGTGGTTACAGCCACGCCGAACTCGTCGGGTTTTTCCGTGCTGCAAAAATTGGATTGGTGACGCCGTTACGCGATGGGATGAACCTTGTAGCTAAGGAATACGTCGCCGCGCAGGACCCCGACGATCCGGGGGTGCTGATCCTGTCGCAGTTTGCCGGCGCCGCGCAACAACTGGGGTGTGTCGGACCCGATGGCCGGGATGGCGGAGCGGTACTGGTCAATCCGCACAGCCCCGATGCGCTGGCAAGCGCGATCGGCAGAGCGCTGGACATGCCGCTGGATGAACGCAAGCGTCGTTACGATGCGATGATCGGGACGGTGCGTGACGACGACATCGATGCGTGGACCAGCAGTTTCTGTCGCGACCTGGCGAATGCAGAGCCCTGAAACTGTTCAGGTAAGCCGTTGGTTCGACCAGCCCCTGTCCGAATTCAGCCCCGTCAGATAAAACGATGCCTGCGCGGCGCCGCGGGCTCATTACTCATGCCGGAATTGCGGGCGAGGTAGGTTTTCAGATCGGTGTGACGCGGTTTGTTTTCCAGCAGCGAAAGCACCCCGCTCACGCGCTTCACCAGAGTTTTCGGATTGAGCGGTTTGCGAATGAAATCGTTTGCTCCGGCGTAAATGGCCTGTGCCTCGTCATCGGCCCCCCTCATCGCGGTGAACATGATGACGGGCAGGTCGTAGAACCGTTCCGAAACGCGCAGTTTGCGCAGCAGCGTGACGCCCGACATTCCCGGCATATCATGATCGAGCAGCATCAGGTCCGGTCGCTTGCGCTCCAGCAATTGAAGCGCCGCGTCCGCGCTGGTGACCCAGCCGCAGGCGTGCCCGGCATCGAGCAGGGCCTGCGTCGCCAGATCTGCAATCAATTCGTCGTCGTCGGCGATCAGGATGTGCGCCATGATAACCCTTCATCAGCCGTTTGCGGGCCCGTGGTTAAAGGAATGGCGTCGAGCCTTAACCAGTGCGGCGCGAACCAAACCCTTTTCCCGCCCTCCGCGCCAATACCTAGACGGTCCCGGACCCAGCGCGCTGTTGTGCGGCGCAGCGGAGGCTGCCACTGATCGTTGCCATGATTCGAAACCCCGACGATACCTCGAAAACTGCCGATCCGTTCATCCATACCGATGGCATCCATAACTTGCGCGATTACGGCGGTTATGCCGCGCGCGGCGGGCAACGGGTCGTAATCGGAAAGCTGTTCCGGTCGGGTCAGCACATGGATGCATCGGATGCCGACCTCGACATCGTTCAACGGCTGGATATCCGCACTATCATCGATTTGCGCGGGTTGAGCGAGCGGGACAGTTTCCCCTGTCGCCGCCATTCGGATTTCGCAGCGTCGGTGATCGCATTCGACGGGGAAACGAGCAATTCGCCGCCGCACGAAGGGGGAGGGGGCCCCCTCCACATGACCGTGAAGAAAGCGCGCGAGCGCATGATCGCGGTTTATACGCGCATGCCGGATAACCCGGCGATGATCGATATGTTCAGCCGGTATCTGGAGGCGCTCGCCAACCGTGATGGTGGCAGCCTCGTCCATTGTTTTGCCGGAAAGGACCGCACCGGCATCGCGGCGAGCCTGCTGCTGCACATACTGGGCGTCGCGCATGACGATATCGTGGCGGAATTTCTGCGGACCAATGATGCGCCGATGCGCACGATCCTCGAACGACAATCGCTGCCACGGATGGAAAAGCATTACGACGCGATCGATCCCGACGCGTTGCAGGATCTGATGGGCGTGCGCCCCGAATATATCGAAACCTACTGGAACAAGGTGACGACCGAACACGGATCGATCGATGCCTATCTCGGCAATGTTCTGGGTGTGGACGAACGGCGCAAAAACCGGCTGAGAGAACGCCTGTTGGCGTGACAATCGCCGGGCACGTCCCCATATTGCCCACCCGAACATCACACCGCAAACGCTAGAAAGCCTCGCATATGGCAACGCATCGCACCAAAATGCTCATCATCGGTTCCGGCCCCGCGGGTTACAGCGCCGCCATCTACGCCGCGCGCGCCATGCTCGAACCGATTGTGGTCCAGGGCCTGCAACCCGGCGGGCAATTGACGATCACCACCGATGTCGAAAACTATCCCGGTTTCCGCGACGTGGTGCAGGGCCCGTGGCTGATGGAAGAGATGCAGGCGCAGGCCGAACATGTCGGGACGCGGATGCTGTGGGATACGATCGTGTCGGTCGACGTGGATAACGGCCCTCCGTTTCGTGCCATCGGCGATAGCGGCGATGAATATATCGGCGACACGCTGGTCATCTGCACCGGCGCGCAGGCAAAATGGCTTGGCGCGCCGGGAGAGCAGGAATTGTCGGGCAAGGGCGTTTCCGCCTGCGCGACGTGCGACGGATTCTTCTATCGCGGTAAAAAAGTCGCCGTGATCGGCGGCGGGAACACCGCGGTCGAAGAAGCGCTGTATCTCACCAATCATTCCGACGACGTGACGCTGATCCACCGGCGGGACGAATTGCGCGCGGAAAAGATATTGCAGGACCGCGTGTTCAATTCGGACAAGATTTCGTGCCTGTGGAACAAGACGGTCGAAAGCTTCGAGGCTGGCGAGAATGGCGCGCTGCACCACCTCAAATTGAAGGATACCGAAACCGGGGAAAGTTCGATGCTGGAGGTGGACGGCGCCTTCGTCGCCATTGGCCATGCCCCCGCGACGGAGCTGTTCAAGGGCAAGCTGCCGATGGACGATGGCGGCTACCTGCTGGTCGAACCGGGCACACCGAAAACATCAATTCCAGGCGTATTTGCCGCCGGGGACGTCACCGATCACGTCTATCGTCAGGCCGTGACCGCGGCCGGGATGGGATGCATGGCGGCGCTGGACGGGGAACGTTTCCTCGCCACCCTCGACATTGCCCGCGATCTGGGGTCGGAGGAGCAGGAAACGGCCGAGGCCGCCGAATAAGGGCGGGCGATCGAACGCCCCCAAGGCGGATCAGACCGCCACGGGGGCGATTACCGCACCGTCCAGACCGGACGTCGATCCGAACACGATCATCGCCGCTTTCGCAACCAGCGCGATAAGAACGACGCTCGACAATGCGAACAGGACGAAACGCACCACCACCTTGTTCGCAGTGACCTGTATCACGCTGTGCACCACCCGCAGCCCGGTATAGATCCACGCGAGGAACGCGTTCGCCCCCGTGTCGCCACCGGCCAGCACCAGCACGACCACGACCGCGTAGAAAACCGTCGGCTGTTCGTGCAGGTGATTGTAATTGTGCGCTTTCCACTGGACCCGCGCGGGCAGTGTCCGATCCAGCGAGGCATCGGGATCGCGCGGTAGGCGGTCGGGATCGACGTTCGCTTTCTGCATCGCCGGGATCCGCGTTGCATACATCCATGCCCACATCACCATCGTCCAGACCATCAGCGCGACCGCTGGCTGAAGCATTGCATTCATGTCGTTCATACGGGCACGGCTCCGGGATCGGCGAAAAGGGTGATTGCGATTGCCCGAACCGCCAACACGGCGAGCGCGATGGCGCTGAGAAGGAACAGGGCAAAGCGGACGGGGATCGTGTTGACCCACATCTGCCACAGCGAATGCACGATCCGCAAACCGACATAGACCCAGGCGAGAAGCACATCCACCGGCCCCGCGCCGATAACCGCGATGATGATGGCAATCGCATAGAACAGTGTGGGCTGTTCGTGCAGGTGCGTATGATTATGCGCGGGCCAGTTGGCGCGGTCCGGGATAACCCCCTCCAGATCGCTGCCGCGCACGCCCGGTTTTGCGGGCAGGGCCGATTTGTCCTGCAATCTGGCAATCGCGCCAAAGCGCGACGGAACCATCCATACCATCACTATCAGCGTCCAGACCACCAGCACGGCGGCGGGCGCCAGCATTTGCGCTTGCATGATATCCCCTTTGTTTGGGGCATCACTGCGAAACGCGGATTGGCTTGTCAATCGCCCCCGGCGCTCTGTCCGCCGTTACGCAGCGTGTCTGCAAACCGGCCGGGATCGGCATTGCCTCCGGTCACCATGATGACGGTGTCATCGTCCACCGGGACCGTGCCCGATAGCGCGGCGGCCAGTGCCGCAGCGCCGCCCGGTTCCACCACCAGCCGCAGGTTCGCGAAGGCCCAGACCTGGGCGGCGCGCACTTCGGCGTCGGTGACGGTGACGCCCGGTTCGGCCCGGTCTTTCAGGACGCGCAGGTTGATCGCCTTCGTCGCTGTCGGTTGCAGGGCGTCGCAGATCGTTGCCGGGGCGTCGGGGCCGGCATGGACGATGGACCCCGCCTTCATCGCCTGTCCGACCATGTCCCACCCGCGCGGTTCGACAGGATGGATCGCAGCCGACGGACAAGCCAGCGACAAACCGGCGGCCAACCCGCCTCCGCCGCAGCATACGACGATGCGGGTCGGCTCATGCCCCAGTTGTTGAGCAATTTCGATCCCGGCGCTGCCTTGCCCCTCGATCACGCGGGCGTCGCCGAAAGCGTGGACCAGCGTGCCGCCGCGCTCTTTGATCAGCCGCGCCGCAACCTCGTCCCGATCCTCCCCCGGACGGTCGTACAGGACGATTTCGGCGCCCAGCGCCCGCGTATTGGCCAATTTCACCTCCGGCGCATCGCGCGGCATTACGATCGTCGCCGCAATGCCAAGCCTGCGCGCCGCCCACGCGACGCCTTGCGCATGATTGCCCGACGATACGGCGATCACCCCCGCTGCGCGTTCGTCTTCACTCAGGTTCGATAGCCGCCACCAACCGCCCCTTATCTTGAACGCGCCGACAGGTTGCAGGCTTTCCGCCTTGATCCAGCATCGCGTGCCGTCGATCTCAATCGGCATCAACGGGGTCGGTGGCAGGATCGCGGCTATCGATTGCGCCGCTGCCATCACTCCTTCGCGTGTTGGCTTTTCCACCCCGGTCACCGTCACCTCGTCCATCACTTCATTTGCTCCTCGCCATGCGCCTTGCGTGGACTGCGCGTTACACGGTCGTGCGAGGCAAATCATCGCCCCTTTCCACGAAAGCGCAAAACTCGGGGAGAACAGGAAATGGCCGGATTGTTTGAGCGCGGCGCGCCATTGCTCTAGGGACGCGCCAAACCATACATTGGAAAGGCGAAACGATGGCAAAAGTGCTGGTAATCGGAGCGGGCGGGGTAAGCTCGGTCTGCGTTCACAAAATGGCCCAGGTGCAGCAATCCGGGCCCGAACCGATCTTCGACGAAATTCACCTGGCCAGCCGCACACGATCGAAATGCGATGCCATCGCCGACAGCGTGAAGGATCGTACCGGCGTGACCGTGCCGACCTATGAAATCGATGCCGAAGAAGTGCCCGCCATGGTCAACCTGATCCGCAAGGTCGGCGCGACCCACGTGGTCAATCTGGCGCTGCCGTATCAGGACCTGCCGATCATGGATGCGTGTCTGGAATCGGGCGTCCATTACCTCGACACCGCCAATTACGAACCGCGCGACCAGGCGAAGTTCGAATACAAATGGCAATGGGATTATCACGACCGGTTCCGGGATGCCGGGCTGATGGCGCTGCTGGGATCGGGTTTCGATCCGGGCGTGACCAGCGTGTTCACCATGTGGCTGAAGAAGCATAAGCTGAAGACGATCCGTCAGCTCGACATTCTCGATTGCAATGGCGGCGATCACGGTCAGGCGTTTGCCACCAATTTCAATCCCGAAATCAACATCCGTGAAGTCACCGCGCCTGCCCGCCATTACGAAGGGGGCGACTGGGTCGAAACGCCCGCCATGCAGGTAAAGACGCAATTCGATTTCGAGGCGGTCGGCACGCGCAACGCCTACCTGATGTATCACGAAGAACTGGAAAGCCTTGCCCGGCACGTGCCCGAACTCGAACGCGCGCGGTTCTGGATGACGTTCGGCGATGAATACATAAAGCACCTCAGCGTGCTTCAGGCCGTGGGCATGACCAGCATCGAACCGGTGCGGTACAAGGGCCGCGACATCGTCCCGCTGCAATTCCTGGCCGCCGTCCTGCCGAAACCCGAAAGCCTGGGTGAAACGACGAAGGGCAACACCAATATCGGCGTCATCGCCACGGGTGAGGCGATCGACGGGTCGGGCGAAAAGACGTTCTACATCAACAATATCTGTAGCCACGAAAAGGCATACGAGGAAACCGGCAACCAGGCGGTCAGCTACACCACCGGCGTCCCCGCCATGATCGGCACCGCAATGATGGTAACCGGCCAATGGATCGGCAAAGGCGTGTTCAACATGGAACAGATGGACCCCGATCCGTTCATGGAGATGCTGAACGAACATGGGCTGGAATGGAACGTGAAGGAATTGGACGGCCCGGTGTCGTTCTAGGCGCCGTTCCAAGCGTATTTCGACCATCGGCGAGACACAATCAGGACAATATCGAAAATGCAGACCCAGGCCGGTGATCCGGGGGCCTTTGCCCAATTCGACCTTTCGCGTATCGACAGCCCCGCCTTCGTCGTCGACGCGGCAAAACTGCGCGCCAATTGCCAGATATTGTCCGAAATCCGCGACGAGGCAGCACGGGACGGAGCGAGCATCAAGGTGTTCGCCGCGCTGAAGGCGTTTTCCATGTGGTCGGTCGCGCCGATCATCGGCGAATATCTTGACGGCGTTTGCACGTCCGGTCTGTGGGAAGCGCGGCTGGCGAGCGAATTCTACGACGGCGAAATCGCAACCTATTCCGCCGCGTTCAAGCCGGAGGACCTGGAGGAGGTTTGCCGCCTGTCCGATCACGTTATCTTCAATTCGCCCGGCCAGATGCAACGCGCCGCGCTGATTCTCGAACAGGCGCAGGTGACCGGCGGCGACGTGTCCGTCGGCCTCAGGCTCAACCCGATGGTGGCGACCGGCGAAGTGCCGCGCTACGATCCCTCCAGCCCCGGATCGCGGCTCGGCTTTCCGATCGACCAGTTGACGCAAGAGCACATGGAGGGGGTCGAGGGCATCCATTTCCACAATCTGTGCGAACAGGATTTCGAACCGCTGCGCCGCACATGGGACAAGG
>JGI12210J13797_10650212_pt1 | contig 17679 bp, 16 predicted proteins | sample ElkSlonscriptome_3_FD_13797 | JGI IMG/M metagenome (IMG submission 13797)
GACGACGTCAGCCCTGGGGGCGCCGCGACCGCAGTCCACACCCCCACCGACGGCCGTACGCCATAAGCTGCTTACCCGCCCCCCTGCGCGCAGTCGGGAGCGTCCTCCCTCCTACTGTGGGGACAAGTCCCGGGGGAGTCGGGGCCGCCGTCCCGGGAAGGCGCGGGCGGCCAAATCCGGGCCACGGCGCCCTGGGGGTCGTCGTCGAGGGCCTCGATGGCACCGCTGTGGACCATGGGCCAGCGGCGGTGTCGAAAGGGGTGGCCGTTGGTCTGCTGCGGTCCCGAAGTACGCGAGCCAGGTCAGGGCACCAGCACCACCCGAAACCGCGCCTCGTTCGTGATCATCCGCTGATAGGCCTCGTTGGCCTTCTCGAGGGGGAAGGTCTCGACCTTCGGTAGCACCCCGGTCAGCGCACTGAAATTCAGGGTGTCCTCAGAGTCGGTTGCCACCCCGCTGGGCCATCCGGACAGCGACCGGCGGCCCATGATGAGCTGCATGGCGGTGACACGGATCGGGTCGAAGGAGGCCCCCACGACGATGAGCTCCCCGTCTGCGCTCAGACCATCCACAGCCGCGGTAGCGGCATCCGCCGACGGAGCCGTCTCGAGAATCACCCGAGCGCCTCCAAGCGCCTGCAGCGCCTCAGCGGGATTCTCCTCCTTGGTATCGATGTAGTGATGGGCACCCAACTCCCGGGCGAGCTCCTCCTTGTCGGGCCCGCGGGACAAGGCCGCGACCCTGAAGCCCATCTTCGCGGCGTATTGCACGCCCAGGTGCCCCAGTCCGCCGATCCCCTCCACGGCTACGAGATCGCCGGGACGGGCGCCGCTGTTCCGGAGGGCGTTGTAGGTCGTGATGCCGGCGCAGAGGAGGGGCGCCGCATCCGCGTCCGCGAGCTCCTCCGGGAGGCGGGCCAGCGCTTCGAAGGGGGCCACGAGGTATTCGGCGTAGCCGCCGTCGTAGGTGATGCCGCAGACCTCCCCCTTCTCGCACGAGATGAAGTCGCCGCGACGGCACGCCTCGCACCGGAAGCAGTGACCTCCGTGCCAGCCCACGCCGACCCGGTCCCCGACGGAGAACCGCTCGACGTCTGCGCCCACCGCGTCGATCCGGCCCGCGACCTCGTGTCCGGGCACCCTGGGCAGTGCGAGGTCCGGCCACAGACCCTCCTTCACCATGGCGTCGCTGTGACAGATCCCACAGGCCTCGACCTTGACCCTGACCTGGTCAGGGCCTGGCTCGGGAACGTCTCTCTCGACCAGCTCGAAGTCCCGGCCTGCCTCGCTCACCTGCATCGCTCGCATCGTCGCCATTCGTCCACCCTCGACATGTCGGATTCACTGTTGCTCGTCCGCGTCTAGACACTGGAGGGCTGGGCATGTTTCGGGTCTGCGCCCCTGGTGCGTGTCGTGGTCGCATCGGTGATCGACGCGTGGGAGCGAAGAAGCCCTGGACCTGGCGGCAGGACGGCCACCGGACGGCGTGTGCCGGGCTGCACCTGCCCCCCCTCCGTTCCTCGCCTCGTTCGACGGGGTGTCGACTCGTCGCGCCGAATCTCCGAGGTTCCTCGACAGTCCTTCCAACTGGGTCTTCCCCCGACAATCGACCAGGAGCTACGACCATGGAGCGGGTCACAGGTATCGGCGGCGTCTTCTTTCGGGCCAAGGACCCCAAGGCTCTGGCGGCCTGGTACCGGGCCACCCTGGGCGTCCCCGTCGAGGCAGACCAGAGCTACGGCAGTCTGGTCTCCGCCGGCTCCGGGGAGATGACCGTCTGGTCGACCTTTCCGTCGGATACCGAGTACTTCGGACCGGGATCGCAGTCCCTCATGGTCAACTACCGGGTGAGTGACCTGGACGCCATGGTAGCCCAGCTTCGAGAGGCAGGGGCCAGGGTGGAGGACCGAATCGACGAACAGGAATATGGGCGGTTCGCCTGGGCCCACGATCCCGAGGGGAACCGCTTCGAGCTCTGGGAGCCCGCGGGCTGACGAGGGCGGCGTAGCGTAGATTCCGAGGACCCGCAGCCACCCGACTTCCGCCACACCGCACCGGGAGGACGAACATGCTCAACGAATTCAAGGAGTTCGCCATCCGCGGCAACGTCGTGGACATGGCGGTGGGCATCATCATCGGCGGCGCCTTCGGGACCATCGTCCAGAGCCTCGTCAACGACATCATCATGCCCCCCATCGGGGTGTTGGTCGGGGGGGTGGATTTCCAGGACGTCTTCGTCGTTCTGAAGCAGGGAAGTGCGGCAGGACCCTACGGCACGCTGGAGGCGGCCGAGGCTGCCGGAGCCGTGACCGTCAACGTGGGTCTGTTCTTGAACGCCGTCTTGAGCTTCCTCATCGTGGCGTGGGCCGTCTTCCTCCTCGTTCGCGGGATGAACCGGCTCCGGCGGGACCAGGACGAGGGGGGCGAAACCCCCTCCCCCACCACCCGGAGCTGCCCCTTCTGCACGCTGGACATGGCCGTCCGGGCCACCCGGTGTCCCCACTGTACATCCGAGGTGAAGGCAGCATGAAGACGCTTCTCCTCACCCTCTTCCTCGTCGTGGCTCTCTCCCCGACCATGATCCGAGGCCAGGCGCCGGAATCCCGGTTCGTGCTGGAACTCGAGGCCGGGCCCATCTGGCAGAGCCGGAACGACGTCCAGATCCCGAACGACGACACCGGCACCCGTTTCTCCCTGGCGGACGTGGCGGGCAGTGGCCCCTGGCCCGGGGCACGACTGTACGCCACCTGGAATATCAATCGGCGGCACAGTGTGCGACTCCTGGCCGCTCCCCTGTCCTACACGGAGAGCGGCTCACTGGACGGGCCTGTGAACTTTGCCGGCGAGAGCTTCTCCCCGACGGAGCCCGTCTCAGCGACGTACCGCTTCAACTCCTGGCGCGTCGGGTACCGGTACCGGATCACGGATCGGGAGCGCTTGCGCCTCTGGCTCGGCTTCACCGCCAAGATCCGGGACGCGAAGATCGCGCTGGAGCAGGGCGACGTGGCGAGCGAGGACACCGACCTTGGCTTCGTCCCGCTCCTGGCCTTCATAGGGGACTGGGAGTTCGCCGAGAGGTGGCACGGACTCCTCGACTTCGAGGGGCTGGCCGGCGGCCCGGGCCGGGCATTCGATATCTCGCTCCAGCTCCGGCGCACCCTGTCGGACCGCTGGGACGTAGGTGCCGGCTATCGCACCGTGGAAGGGGGTGCCGATGTGGATGCGGTCTACAACTTCGCGTGGTTCCACAACCTGGTGGTGAGCGCAGCGTTCCGGTTCTGAGGGCGTCGGAGGACGGCGGACTCGTCCCCCTGGGCGACCCTACCGGCGATCTCCTTCCCGCCGCATGACCGGCTTGATGTCCAGGATCGGTGTGCCGTCCACCGCCTCCAGAGGGTGCACCAGGACCCGTGGGCCATCGATCGCCCGGATGGTGACGCGATGCAGCCCGATGGGGTTGGGACGTCGGGGGGAGCGGGTGCTGAAGACGCCCCGGGCCGGACGGGTGGGGTCACCCCGGGGGTGAATCCGAAGCGCCCTCTCGTCGGCCAGGTGCAGCCAGGTCAGGAGGAAGAGCTCGCCGCCTGCAGCCAGCCCGTCCAGACCCGCCGCCACATCGTCGTCGAACACGAGCCAGGCCTCCGGCGTCCCGTCGTCGGCCTGGCGGGGGGCGTCGGCACGCTCCTTCAGGGCCGACTCGACCCGGCCCACGAACCGCGCCGTAGGACCGCTATCGTCGCTCATGATTCAACCAGCCACACGATCGGGCCAGCCGCACCCTGTGCGATTCCCACGCGCTTGAGTCCCAGGTACGAGTCCGAGGCAAGGTACCCCTGTTGGGGTCCTCCTGGCCGAGGGCGGATCGCATCCTCTCCGTCCCGTCCCATCCATACTCGCGCCGAGCACCGCATTGAACTCGTCGAGGGTGTGCCCGCATCGACCAGCGCTCGCCCTCGCATACTGGGTCCACCCTCTGGCGTCGATCAGCTGGTAAAGGCCGCCCGGAGGGGGCTCGTGACCCGGCTGTGGAATTGGGCGTGACTCGTAATCTGATCCACGGAGATCGACGGGCCGGGAAACTCCAGCTCCTCCTGGGCAGCCGGACTTCCGAAGGGACTGATCACCACCGCCGGCATGGCCACGCGTTTGGGACCGTCGAAGTTCACTGCTCTCGACTCCGAGTACCGAATCGGGTCGGGGTTCATGGCGTCGTGAACGGTCATGGCAGCGTCCCGGATATTGGTCACCGCATCTTGAATGAGCGTGGCACTGGGGAGTGCGGTTGCTCCGACCATCGCCGTCACGCCGTCGATCAGAGCTTGAGCGATGGCGTGGCTGGCAAACAGCCCTTCGTCTGTCGACGGGAAGAGAGTCGTGGGGCGCACGAAGAGCGGGTTGAGAGCCGCAGGATCGAAAGTCTCGGGCCCACCGGCGAGCGGGTTGGCTCCTAATGCGCCGGTCGTCCCCGTTTGCCTCCGTTCCAGGATTCTCCACTTGAGGCTTCGTCCAAGGGTTACCTCGTAGCCACAGTAAGCCTCATACCTCCCGTCAATGCTCTGGGCCCTGCCACCCAGGAGAGCACCTACCCTCCTCCATCGAGTGTTGGCTGGCCCTCTCTCCTGGAGCTTCCTCACGACGTCTCCGTCGTGCTTGACGGTCAGCTTCACAGGGTTCAGTTCCCGAACGAAGGCGCTGCTCCTCCGTGCCGAGTCCCAATTGCCCCCGAGCATCGTGTCGTTCGCCCTTCGAGGGCCTCCACCGTAGACCTTCCGGAAGGTCTGCCCCGCGCCCAACTGAGCGAGCTTGGCGGCATTCGCCAGGTTCCCGCCACCGTGCCGGGCTACGAACTTCTCCTTGAGAAGCCGAGCCTTCATGACGCCCGGATCTTCCGTCTGGTCGTCGTGATAGACCGCGTTCTTGTCGATCATGTCGAGGTCGTTCAGGAAGACCTGGGTCGGATTGCCCGAGAACCAATCCATCACGTCCTTCACCGTCGGGCCGACGACCCAGAACTCCTGGTACGTCTTCTGATCGGTGAGGATATAGGCGCCGTTCGCGTCCTTGGGGGGCTTCACGGGTGAAAACTTCTTCTTGGCGAAGTCGAGCGGCCCCACCTGGACCCAGTAACCCTTCCTCGGTGAGCCCAGTACCTGTGCTGGCATCGGTGAACCTGTTGGTTGAGGACCGCCTCTACGACGTAGAACTCGGGATACTCGACGTTCCACTCCTGATCGGCAAGCCGAAGACCACCTGAGTGCGGAAGCTCCGTCCGTCCTCGCGTTGGGGTTCGTGACTCGACGATGCCTCGGAATTCAGGTCGGTGGGTCTATCCCAGGCTCGGCCCTCAGCTCCCGACGAACTCCGTCAGGAAGGTCTCCAGCCGGTCCAGGTCCGCCTCCGTGGTCGGGATGCTCACCGAGGCGCGCAGCGCACCCACGGCCACCGTCCCCTCGAGGCACTCCGCCGCCGCCTGAAGGGTGAAGTCCCCGGGAGGAATGGTGTTCAAACAGTGGAGCATGGCCCCCGCTGGGAGCTCCAGCGCACGCTCCGCCGCGCCGGGGTTACAGAAGCAACCGCCCCGAATCGCAATGCCCGCCTCGCTGGCGGCGCGTTCCACGGCGGCGAAGTGGACGGACCTCCCCTCGGGACCCGCGAGGTTGAAGGCGACCGTTCCCCCTCGCCCGTCGCAGTGCCGCGGCCCGTAGATCCGCACCGCAGGCTGCCCACCGGGATGGCGGACGTCGGAGAGGATGCCCAGGAGCCGGGCCGTCAACCTCTGCACCCGCTCCCGCACCCGGGGCATGCCCACCCGACTCAGGAAGTCCAACCCGCTCGCCACCGCGGCGATCCCCAGAAAGTTCAGGGTCCCGTCCTCGAATCCCACCCCGCCCGGCACCAGGCGGTGAACCCGACTCGCCACCGAGACGAACTCCACCGTCCCCCCGGCGAACCACGGGCGATGCAGGGCGGCCAGCGCCTCCCGTCGGGCGATGAGGGCCCCTAGCCCGGTGGGAAAGCCGAACATCTTGTAGAAGGAGATGCAGGCGAAGTCGGGGCGGACGTCGTCCAGAACCAGAGGGCTGGTCGGGACGTAGGCAGCGGTGTCCAACAGGACCCTGTACCCCAAGCTCCGAGCCCGCCCGACCAGCTCCAAGGGGTGCTTGACTCCGGAGAAATTGGACTGGGCCGGGAAGGCGAAGAGGCTCTCTTCGTCCCCCGCCGGCGGGATCTTGGCCGAGGGGTCCAGACGAAGCTCATCGGCCAGGGGCAGATAGGTCGTCTCCGCCCCCCGCCCCTCGGCGTAGATGCGGATCCCGTTCACCGAGTTGTGATTGTCCTCGGTGAGGACGAAGCGGGAGCCGGATTCGAAGGGGAAGCTCTCCCCCACCAGCTTGAGCGCCGCCGAGGCGTTCGCAGTGAAGACGACGCAGAACTCGTCGGGGTCCGCCCCAAAGAAGTCGAGGATCCGGTGCCGAGCCTCGTCGACAATCCTCGTTGCCGCCGCAGAGGCCGGGTTCTCGGAGTGGGGATTCCCCAGGACGTGGTGCTCGAGGTACTCCTCGTGGGCCCGGAGGTGGGAGGCGGCGTAGAGGCCGCTGCCGGTGTAGTCGAGGTAGACCTGTCCCGCCTCGTCGAGACGACCGAACTCCTTGACCCGGAGGGCCTCGAACCGCCGTCGGAGTGCACCGGCATCCATGCTCGGGGGTGTCGCCATGGTCATGGGGGAGAATGTGCACCGGCGACCCGGCCTGGGCGCAAGTCGGGGAGGAGTCGAGGGGCTTCACCCCGGAGGCGGCGGCGGCATCAAGCCGCTATGTTACGCCGTAGCGACAGAGCATCTGAAGGACCCTCCCCCCACCGTTCTTCAGCGAAGGTCCGAACATGAGCGAGCGTCCGCTCCCTCCCCGGCTCGGTGCCGGGCTGCGTGCTGCAGCCGTAGCCCTCGTGGTCTCGGCGATCCTCCCGGTATCCGTCCACGCCCAGCACTGGCTCCACGACGACGGCAGCGAGACGAACCGATCCATCTTCCGGCCCATCGACGAGTGGCCGGACCCCAACGAGTTCCGCAACGCCGCCGGAGCCCCGGGCTACGCCTACTGGCAACAGCAGGCGGACTACGTGATCGAGGCGGAGCTGGACCCGGAGAACCACGTCCTCCACGGCTCCGAGCGCATCACCTACCACAACAACTCGCCGGACGCTCTGGGCTACCTGTGGCTCCAGCTCGACCAGAACGTCCGCTCGCTGGAGAACTCTCGGACCTACCAGACCCAGAGCGCCCTGGCCGACGAGGTGAGCCCGGCCTTCCGCAGGTTCATCGGCCTCACGCCCTTCGACGGGGGCTACACCATCGATCGGGTGCAGCTGGTGGCGGACGACGGCTCCCTGGTGGACGCCGACTACCGCATCAACAGCACGATCATGCGGGTCGACCTCGCGGAGCCCCTGGAATCGGGCACGGTGGTGGAGTTCGAGATCGACTGGTCCTTCCCCGTGCCGGACCGTGGGCGGGGCGGCAAGGAGCTGGTCTCCGACGGCTGGATCTACGAGATGGCTCAGTGGTTCCCCCGCATGAGCGTCTACGACGACGTGAACGGGTGGCAGACGGAGCAGTTCCTGGGCCGGGGCGAGTTCTATCTGAACTTCGGCAACTACGACGTGAAGGTGACGGTGCCCTGGGACCACATCGTGGACGCCACCGGCCTCCTGCAGAACGCCGAGGAGGTCCTGACCCCGACCCAGATGGCCCGCCTCGAGGAGGCCTACACCTCCGAGGAACCTCGATTCATCGTCCCCGCCGACGAGGTGGGAGACCCGGATGCCCGTCCGGTGAACGACGGGATGGTGACGTGGCACTACAAGGCCGAGAACGTCCGGGACTTCGCCTGGGTCTCCTCCCGGGCCTTCGTCTGGGACGCCGCCGGCTACAGCTACCCCGGCGACGATCGGGTCATCCAGGTCCACTCCCTCTATCCAAGGGAGGCCATGCCCCTGTGGGACAAGGTGTCGACCCGGGCCACCGTCCAGACGCTGAAGACGTACGGGCGCATGGCCTTCGAGTACCCGTACCCGAAGGCGGTGAACGTGAACGGGCCCCAGGGCGGGATGGAGTATCCCATGGTGGCCTTCTGCGGAGCCCGACCCCAACCCGACGGCACCTACTCCGAGGGGACGGAGCGGGCCCTGATCTCGGTGACGATCCACGAGGTGGGCCACAACTGGTTCCCCATGATCGTAGCCTCCGACGAGCGCCGCTGGACCTGGATGGACGAGGGGCTCAACACCTTCCTCCAGTACTACGGCGAGCAGGACTACGCGGAGACCTACTGCGGCGGAGTGTGGTCCCAGACCGAGGACTGCACCTACCCGAGCCGGCGCGGGCCGGCACCGAACATCGTCACCTACATGCAGGACCCGGATCAGGTGCCGATCATGACCGAGTCGGACCTGATCCATAAGGACTTCGGCAACAACGGCTACGCCAAGCCCGCCACCGGGCTGCAGATGCTCCGGGAAAACGTGCTTGGGCCCGAGGCCTTCGACGACGGATTCGGCGACTATTCGAAGAACTGGGCCTTCAAGCACCCCCAGCCCGCGGACTTCTTCCGCTCCCTCGAGGAGGGTGCCGGCGAGAATCTGAAGTGGTTCTGGCGGGGCTGGTTCTACACCACCCACGCCAACGACCAGGCCGTCGCGTCGGTGACCGTCCAGGACGCCCAGGAGCTGGTCGGGGACACCGAGCAGGGCCGCTACTACTACCGTGTGCAGGTGGACAACGAGGGCGGGCTCGTCATGCCTCTCGAGATCGAGGCCACCTTCGAGGATGGCACCACACTCCGCTTCGAACTGCCGGTGGATGTGTGGCGCAACAACGAATTGACCTTCACCAAGGGCTTCTTCACCGACCAGGAGGTGGTCGAGGTGGTGGTGGACCCGGATGAGTCCTTCGCCGACATCGACCGCAGCAACAATACCTGGCGACGGGCGGTATCGTGACCCGGCGCACGGGTCGGCGAGGGGTGCAGTCGGGCGTACTCGCCCTTCTACTCGCGGCCCTGCCCCTCCCGGCGGCGGGAGCGGGCGCAGGGGGAAGGGCCGTGTGTCCCAGCCTGGTCACACCCGCTCCGAGCCCCGGGTCCGTCGCACCGATCCCCCACGACCTGCACCTGACCTACGGCGACCTGGCCGTGGAGGGCCGCGTCGTCGCGGGCCGCATCCGGATGTTCAAGGACGATCTGGAGCGAGCCCTGGGGCCCCTGGTCGGAGCCGACGCTCTGAGCCTCGCCCCCGGAGACGAGGCGGATGCACTCGTGCTGCGCTATCTGCGGGACCACCTCCAGATCGAGGTCGAGGGCAGAGTCCTCGCCCCGACGCTCCTGGACAGCGGCCAGGACGAGTTGGACCGGGAGACGGTGTGGTGGGTGGTGGTCCAGTACGAGGCGCCCTCGCCGGCGTCGTCCTTCACCGTGCGGAACACCCTCTTCTTCGAGCTCTTCGACGACCAGCGCAACGTCTTCAAGTTCGTGCGCTTCCCGGACGAGGTGCAGCAGACCTATACCTTCACGCCGACGGAGTCCGAGCACGTGGTTCGCCTGTAGCGAGACTGCCGGGATGTCCTCCTAACATTCCGCGCATCCCGGGAGTCTCACCAACGGGCCACCCGACCCCTGAATCCGTAGAGAGGATCGTACCGTGAGGATCTCGCTCGCAGTCTCGCTCGCCCTGATCGTCGGAGCCTGCGCCACCGGCCTGCGCATCCAGGCCGGTGCCGACTACTCCAACAGCGTCGACTTCGGACCCTACACCACCTTCGAGTGGGACGAGCCCGACGAGAGGCCCGTGGGAGATCCACGGCTCGAGAACAACGAGCTCTTCGAGACCCGGCTCCACGCCGCGGTTGCCTTCGAGCTGTCCCGGTCCGGTATCCGAGAGTCCAACTCGGGTCCGGCCCTGATCGTCCACCACCACGCGACTGTGAGGAACCGGGTCGACGTGTACGAGGCCGATGCCCAAGCCGGGTACAGCAGCACCGAGTTCGGCGAGGGCACCGAGGTCGTGCAGTACGACCAGGGCACCGTGCTGGTGGACCTGGCCGACGCCGAGACCCGGGATCTCCTCTGGCGCGGCTGGGCCCAGTTCGACATCGGCCGGGCCCTGTCCGACCCGGATGTCATGGTCGAGGCGATCAACGAGGCGATCGGGCGGATGTTCGAGGACTTCCCCCCGACCCCCAGGACCCCGGGCTGAGCACGGAGCGCAGGGACCCCCCGGGGAGATCAGCCGAAGATATTCTCGATCTGGGAGCGCATGGACTCGTCATCCACGGCGGAGGAGAGATAACTCTCCATCATCGAGCCCATCTCTGCGAGCTGTGACGCACTCACACCGGCGCCGGCCCCCAACATGGTGCCTACGTCGTCCAGGCTCTCGAGGGGCGATCCGGCGGGGAGACCGTCCTGGGTGAGCTCTACCAGCTCCTCGGCTCCAGGGATGTTGCCGGCCAGAGCGTTCCAGGTTCCTGCGGGCAGGACGTTGCTCGCCACACCCAACAACCCGCCGATCGCCTCGTCGGCTACACCCGCGGGAAGCCCGAAGTGGGACGCGTAGACGTCGGTCAGGGCGCTGATCCCGGAGCTCGGGCTCGGAATGCCGGGGAGGGAGCTTCCACCGCAGCCTGCGATGAGAATCACGAGGAGGGTGAGGAGTCCGGTACGGGCACGGGGGGCAATCATGTATTCCTGGAGTTGCGGTGGGCGATTCCAGGCCGCGGAGACCCGACGACCGCCCCCTGTATTTAGGTTCGGATAACCTGTTTTGAACACCGGGGCTCGCGTTTGGGTCCACTTGCCCGCTCACCTCTCGGGTCAGGTGAAGTCAGTCGCCGACGCCCTGTGACCCGACGTCCGTCCAGAATCTGGAGGGACCGCTTCCAGCCCCGGCGGTTGCGCCTGGGAGCCCGGGCTCCGAGAGTGCCGTCTCCACCATCGACCTCACCAGGATCGCCATGACGCTCCAACCTCCGTCGCCCTCTGTCGCTCTGGCCCCCGCCACGCGGCGGCCTTCCGTTACGGGCCTCCCCCTTCTCGCCCTCGCCACCACGCTCCTCGCCACCGCCGTCCTCTCCGGCGATCTGGCTGGCCAGACTCTGCCTCGCACCTGGCAGGAGCAGCAGGACTTCCGCTCCGGCCCGACTCCGTACGAGCCCCTCATGGAGTTCTGGTACGAGCTCGACGCCATGAGCGAGCGGGTGAGCATGCAGACGATGACGGAGACGCTCCTGGGGCGGGAGCTGCCCCTGATCGTCATCGCCGACGCCCCCATCACGAACCCCCAGGACGCGATCCGTTCGGGGAAGACCATCGTCTTCGTGGCCCCCTCGGTCCACGGGAACGAGGTCTCGCCCAAGGAGTCCTTTCAGCTCGTGGCCCGGGAGTTGGTCGCCGGGGATCTCCAGCACCTCCTGGACGACGTCATCGTCATCGGTACGCCGCTCACGAACCCCGACGGAGGCGAGGTGGACCGTCGGACCAACGAGGCCGGCTACGACATGAACCGGGACTACCTGAAGCTGGAGTCCCAGGAGATCAACGCGTACGTGACCCAGGTGATGACGGAGTGGACCCCGGACATCCACGTGGACGGGCACCACGGCGGCTCGGACCCCTACGTGATCACCTATCAGGGCACCCTGAATCCGGCGGCGGACCCGGAGCTGCGAGCCTTTCCCTACGAACACATCTTCCCCCGCATCCGGGCCGCAGCCGAGGCCGAGGACTACCGCGCCTTCGACTACTCCGGCGTGCGCCAGGTCGATGGGCAGCGCGGCTGGGGATCCACCTCCGTCGAGCCTCGTAAGCACCACGTCTACACCGGGCTCACCAACTCCATCGGCATCCTCCTGGAGACGCCCCGGAACCGCTTCCGGGTCCTTCAGAACGGCACCGTCGTCGCCATCCCCGAGGAGGAGCGCTACTACCACCAGATCCAGGGCGGTGTCATCGCCCTGACCACGATCCTGGAGGTGGCGGCAGAGCAGCGGGAGGAGATCCGGGCCCTGACCACGGGTTCGCGGATGCGTGCGATTCAGGACGGGTACGCCGGCACCCGCCCCGTCGTCCTGGACTACGAGTTGGTCAACCGGGGCGACGAGGACGTCTGGATGCCCGACGAGGACGCCCCCAGCGGCTACTCCCTCCAGAACGTCCCGGTGTGGCTCCGCTACCAGCCCACCCGGACCACGGACCGGCCCGTGGGCTATCTGCTGCATCCAGCCATGGCCGCGGTGGTCCCCCTGCTCCTCGATCACGACATCGCGGTCTACCGGTTCCGGGAGCCCACCACGCTGGACGCCGAGGTCTACTACGCCACCCGGGTCCAGACCGACAGCTACTTCCAGGGACACTACCTGAAGTCCGTCGCTGTGGAGAAGGAGGCGGAGACGGTCGAGGCGGTGCCGGGTTGGTTCTGGATCCCCACGAGCCAGTCCATGGGGAATCTGATCACCTACCTCATGGAGCCTGAGACCGACGACAACCTCATCACCTGGAACTTCGCGGACCACATTCTGCAAGAGACTCCGGCCTCTGCCGAGGCGGCGGCGGCAGCCATGCTGGGCGGGCGCGACCTGTCCGAGCTGACCGAGGAGCAGCAGGCACAGGTGATGGAGCGGGCCCGGGAGATGATGGAGCGTCGGCAACAGGTCCCCATGATGCGCGTGATGAGGCATCAGGATCTGCCGGTAATCCGAGTGTCGAAGGTCGGCGAAGGGATGGGGAACCGGTTCTACCGCTGAGGTGAGCGCTATCGCCCTCCCACGATCTTCGCCGCCTCCTCGGCCTGCTGCAGGTGCCGGTGCTGGTGCCGCACCAGGATCAGGAAGGTGGCGTAGGCGTTGTACCGGACCCGCTTCACGAAGGGGGAGGCGACCTTGAACCTCTGGATGGGCCGGCCGTCCGCCTGGTTCAACAGGGCCAGCTTCTCGTCCTGGAGTTCCCGGAAACGGGAGAGGACCGCCGCCCGACCGAGGCCTCGACCCGGGACGAAATCCGGGGCCGTGGAGACCCGCCCCCTGCGACGGCCGCGTATCCGGGGCAAGGGGCCCACAAGCCCAGCGAACATCCAACCCACGGGATCGCAGCGGTAGCGGCCCGGCCCAGACTCTCCGGAGGCGATAGCCTGCGCCACCGCTCCGCGCAGCCCAGGCAACATCGCTTCACTGGTCAGGTTCAGGTGGCCCACGTTCTCAGCCACCGACCAGGCCGACGGGACGGGACGCGCCCCCCACTGCTTCTCCGAGAGCGACCCCACCACCGCATCGAGGCGCTCGCCGGCACGGCGGTATTCCTCGGCGAGGGCGCAGAGCTGGTGATGCATGAGGGGCCGGTGAGGGGGAGGCGACCGGGAAATGTCAGGGGCTCGGTCCACAGGAGCAACCGTGGTCCGGGCCTCGGTCCTCCTCTCGACGGCCAATGGGTTTCCCACCCCCGCACTCGTGCCTGGTCCCCGGACTGGACGCTACCGATTCTGGTAGGCTCGAATCGCCGACTTCGGGTCCCGAATCCAATCGCGGAGGCGGTCCTGCTCGTCCTCAGGGATGATGCGTGCGTTCCACAGGATCACCAGATAGACGAGCATGATCCCCATCCGCGCGAGGATCGAGGGCACGAGAGGCATCTCGGGCAGAAGGAGCCCGACCCCCACCGTCGTGACCGCCAGAGCCGACAGGCGGATCACCGGTGGCCAGTCGTACTCCACGTACCAGAGTTTCTGAGCGGCCCAGTGGATCACCACGACCCTCACCCCGAAGGCTGCCGCCGTGGACCAGGCTGCGGCCCAACTCCCGTAGATCGGGATCAGGTAGAGGTATCCAGCCAGGGCGACCGCCGCAGACAACCAGTCCGCCAGAGTGATGAACTTGGTCTGCTCCCGGATCATGATCCCCAGGTTCAAGAAGCCGGACCAGGCGTGGAAGACGTACGCCAGGAGCACGATCGGGACGAAGTCCGCCGCCCTCCAGAAGGTCGCTGGCGACATGATCCGCAGGAGGTCGTAGGTAAAGAGCCCAAGCCCCACACCCACGGTCAGAAAGAAGCAGTTGATGAGGACGAAGGTCCGGGCGATGGCGGGGCTGGGGTTGTCCTTCTTGGCCACCTCGAACCGGATGGGGCCCCACACGTGGCTGAAGGGAGTGTAGCCCACCTGCATGAGGAGGAAGCCGAAGGTGTACCCCAGGGCGTAAAGCCCCACCTCGGACTCGCCGAAGGACTTCTGCAGGAAGTACCGATCCGCGAAGGTGGTGAAGAAGGTCGCCACCTGAGTCACGACCAGGGGCATGCCGAAGCGCAGGAGATCCCGGGCCGCGCTGGGCACGAAGGACACCCCGGTCTCCCGGAGCATCGTCAAGACCAGCCAGCCACCCGTGAGGGTGTTCGCGATCAGTGTCGCGACAAACACACCGGTCAGGTCCATCCCGACGAAGCCCAGGAGGATGACCACCATGATGAGCTGAATCACGGACTTCACCAGCCCCACCAACACCCAGCTGAGGGCCCGGTCCAGCATCCGCAGGTAGCCCAGCGTCACGCCCATCGTCCCCATCCAGGGGAAGCTCAGGGAGGCCACCCGAATCGCCGTGGCGTACCGATCCGTCTCGAAGATCAGCTGGGACATCCACTCGGCTGAAAACCAGGCCGCCACCCCGATGAGGCTGAACGAGGTGAGAAGGAAGAGGAGCGCCGTACTCAGGACGCCGTTCTTCTCTTCCTGATCCTCAGCCTTGTGGTAGAAACGGTAGATCCCGGCCCCGATCCTCGAGCCCGCCAGGATCGTGAGCATGTCGAAGGTCATCTCGATGAGCTGGATGACCCCGTAGTCCGCCGGCGTGAGCAGGCGGGTCATGATGGGGAGGGAGACGAAGGACAGCGCCCGGGCTGCGATCACCCCCAGCCCGTAGAGTAGTGCCTGTTTCCCGATCCTCGAGCGGAATCCGGGTTGGCTCACGCCCGTTCCCCTCGATACGACGCCAGATAGCGGTCCGTCATGACCGACACGGTGAACTCCGCCAGCGCCCGCTCACGGGCCGACGTGCCGAGGCGGGCCCGCAACTCCCGGTCTCGAAGGACAGCCCCCAGGTGCTTCGCCAGATCCGGCACGTCCCCGGGTGCGGCCAGGAGCCCGTACTCGTCCGAGGAGATCGCCTCGGGAATGCCCGAGGTCCGCGAAGCGATGATCGGCAGACCGGCGAACATGGCCTCGAGCACCGCCAGGGGCAGGCCCTCCCACAGCGACGGCATGGTGAAGACGTCGGCGGCCGCCAGAAGGTGGGGCACGTCGTCCCGGGCGCCCAGGAGGTGCACCCTTCCCGCCCAGCCGCGCTCAGCGATCAGCGCCTCGATGGCCTCGGTGGCGTCCCGCTTGTCTCCCGCTACAGCGACCCGCCAGGGCACGTCCAGACCCTCGTCTTCCAGAGTGGCCAGGGCCTGGAGTAGGACGAGGTGTCCCTTTCGGACGACCACGTTTCCCACTGCGGCGATCAGCAGTTCGTCGTCGGCCAGCTCCAGCTCTTCCCGTACCAGCCGACGCTCCCCGGGCCGCTCCGGGACGCCGTTTCGGATAGGGTGGATCGCCCCGGGCTCGAGCCCCAGGCCCTGCTCCACGTCGCGGCTCGTGGCATCGGAGCAACCTACCACGAGTCGGGCCTTCCGGAACGCCCACCGCAGCGCCACCCGCCGGCGAAGCTTGTCCATCATCTTCTGGTTGCCGTGCATCGTGGTCACGTGGGGGATCCCCAGGCGGTTTGCTGCAGCGGCCCCGTAGACGCACATGGTGAACTCGTGGCTGTGCACGACGTCGACCCGGGCCTTTCGGAGCGTCTCGGTGAGAGCCGCCAGGGCGCGGAAGTCCACCGGCCTGTCGAGGTGGAAGGTCTCCGACGCGAAGCCCGCCTCCCGGAACAGGCCCCCTAGCCATCCTTCGCCCTCCGCGGGCCCCACATGGACGACCTCGTGACCCTTCCGGCGGAGCTCCTCAGAGAGCTGGAACATGACGACCTCCGCGCCTCCGGGGCCATCGGATTCGAGCATCTGCGCGATCCTGAGGGGCGCATGCCCGTGGGCGTTTGACATCCTTGATCGAATCCTGGAGGGGCGGGGCGGTCGCGGACGCGGTCCGGGGGCCGGAGGTCCGCGGTGCGAGGGTGGGTCGAACCGGGAAAGGTGCCCACCGTTGAATTATTGCCAACTTCCCAAGACCACGCCATGCTCCTGAATCCTGGAGATTGTGGACCCCCTCCCAACCTCGCGGCACCGCCATGGACCCTGTCTGTATCGTGGGCGCAGGGCCCGCCGGGCTCGCCGCCGGAGCCGCCCTGAAGGCCCGGGGCATCCCCTTCCACCTCGTCGACGCGGGTCAGGGCCCCGGGGGTCTCTGGGACTTCGAGCGGGACGACACGCCGCTGTACCGGTCTGCCCACTTCATCTCGTCGCGGACGCTGTCCGGGTTCCCGGGCTTCCCCATGCCCGACGACTATCCGGACTACCCGGGCCACGAACGGATCCTGGAGTACCTCCGGAGCTTCGCGGACCACCACGGTCTGAATGAGGACGCTGTCTACGGGACCCGCGTCGTGGAAGCGCGCCGGGAGGTCGGCGACGCCAGCGACGGACCCTGGCACATCACCGTCCAGACCGTGGCAGACGGGAAGAAGGAGGCGTGGCGCTGCTCAGCGCTCATCCTGGCCACGGGAGCGAACTGGCACCCGAACGTCCCGGAGATTCCCGGGTCGTTCTCCGGCGAGATCCGCCACTCCTTTCAATACTCCGATGCCGAGGAGTTCCGGGGTCGACGGGTATTGGTGGTGGGAGCCGGGAACTCCGGCGTGGACATCGCCTGCGACGCCGCCCGATCCGCAGATCGGGCTCTCCTGAGCCTGCGCCGAGGCTACCGGTTCGTCCCCAAGTACGTCTTCGGCATCCCTGCCGACGTCTTCTCACACCAGGGCCCTCGCATCCCGCCGTGGCTCGAGCGGTGGGTCTTCACCTTCCTCCTGGATCGGGTCCTGGTCGGTGACCTGACCCGGTACGGTCTGCCTCGGCCGGACCATCCGATCTTGACCTCTCACCCCATCATGAACACCGAGGTGCTCCACCACCTGGGCCACGGGGATCTGGAGGCGCGCCGGGACCTGGTCCGGTTCGAGGGGGACGAGGCGGTCTTCCAGGACGGGACCCGGGACGAGGTCGACCTGGTGATCTTCGCCACGGGGTACCGGAGGCCCTTCCCCTTCCTCCGCCACCCCGACCTGGACGCCGAAGGGGAGTGGCCGCCCGAGGTCCTCCATCTGAATCTCCTGCACCGGAGCACGCCGGACCTCTTCGTCATGGGGCTCTTCGAAACCGATGGCGCCGCCTATGGCCTCTTCGGCGAGCAGGCCGAAGTAGTGGCCGAGTCGCTGAGGGTCCTGAGCGACGGGGAGACGGGGGCCGAGGGCCTGGCGGCGTTGCGGGGGGGCCCTCAGCCGGACGTGACCGGGGGTCGGAGCTACGTGGACTCCCGTCGACACCGGTATTACGTGTCGGAGCGGGTCTACCGGCGTCGCCTTCGTGAGCTCCGGGCAAGGCTGGATGCGCTATGATGCTGGGTCTCGATCGAATGGCCAGGGTTGTTCAGATGGAGTTGGATG
>JGI12210J13797_11063733_pt1 | contig 17679 bp, 19 predicted proteins | sample ElkSlonscriptome_3_FD_13797 | JGI IMG/M metagenome (IMG submission 13797)
GCAAAGGCTTGGGCTCCCAAACACCGCTGAAAAAAAGTGACCCAGGATGTATCTGTAAATTCAGTCTCCGTTGACGATTCAGCGTTGAACAAGCGCTCTAGCGAATCTATTTGAATCCAGTAGCGATTTGCTTGAAGTTTACNCAGCAAGCGTTTCATTAAGAAGTTTGTATCGTTGCGTTCTTGTGAGTCGAGGTCGCGATCGCCCAACTTTTCTAGCAAATCTGCTGCGACACTTACAAACTCAGGGCTTTGCCCTTCCAAAATTTCTAAATACACCCATTGAAACGAGGGATCGCTGTTCCAAGCATGACTAGCAAGGCATTCCCCCAGAGTAGTCTTGCCAATTCCAGAGATACCACTAATCCACAACAACCGAGTTTGTCCTTGCAGGTTCGCAAGAAGCTCATCAATGATTGCTGTTCGCCCAACCCAAGCTTGAGGATTGTAGATCGATAAAATTGGTGGCTCTGGAGTGGCATTACCTGACTTCCACCGTTTCTCCAGTGCCCCTCTGAAGTTCTTTTTTCCAACCTTTTCTCCTAGAGCATCAGACAAAAGTTGCCACAATCTACAGCCTTCATTTTTAAAGTGTTGAGCCTCGTAGCCTTCCATCGCTTCATATGTTTTGCCTGCTAAGGACTCTTGCAAAATCAGGCGTTGAACATCGGTTAGATGCTGGTCTGTGCTAGCAAGTAAAACTTGATCGGCAACTTTGAGTGCATCATCTAGGGTCATGATTCAGACCAGGATTCTCGAAAGATTATTTGCTCCGATCATAACCGTACTTTTTCGGAACTTCTCGTAACGACAGAGCCAGAGCGGATTGCGAGAATCGAGTTGTAACTTTCATAGTGAATCCGATGAATAACCAACTGAATGACCGACAGCCGATCTTGACCCAGCAAGCAAACTTACCCATGACTCCAATCAATACGACCGAAATTGTGGAACACGGGGAATCGACAACTGCAATCATTTTGGCGATTACCATTCTTATGGCAACGATGTTTGGAAGTGTCACAGTGCTAGTTCAGGTCGTTCTTCAGGGGCAGTCGCAACACTCTCGATAAATGAAGGGGCGATCGCTTTTGCAATGATTCAACTCCACAAAAGAGTTACAAGTTAAAAAAGAGGCGGACTCTGTTGGGTTGGAGTGGATTAAAACAGAAGAACAACTGCCTCGACAGGATCTCCTGTTTTTTCAGAAGCCCGTAGGATAAACCCTTATGGTTCAACCTAAGCGATCGCCCCATCCTGTACTCAAACGCTTTTCGTCGCGGAAAAAGCGCCTCCTTCGGAAGTTTTATCGATGGACGTTTCAACGCCAGGTTGACGAGGAGAAGTCTGACGCATTGCAGGCGTCTCTTGAAGACGAAGCGACGATTGATACTACTTATCTAGTGCTCGTGTTTGGCTCTTGTGCGATCGCCACTTTCGGGCTTCTTGCCAACAGTGCGGCGGTGATTATTGGGGCGATGATTATTGCGCCGCTGATGTTGCCCATTCGCTGCATGGCATTTGGGGCACTCGAAGGAGAACCTAGCACCGTTGAGAAAGGGGCACTGGCGATCGCTGTCGGAACGGTGATTGCCATACTGATGGCTTGTTCCATTGGCTTTCTCAGCGGCATTGCCGAATATGGCAGCGAAGTTTGGGCGCGATCGCAACCGAACCTATTGGATTTAGGAGTAGCTGTTACGGCTGGCGGCATTAGCGGATTCGCCAAGATTCAGCCTAAAATCTCCAGCGCCTTGGCTGGAACTGCTATTTCTGTCGCGCTCATGCCACCGCTCTGCGTTATTGGGCTGGGACTGGCTCATGCGGACTGGCGGCTTAGCCTCGGTGCTGCGCTGCTTTTCGCCACCAACCTGCTGGGCATCACCCTCTCATGCATGATCGCCTTCCTATTTGCAGGCTATACGCCCATTTTGCGAGCACGACGCGGCCTCAGCATTGCGTTTGGCGTCACGGCGCTACTGCTGTTGCCGTTGGGACTAAGCTTCTATGATCTCGTGCTTCAGTCTCAACTTGAGCGCAGCCTCCGAACCGCTCTGCTCGATCGCACGATTACCTTGCAGCGGGTTGAGTTGCTTCAGTTTGAAACGAACTGGTTCTCTAACCCTCCTGTGGTTCGGCTACTTGTGATCACCGAAGAGCCTCTGACCCCAAAGCAAGTGAGGCTTTTAGAAGAATTTGTCGCCCTCGAAATGGAGCGACCGTTTGAGCTGGTGTTTGAAATTAGCCAGGTACGACAAGTGCGCCGCGAGCCTATCTTGCCCGGTGGGGGCCGTTAAAGCCTGATTGAAAAGGGTTTCGAATGGAAAGAGTCTCGCCCACAATCTCTATCTTCATCTGGACGTTCGGCTAAACTCGGGCCAAGGTGACAGTTTCGGACTGATCTTGATACTTTCCGCGACGAGCCTCATAGCTGACCTGGCAGGGTTCACCTTCCAAAAACAACAGTTGCACAATGCCTTCATTGGCATAGATGCGGCAGTCTGCGCTAGAAGAATTGGAGAATTCCAGCGTCAAGTGCCCGCGCCATGCTGCTTCAGCAGGCGTTAGGTTCGCGATAATGCCGCAACGCGCATAGGTGCTTTTCCCAATACAAATCACGGTGATGTTGTCAGGAATGTTGAGCTTCTCTAAGGCGACGCCCAACCCGTAAGAATGAGCTGGCAGAATAAAAAACTCTCCACTTTCATCTTGATGAAGTGAGGTCGCTTCTAGGTTGTCGGGGTTGAAATGCTTGGGATCGACAACCTTTCCGGGAATATGACGAAAGATTCGAAATTCCGCCGGGGAGAGCCGCAGGTCGTATCCATAAGATGACAAGCCATAACTAATGACAGGTCGGATAGACGCTGTGACATCGTTCTCAACGGCGCGCACAAGGCTGGGTTCAAAAGGACTGATTAGCCCTTTGTCTGCCATGCGCGTAATCCAAGCATCGTTTTTGATCATAAGGATTGGGGAAAATAGTTAGGAAATGACAATCAACAATCAGACTTTTTCGACGTTAGAGACAGAGATTTCTAGACAAGAAAATATTGGCGACAGCTGCAATTTACGATTACGCATGACGATTGCGGCGTAGCTCTGTTACCTGATCCGCGATATCGATGAAAGCAGAAGGCATTTCTGGCCCCGTGAGAATGACATCGACATGACTCGGACGCTTCTTCAAAAAGGCTAGGACTTCGGCCTCATCGATGACGTTGAACTTAATCGCGAGACTCAACTCATCTAGTACCACGAGAGAATATTTTCCTTGCAGCACAACATGTTGAGTATGCTGCCATAGCTCTAAGAGCGCAGTGACTTCCTCCGGTTCGAGGTGGGGAGTGTCGATACAGCGGGGCAAATCGCTGCGTAGCCAATCGAGATGCTGACCTAACTGCATCGGATTGGTGTGACCTTGGGCGATACCCCCTTTGAGAAACTGCACAACCAAAACTGGATTTCCCTGTCCAGACACACGCAGAGCTTGCGCCATCACACTTGTGAAAAAGCTGCGATGGGGGCAGGTAAAGACTTGAACTAGACCTTCGACGAGATGAGGGAATCGTCGCCTGGAATCGAGATGGAGACTCTCTAGCTGAGAAACCATAAGGGCAAAGGGATGATAAACAACAAGGAACTCGGTCAAAACTATAGACGGATGAGAGCGATCGCACGCTTCTATGGCACTACACCTAATGCGCAATTTGAGTCGTCATTGAGAGCCATATTGAGACCACACCCCCTTTGCACCACGATCGCACGACTATTGCTGCAATGGATAGCTGGGTTCAACAACAGTAAATTCATACTATTCATCTAGCATATGCCGAAAGCCGAAATGGGCGATCGCCTCTGTCTAAATTTAGAAATAACCCGTTTGAATAACCAAAATATAGCGTACTTACTTGCAAAAACCTGCTGTTTTGACACCAGATGTACGTCAAATCTTTGCGCTTTGTTGCCAAAACTCATAGAAGATTTTCATCTGCGCAGCAGCACTCGAACGAGGATTTCTCAAGCGATGATCGACATGACAGACACGCTGCTCTGACGCTTGCCTCCTGTCAAACGATGAACAATATCCCATATCCATGGATTTTCTTAACAGGTCTTAAATTCTCGTTAAAAACCTATCTTCTATCCCCCTGGAGAGGATTGAATTTGCAGGAGATATGGAGTTTTATGAACAGTGTGAACGTAACAGAATATCTACTAAATTTGAGTCATTCTTTTCACGCAGATTTTTCACATCGGCTTATCTTGTTGTCTTGATTCGACTCAGATCCGCGAGTTTGGAGTACGCAGAATCCCAATTCTGCCGATGAAAGCTGCATCCTTCGCAGCAACGACCGTTCCAATCACCGATGTTGAAATTCCGGCCAATCTATGCGTGCTCCAGTTTGGGGCGTTTTGGTCAATGGCATTGCAATCTAGCTTTTGGCGATCGCTATCGGAATTCAGTCAGTGATTTCAACACATATCTTCAATCCATCGCGACTCGATATTCTGTTTCATCTATTCGGAGATTTTCATGAAAAGACAGTTTTTCGCAAGAACGGGGATAGCGTTGGTTATGGCGGCTGGTCTCGTGCAGGCTTGTACGGCCTCGACCACGCCTCAAGCAGACTCTTCTGCTGAGACGGAGTCTACGGAAAACACCACAGCCTCGACCGACTCAACCGAAACGGGCAATCTCGAAATTCGTGCAAATGGAGAAGACTTTGTGAGACAAGGATTTGTCTCCAAAGATGGTTGGGAAATTAGCTTTGAGCATCTTTATGTCAACGTGGTCGAGCCAACAGCCTACCAAACTGACCCTCCTTTTGATCCCGATGCAGAGGGTGAGCTTCAAGCTCAGACAGAAGCAGGCTTGGATAAGGCTGTGACTGTCGATTTGGCAGAAGGTGACGAAAGCGCTGAACCGATTTTGATTGGAGAAGTGTCAGCTCCACCTGGGCAATACAACGCGCTGTCTTGGAAAATGCAGCCCGCGTCTGAGGGGCCAGCAGCGGGCAGCACCCTAATGCTAGTGGGCACGGCTCAAAAAGACGGTGAGATGGTCAACTTCAACCTCATGCTCGATCCTGAGTATTCCTATACCTGTGGGGACTTTGTTGGCGAGGCTCGCAAGGGAATTTTAGAAGCGGGTGAAACCGCAGAGGTAGAAGCCACGTTCCACTTCGATCACATCTTTGGCGATGGCGAAGCTCCATCTGATGATCCGATCAATACAGGCGCGCTGGGCTTTGAGCCTTTGGCTGCCTTGGCCGAGAGCGGGCAACTTGAAGCTGACATGGCGATGCTCAAAGAGCAGCTCTCCCCTGAAGAGTACAGCACCCTGGAAGAAACCGTAGCCGGGCTCGGCCATGTAGGAGAAGGACATTGTGCCGAAAGTGGGGATCATTCCCACGGCTCAGCCGAAGAATAGAAGAATCTGGGTGTAAGGGTTTCGCTGCCCTGCACCGATTTCGCAATCGAGACTCACACCTGGGTCTGCTCTCGCTCACATGTTGACGAGATTTCTGCGAACAGGATTTCTGCGAACAGCAATGACGGATGGTTTTTAATCTAGTGACTCTCGATCGAAAACGGTTTACTTTTATTCGCTGGCTAAAACCGGAAATGATTCTGATCTTAGCCATTATATTTGTGCTGGTGACTGCACAGCGATCGCTCGCTCACGGTGCAGTGATTGAATATCGAACAACCCAGGCGTTGGAGGTGCAAGCCGTTTACGATACTGGCGAACCCTTGGCGAATGCCCAGGTCACAGTTTATTCTCCTGAAAACCTGTCAGACCCTTGGCTCACGGGCACGACTGATCCGCAGGGACGATTTCTGTTTACCCCTGACCCCAGCATCAGCGGCAACTGGGATGTCCAGATTCGACAGGCTGGACACGGTGATATCGTCAGCATTCCGATCGGTGAAGGGAATGAGGCGATCGCCACCACTAGCGATGCCTCAGATAGCGATTCCGGTAACGCGTTATTCAGCTCCTCCAGCAACGGCTCAACGGCAACCCTCAACCCTCTCCAAAAATGGATCATGGCTGGGTCTGTCGTGTGGGGACTTTTTGGTACAGCTATGTTTTTCGCGGCGAGGTCAAAACAGAATGCACATTCCTGATGGAATTCTCCCAGCCCAGGTTTGCGCAGCAGGATATGCGATCGCCACTCCTGTAGCCTGGTATTCCTTGCGCAAAATCAATCGCCAACCTGATCCCACAGTTGGAATACCCAAAGCCGCGCTGTTGACGGCTACTTTTTTTGTAGCGTCTTCGATCCATATTCCTGTGCCTCCGGTTAGCGTTCATCTAGTGCTTAACGGGCTACTCGGAGCCATTTTGGGCTATTACGCTTTTCCAGCGATTCTGATTGGTCTCTTTTTTCAGGCTGTCATTATTGGGCATGGTGGCTTAACAACGCTAGGGGTAGATGCTGCCATGATGGGCATCCCAGCCATATTGGCTTATCAAGTTTTCCGGTTGCGCCACCCCCTAGCAAAACGGTTTAACCGACGATTTGCAGACGGTATGGCTGGCTTTTTGGCTGGCATGGTGGGACTGGGGCTTGCTGCCGTTATTTTCATGACCCTCATCATCACCACGCTGCCACCGGGCTTGGATGCGGCGACAGAAAAATCTGCCATCTATGGGCTGAGCTTAGCCCACGTCCCTCTCGCTGTTCTGGAAGGGGCGTTTACAGCCATGTTGGTGCTATTTTTTCAGCGCGTGAAGCCAGAACTGTTGGAGGATCACTGGCAAAAAAAGCCATCTAAGGCGTCTGACTTGACAACAGAACAAGCCGAGCGCGTTTAATCGAGGAGGCCATGTGAACCTAAAAATTGATCAATACGCTCATCTTGATTCGCTGATCCATCGCTGGAATCCTCGGCTGAAGTTGATTGGTCTGACAACTCTGATCTTTGCGTTTGCCAGCACCGAATCATTGAAGATTGCGGTACCTATGGTGATGGTGACTGGAGGGTTCTTTTGGCTCTCCAATCTACCGCTGAAATTTTTGCGCCATCGTCTGCACTATCCGGGCTATCTGCTGTTGGGCATTGTGGCACTGTTGCCTTGGCTCTTGGGTGAAACCGTGCTTTGGCAATGGGGTTTTCTCAGTTTGCGCCTGGAAGGCTTAGTGGCTGTCGGGCTGATTGCATCTCGATTTTTATGCATTCTGACTCTCGCCCTCGTTCTGTTAGGTACGATGCCTTTTTTGACCACTGTGAAGGCGATGCGATCGCTCGGTCTGCCCTCTTTGCTGGCCGATATGACGTTGCTCAGCTACCGTTATCTTTACGAGGTGACGGACAATCTCACCACCATGCGACGAGCCATGAAGCTACGAGGGTTCGGGCAAGGCCATCGACACCATCATTCTTCTTCCGGTCATTCTTCGCGGCGACGCTTCGCTTTTGTGCCCGACTCCCACGAGCTAAATCGACTCGCATCGTTAACGGGCAGCCTCTTTATTCGCAGCTACGAGCAAGCCGAGCACATTTACAAGGCGATGCGTCTGCGAGGCTATGGGCGATCGCCCTCACCGCAATTCAATGCAGCCCATCTTTGCCCTCCTGCTCCACCATTATCTACAAGGCACGATAGAGTCTTGCTGGTCGCGACATTGGCGATCGCCTTGCTTTTTATTCTCGCCAAATGGCTGCTCTAAATGGGCAGGTCTTCTGCCGAGCTTTTCGGCTCTGGTGTATGTCATATTCGGCACTGATTCAACTTCTGCTCCTACCATTGTTTGAAATCTCAGCATGACTCAGACTCAATCCTATTCTTCGACTCCTTCAACTTCTGATGTATCAGCTTCAGCCTCGGCATTGAATTCTTTCTCTTCCATCACTGACACTGACGAAGTGGCGATCGCGATTTCAAAGCTGTCCTTTGCCTACCCTCAAGGGGAAGCGATCTTGGATCAGCTCGATCTGCAGGTTAGTGTCGGCGAACGTGTCGGCGTTGTTGGCCCTAATGGAGCTGGAAAAACAACGCTGTTTATGGCGCTCTGTGGAGTGCTCAAACCAACAGCAGGGCAGATTGCTGTATTTGGAGAGAAGATTGTAGCGAACCAGTTTCGTTCTGATATTGGCCTCGTGTTTCAAAACCCGGACGATCAGCTTTTTGCGGCCTCCGTTCGAGACGATGTCGCCTTTGGCCCCGAAAATATGGGTCTGTCATCCGAAGAAATTGAGGCGCGAGTGAGAGAGGCGCTTACTCTCACAGGTATGGACGATCGCATCGACCGGGTGCCCCACCACCTCTCAGGCGGAGAAAAACGAATGGTGGCGATCGCCGGAGTGATCGCCATGCTGCCTCGCCTCGTTATTTACGATGAGCCGTCCGCCAATTTGGACATGCGGGCTCGTCGCAGGCTGATTCAATTTCTGCAAAAGTCCCAGGAAACAATGCTGATTTCTTCCCACGACCTAGAGTTCGTGCTAGAAGTGTGCGATCGGGTAGTAGTGCTCGACCATGGCCGCATTATTGTCGATGGCCTCCCCTACGAAATCATGAGCGATGAAGCACTGATGTTTGAGCATGGTCTTGAAAAACCACACTCATTGATCCCCCATGCGGAGCCTCACCACAAAAGACGGGACTGACTCGTTTTGGATATCACTCACAAATCCAAAACGAGTCAGTAACTCACTATTACAAGAAGCAGGTTTCAGCCTTCGGGATTTAGAATGAAATGCTTGCTAAGCAAGGGGTTCAACCTTTCAGGCTGCCGCAATCTAACTGCGATTTGCTATAAAGCATTCGTTTGACTGACCGCAGAATGTTTCTTGCGGATTAGAGTCTTCGTTCGCAAACTAGCGATCCCTTTAGATAACGCTCGGCGATCGCCACAGCCTATCGCAAAAAGCTACTAATTACCCAAAAGATAAACAGCGTGACGAAGGAGACGAAATTTGGCACTTCTTCTGGTCTAAGAGCCCGGAGTTGCTCGACCGCTGTTCCGCCCAACAACTGACCGAAAATCACTCCGACGACCAAGCCAGCCATCGTTAACAAAAAAGCTCGAAGGAACTTGTTTTCTTTGCGATTAACGAAAAACAGTGTCACAAGAACACCGACTGCAATCCCTACTGTCGGCGCACCGCCAATGATACTGAGCATCGCAGTCGCACTCAGCGCTATAGCCGGCCACAAAATATCGTTGCGGCTTGGAGTGTCGAGCAGTCTCGTCATCCAGTCAGGCGTTTTGCGGGAAGTCGTTGTCGAAGGCTTCGCAGGTGTTTCCACGACTCGCTCAGGAAAGCGAATCCGATCAGGAACCTTGATCTTGCCTTCTTGACGCATTCTCAAACGGTCCATCAAGATAGCATCATAAGCAGCTTCAACCGCTTCTGCCTGTGCTTTATCTTCCTTGTAGTCTTCCAAAATGCGATCGCGCGCATCTCGAATTTCTTCGAAGGATGAGTTGTCGTCAACCCCTAGTGTCTCATAGTGATTTTCAGCACTCATCGGCGTACCTCGACCCCTCTTAACATCGTGTTCCAGTAACGATAGCTCAGACTTAAATATAGATCGTCTGACCCTAATGGCATCGTCTGACCCTAATGGCTCATTACTTTCAGTTTAACTGGCGAACTCGCGATCGCGTAGCGAGACTTGATACAAGATTTAGGAGATCAACGAGAGGATCTGGGATTGAGCGATTTTGTATCTCCCTTAATTCGTATCGATAGCGAAAAACAGGCAGTCTGGGTAAAGACAGAGGCCAACGCAGGGGTAGTAGCAGAAGCGATCGCTGCTCAGTGGCTTGTCAATCAGGGCTGGACGATTTTGCATCACCGTTGGCACTGTCGCTGGGGTGAGATCGATCTAGTCGCGCACCCATCTCAACTCACCCTCTCTCCTGTTCAACCGAAGATTAGAACCTTCAATCAATCTGATTTGGATGTCACAGAATCACTCGTCTTTGTGGAAGTGAAAGCTCGTAGTCGTGGCAACTGGGATGCCGACGGTTTGCTATCCATTACTCCAGCGAAGCAAGCAAAGCTCTGGAAAGCAGCAGAACTGTTTTTATCGAAATTCCCTGACTTTGCCCAGTGCCCTTGTCGATTTGATGTGATTTTAATTCAACAAAGGCGATCGCCCCATTCTTCATCTCTTCCATCTGCTCAGGCTCTCCTCACTACCCCAAACCTTGAGAACTCAATGATCCCCGTTCCATCTGCTATTCAACTTGGAAGCTGGACTTCTGTAGGTCAGTCTACGTTTCGCCTCGAACGTCATCTTCACCATGCCTTTGAACACAATGGATAGTCCACCGACATTTCATCCGACAGTAGTTTCAACAGCATCGAACAACCCAGAAATGATTTGCCAGAAATTCCTATGTCAGATCTAGCTTTTCGCAAATTTCGTCTTCCTTAGCCCGAAACCCCACCAGCACAGCCTTTCCATCCTTCAAAAAAAGCGGTCGTTTCAACAGCATGGCGTCACGAGAAAAGGCATCAACCCACTGCTGGTCAGACCAGCTTTTCTTCTCCTCGCCCAGTGCTCGATAGGATTGTCCAGAGGTATTACGCATGGGCTTAGCTCCCAAAACCTCAACCCAGTCGGCAATCATATCTGAGGTAGGGGGGTATTCTTTTGTGTTGATGAACTCATAGTCAACGCCTTGCTGCTCCAGCCATTGGAATGCCTTTTTGCAGGTGCCGCAGTTGGGAATTCCGTACACTTGGATGACTTTGGTCATAGGTTTGAACGCAGTCCGATAACGTTTGCGAAGCTCATCGTATCGGGTTTTGATGCCCAGTTGTCAACAGATCAACCGTTGTCAACAGTCGAATCAATAGCCGATCGCCCGCAGCATTTTTCGATGCTGGTCAACAGGAGCGAGAGTATTGGCAGCAATCATGCCGCTGGCCGCAACAGCGGGCAAACCAATACCAGGAAATGTCGAATCTCCGCAGCACAACAGACCCGGAAAGGGGGTCTTTGCTCCAGGGAAAAGCCCATCCCCCGCAGAGATTGCTGGCCCGTAGCTCCCACGATGGCGACGGAGAAACCGCTCGTGGGTCAAAGGTGTTCCCACGAGAGAGACTTTTAGGCGATCGCGCACATCGGGGATGACTCGTTCCAGCCCTTTCCACATCACTTCTGAGCGCTCGGCTTTGAGGCGAGCGTAGGCATCACTCTTGCGATCGAGTCCGGCCCAGAGATCGTAGGGTTCGTTGCCTGGGGTATAGACATGGATAGCGTGATGTCCCGCTGGAGCTAGAGAAGCGTCTAGGACTGACGGGATTGAAATCAGAATGACATTTTGGGGAGCCGTAACGCCTGCATCCCAGTCATTCACAACAATATGATGACAAGCCAAATCGGCTGGCAAACCAACGGCATCAATACCCAGGTGCAGATGCATGAAACTGTCACATTCTGGAGTCTGCGATCGCTCCGTCACAAACCGCTGAGGCAGCGATCCTTGAGGCATCAGCTTCAACGTATCCCACACAGAAGCATTAGAAATCACTGCCTTGCGAGCCCGTAGGGTTTCGCCTCCCCGTAACCGCACCCCCACAGCGCGATCGCCCTCCACCAAAATTTCGTCTACATGAGCTTTGAGCCGCAGTTCTCCTCCAAATTTCTGCAATCCCGTGACTAGGGTATCCACCAAGGCTCCACTCCCGCCAACTGGGTAGTCGAGCTTCACACCAGGTCGATACCATTCTGCAAACATGAAGGCCATCTCTGCGGCGCTCGTGCCGCTGGCAGGCAATCCTGAGAGCAAAAAACATAGCAAATCGAGCCAGTTCCGAATAAAGGAATCCTGCACAACGCCATTCATGATCTGGCTGAATGGCCCGGTCAATTTCATCACTGCCGGCAGATGCTTCAGCAAGGACGGTGCAAAGCTTCCTGCGGTTTGAATCGCGCCCCAGTCAAGCCGCAACGCTGCTGGAGGAATGGCGATCGCCGCTTCTTTTAGGGGTGCCATCACGTCCTGGAGTTGTCGCCACTCCTCTACCGCTTCCGTTCCCCGCAGTTCGGCTAAAGTTTTGCAGAAAGAATCGGCCCCGACCGTGGTGTCAAACTGTCCCTCAGGCAGACAACAGCCCCAGGTATCGTAGGTGTAGCAAGGCAGATCAACATCGAGAGCATCGAGTACCTGCTTCAGAGGATTCGACGAAGGACTGTAGGACAAACCGGAATGGAGCGATGGCCCTGAGTCAAAGTGATACCCCTGATATTCGAAGGCATGAGCCGCACCGCCTGGAATGTTGTGGCTTTCACAAACGACGGTTTCAAATCCATAGCGAGCCAGCAGACCCGCGCAGCACAGGCCGCCAACGCCGCTGCCAATGATGATGCAATCTGCTGACGAATCGAGCTGTCCCATATGCCGCGATTAATTCTGAGGGTTTCGCCTATTATCTCTTGTGGCGATCGCTCATTTTCTATCTAAAAATGGATGGCGATCGCCACGACTAGACGCGAGACTTAGGTTATTCAGGTATCTAAACTGATATGATAAATCCGTTGCACAGTCTAGACCACATACAGGATTGGCGGCATTAGACCAAGATTTTGGTCAGTGTGCGGTTCAGTGAGTTGACTCTCCAGTCAAGAGAATAGTTTACGATTACTGGAGTAAGCAGATTGTGCAATTCATGACACCACACATTTTTCGTGTGCAGAGAAAGAATTTGGAGAGGAATTTAATGTTTACAGCAAAACTGTCTCAAAAGATTGGGTTGATCCTATCTACTGTCCTGTTGGCGATCGCCACATTTGCAATTTCTGCGGCTCCTGCATCCGCATCGACAGTAGAAGTCAAAATGGGTGCTGACAGCGGCCTGCTTCAGTTTGTACCCAGCGAAGTCACTGTCAGCCCTGGCGACACTGTTAAGTTTGTGATGAACAAGCTTGGCCCCCACAACGTTGTGTTTGACCAAACTCCTGGTGGGGCTGATCTCGCCAAGTCTTTGTCTTACGACAAGTTGCTGTTTGCTCCTGGCGAATCTGCGAATGTAGACATCCCTTCTGATGCTCCCACCGGAACCTACAGCTACTACTGCACACCTCACCGTGGTGCTGGTATGGCTGGCAAAATCATTGTTCAGTAATCCACTTGAATCCTCAGAATTTCGATCATCGGAATCTTAGCGAATTCAACATCTAGAGCATTGTCTTGGACGCAATTCGAGACAGGCCACAATGTTTCAAACAATATTTCAAAGAGGTTGCCGTGCAGCCTCTTTTTTTTTAATTAGTCTTGTTCAGATAGAGCTATTCGGGCACGGATACAACTACAGTGTCGGCGATCGCCTCACCATTGTGAGTCAGCGCTTCATGACCATTGGCATTGAGCGTAACCATCACTTCATTTGTCCCTGGTTCAAGAGAAGGCAGATGATGCCAAGAGCTGTAGATGCGCATAATTTTCTCGCCATTGATGTAGAGGTGAGCATGTCCCTCTGATGCAGAGCTACTCTGGTTCACCTGTTCTGGCGCAAACTGAAAATTTTCTATATCCAAAACGAGATTCCAGCCATTGACAGGATCATCCAAAACCGATAGCTGAACAGATGGTACTGGTTGTCCCTCAGGAACTTCCATCGGCATGTGATGATGATCGTCCCCATGAGACATCTCTTCAGGGGGCATATTCATGCTGTCATGAGACTCTGTTGCTGACTCGGAAGTCGGAGCATCATCGTGGGAATGATGCATTTCTGCATCAGCCCAAGCCATCTCTGGTGCAGCAAGAACGCCGAGGGCGATCGCCAATCCCCAAGTCGTTTTCTTCAGAGAGCTACCGTTGAACCTGTTGAGTTCCAGATTCAGTTTTGTTCGTGAACGGAATGAGTCGCGAGAAAAAAATGTCATCGGGTAATACGAGCATTAAATTTCAAGACTATGAAAAAATAGAACTTGCCTTAGCAAAATTCGATTTTTTCCATGTCTAGGCTCCATCGTGAACATTCTGCTGAACGAAGTCAAAAGACACCATGTCAAACTTTGAGTATTGTTGCAGTGTTGGCCATGGGAAATTTTTCCTCGTGGCTTCAGGCTAAACTAACCCCAAAAACTGTCCCATGGCTCCTCTCCCCGATCACTGTCCTCAATCCACCTCCCTCGGCCCGCTCGAATCCGAGGTTCTAGCCTTGCTGTGGGAAATGAATCATATTGCTCCACAAACAGTGACAGCAAGCCAGATTCACGAAAGAATGTTGATCGATCCCGATCGAGAAATTGCCTACGGTTCCGTGATGACGGTACTGCGACGGTTGGAGAAAAAGGGCTGGGTTGCCAGCGAGAAGCAGCGACGAGTGGTTTGCTGGCATCCTCTCGTGTCGCAGCAGGATGCCCACATTCTCCAAGCCCATCACCAGCTTCAGCAATTTCTATCCGTAGGTAATCCAGATGTGGTGGCAGCATTTGCAGATAGCTTGGATGCTGCGAGTTTAGACCAGCTAGAGGCGATCGCCCAACGCATTCAAGCCGTACGAAAAGCAAGGGAGGGTGGCGAATGCACTTCGGAATGATTGTGATAGCCATTGGCCTCGGTTTGTTCCTCCGCTTCCTGTGGCTTCGGGCTTCTTCCTCTTCCCAAACTCCCTTGTGGACGCCAACCCTAGCGATCTTTTTGTGTCCGCCTTTGCTGCTTTGGATGACAGCGATCGCCATTCTCTGCATGGGTCACCACGGTCGCATGATGGGGAATTCAGTTGGCTGGGTTAGCTGTGTCATTGCTGCCGGGTGGTGTCTGTATGGCTTAGGGCTATTGATCCAAGCGGGCTGGCAAACCTGGCGATCGCACCTCTCTCTCCGTCAGTGGCCTCTGCTTACGCTCCTCCCGACCGTTCTGTCGCACGGAACCGCTGAAGATAGCATTCAGGTTCAGAAATCCGAAACACGCTCTTCCACGGCCCGACTTCTGGATACTTCTATTCCTTTCGCGGCTCAGGTTGGCTTTTGGCGATCGCACTTAATCGTCAGTGATGGAATTCTCTCCCATTTGCCCCACGAACAGTCTCAGGCGATCGTCTGTCACGAGCAAGCTCATGCCCATTATCGCGATTGTTTTTGGTTTTTCTGGTTGGGCTGGATACGACGAATGATGAGCTGGATGCCCGCAACTGATGCTCTGTGGCAAGACCTGATTTTGCTCCGCGAACTGCGTGCAGACCAGTGGGCAGCACGACGAGTTGATCGACTGGACTTAGCCGAAGCGCTGCTACAGGTCTCGGCTCAGCAGCTGATGGCAAATGTATCGGCTACCGTTGCAGTCCCAGATTTTCTTAAGACATGGTTTGAGGACTATCCTGAGTCAAAAAGTGCGATCGCCGCCTGTACTGCGGCTCAAAACCGCTTAGAAGTGCGCATCGACGCTCTCTTAACCGTGCCTTCTCCGTCTACCGCTCATTCGTACGTTCAAGGATTTTCGTGGCTGACGCTTGCGAGTTCGTGTGTACCACTGCTGACGCTGCCCTTACATCATTAACCCTTGGCTCCATCTCTAGGTCACTCCACTTGAAACTCCTTGCCCACGAGCGTCACTCAACACCGCCTCCGGCAAAACAATCATCGCGTCGCCAAAGGAATAAAAGCGATAGTGGTGGGCGATCGCCTCTTCGTAAAGCTGAAGCAGCCGCTGGCGACCAATCAGCGCACTCACCAGCATCAGCAAACTTGACTTGGGCAGATGGAAATTGGTAATGAGGCCATCCACGACTTGCCACCGATAGCCGGGATAAATAAAGAGATTGGTTTTGCCTCGCATTGCTGTTAGTTCATGGCTTTGAGCGGCTCCCTCCAGCGCTCGCACGGCGGTTGTCCCCACAGCAATAATTCGCCCCCCCTGCTCCTGGGTCTGACGAATCTGATCTACCGTTTGCTGCGGCACATCAATCCACTCGCTATGCATCTCGTGGGCAGTGATGTCTTCTCGTTCAACCGGGCGGAATGTTCCTACACCCACATGCAAGGTGATGAAGGTATGATTCACCCCCATAGCTTGCAGCGTCTGCAACAACTCAGGCGTGAAATGCAGCCCTGCCGTGGGCGCAGCGATCGCCCCTAGCTGTTCGCCGTACACCGTTTGATAGCGTTCTGCATCGATCGTCGTGTTGGTGACATAGGGAGGCAGCGGCACCTGACCGAGTCGAGGCAACACATTCCACACATCCCCACCATCAGGCAGCGAAAACTGGAGAACACGACCACTCGTTTCAGCATCCGTCGATAAGACCTTGGCTGTAATCGGCACCTCTGAATCGTCCGGATTAGGAAACTCGATATCGGCTCCCGGCTTCAATCGCCGTCCTGGTTTGACAAGAGCAAGCCACTGATTGCGCTGTTGTTCTTCGATCAGTAGCACTTCAACTTCTGCCCCACTGGGTTTGCGCCCGTAGATTCGCGCTGGAATCACCCGTGTATTATTCATCACCAGCAAATCGTCCGGACGAAGCAGTGTTGGGAGGTCTCGAAAAATCCGATGCTGATGTTCCGTTGGAGAAGTCAGTGCCAACAAACGAGAACTATCTCGTGGAGAAACAGGTTCTTGAGCGATCGCCTCTTCAGGCAGGTCGTAGGTGTAGGCGCTCAGGTGGCGATCGTCTGCTGTCGCGTGCTCTGATATTGCGTCTGACGATGATGGTTGTGAAGGGGTCATAAATCTGTGGTGTTTGCAGGATAGATTTTAATATTCAATCTTTAATATTTTCTCAATAGACAAGTTCCTTTTTCTATGGGGTATTGGGGAACATCCCCTATGCCACGCAACAGATCGCGGGTGGACTTCCCCTTACAGGAGTTGAAATTTAGAGAGATTATAAAGAAGTAGCATTTGCTTGAGGTCTCGAACCGATGGAACACACCTTTTACCTCGCGAATGCCAGTTTAACTTTAAGAGTTGTGGAGTATCTCCACTCCATTCCCTGGGTTCCTGTTCGCTTCATGACAGTGATTCATCAAATTGATGGATGGGTCGTTCGAGTAAAACTCGCTTATGAAATGACGCCAGAGCAGGATGGAGACTTTAGAGCTTTTTTGAATGAACTGGGAATTCCGTATGAGCCCGAAATCAGGGTTCGCATGGCATTTTGGGGTCTAGAAACGGGTCAATCCCCCATTGATGTTATGCGCCGATATCAAGTTGCAGTTGTTTCTCATGGTGCGCCCGATCGAGAGGAAATCGAAGCGTTCCGCAAACAATTTGTGCAAGGACTAGGCTACTGTCCAGAAACTCTAGCTTAGCAAGCTCAAATACAGGTATATAGTCAGCGTGAATGCACTGCTTTGCTTTGACCACGCAGTCGTCAACACCAGTTGCATTCGAATCACTATTTTTTGTTCAAGATTGAGCCATATTGTTGAGTTGGGTTAATCAGCCTCAATGACCTTGTTTGTGAGATACGTCTGTTCTCAACGCAAACAAGGTCGACGTAACCCCAAAGACAAACAATGCACTAGACGAAAACGACTGAGAAATTCAAGGGCCTGGAGTGTCAGAAAGAGCCTGTCACCTTTTGCCCTCACGTCATGTCCCTTTCCCATATCGGGAGAGGGATTTTATTTGTGCTTTCCTTTTTCGGTGTTGCACATTCGAAGAATGATTTTGGTAGGGGCATCGCAATGCGATGCCCCTACAGCAGGTCATCCATGAGTTGAATCTTTCCGCATCATTCCATGCTGTGCAACGCC